>Ga0335074_10002576_pt1 | contig 24747 bp, 21 predicted proteins | sample Lox_Sample_23_FD_206715 | JGI IMG/M metagenome (GOLD analysis project Ga0335074, IMG submission 206715) | Soil microbial communities from Loxahatchee National Wildlife Refuge, Florida, United States - Lox_Sample_2.3 | ecosystem: Environmental > Terrestrial > Soil > Wetlands | place: USA... | reverse complement strand
CGGAATTCGTGCAAGTCCGCCTCCTGCGCTAGCACAACCGAACTCGCTTGCATGGCGACGAACGCCGCCAATCCGGTCAGGCCGAGCTTCAACTTGCCGTGAGTTCGCATCGCTATCCATCCATTCCGACAAATCGGCACAGCAGGTGAGTTCTTCCGGCAACAACTAAATGCGAGTGAAACACTTGTGAGCAGAGAACATGCGTCGGCTTATGCATACAAGCCGTCATGCTTCGCACATTCACCGCAATCGCAGTTGCAATCGCCCTTCTCACAACTCTGCCAGCGTACGCACGGACCTTCACCGTAACGCGGCAAGCCCCGGCACAGTTATGCACGGACGCAGTCGACGAAGTCCAGCAGATCTCCACCCTGCCGCCTCATCTGTTGGCGGCGATCGCCCAGGTGGAAAGCGGCAGGCTGGACCCGCATACGCGCACTTGGCAGCCCTGGCCGTGGACAATCAATGTGGATGGGAGAGGCTATTTCTTCGACTCGAAGGCCGAGGCGGTGGCCGCCGTACGCGCGCTCGAGGCCATTGGGATCACCTCGGTCGATGTTGGTTGCATGCAGATTAACCTGCAGCAGCATCCGCATGCCTTCGCCAGCCTGGACACGGCCTTCGATCCTCGTATGAACGCCAAATACGCGTCACGCTTCCTAAACGAACTGTTCGCCTCAACCGGGAGTTGGACGAAGGCGGCCCAGTGGTACCATTCCGCGACGCCGGCTCTTGGGATACCATATGGACAGAAGGTCATGGCGCTGTTGCAGCGAGCGTTCGTCCTAACCCCCGAGGAGCGGGCGGAACGACGGCAAGAATTGCAGCGGAAGGAGCTCGCAATCGCGTGGGCGGCGACGCTTGACCAGACCGACGACGATGGGAACGCCCTGGACGGCGACCAGTAGTGCGCTTGATCATAGGCCGACATGCAGTCCAAACAGGATAAGGTTCTGGGTATATGGACTGCTGGTCAGGGTCGTTCCGGTTGTCGTCGATTGGCTGCCGTTTCCGTGCGTGAACTGATAATGCGCCGACAGTCGCAACCAGCGATTGAGCAGCCAACTCGCCCCGCCGCCGCCGTAGTAAAGTGTCTGCGTCCCCCCCTCGAAATAATCGGCGTTCTCCACCCCGCCCTCCACATCTAGAAGCACATTGGGCAGGTACTCGTGGTCAATGCGGAGCTGTGCGGTCGTGTAGTTGAAGCCGCTGGTGGCTTCGACCGTCGGATCCTGAATTGTGCGTAGCACGCTGCCGGTGACCGTCGTCAGGCCAGTCGGCGTCCAGATCACAGTCGCCTGCGCGATCGGCGAGGCCCGAGTCTTGAACTCGGCGGCGGCGAAGCTGCGCACCGAGGCACCCACCAGCAACTGATACCGCCATAGACCACTATACTGGTAATCGATCCCGGTCAGCACCAACCCGCCGCCTGAACTCAGTGAAGGCAGCCCAGGCTGCTGTTTGACGAATTGCGAGCTGATCCCCTCGGTTACCAGTAGCAAGCTGGTCTTGCCGCTCAGCTCGTAGCGGAACGCAACCCCCCCCTGATACACGCTGCGGTTGCGAAAAGCTTGATCGGACGTCACACCGGCGATAGTGGTGCTACCAAACTGCCAGTGCTGGTACTCTAAATTTGGCGTGATCTTGAGACGGCCCAGGTCGAACGTGTAATCGCTGCGCAGGTCGTCCACATCATACGGCAACGGCGTCGATGAAGGCGGTGCGCCTATGTCGGTTGGCAGCTCGTGCTGGGCAACATGTGCGTAGGCAAGGTCCAGGTTACTCAGGCCGATCGTGTAACCACCGCCGATCGCCGCCTGCACGTCGGTTTCATTCTGCTTCGGCGAACCCGGATATTGGAAATTGTCGGCGCTGATCGCCGCGCCAAGCGAGTCGCGCGACCAGTCGGAGTTGATCGTCAGGCTGGGATTGGTCTCCACGACCGCACTGCTGGGGCCGCCCGAAAGACCAAGGATATTGCTGTTGTAGCCCGTCGATTCGTCAAGATCGGGATGAATGATCCAGTCCTCGAATCGCAGACCCGGCTCTTCGTACAACGGGCGCACCCGGGTCACGACGGTGACCCCCATCTGTTCGCCGTAGCCAGGGACACCGGGCGAGAAATAGCTAGGAATGTATTGTGCACGTGCCGCGACCGGCGCAAGCAGCAAGCCGACCGATATCGCAATGCAGCATGCTCCGAGACCCCGGTCCGCCCCGGTACTCGCACGGCCTTCGTGGCTTCCGATCCCGCGCAAGAGTCCCCCGCGCTTGTCCGTTCAGGAGGAACATTCTACATTGTCATCGCCTGGGCAACAGTTCTCCTATACCGGGCCGTCGGCGTGGGTCGATTCCGTCCGCGTCGTGTCGTTAGGAATACCCGTTTGGGCGTGGGAAGGAGGTGCCGTTGACACCGGGCAGCGCGTGCTTGACCCAGAGGTCGGTCCCTTCGGCACTGCGCACCCGCAGGCGCATCCTTCGATGGCTGGCCGTCTCGCCATTGGCCCTCGTGGGCTGCGTTGCGCCGGGCAGCAATCTGCCGCCTTTGCCGCCCGTGCCGACCGGTGAATACCGACTCGGCCCCGACGATCGGATCCGCATCATCACTTTCGGCAACGAGCAACTGACCGGCGAATTCCGCGTCAGCGCTAGCGGCGACACCGAGTTGCCGTTGCTCGGCACAGTGCATGCCGCCGGCCTGACGCCCAGGCAGTTCGGCGACCGCGTGGCCGCGTTGCTGGCACAATCCAAGCTGTTCAAGAGCCCGAGCGTCTCGGTCGAAGTGGTCGCCTACCGCCCGATCTTCGTGCTCGGTGAGGTCAACAAGCCGGGGCAGTACCCCTATCAGCCGGGAATGACAGTGCTGACCGCCGTCGCCATCGCCGGTGGATTCACCTATCGCGCAGTGGAGGACGTGTTCTCGGTGGTACGTTCAATGCGCGCCACGGCGGTCGAGTATCGTGCGGACCGGGAGAGCTTCCTGCAACCAGGCGACGTTCTGACCGTTTACCAGCGTCGCTTCTGATACTCGGGGTCGCCCCGAACACGATTAGTTCAATCGAGCGCTCGTGAATCTGCATCCGCGGACACTAATGCCATACGATCGGAGCCCGCCAGCAAATGGCATGGCGGTTGCATTAAACATATCGGTAATATCGGAAAAATCGAGTGAGCCCGAGAGAGATAACGGTCTCCGCCGCTGTCCAGTGGCGAACCAAGCCCCGCCTGGCATCCACCGTGCGGTCGTCCGCACTGATAGGGGCAGACCTGCTGGCGTTCGCACTGGTTGCCTTCATGGCATTCACGATCGATCTCGCGGTGACCGCCGGTCCGGCGGAACGGGCCTTATGGGGAATCCGCCACCTCGGATTCTCCTGGCATGGCTGGGCCACATTTCTCGTGCTTCTGTGTCTTGCCTGCCACTTCGCCGCCCGTGGGCATTACACGTCCCGCATTCCCTTCTGGAGCGAACTCGGTGGCATCATTCGCGGTACCCTTGTCGCGTTCGTTGTCGACGGCGTCATCACGGTCGCCGCGTACGGTGCCGTGTTCGGCTACGAAAGCATGATGCGTTGGGTACTGTTCGTGCCCGCCGCACTCGCGGCGCGCCAAGCCATGCGGGCCGCGCTTGATCCGCTCGGGCTATGGTCGCTCCGCACAATCGTGGTGGGCGAACCGACGGCCGCCAGCAAAGCGAAGGCAGCCCTCGAATCAGAGCCGGCGCTGGGCTATAATATTACAGCCGTGATCGACCTCGCGAACCTCGATGATCCGGACGATGAGGCCGCGTGGCGTCGGATACTCAGAACTCGCCATATCGCCTTCGTGGTCGTTGCCATCGGTAACAGCGACACGACAAAAGAGCGCGCGGTCGTCGCCGCCCTGTCGCGTGCGCGGGTCCCGTTCGCCCTGGTCCCCACCTTCGAAGGCCTCCCCGTGCTCGGCTTCAGCCAGCAGTACTTCTTCAGCCATGACGTCATGCTCATGGTGTGCCGGAACAATCTGGCGCGACCGTGCAGCCGGGTGCTCAAGCTCGCCTTCGACCAGTTCCTCGCCGCCTCGTTGCTGGTGCTGCTCTCGCCGCTGTTCCTCGCCATCGCGTCGCTGGTGCGTGCCGACGGCGGTGCTGCATTCTTCGGCCACAAAAGGCTCGGGATGAACGGCGACACATTCCGTTGCCTGAAATTCCGTACCATGGTTACGGACTCAGACAAAATCCTGCGCGAATTGCTGGCAAGAGACCCCGAGGCGCGGGCAGAGTGGGCGGCAACCCAGAAGCTACGTGACGACCCCCGCATCACGCCGATCGGCCGCTATCTCCGCCGGACCAGCCTCGACGAGTTGCCGCAACTGTTGAATGTGGTGCGCGGAGAAATGAGCCTCGTCGGCCCGCGGCCGATCGTGGAGGCCGAGAGAGCGCACTACGGCAGGGATATCGCCTACTACTACGAAACCCGGCCTGGGATGACAGGACTTTGGCAGGTGAGCGGCCGCAGCGATGCCAGCTATGCGCGTCGCGTGCAGCTTGATCTTTGGTACGTCAAGAACTGGACGCTTTGGCACGACGTCGCAATTCTGCTGAAAACCGTGCCGGCCGTCCTCAACAAAGACGGCGCAGTCTAGAGCATGAAAGCGACGGTCAACTCACCGCGTCGGTTTCTTTGTGCCGCACAGGCGACAGACCGTCGCTGACTGCACGCAGTAGGATATAATGCGGCAGCATAGGCTCGGCAAAGGTGTAAACACCGAACCCCACCCCCTTGCACGCGCGCAGGGCACCGGTTTCAATCAGCCGCTGCCAGTCGTGATGCGGCACCGGGTATCCGGCCACGATCATCCCCGTTGCTGTTTCTCGAACCTGGAACCGGCCGAACCGGTCCTGTCCGCCGGCCGCAATCCCGCGCAACAAATGCACCATCGCGAAATCCTCGGCGCCGTGCGTCAGGGAGTCGTACAGCACGGCGATGCGGGGATCGATCTCCAACACCGATTGCTGCATCGCGCCCAGCATGTCCTCTTGATTTACCATATTTGCGCCACGACGCAGTGCACGCTCGCCAGCATGCAGGCAGAGAAGATGCACAATGTACGGCACGCCGCGCGCCATCTCGGTCACCACCCGCCGCACCTCCGGCGGGAATTCAAGCTGCGCATCACTGGATCCCACGTCGATGATCTCGTCCACCTGCGTCCCGGACAGCAGCGGTATTGGAACTCCGACAACATTGCGCTGGATGGATGGATGACGGCCAAGCAACTCTTCCAGACTATCGGATACGCCGACCAGCATGAAGCTCAGCGATGCCGCGCGATCGGAGATCTGCTTGATGGTATCGGCGAACCGGGTGCGCGTCACGGCATCCGTGACGCGGTCGAATTCATCAACAATCAGCAACAGGTGACCGCCGGCGAGCCTCCCCGGCAACAGCGCAACATCGCGCGGGTACAGCTTTACCCGCGGCAAGGCAGCTTCGCATCCATCCGCCAGCGTGTCATCCGTCGCCGGGATCGCCAACAGCGATTTTGGCAGGTCACGCGCGAGGCCACGTATGATCTCATCGAAATCACTGTCGAACGTGCAGGAGTACCGGGCTACCATATAGCCGCTGCTGCGCGCTGCCGAAGCCACCAGGTTGACAAGCGAGGTCTTGCCGCGCCCGCGCTCGCCATAAAGAACGACATGGGCGCACTCCTGCGTGATCGCATGGAAAATGCGCCGCAGCTCAGGTTTGCGCCCCGCCAGCCGCTTGCGGCTGCGCTGCGGTCGTGTCGGCGTGAATGCCTCACGCAGCGCGTCTTGCCGCTCCTGCTGGCCTGGCAGAGTGGCAGGTGTCGGCGTGCTATGCACGCGCAACATGGGCAGATGCGGCTCGGTGCGCATGATGACTGGCTGGCGTCGCGGCGGGGGCCGGCGGCTACCGAACAAAACTCCAAAAACACCCATGCGTCGTTCGCTACCCTGCGGATATGGCGGCGACAAGGCGGAATTTCCCCGCGCCACGCAACTATATCCCTGCCGTGAGGCGCACGGGCAAAGAAATGCGGATCACATTCGTGAATGGCCTATATCCGCCGCATGGCGCCGGTGGCGCCGAAATGACACTGCGATGGCTGGCGAGCCAGCTCGCCGCCCGAGGGCACACCTGCTCGGTGATAACGCTGTCACCGAACCGCGACGCAAGTGCTGGGATGATCGACGGCATCCCGGTACGGTATTTGCCTCTTACAAACGTTTACTGGCCGCATACCGGGCACCGACCACCGCTGAAGCGCCCGTTGTTTCAGGCGCTCGATGCCTACAATCCCGTCATGGGGCAACGCGTGCGTCGTGCGCTGGCCGAGCTGAAACCCGACGTCGTTCACAGCCATAACCTCCAGGGCTTTTCGGCGGCGGCCTGGACCGCTGCCGCAAGATTGGACGTTCCGATCGTTCAGACGATTCATGACTACTATTTGGCCTGTCCGCGCAGCGCAATGTGGCGGCCGGGGAGAGGTAACTGCTCGTCGCCCTGCGTGGAGTGTCGGCTTTTTTCCACACCACGACGGATGCTGACACGGCTTCCCGCCATAGTGACCGCGGTCAGCCATCGGGTCTTCGATCGTCTTATCGCGGCCGGCGCATTTCCGGCCGCAGCGCGCGGTCACCAGCCAGTGCGCATCATTCGCGGCAATAATGCCGGACCGATGGATGGTGGTAAGCCACAGCCAGACCGGGGACTGAGGCTTGGGTTTTTCGGCCGCCTTGATCCGCTGAAGGGGGTGGATAACTTGCTCGATGCCGTTGCCGAGTTGTCGCCGCAAACTATTGCCCTTCGCGTCGGCGGCGGCGGCGCCCAGGATTATGTCGCTGCGCTGCAACGCCGCGCTGCCGCCTTGCCGAACGTAACTTTCATGGGCCATGTCGACCCCGCAGCATTCTTTCCTACTATTGACCTGTTGGTGATCCCTTCGGTGTGGGAAGATCCGTTCCCCCGTGTCTTCCACGAAGCGCTGGCATACGGTGTGCCAAGTCTGGTCACCCCGGTCGGCGGCCTGCCGGAGGTCGTCCAGCCGGGCTGCAATGGTTTCGTAGCGCTCGGCACTGATGTGGCCGCGCTGCGAGCCTCGCTTGCCGCATTGATCGCGAACGGCTGGGACCGGGAAGCAATGCGCCTGGCCTGTCGCGCGGCTGCCGCCACCTATGCCCCTGACCGAATCGTCGGCCAGTACGAGGTGGTACTGACCGCGGCAGCGAACCGCACTCCGCTGCCGGAGGGGTGTGGTGAAGTCTGGCGAGCCCCGGCGCGGCCGTTGCCCACACGAGGGCAGGAGGCAGTTTCGCATGGCACCTGAACTACTGGCGCTTTCCGGCGTTTTGACCCTGCTCGCCGTTCACCCGTTCACCACCTACCCGGCAAGCCTCGCGGCGTTGGCACGCTTGGCTCCCCGTTCACCGAGGCGCGCCGAACTATCTGCAAACACACGCGTCGCACTTTGCGTTTGTGCCTATAACGAGGCACGGATTATTCGCGACAAAGCCGAGAACATGCTGGCTTTGCGACGCGCCTTGCCCGACCTGGAACTCATGATTTACGTCGACGCAGCGTCCGATGGCACAGCCGCGATCCTCCATGACTACGCCGACCGCATCCGCGTCGTGGTCTCCAACGAGCGGCGCGGCAAGACGTACGGCATGAACACCCTGGTTGCCACGACAAATGCCGAATTCGTCGTCTTCTCCGACGCCAATGTCATGTTCGCGCCGGATGCCATCGCCCGGCTGCTGCGTCCCTTCGCCGATCCCGCCGTAGGCTGCGTGTGCGGCCACCTAATCTATCGGGCCGCCGAGGACAGCGCCACCGCAGCCACCGGCTCGATCTACTGGCGGCTGGAGGAAGCGATCAAGGAACTGGAGAGCCGAACTGGCTCGACGATGGGGGCAGACGGTTCAATTTTCGCCATCCGCCGCGTCCTCCACCACGCGCCGCCAGCCGACATCATCGATGACATGTTCGTCTCGCTATCGATCCTTTGCGACGGATTTCGCGTCGTGCGGGTAGCCGACGCCCTCGCTTATGAAGAGACGGTCTCACGCCCACAAGAGGAGTTCCGGCGCAAGATCCGTATCTCCTGCCAGGCCTTCAACGTTCACCGGCTCCTTCGCGCCCGGTTGCGGAGGCTGTCACCGCTGGACCGATACAAATACTTCTCGCACAAGCTGCTGCGATGGATGTCGGGTTATCTGCTGGCGATCGCCGTAATCAGCTTCATCGGCGCGCTCACGGATATGGATGCCTGGCGCGCACTCGCCGTCGTATTTGCTCTCTCGCTCGGCACCACCGCTGTCGGCGTCACCCGTCCGGACAGCGTGCCGGGTAAGCTGCTCGATGTCGCCGCCGCCTTCCTCGCCACCAGTTTCGGCGTCATCCGCTCAATCCGCGGCGAACGCTTTCAGACCTGGACACCGCCGGCATCCGCCCGCTCCGGAAGCTGATCAAGCTTTGTTGAGTACCACGAACCGCGGCTGCGCGGCTGCGCCTTCCAATGCCTCGATCGCGGCATGGATCTCGCCGCGCGACGTGGCGTGAGCCTCGACCACCAGCACCACCGCATCCACCGCATGAGCCAGCACCAGGATGTGCGGGGAAACCGCAACCGCCTGTGCATCGAGCACAACGAAGTTGTAGTCCTCCCGCGCTTCGGCGATCAGGCTCTGCAGTTGCATCGATTCCAACAGCCGCCCAGCTTCCGCCGGGACACTGTCCGCGAGCAGGTATTCGAGTCTCGAGGCGGGGTCGCGCGCAACGAGTTCGCGCCAGTGCTCGTTGCCCAGCAGCGTCTCAACCATACCATTGCTAGGCATAACCTCGAGCTGCTTGGCCAAGGACGGCTTATCGAGATTTGCCTCGATCAGCAGCGTGCGCAGGCCGTCGAGCGCAGCGGTACGAGCGAACGCCGCGGCGACGCTGGAACTGCCCTCGCCGGGCGCGGTGGCTGCGAACAAAAGAGTACGCGGTACAGGCCCCCGGCCGGCGAAGCGAAGCTTGTTGCGTGCCAAGCGCAGCGCCTCGGCCTCGCGCCCCGATGGCGCCGCCGCAACCACATGGGCGAGCACTCGGGACCGCCCGTGGCCGGAGAAGCGGGGGATCGCTGCCAGCCCCACCAGCCCGGTATCTGCTTCCAGGTCGTCTATGTCCGTGAATGCAGTCCGAGCCGTGCCACGCAGCAGGCTGATCAGACCGCCGAACGCAACACCGCTCAACAGACCGAGCGCACCGGCCAATTTCGGGCGCGGACTGGCCGGGAACGCCGGCGGGGTTGCCAAACTCACGACCCGTGCATCCACCTGTTCGGGTCCCTTATTGGTGCTCTGCGTCTGCTCCGCGCTGATCAGCAGGCTCTGATACAGCGCCCGTCGCGCATCAACGTCCTTTTGCAGTTGAGTGAGTTTTGCCTGCACGGTTGCCAGGTTGCTCGCCTTGCCCTGTTCCTGCGCGAGCTGGTTGCGTAGGTCCGCCACGTGTTGCTGGGCTGCCTGCACCTGCGCGCCCAGTCCGGCGAGCACGCGCCGCGCCTCCGCCGCGATGGCGCGCCGGGCCGATGCGAGTTGCGCTTCGGCCGAACGCAGTGCCGGATAGCGTGGACCGTACGTTTGCGACAGCTCGGCAACCCGCCGCTGTGCCGCCGCTTCATCATTTCGCAGCATCGACACCGTGGTGGAACCCAGCACCGCAGAGCTGTCTTCTCCAAGGTCGCCGGTGTTTGCCAATGTCTGTGCTCGTGCGTATTCCGCCTGCAGCGCCGCGCTTTGATCGCTTGCATGGATCAGCGCCGAGGACAGGTCTTCCAGCTCTTGCTGGCCGACGCTGCCAGCACGGGTCTGCACCAGCTGATACTGCTGCCGTGTCTGCTGAATCTGTTGTTCCAGCGAGGTAATCTGGTCCTGCACCTGATGCAGACGGCCAGTGAGGCTGGAGTTGGCCTGCACGTTCGCCTGCTGCAGGACCGCCTTTTTGGCAGCGATGTAATGCTGGATCAGGCTGTTCACCACAGCAGCCGCAATTCGCGAGCTGCGAGCCATGAACTGCACCCGGATCACCATGCTCTGGCCGTCATTATAGACGCTCAGGTTCTGTGCCACGGCGCCAATCGTCAGGTCCTTGATCATGTCCGGCGGCGGTGCGCCCAACGTGTGAAGATCCGGCAGGATACCTGACGACACCGCCGCGTCCTTCAACGATGCGGGCAACAGGTTTTCGACGGCAATCTTGATGCGAGGGATGAGGCCGGGCGGATTCAACGTTGGGTTGAACTCCGGATCTTTCTCCAACCCGAGATCATTAATGACGGTCGCGATCAGGGCAGGTGATCCCAGTTCTTGCACCTCGCTGCGCACCTGTGGCATCGGGTCCGGAAGCAATTCACCCTTCAACGCTCCTTCCAAAGCAGGAATCGCCGGACTTTGCAGATCGATGGCAACGATGCCGGTGGCACTGTACTTCTTGGGCAACAGTGTGGCGGCGCCGATATAAGCGGCACCCGCCAAGATCACGCCACAGAGTGCTATTATCGGCCAATTGCGTCGGAGCAGCCCAAGCAGTTGGGTGGGACGAAGCGTATCGGTCGCAATCGGAACGCCGACCGGTTCGAACTGTTGTGGCAAGGCGACGTCGGGCATAGGCCTGCGAGACCTCAGGTGATCAAACACATGCGAAGCGATCGGAACCCTCTTACCAGATCGGACGCCCACAATATACGACGAATCGCGATCACGGTTCTTCCATACGGGATTTAAACCCGTGCAAACCCGTTTTGCATATCTCGTTCTGGCGCACAGATGCCCCGAGCAGCTTCGTGCGCTGATCGAGGCTATTCATGATCCCGGAGATTTGATCTTGCTGCACGTCGATTTGAAATCCCTACTCGGCATCAGGGCGGAGCGGAACGGAACCTGGCCGATGGCGCGGCGTCTGGCTCGCGCCTATCCCAATGTGAAGCTGCTGCGCCCGCGGTGCACGAACTGGGGTGGTTGGAGTCTCACGCAGATATTATTGGATGCAATCAAGACGGCGCTTAGGACGCATGACAGATGGACTCACTTCATCAACCTCAGCGGGCAATGCTACCCGATCAAGCCGGTCCCCCTCATCCGTTCGCAACTTGCGGAAAGCAACGAGCAGGTCTTCGTCCAGATGCGCTCGTTTGCCTCGTTGCCGCCTGATGACTGGCATCTGCGTTGGCACCCGATGATCGAGTTGCCACACAAGGCCTACGCCCTTGCTGGGCCACGCCGGCCACCAGCCGATTTCGCTCTGGACCACAAGGGCTCGCAATGGTGCATCCTACCCCGCGCATTCTGCGCGTGGCAGCAGCAAGCGCCAATCGGACGAGAGATCCGGCGCTATCTGCGCCGGCTTTTGTTGTCCGACGAGTTGATTATGCAGACCCTGGTCAACAATGGCCCGTGGCGCGACCGCATCGCCCCGCATTACGGGCGGGAAATCGTTTGGCCAGGCCCTAAAGTGATGACCATGGCGGATTGGCCGCGACTGCAGCGCAGCCAGGCGTTTTTCGCCCGGAAGTTCGATCCGGAGGTGGATGACGATGTCGTGCCGGCCTTGGCACGGGCGCATGGGCTGGGCGCGGTAGCCTGAAATGCGCGTCGCACTGATCGATCCGTCGCTGTTCACGCTGCCGTACGACCGTGCATTGGCGTCCGGCCTCCGGGCCGTCGGCCATGATGTCGTGCTGTTCGGCCGCCGGCCCGGCCGCGACGACAATGCGGCCGATGGCATCGAGCTTGAACAGAGTTTCTACCGGGTAGCTGCCGCCCCGGCGGTCATGGCTTTGCCCAAGCCGTTCCGGTTGGGCCTCAAAGGGCTCGACCACATCGTCTCCATGGCGGCATTTGGCCGGCGCATCGCACAGTGGCGGCCCGATGTGATCCACTTTCAATGGCTGGCGCTGCCCTTGCTGGATCGTTACTTTCTTCCCCAATTGCGGCGGATCGCGCCGCTGGTGCTGACAGTACACGATTCCAATCCGTTCAATGGCAACCCTGCCGCCTTCGTCCAGAAACTCGGCATCAACGCGAGCCTCGCATGTTTCGACCGGGTCATCGTGCATACCGAGCAAGGGCGTGCACGTTTGGCACAACGGGGAATTGATCAGGCGCGCGTGACGGTAATGCCGCATGGATTGTTGGGCGCACCGGACGCAAAGGCCGAAGCCAACGACGCGATGCAAGGCAGGCTCACATTCCTGCTATTTGGCAAGCTCAAGCCCTACAAAGGCGCCGACCTCCTGATCGAAGCGTTGGGCCGCCTCCCCGAAGAATTGCGCCGCAAGGCGTGCGTTCGTATCGTCGGCAAGCCTTATATGGACGTCGCGCCGCTCGACGCGCTTGCCAAGCGTCTTGGCATAGAGACGGAAGTCGCGATCGAACCACGCTTCGTCGACGACAGCCAGGTCGCCTCGCTGTTCGGGCCTCAAGTGGTGGCGACATTCCCCTATCGCGAGATCGAGGCGAGTGGCGTGCTGTCGCTGGCGATCGCCTACGGCCGACCGATTCTGGCAAGCAGGCTCGGCGGGTTCGCAGAACAGATCGAGGACAACGTGCACGGTGTGGTTGTGCCGCCCGAGGATCCTGCTGCCTTGTCCGCGGCGATGGCCCGGTTCGTAACAGACCCGGGATTCACCGCAGGCTGCGCCCGCAATGTGCGCCAGCTTGCCGCGCGCGTCCCTGGCTGGGACGCTATTGCGCGGCGGACCGCCGCAGTCTATGACGCCGTCGGTATTGCCCGCAGATAGAGACTGCGCAGCCCGGCACGCAAGGCTTCCGCTGCTGCGGGCAACTTGCCGTCGGTCACCTTCGCATCGTAATCGGGGGCACGATAGTTCCAATAGCACGCATAGGCAACCGGCCCGTCATCGCGCATCCACGCCAGCATATTGCGCACGAACAGCGGGTCGTCGCCGCCACCATGCCCATCCGGGCGGGTGCCCGTCCCCCATTCCGGAAACGAGCGTGGCTTGCCGTGCGCAGCCGCGAAATTTCGATGCCACGTCAGTCCGGCCGATTGATGCAGCAGATACTGCCAACGTTCCGCCGGATCGGCAATCTTCGGCCAGGATTGATTGTATATATCCAGTCCGATGACATCGACCATGTCGTCGCCGGGATAGGCGGCATCAGTAGGACCATCTATCGTGGTGGGGTTCCAGTCGAACAGGAAGCGCGCACCATGCACGCCACGCATCGCAAGCGCGATGCGGCGCCAGTATGCCGCATAGGCGCCGGCGTGATCCCGCGCCGTCCACGGATACCAGCCGCCGTTGAATTCCCAGCCGATGCGCACGAACGCGTCGCCGTATCCCCCGCTGATGAGCGTGTGCGCCAGTTCCCGATAATGCGGATCGAACTCGCCAGTGGCACCTTGCGCCAGCGTGGGTGCACCCTGGCCGACGAGCATAGGCACCCCGATCGCCAGCCGGCGGCCGGGTAGTTGTTGCCAGCAACCGACGATCCACCGTGCCTCGTTCAGCATACCGTCCCAACTGTCCATCTGGAGGAAGTCCAGCACCACCTCGACCCTATGGCCCAGCCAGCCCTCGAACGCGCGTACTTCCGGAACCCCGGTGCAGCCGGCACCGCCATAGGTGCCCAGCAGTGGTCGTCGTGGGACGGGCGCCGCCGCTCCAAGTACCCACGATCCTGCCCCAAGCATTACCTCGCGCCGGCCGACCCTGCGCCGGGCTTCAGTCCAAACCGGAATGCGTTCTGACATGGTAGGCAGCAGGGTGGTGCGGCCAGCCGTGAATCGCAACATCCACCGGCGAACGACGCTTCGTGAGCATGTCGATTCCGGCTGGCTCACCGCGGAACGCTTCGTCGGCCTCACGCTCGCGATCTGCCTGTTCCTTCAGCGCTTCGCTTTGCCCTACGGCAGTCTCGAAGTCAGCATCGCCATGCCCCTGGTTCTTCTGCTCAGCGCCTGGGGGCTGATGGTCGGCATACTCACCGTGGACAGGCGGCGTGCCGCGTTCTTTCTCGGTCTCATTGCCTGTGGCCTGATGGCGACGGCGGTGCATGCGACCTACCCGCTCGCCATCGCACCCCGCACCAGCCTCAATTCACTGGTTTATTGGCTGGCGATGACGGCGTTCGCCGTGCTGCGCCTGCGCGCGCCGATGGACGAGCGGCGCTTTTTCTCTCTGCTGGCGATCATCCTCGAGCTGGTCGCAATTGCCGGCATCGCCGAATTTGTGGCGCAGCTTGTCGGACTGCGCCTGTTTTCATTCTCCGGCCTGGTACCTGCAAATCTTCTGATCGAGCATGAATATGACGTAGTAGCACCAATATCAGGCACCAACCTGCTGCGGTCCAACGGCTTCTTCCTGGTCGAACCCTCGGTGTTCTCGCAGTTCATGGCGGTCGGCGTCATTGTCGAGTGGCTTCTGTTCAGGCGTCCTGCCCGCCTCGCCCTCTATCTGGTCGGACTACTGGTCTCGGTGTCGGGGTCCGGATGGTTGGTACTTTGCGCCTTCGTGGTGGAGCTTGCGTTCGTCACTGGCGCGCTCGGTGCCCTACGCGCGCTGGTCTTGGCGGGCATTTGCGTTCTGGCCATGACGCTCGCCAGCCTGGTCATTCCCGACATCACCAGCGCGCTGACAGGGCGGGTCGGTGAGTTCGGCGTCCAGGGCAGTAGCGGCTATGATCGTTTCGTGACCCCGTTTATGGTGCTGACGCAAGTGCTGGGCGTGGCACCCTGGAGCATTCTCACCGGCATCGGACCAGGGGCGTCGGAGCAATTGCTCGTGCCATATTTCTATCAGTTGAACACCCCCGTGAAGGTGATGCTGGAGTATGGCCTGCCTGGCCTTCTGTTCTATTTGTTGCTTTTGCTCGATGCGATACGCACTCCGACGCAGTGGCTGCTAATCGGCCCATTGTTTGTGTTGCTGATGTTCACAGGCGGATATCAGGAATTTGCTCCGATCTTGTTCCCGGTGCTGCTGATCAGCACGGTTACGTTACTGCAGCAGAACCTTTCGCCTCGTCTGCGAGTAAGGGAAAGCTGAGTCTGGAACCTCTGCCTCTTGAACAACGAGTGGCCAACTGCTACGCCCATATTGAGAGTCGATTTAGGAAACGTCCAAAAAATGCGTCGGCTTCTACAAGAATGCTGGCGTGCGCTCCGCGCCCCTCTGCTCACAATGAGCCCGGGCAGCGCGCTCGTACTGCTCAGTGCAGCCGGTACACTACTCGCGGCCATCCTCTGGCTGGAGGTTGGCTTGGCTGCGGCAGCCATGACCTACGCGCTCACTCTCGGCATACTCCTGACGACCTTGTATTGGCATTCCCGTGCTGAGGCGCGCGCAATGAAGCACGCAGACCGGCCCGTTGCCAATGACAGCCTCAGCACCTCTGATCACGCAACCAAGAAGATTGTTTCGTCCCGCTGACGCGCCGGGTGTCGCCGACGTGATCGGCGACAGCCTCAGCGCGCTTCACTGCGGCCTTCCTCTCTATGGTACCCAAGCGGGGCCGAAAGGCGATCACCGGTCTCGCGGACGATCTTGCTCGGCGGCACATGGTCACACTTAATTCGCTCGGACGGCCCGGCACGAGCAGTCGCTTCCAGCAGCCCCGTAGCCGGACCAATGACCGTGGGGAGCCTGGTCGAGGATCGCTCGCCTCGCCGGTTCGTGCGCTGGTCGTGCGGGGCATCTGGTCCGGAGCCAACTATACGCCCGACGAGGATAGGAATTTGGGAAAGCGCTTACCCTCAAACCCCGCCAGGACTTCCGTCACGTCCGGCGATATCAGGGCCCACCCTCTCTAAGGCGCGTCAACGCTCATCAGTCAGACCACCGACCCTGAAGGAAATATCGGCTTGCGCTTCTCCAGATGCGAAGCAAGGCCTTCCTTCACCTCCGGCCCGGCGAAGCCCAGGAACTCCAGAGCGAGCGACGCATCGAACGTCGGACCGGCCGAACGAAGCCAGTTGTTGAGCGCATATTTGGTCCAGCGGATCGCGCTTTGCGCACCTTCTGCCAGCCGCACGGCGATCTCGACCGCCTTGGCATCGAGTTCCGCATCCTCCACCGCAAGGCTGATCAGTCCGATTCGTTCAGCCTCGGCGCCCAACACTGGTTCGCACAAAAGCAGGTAGTATTTCGCCTTGGCCAGCCCGCACAGCAGCGGCCAAATGATCGCCGCATGGTCCCCGGCCGCGACGCCCAGGCGGGTATGACCATCGATGATGCGGCAGTCCTTGGTCGCAATCGATACATCAGCCAGAATGCCACACACCAAACCGACCCCGACCGCAACGCCGCGCATCGCACTGACAACCGGCTTCGAGCAATTGATGATGTTCTGCACGATGTCTCGTGCTTCCCGCCACTGACGGGCGCGTGCGTCGAAATTGTCGATGTTCTGCTGGATCATACCGAAATCGCCACCGGCCGAGAACACCTTTCCGGCGCCCGTGATCACCACCGCGTTGACAGAGGGATCCCGGTCTACATCGCACCAGATATCCGCGAGTTCACTATGCATGGCATCGTCGGCGGTATTCATGCGGCCGTTGTCCATAGTGATGCGCAGCACCTTGGGATGCGGCCGATCGAAGCGCAGTCGGGTATAGCGATCACAAAGAGGGGTCATATCCGGTCTTTCGATTACAGCTCAGCAGGGTGCGTCCGGTCTAATCGCCAGTACCTCGTGCCTTCACCATACGCAACGGATTATAGGTAATGACAACCGTGCCATCCTGCTTCCTGACGCGATTGAACGTGCGCACCAGCCCGCGATTTGGTCGGCTGGTGCTGCGCCGGCTTTCAACCACTTCGCATTCCACATGGATGGTGTCACCGGCAAAAGTTGGCGCTTTAACGTCAAGCTCCATGTGCAGAAACGCAAAGCCGGTGTGCTGCATTGTGGCGTGGACAAGCAGCCCCTCAGCAAACGAATAAACCATTGAGGCGGGCACAACCCGCAGCTTGATGTCGCTTTCGGCTCTCAGGAATTCCACATTGGAGAACAGCACCTCGGTAATCCCGGTAACCCCTATAAAACCGACCAGATCAGCCTCGGTCAGCATTCGTCCGATGGTGCGGAACTTACGACCGATCGGCAAATCCTCGAAATGCAGCCCCAGTCCCAGCACTTCATAGCATTCGCTGTCCACCATCACGCTTTCCTCTTCGTTACGCCAGACATGTGCCGGCGATAATGTTGCGTTGGATGGTGCCTTCGATGATCTGCAGCACCTTGGCGTCCTCCGAACGATGTTCGATATGTCGAACGACACTCAACCCCCGAATCACGCCATGGTCAGCCCACCCGACACGCTGATCGTCTGCCCGGTGATATACGCCGCATCATCCGACAGCAGAAACGCGATGGTCCCCGACAAATCCTCCGGCGTGCCGATCCGCTTCAAGGGCACGGCGCGCGCCATGGCCTCGGCGATTTTCGCTCCATCCGAAGAGGCTGATTTCACGCTGTCGAACAGTGGCGTATCCGTCGGGCCCGGGCAGACCACGTTCAGCGTGACGCCCTGGCGGGCAAGTTCCCGCGCCATCGTCTTGGTAAAAGCGATGATGCCGCCCTTGCAGGCCGAATACACCGCCTCGCCCGACGACCCCACCCGCCCGGCGTCCGAGGAGACATTGACTACCCGGCCGAAGCCACGCCGCACCATGCCGGGTAGCACCACGTGATGCACGTGCAACGGCCCGTAGAGATTGATGCCGATGATTCGGTCCCACAAAGCCGTGTCGGTATCAAGGAAATTTCGTACCACGTCCCAGCCGGCGATGTTGGCAAGGAAATCCACCGGCCCAACGTCGTTTTCGAACTGGGCCACCGCCACTGCGACCTGCGCACGGTCGGTGATGTCCGTGCGCCGCGCCCAGACCCTCCCGCGGCAACGCGCAGCGGTCTCCCCGGAACCTGCTTCGTCGATGTCGAGGATGCCGACCTCGCACCCCTCTCCCTTGGCCAACCGGATCGCGGTCGCCCTGCCTATTCCGCTCGCGCCGCCGGTCAACAACACGCGTCGGCCCGAAAGTCCGCGCATAGACGACCCTCCTGCTTCTCCGTCTCGCCGAAAAGGTTGACAGCATCCCCCAAGCGTTCGAGATCTAGAACGCCGAGCAGAATTCCGCCATCCCAAATCACGCGTTCTCAGAGGAAAGGATCAAGCCGGAGCTGCTCCATGGGTTTCGGGTCATCGATCTGACCGCCGCGCCGCTCGGGCCGTCGCCACGCAGGTATTGCGCGATTTTGGCACCGATGTAATAAAGATCGAGATGCCAGCGGCGATTTCATGAGTCAACTCGGCCCCGCCAGGCGCCGCCGCCTAATTCCTGAATCTCAATTGTAACAAGCGCTGCGTCGTGCTGGATCTGAAGTGCCGGGCCGCACGCACCGCGCTGCTCGACCCGGTTGCCACCACGGATGTGTTGGTGCACAATATGCGGTTGTCTGTCCGTACCGACAAATATTGACGCACTATACGCCATCATCGCCGACACCCTACGAACCCGATCGACCGCGGACTGGCTCGACCGTCTGGCGAGTGCCGATGCGCCACAGGGCATCGTCGCATCGTTACAAGATATAGTAAACAGTCCGACGCCGCAGGCATCCGACGGAAGGCGCGATGATGGCCACGGATGTCACCATGCAGTTCGGATGGACACCGGGCGCCCTGCGTCTTCTTGCCCCGTGTTTGGGGAACATACGGCACCCATTTTGGCCTCGATCGGCCACCCGCTGGGCGCGGCAATCCGCTTTGCCGCGTCCCACCCGCGCTTGGCGCACCGCCGTGATCGCAGATCGCGAAAGGGGTGGAGGCGTGCTGGGTTGCAGACCCCGAACACGCCCCGCTTGCCTAGCCTCCCCCTTGATGTCTAGGCCAGGGTTTGCCGCCGGTGGTTACCGACTCGTTAACTCGCCAAGCACAACGCCGTGAGGAGTGGAGGTTCGAAATTTTTGGTTGCATCACGGGCCCGTGATGTGTCATAGCATCGGCATGCCTGTCAGGCGTTTCCTCCCCGATTTGGCTTCCTAGTCGGACGCGCCCTCACCGGCGCGCCTTTCTTGCTCGGCCTGCACCTCTGGCCTTCGTGCTCGGCCGTAATGAGCCGCGCGGCGGAACGGCGCGATTTCTGGGTGGGATGAGCGACGCCGAGTGCCCCCGGCGGGCCAGTGAGGATCGATGAAGGGGCGCTTAAGGATTGGTTCAGCCGAAGTCGCGGATGCTCCGAACGACGGCGCATGGGACCATAGGACCGAGGAAATCAATCGGTGGCCGTTTTGGAGCAACGGGTAGTCGAGTTTGATTCCGCGGCGGTCATCCAATCCCTCGCCATCGTTCGCCGAATAAGTGAGGCGCTGGGCTTGCATGCCGATCGAATCGTGCGCGTCGAGTTCCAACCCGATCGGTCAGTGGTCAGCCTGATCGACAACGACGGCCGATTGGTCGCCGAACTCGGGGCTGAAAGTTTGGCAGCTCTTCTGGTCGCCTACTGCTCCCGTATCAAAGTTCCACTCCCGAGGGCGGCTCAGAAGAACGTCGAGATCACCTCACGCAGCGTGATCCTGCGGGTCACAACCGAGAGTCGTCCGGATGCGTCGGCCGGGGGCGTTCGATCGGATTTCCCGCGCGCCATGGTTTGGGGCAAGTCGCACCAACCCCATTGACGGGGCGAGTTGCCCCACGGCGTCCCCGACCGTTCGACCGGTTGCGACAGGTCCGCCGCTCCCCGTCCGCTACCCCGCCAAGCCGGCCATCCGACGGCAACGCCATATTTATGCGTGCAACCTTCCGACCACAGAGCGAAGTTTTAACCCCTGTCTCACCCGATTAGCGCATCGCCGCGGTTGATTGCGCCAGCCATCGGTTCCATGAATGAAGGCGCGCGGAACTGCCAGCCGCCACGGCCGGCAGTCGAGCGTTTTTCGTGTCCTTTCCTCGGCTGTCCGGACGTCTGCGCATGTCTTCTGTCCCCGCCGACTCGACCTTCGCGGGCACCCCCAGAGTCCCGCGGACCGCGGGGGACCTGGGACAGGACGACGAAACCCGGAGTGCCCCCTCCGGGCGTGACACGGCAGAGCGTCGGCATCGGCCGCTCGGCTCGGCGGTTCTGCATGCGCCGCAGATGCTTCGGGCCCTGGTCCGCAGCGACGAGATCTGGCTGGTCGTGGTCGCCGCTTTCGTCGGCGCGGCGGCCGGCGTCATCGTCTTCGTGATGACCTTCGCGGCACAACTGGCGCATGTCTTCCTGTTCGGCATCGACATGGACGAGCACCTCAGCGCCGTGACCCGGATCGAGCCGTGGTGGCGCTCGGTGCTGGTGCCCCCGTTGGGCGGGTTGTTACTGGGCCTGTTCGGCCTCGGCATCGCCCGCATCTGGCCGCGCCGGGCGATCGACCCGATCGAGGCGAATGCGCTCTACGGCGGGCGGATGTCGCTCAACGACAGCATCACCGTGATGCTGCAGACGATCATCTCGAACGGCGTCGGCGCCTCGATCGGTCTGGAAGCCGGATATACACAGATGGGGGCTGGTCTCGCCTCGCGCGTCGGCCGCAGCTTCCGGTTGCGCCGCAACGACCTGCGGGTCCTGGTGGGCTGCGGCGCGGCCGGGGCAATCGCTGCGGCTTTCAACGCCCCGCTCACCGGCGCCTTCTACGGCTTCGAGCTGATCATCGGCACCTACACGCTCGGCACCTTTGCCCCGGTTGCTGTCGCCGCCATCGTCGCCGTGTCGACGTTGCACGCCTTCGGCCACGCTCCGTTCGAACTGACACTCGCGCTGCCCGCGCTTGCACCGCAGGACTATGTGCCGATCCTGGCGCTCGGGGTGTTCTGCGCACTGATCGGCATCGCCATCATGCGCGGGGTGACGCTAACCGAGGAACTGTTCCGCAGGAGCAGCATCCCCGGCTGGCTACGTCCGACCGTCGGCGGCCTCGCAGTCGGGATGTTGGCGCTCAACACGCCGGCGGTGCTGTCGTCGGGCCACGGTGCGATCGGCCTGGTGATCCAGACGCCCTTCCCGGTCTGGTGGCTCGGGCTCGTCGTGCTCATGAAGGCTTGCGCCACGGCCATCTCGATCGGCTCGGGGTTCCGCGGCGGATTGTTTTTCGCCTCGTTGTTCCTGGGCGCGCTGGTCGGCAAATTCTTCGGCACCGCGCTGGCGCTGATCAGCACCACACATATCGTGCCGCCGATGAGCATGGCCGTGGTCGGGATGAGCTCGCTCGCGGTCGCGATTATCGGCGGGCCGCTGACGATGGGGTTCCTGGCGCTGGAGACCACCGGCAGCCTGCCGCTGACCATCGCGGTGCTGGGCGCCTGCGTGCTCTCGGCGCTGACCGTGCGCCGCACCTTCGGCTATTCGTTCGCCACCTGGCGCTTCCATCTGCGCGGCGAGGCGATCCGCAGCGCGGTCGATATCGGCTGGATGCGCAACCTTACGGTGGGGCGGATGATGCGGCGGCAGATGCGAACCGTGCGTGCCGACACCCCGCTGGCTATGTTCCGGCGCGACTTTCCGCTCGGTTCGACGCAGCGCGTGGTGGTGCTGGATGCCGAGGACCGCTACGCCGGGATTGCTCTCGTTGCCGAGGCGCATGCCGACGGCGAGGACACCCACACCCTGGCTGACGTCCTGCACTATCAGGACATGATGCTGCTGCCGCAAATGACCATCAAGGAAGCGATCGCGATGTTCGAGAACGCCGAAAGCGATGCGCTGGCGGTGGTCGATGGGCCGGAGACCAGGCATGTCATCGGGCTGTTGACCGAGCAGTACGCGCTGCGCCGCTACAGCGAGGAGCTCGACCGGCGACGCCGGGAACTGTCCGGCGAGTGAAGATCACGGGGCTCTGCCCCAGGGCGGTCGCGGGTATGGCAACCGTAATTTGTGGCCGGCACCCGGCGGCAGCGTGAGAGATTTCGGTCAAAACGCGCCGCCAACAGCGGCTTCACGTGGGAAGAGCCTCGGAGGCAGACCCTCGAGTGGGCGCTCACCCTCACGACCAACCGGTTGGAGCCCTCGATCCTCTCTCGTAGGGCCGTGGCGGCAGGGGGCCAGCCAACTCCGGAGAACATCAAATGCACATATCGGCAATGAACTGGCACCAGATCGAAGCGTACCTCCAGAATGACGATCGCGCCGTAATCCCGCTCGGCAGCACCGAGCAGCATGCGATGCTGAGCCTGTCGGTGGACAGCATCCTTGCAGAGCGCGTCGCCACGGAAGCCGCTCAACCACTTGGCGTGCCGGTCTTCCCCGTGCTGGCCTACGGCATCACCCCGCATTTCACGGCCTTCCCTGGAACGGTATCGTTGCGTATCTCAACGTATCTCACCGTGCTGGCCGATGTACTTGACAGCCTGGCCCGCCACGGGTTCCGCCGCATCCTGCTGGTCAACGGCCACGGCGGGAACGCGCCGGCGCAGGCCTTCGCCATCGAATGGATGGCCACCCATCCGGACGTGACCGTCCGCTTCCACAACTGGTACAACGCTCCGCGCACCTGGGCCAAGGTGCAGCAGATCGACCCGGTCGCCAGCCACGCCTCATGGATGGAGAACTTCCCCTGGACGCGACTGCCCGATACGCACGTGCCTGAAGGAGCCAAGCCGATGATCGACATCGACCGTGCCCGCTTGCTCGATCCAGCGCGAATGCGCGCGCTGATCGGCGACGGCAACTACGGCGGGCGCTATCAGCGCCCCGATGACGAGATGTTGGCGATATGGGCGGTTGCCGTCGAAGAAACACGGGCACTGATTGGAGGCGGCTGGCGATGAGCGGCACGATCGTCGTCTGGGGTGCCGGGGCGATCGGCGGCACGATCGGCGCGCATCTCGTGCGCGGGGGCCACCAGGTGCTGTTCGTCGATCGCGTGCCTGAGCACGCCGCGGCCATCAATGCGTCAGGGTTGAAGATCATCGGTCCGGTCCGCGAATTCACCGCGCGCGCCCTGGCCGCCACGCCCGATGCAGTTCAAGGCACGCTCGATACGGTCCTGCTGTGCGTCAAGGCACAAGACACCGAAGCGGCGGCCCGTGCCATCGCCCCGCATCTGGCAGCGGACGGCTGCATTGTCTCAGTGCAGAACGGACTGAACGAAACCGTAATCGCCGCTGTGGTCGGCGCTGCGCGCACGGTCGGCGCCTTCGTCAATTTCGGCGCTGACTATATGGAACCAGGCGTGGTGCAACACGCAGGTCGTGGCGCGGTTGTCGTCGGCGAAATCGACGGACGTATCACCGAGCGCGCCAAGCGACTGCATGCATTGCTACGGGAGTTCGACGACTGCGCGGTGCTGACCGGCAACATCTGGGGCTATCTCTGGGCGAAGCTCGCCTATGGTGCAATGTTGTTCGCGACCGCGCTCACCAACGAGTCGATGGCCGACTGCCTGGCCTCGCCCTTGCGTCGTCCCCTTTTCGTCGCACTCGCACGGGAAGTGATGACCGTCGCCGACCGGGCTGGCATAAAACCGGAGCCGTTCGATGGGTTCGATCCCGGCGCGTATGCCTCGAACGACGGCGCCACCCGTTCGTTGGATGCGCTCGTCGATCACAACCGCCGTTCCGCGAAATCACATAGCGGTATCTGGCGCGATCTCGCGGTCCGCAAGCGCAAGACCGAGGCCGATCCGCAGCTCGGCCCGATCGTCACCACTGCACAGCGACATAGCCTGAGCGCACCAATCACCGCGCGGCTGATCACGATGATCCATGAGATCGAAGAAGGAAAGCGACCGATGGCATGGGCGAACCTGGACGAACTCGCAAAGGTCATCGCGGCATGAACATCGAATTCCACGGCCGCACCGCCATCGTCACCGGCGCGGCGCACGGGTTCGGCCGCGCCATCGCAATCCAATTCGCCGCACGCGGCGCCCAGGTCTGGGCCACCGACAAGCTGGCTGACGAACTCGCCGAAACCGCCCGCATCGCCGGCAATAGTTGCAGAACACAACCACTGGACGTGACAGATCGTGAAGCGGTGCAAGCCCTCGCCGCCGCAGCGGAGAAGGAAACCGGCCGCATCGACATCCTGGTGCATAGCGCCGGCGGCGTCATCGGCCAGATCGGCCGCCCGCTCGAAGACATCACGCCGCAGGACTGGCACGCCATCATCGAGGTGAACCTGACCGGCGCCTTTTGGTGCGTCCAGGCGGTCGCGCCGGCGATGAAGCGCGCGCGACGTGGGCGCATCGTCACCATCTCGTCAGGCGCCGGGCTCGGCGTCAGCCTGACTGGCATCCAGGCCTATGCGTCTGCAAAAGCAGGAGAGATCGGCCTGACCCGCCAGCTCGCGCACGAGTTGGGCCCGTTCGGCATCACCGTGAACAGCATCGCCCCCGGCTTCGCCCGCAGCAACCCCAGCAGCGAGGCGCAGTGGCAGTCCTACGGCGAGGAAGGCCAGCGCCGACTCATCGAGCGTATCGCTCTGCGCCGCCTCGGCACACCCGAAGACATCGCCAATGCGGTGCTGTTTCTCGCCTCCGACTACGCCGGCTGGATCAGCGGACAGACACTGAGCGTGGACGGAGGGAAATGATCGGCACGATCAGCAGCCGGTTGGGGCAGCTTCTGCTTGTCATTTTCGGCGTCAGCGTGATCGTGTTCCTGCTGATGCACGTGCTGCCGGGCGACGTGGCGCAGCTTCTGCTGGGCGACAAGGCCACACCGCAGTCGCTCGCGCGGCTGCGCATGCAACTCGGCC
>Ga0335074_10002575_pt1 | contig 24754 bp, 28 predicted proteins | sample Lox_Sample_23_FD_206715 | JGI IMG/M metagenome (GOLD analysis project Ga0335074, IMG submission 206715) | Soil microbial communities from Loxahatchee National Wildlife Refuge, Florida, United States - Lox_Sample_2.3 | ecosystem: Environmental > Terrestrial > Soil > Wetlands | place: USA... | reverse complement strand
GAGCACCTGCAGATGTTTCTGCGCGGCACGCACAGCTCGCATAAACGACTTGATCATGGACTTGCCTCCTTGACGGGGTGCCGTCGAGCAGGAAGGTCGCATGATTCTGCATTTCGATCAATTTGGCAAAGCTTGGATTAGCTTCGTTTCGATACACATGTCGAGGCTCAGTAGGGAACTACCTGCTGCTTCAACCGATCAAATGGATCCGGGAGTTTCTTGGGATTTGTCCCAACCACTGACAAGCCCTGCCTATCTCTTGCCTCTTCCGTTCCCGAGGCCCTCTTATACATCTATGTTGTCCGGAGCCTTCAGGGCGCGCCGTTACAAAAGTGAGGTACACGCTTTTTCTCCTTGCACGATTCTCACAATGGAGACTCGTCTGTTCAGCCCAGCTGACTCGTTACAAAAGTGAAGTACACACTTTTTCTCTTTTAACCGTGTTATCCACAAAGCCCTCGTCTGCCATCGGCGGTCTCGCTTCACCGTTACAAAAGTGAAGGACACACCATCGATATGCTCAATCCTAAGTGAAAAGTCTCCTCCGACCCCTACGCACATTTTATGAGACCGGTTCTAGGTTCGAGAGGGATCGCACGCGTGCAGCAAGGTGTCCCTGTCGAGAATAGAAAGTGAGCCACTACGATTGCCGAAGTTCAGATTTTGAGCAAAGTCGCGACGCCGGAGTCGACTTACCGAAAACGCCGTTTTCAAGGACGACGGCCTCGAAGTTGACATTGCTGCTGCGGGTAATGTCCGGATGGGCGACAATACAGACGAAACTGGTTGTTTAGCTGTACCCTGAGGTAGCACCATAGCCTTCATCGGCGTCCAATAATCAGGTGGGACCCACCTCATGCGACGTTTTGTTCTATTGATGGCCGGTTTGTCACCAATCATGATCGTGACGATCGCACTCGCTCAGACTGCGGCCGGGCAGCAGCCCAACGAGCCTGTTGCCAACAGGGTGATTTATGGCCTTGTAGTTGATCAGGAGGGACAGCCTGCGAAAGCTATCAAGTTGATAGCCTTTCCGTTGGGTGTTCCACTCGCAACAACACTGCCTTACACAAGGACAGACCAAGATGGTAGATATCGTCTGACCGATATCCCGTGGTGGGGCAGATATACCGTCTATGCCGAAGACGAGGCGGCGGGATATTCCATGAGCAACGGGCAGCTGATCGATCTGAGTGACAAGATTGAGGAAGTAACGCTTTCGCCACAACATGCTGAAGCTGAGTTGGACTTACGGCTTCCTCCAAAAGCTGGCTTCCTTGAAATCCACCCTAGCAACAAAGAAACCGGTGCGGCGATTACGCAAGTTGAAATCCAGGTGCTGTTGCCGGAGAAGCCTGAGCGGCCGGTTTGGTCCCGATGGCGCCCATCTAATTGCGTCATCCTAGTCCCCCCGGGCAAAGAGGTGCTGCTGCATGTAACATGCCCGGGTTTTCGCGAGTGGGCGGAGAGCGTTGGGAAAGGGAAGCCTCTCCGGGTACCTTCGGGCGACCGACTAACCTTGAACGTTGAACTTAAGCCTTCTGATTAAAGGCTTAGGACTGGCAGCCTCTGGCACCATGAAGCACTGATGAATTGTGGGTTATGAACGGATGACCGATAGCCTTGATCGGAAACGCCTCGGAGACGAGGTTGTAGTAGGCCTCTGAACTCAGTCCGAGGCGTTTTCGATAAGGAGGTTAGAAGGAAGCCGCAGATGTCAGCCGCGGTCGCGGTGATCCTGATTGGGGATATGGATATTGAATAGCATTTGGTGTTCAGGTGGATGCTTTTGTGGGCCGGTTTTTCGGCGCTGATGATGATTAGCGATGATCAGAAGGCTTCGTGATGTGTAATCGAGCCGTTCAGAGAAGCCATGGAGCATGGAGATACGGCGGTTCCGCGTGCCGGGCGCACACTGCCGAGCAGACGTGCGAGGAGCAAGCCGGCGGCGCGGGTTGGTAACAGCGGTCATGAAGAGTCGAAGCCTGCGAAGTAGAGCTGTGCGGCGGTGAAGCGTTGAGCGACGCGCATGGCTTTTCCGCAGCGGGGACAGTGCCACGGTGTGCAGTCCGGCAGTGGCGGCAGAGGGAGCGGTTCGCGGCCTTCAGCGGCGAGCAGCGTTCGTGCCATAGGCAGCAGTTGTTTGCGGAAGCGATTCGAGAGCAGGCCGTAACGGCGGATGCGCACGAAGCCTTTTGGCAGCACATGCAGGAAGAAACGGCGTAGAAACTTCACCGCATCGAGAGTCATGAGACGCTGCTTGCCGCCGTGGGCATAATCGCGCCAGCGGAAGCTGACGCGCTCACCGTCGAAGGCGGTAAGGCGGTGGTTGGAGATAGCCATGCGATGGGTGTAGCGGCCGAGGTAGCGCAGGACATGCTCCGGGCCGCCGAAGGGTGGCTGGGCATAGACGTACCAGTTTTTGTTGTCGAGCTCCTCGATCAGCTGCTCGAACCAGGCATGATCACTGAAGTGCGCCGCAGGACCGCGGTCATCGATCAGGTTCTTGCGGTAGAGCTGGCGAAGTCCGGAGAGGAACTTCTCGCGGAAGACAATGCTGAGGGTTGGGACTGGGACGAGGAACATCGGATGGGTGGTGTGGATCCAACGTTGATGGTCTGCCGATAATCCGCCGGCTGGAACGACGGCGTGGATATGGTAATGAACCAGCAGGTTCGAACTCCAGGTATGCAGGATGGAGAGGAATCCGATCTCTGCACCCAGACGTTCGGGATCTCGAGCTACTTCGAGCAGGGCCTGGGAGCTGGCGTCGAATAACAGATCGAGGAACGGTCTGGAAGAAGTCAGGCCTAGTGGGTTGAGTTCGTGGGGCAGGGTGAAGACGACGTGGAAGTAGTTGGTGTTGAGTAGATCGCGTTGCTGAGTCTGGAGCCATCGCCGCCGAGCCTGCGCCTGACATTTCGGACAGCATCTCGATCGGCAGGAGTTGTACGAGATCGGTGCTTCGTACGGGCAATCCTCACACTTATCCCGATGTCCACCGAGAGCTGCAGTTCGGCAACGCACCACAGCACTATAGGCCTTGGCTTGCTGATAGCTCAGACTGGAGTGATAGCGTTCAAAAAACTGCTTTCTCTGCGCGCGGGCAATGTCGGGCCACTTCGATGGCCGGCCGCGTCATGGGCGCGGAGTATGGTAGGCACGGCGGCTCTGATCGACGCTTGACAGCTTCAGCTCTTCGAGCGGGTTGGAGACCTGATGCAGATGCTGCGCGGACAAGTGAAGATACCTCGCCGTAGTCTCCAGATCTTCATGACCGAGCAGCAACTGTATGGTGCGCAAGTCGGTACTGGCTTCCAGCAGATGGGTGCCCCAGCTGTGCCGAATCAGATGGGGGCTCACCCTCTTACGAATACCGGCTTTCTTCGCCGCCTCGGCGCATGCATGCCACACAGTTTTGTCGCTGATCGGCTGCTCGTGGTCGCGATGCATGCGCGAGGGGAACATATAAGTGCGTGGTTTTAGCCAGCGCCAGTAAGTACGCAGAGTCTCGAGTAACGCCGGCGTCAGGGGCAGGTCGCGGTCTTTATGGCCCTTGCCGTCGACCACGTGGAGGATCATGCGCTGGCTGTCAATGTCGGTGAGCTTCAGCCGGACAATCTCGGCGCGGCGCATACCAGTGCCGTAGAGAACGGTCAGAAGCGTGCGCTGGAAAAGACTGTTGCTGGCCTCGATCAGACGCCCCACCTCTTCCCGGCTCAGGATGTTGGGCAGCTTCCTCTGCACCTTGGGATAGGGAAAAAACTGATAGAACCGGTAACATCCAAGCGTGTGTACGAAAAAGAAGCGCAGCGCGGCTACATGGTTCTCGACAGATCTTGGTGAGAGCCGCCTTTGCTTGAGCAGATAGGCCTGGTAACTGCGCACATGTTCCAGACCGAGCTTGTCGGGTGACTTGCCGAAGTGTTTTGCGAACCGCTCGACGAAACGCACGTAGTACCGGATCGTCTTGTCGGAATAGTTGCGGCGCTCGAGTTCTTCGAGCATCATTTTGCGAAGATGAGTCACAGTAGCTTACCTCCTGTGACTCACACCCTATCCCGGCCTCCAAGCTCCTCGACAGCCATTACAGTAGCGACCGCGGCGCCTGCGGCTTCGTTCTGACCGCCACCCGGCAATTACTGCTTGATCAATAGCTTACGGGCTGAAATGCAAGATTTGCTCCCCTTAAGTCGGCAAGGCGACTGGAATCGGCTGCAGCGCAGCCAAGGCAATCAGCGTCGCCATGGGCGTTCCCAGTACTAATCTTCTGCAAGGCCACAATCCCGAGTGTTATTTCTCAATTGATGCCAAAAAATCACTCGTAGACTCTGACGGTTGCGCAGGCCTGTGTGGAGCAACAACCCCACTTGGGAGCAATAGTACCCAGCCGCTTTACAACGGCCGTCATATCAAAGGAAAGATCAACGATGAGGCATGTGAGTCTCGTGCTGGATGGGGACTCTTGCGAAGAGGTCTATCGAAGGGCCCTGTAATGCTATTACCGCACACATCTTCAAGACTCGATCCGATGCGTACGTGATAGACCCCTGCGACCCAAGGTGAAGTTGGTGTGAAGCTCCATCGTCTTTCGTGTTGATCGACTACAACTTGTCCGTCGATGACCGACCCATCCGCGGATTCAATCGTAATTGTGTGCAAGACCAGTGCCCAATCAAGTGGATTCATGAACATGAGAACGAGAGCCTGTCGGCTACCCGTCATGGGAGTCAGAATCTTCCAGGACTCAGCGGCGATGCGTTCACGAATAGGATCGCCGACAAGGAAACGCTTACGGAAGCACTGACGTAATGGACGACCATACAGGTCAATCATCCCTGGAGCAATTTCCAGAGTGTACTCTTGACCCGCCCTCAGTGGTGGGCCCAATTCAACATTGGGACCTACCCAACGTTTGAGACGCCCAGGATCCAGCAACACCGTCAGGTGTCGCATGGTTCTATCCCAGAGTTCAACAGGAGACCGATAAAGAGCATCTTCTACCGGTCGTCCGTCAGAATCGAGGAGCGAGATCTCGTCCAACGCTCGTCCGCGTTGCATCGAGTTCGAAAAGCAAACATAAAATCGCAGCAAATTTTCAGGCAGGAGATCGCTTGAAGGAAAAATATGGGCGACAGTCGTAAGCGCGCGTACGTTCGGCTCTGAAGGGATCAGGAACTCAAGATCGAACGGCTCGGCCGTGAGAGAAGCAGCTAGTGGCCGCGGATCGAAAACTGCACGATATTTGACATCTCGTTCAAACGGAAAGTATGGGATGAATTGCAGCCCGTTTTCCAGGACCTGATAGCGCCCTGACACATCCGGGAGTTCCTCCTCTCCCGGTACTTCTGCTTTGATGGTTCTTACTCGAAGGATCGGCTGCAGCAGAGAACCCCGTTGTACACGTCGGTGCAGAAGGGAAACCAGATCCGGCTGGAGGTTATGAACGCAAACGCGTCCGGATCTGGGTTCACGCGGATCGGAGTCGAACATCAGCTTGGGTTGGTTATTCATTGTGTCGAAGACGATTTCAGGCCGGCCACATGCGGCCAACATAGTCGGTCTCGTTGCGATGCTCCCGATAGTGGAACGGGTCTGGTCCATTTGGCCAGTTCATTTCGGACATGCCATCTTTGCGTTCGAAGAAGTAGGGCAATGCCAGCGTACTGAGGTCCAAGCGATAGGTCGTCCGTGGATGTCGCCAAACTATGACCGCCCATTTGGAGTTCAGAATCGCCATATGCTCGGCTTTGATCGGCAGGGCACGCTGCGTACGGCCCAGGCCACCCGGTCCGAAATCAATCTGGCCCCCGGTCGGCTCAGGCGGCGCGGAAGCTAATTCGGAGACAGCAATTTGTGATGCACTTCGGGTGTCGATCGTGACCAACAAATAATCTTTCGAGTCAGCAGGGCTCGTGAACGTAAGCATGTCAAGCGGATTGGCACCGTAGCCTAATTCTCCAATCACGTCGCCGCGAACGTGTGCACCATCCTTCAATGCCGTCAACGGGAAGCGCACGAGCGGAGTGCACCCATAAACCGCGAACAGATATGGCTCGCCATTCAACTCCCGGATGAGATGTCGTATGATCGGCGCGCGCGTCTCAAATTCGCCGTGAACCGGATGCCAGATCTCCACGGTGCACGTTGCCATGCTGGAGTTGAAGGGATAGGGTATCCGATGGAGCGTCGAGGCGAACCGCTGGTTCGTGATCCCCGACACAAAAATCTCGCCATCATAGTATTTGACATCCGTAATCGCATACATCCGTTGCGGATCAAACTCCAGCATGGCCTTGGAATCGGGTTCGTTTGGAATTGACACTTGCGAGTGTGGGATGGTGTCGAGTTCCAGAACCTCCAACTTCCCGTGGTTAACCTTCACGATTGCGGGAATGGCGTCTATTCCGCGACCGCGTTCAACCGACAAGAAAACCTGCTGTGTCGGTTGATGAACCGCAATGTCATTAACAACGATTTTGTCGACAGTTGTACCCAGGAGCGCTGCCAACTTCTGATCCAGTCCCACCACCTGGTCCCGGCCTTCGAAGTTGTGAAAATTGCCGAGTTCTACACCCGTCTGCGGTGTCAGATCGGCCTCCCGGAGCGCGAAAGCATGGATCTTCGCGCCTGTGATGTCACCCACGAACAGGACATTGCCAGGTCCAAACGTGAGCGCACCTGACGACTGGAGCGGTCCAGAGACACCACTTTGTGCAGCAGGTGCGTCGGAGGCAGCTGATAGGCCTCCAGGCAGAGCGAGCCCAACGGCAGAGGCAGCGGCAAATCGCAAAACATCCCGCCTTGTGTGGCCATCAGATACTAGTTGTTCACGCATACGATTGCTCCTTGGATTGGTTGAGCTGCCCGGCTCGCGTGCCGGAACGCCCCGAGGAAGATTCTTAAGGCGATCCGCATGGTGCAAGACCCATCGGCGCCTTCAGGGGTCAGATTTCGACCTCGCTACCATGAGGATCGCTCTGGAACTTCCAGGTCCCGCCGGAGCGGAAACTCGCCGCTGTGGCGAAGGTGTCCTCCATGAATTGCATGTACGTCACTTTCCCACCATGCACCTTGCAGTAGATGGAGAATGGAGTGCTGACAGTTCGGTGGAGATTCGTCGACGTGTAGGTGAACCTGCCAAAAACAGCCACGTGTTCGTCTTCGCCGAAAACGGCTTCCGGGGTGAAGTCATCGACACTCCAGTACTTCGAAACCTCGTCGAAAGTCGTGCTAATGGCATCCACGCCATGGCCGGTTCCGCACCAAGGCATGATCTTATGAAGGTCAGGGTTGCTGTAGTTTAGCGAGACATACGTTACATCTTGCGCGCAGAGGTCTCGAACTACTTTGGGGTTCCTGATGCCGTTCAATAGGGATTGAACGATCTCCTTGGGCTTCATTGCAGACTCCTTGAATCGTCGGTGCTGTCATATCGCACGGAACTCGGCTCGTTGAATATAGGCCTTCTGCAGTTGCCGCACTAGGCGAACAAATGGAAGTGTATTTTCCAAATATGGGATAGTTTGTCTATGTCTGAGGAGATCTTGTCATTGCAGTCAGCCACGGTTGCTCGAAAGCGTTGCCGAGCATCGCGGCCCCGACTTGGATGGAGAAATGACTCGCCGAAGAGACTACAAGGTAACCACAATCCGGCCCGGACGGACTGGATGCTCGGCAAGCTCATGAGCACGGGCAATCTCCGAGAGCGGAATTCGTTCGGCGATCTGGAAACCCGGCCATCCGGCCTCAAGGGCAGCATTTAAATCACGCGCTGCGGACATCTTTGCCTCCAATGGAAAATCGTCGCTGCCTAGAAAAAATACCCGAATGTTCTTAAACACCATCTGCCAGAACGGAATTTTCGGCGTGGCATTATCAGTCGCATAAGTCGCGATGGACCCGCCCATCTTCAACAACTCCACATCGGCCTCGATGTTAGCCCCAAAGGCTACTTCGATAATGTGGTCGATTCCACCCGGAGCGAGCCCCGTTACGGGCGCTTTAAATTCCTGATCGTTGCGAAGCACTTCATGAGCACCTGCATTCCTCGCCGTCTCCTCTTCTGACGATGACCGGACCGTTCCAATCACATGTGCCCCGCCGCGACGCGCGAGTTGGACCGCACAAAGACCCACGGATCCTCCTGCTCCCTGTACCAATACGGTGCGTCCGTCTATGGGTCCCGCCACAAATACGCTGCGGTGGGCCGTAATGCCGGGGATGCCGAGACATGCTCCCTCTTCCGGCGCTACGTTATCGGGCAGAGGAGCAACTTTCTCTAAGGGAACAACAGTGAACTCCGCGGCGGTGCCAAACGGTCGATACGATTGTGCCCCGTAGCACCATACCGACCTTCCCACCCATTCAGGGGGAACACCATCGCCGACCTTGTCCACCCGGCCCGCTCCGTCACTGTGCGGAATGACGCGAGGGTATGCCATGCCAATTCCAAATGAGTCCTGACGCTTTTTGATATCGCCAGGATTGATGCCGGATGCGGCGATGCGAATGCGAACTTCGCCCGGACCTGGAATCGGATCCGGCATTTCGCCAACGGTGAGAACCTCCCGAGCTGGCCCCTGTTTCTCGTACCAGGCTGCCCTCATTTCATCGCCTCGCTTTCCGGGAAATTACGGCGTCCAAAGACTAAATCGATCAAAGGAGGTGGGCAACCCAGGGACCGAACGGCACGACGAATCAGAGAACCTCAAAGATGCTATAGATCGGTCCGTCGGGTAGCCGGTGTCCAGTACCGATCGCGATGATGCGGTTTAACCAATCGTATTTTGGAGCGCTGGTCTCGAACATGGGATTCATCCGGAAGTAATAGCTCGCCGGGTCAACAGCCTCGCCCCTGTCCAGCTTCTCGATGACTTTTGGAGGACCGGCGCGCAAGCACTGGTAGGTCATTAGGATTAGTGCGCCGTCCGTCGTCCTGAGCACAAGCCGGACGTCCAGTTTGATAACACGAGTCCGTGCGTACCGCTTGCCAGTCGTTGCCGCTGACCACCTCGCCAGACAGCTGCTCGCCCTCGAATGATCCTCCCTGAATAACGCCGATCCGGCGGAATGCATCGGGAGTCTGACCGACGACGAGCAGCGGCGGCACCTGCTCACGCAATACAAACAATGGCCGTGTGTGCAGATTCTTCAGAGCTTCAGGCAGCTCATGACTCCGCAAAGTCGACATCCTGCTCTCCTTTTCAGTGTTGAGGGTATAACGGAGAACGCCGCTACTAGCGCGGCCCGACATCCCATTCGGCATAAACCAATGCCGTCCGGCAATGGCTCGCCGCCCAGATGTCAACGCCTTCCAGCCTTTGGACCCAGCGGCCCTTGATTTCCTGGGCGCACTGATCCACTTCGTTATTGATCAATACGCTGGAGACGGCCCATTTATTCTCGCCATACTTTCGTGCCGCCTGCGCCAGCAACGCTTGATGATTTTCGCCGAGGACGCGCGACACGGTGTTGTAGACATCGGTCACATAGTCCTTTGCAATCTGCACATCCTCGCGGGTGGCCGGAGTGCTGTGATGTCCCGGGACCATCAGGTCGAAATCCATCGCTAGGAGCGTATCAAAGATCTTCATGTAATCGTGCATGTTCATCGTCAGGTCGAATCCCATGAAAGGCGTAGCTCCAGCTGAGAAGGCATCGATGGCAATCACAAATTTCTTGTCCGGAATGTAGATCAGCAGATCGCCCTCTGGAGTATGCCAGTAGCCCACCTTCATCTCAGCCGTGAGAGAACCCCGCTTCAGCGTGTAGTGATCCTTGAATGTGCGTGTGGGGACTGGCCGATGCGGATCGTGCATCTCACGCAGGAATTCCGCTGTGCCGTCCTCCGCCAGAATCTCCAGAGACGGATTATGCTGCAGGATCAGGCCGGCCCCGCCAATATGATCCACGTGAATATGCGTATACACCAGCTCTACAATTGGTTCCTTGGTGGTTTCCGACACGGCGCTTACGATGTGCTTCGCAAACGACGGAGGCGCATCAAAGAGGACGACGCCGTTGCCTGTAGTCGCGAAGACAGACTCGTAAGCCCCGTCAGTGATCATGAATATCCCTGGCTTCAGCTCCTTCACAGCGTAGCCTTTCTTGGGATCGACTGCGGTCGCCTTCTCCTGGACTTGCGGCAGCAGCGGCACATAGTCGGGAAGGGTGCCTGTGCTCGCGTCCTGCGCGCTCGTGTTCCTGGTGAGGAAGAGGACAGAAGCGCAGAGTACGACGACAAACGACAGTACCTGTAGGCGCGTCACGAACAATAGCCTGATTGGCAGCCCCCTGAGACAGTCCTGCGGGCCTTCACTTTGCGAAGTCGACATGACGTTTCCCCTTCCAGTCAGCTCAGAGTTGCTGTCTCGCGGCTAAGAAAGGCCATCAGAGCCTTCGCCAGCGCCTCGGGCTGCTCTTCCGGTACAAAGTGGCCTGACTCGGAGATGACCACCGAAGTGACATCCTCAAAGTAGGGTTTCAGTACATCTCCCATGTTCGGAATTGAGTATTCCCCGCCGACCGCAAGCAGACGGACGGGAAGTTTGCTCTTGAACTGTTTACGGTTGAAATCCATGTCCTCGATGATCCGGCGGCAATAGTCGAAAGCCGCATCCATTCGGCCTTCCCGCGCATAGGCCTGCACGTAGGCATTCACATCATGCGGAGGAATCGCTCCCGGCCTGTGCACTTTGTTCTTGAACCACCATCCGACATAGACCTCCTCTTTGCCGCTGGTGAGTTCAGCAGGTAAGTCGGGAAGCATTTGAAAAATGAAGTTCCACTTCCGTTTAAAGTCCGACAATTGAATGTCGTTCGTCAGCGTGACGCCTGGAATTCCCGCGTCAATGAGTGTCAGCGATTTGAAATCAGCCGGGAAAAGAAGGACCCAGCTGTACGCAACCCATGCCCCGAAATCGTGTGCAACAACGTGCAGCGGCGCGCCCAGATTCCCAACAAACTCATGAAAGACCCGCGCGACATTTTCGGTTGTCGCGGGCGCGGAAAGGATTCCCGAGTCCCCAAAGCTCGGTAAGTCAGCCGCTACCGTTTCGAACCTCCGCGACAACAGCGGAACCAACCTGTTCCACGACAGGCGTGTTTGCGGAAAGCCGGAAATCAAGAGTACTTTTTTTCCGCTTCCAATCTGGTCGAACGCAATTTTCTTGGCTTCAATCGCGGGATCCATACGTTCCTTCTTTGCCGGTTTGATGAAGGATTCAGGTGAGGACGACAATCTTTTCCGCCGGCTTGTTTTTCCTTCATCGTGCGACGGGCCTCGACGATTTCGTACAGCAAACGACTATAGGCTTTCCAGTAACTTCCAACCAGATGGATACATGGAAATATATTTTCCAAATATGGGATAATCTCGGAGCGCGCCTGTTAACCCTAGGCCGGCAGCTTTGGAAAAAGCTGTGGCGCCATTTTGGCCGTGAACTCCTTGAACACTCGCACCACCCGAGGGATGTGGCGATAGCCCGCATGGACCAATGAAAGATCAAAGTTCCGAAATTTCCACCTTGGCATGATCTCCACCAGTCGGCCCTCGCGCAGAAGGTCTGGCTGCACTACCGGCGGAAGATCACCGATACCGGCGCCCGCAACCAGCGCCGCCGCGAGTCCGGCATAATCGTTCATCGAAAAATACGGCTGAAACGTCAGCGTTTCCTTGTCCTTTCCGTTTGCATGAAGGAAGGTCCAACGGCATTTGGGCTTCCAGAAGGAAAATGCTAGGAGCCTGTGTCGGAGTAAATCGCTCGGATTCCTCGGTGCTTTGTGTTTCTCCAAATATGCAGGACTCGCGACTAGCTGATGTCGATACTTCAGGATCCTGCGTGCGACCAGAGAGGAATCTTCAAGATCTCCGACTCTGAAGGTCAGGTCAACGCCTTCGGAAACATGGTCGACGATTCGATCCGTGATGAGAATCTGAACCCGAACGGCGGGATATGTCTCCTGAAATGCTCCTACGATCGGTGCCAGCAACGTGTCGGAGACGCTGGGCGGAGACGCCAGCCGCAGCGTGCCGGAGACATGCGTGACGCGATCCGAAGCTGCATTGTCGACGGCATCGCCGAGTTCAACGATGCGCCGCGCGTGTTCGAGCATCGCGGATCCAGCGTCAGTCAGACGCAGTCTCCGCGTGGAACGTTCGATCAGACGCATTTCTAGTTGATCTTCCAGCTCGGCGATGCGGCGGCTTACAGTCGAGGTCGGCATTTTGAGAATGCGGGCCGCACCTGAGAAGCTGTTTGCCTCGACAACGTATGCGAAGACCACGAGTGAATTCAGATCGGTCATGATCTACCCAAAGATGGGATTCCAGGTTGTAATCTTACCGGTCGGTGGATGGTCCCTGCCATCGTCCACTGTGTTTCTTCCCCAATCCCGGGACCGCACTGCGAAAGACAAGATGGACTGTCGCCTATGACCGCAAGATGTGACAGTCAAGGGCAAATCGCTCACTAAAGCGGACTTGGACTCCTACGAGAGGATAGGTATTCGGAAACGCCTATGTCGTCCACAATGGTTTGCGTTCACGCATTATCGCCAAGCGCTCATTGACCAATCCAAACAGAAAAACCCCAACTGTCCGGAATGGCGACAAGAATCCCAAAGAGATCCTCACCTTGGATCGCACCTCGGAAGCGCGATCAAGTCTCTAAGCCGCGTTTGTGCTCTGTCAGGCTAAGAAGCGTTTGCGCTGTTCAGGGCTGGGAACTTGGCAGACGGCCGCTTTGGACGAGAGCCGGCGACGGTTTTTTGCGATAAATTTATAGGCTCCGTTCAGGATGAACGAAGGGCAGAACGAACCGAGGGCTGCTAATCGGCGCCACCAGCCGCCGAGGTAGCCTGCCGCTTTCATCACCGCGCCAGATTCGGCAAATGCTTGGCCGTCTTCGATCCACAGCATCGACTCGACCGATTCCAAACCATGTGTGCGACGCAGTCCCTTGCCCAGTTCTGAGTTGCGCGTCACAAACGACAAGTCCTGCCGTCGTTCATGACGCAATATGAACTGAACCGAACGGCTACAGAAACCGCAGGAGCCATCGTAGACCAAGATCGGTGAGGTGTAGGCAGTGATTTCTGAGTTGGTCACTCGTGTCGTCAGGGCTGCGGCTCAATTTAAGCAGCGCCTGAAAGACTTGGCAAATTGCCGTCGTTGTCGCGGAGCATCTTCATTGAAGGCTGCGCATCCCTTCTCAAACATCATTGATTTTCAAGGCTCCCACGCGAAGAACTGGCGGCTACTGTTAGACAGATACACCATCGTGTGTTTCCCTTTCTATTCCACCGGGGTTCCTGAAAAGTCCATTTCGGTAAATTCCGCCCAGCTCAGAAGGGTCAGGAGCAGGCAAGTTACCGCGATCCGCGTTTTTTCAGGATTACGGGCAAATCCGGATACTGAACACAACTCGGATTTTGGAGGAACAATGAAATGTCGGGACATCTAAACGAGCCACGTCATCGCTGAAATGCGTCGTGACTTTCTCTTGCCGATGTGCTAGATGGCTAACAGTCTCAATACAGAAAGCGCAAGATGGGGTACCGCGTTCCTGGCGTCAGGAGGGTCGATATGAGCGCAGATCGAATGACCGAACCCACGGCGGAGGCGTCGCCCAGTCTCCAGGCCAGGCTCGCTGCCGTTTTGTATTTGATCGGGGGAGTAACCTTCCAGTTCGCAGAGGGTTTTGTACGGGGCAAGCTGGTTGTCCCTGGGGATGCCGCGGCCACGGCGCACAACATCCTCGCACACCAGACCTTATACCGGCTGGGTTTCGCAGCCGAACTGATCGAGCTCGTGACCTTTATCACAGTGGCGCTGCTCTTCTATAACCTGTTTCGGCCGGTGAACCGGAGTGTGTCTTTGCTCGCAGCATTCTTCAGCCTCACCGGCTGCGCCCTGGAGGGGGTGAGCTGCATCTTTTCACTCGCTACGCTCGATTTGCTCGGAGGCGCGGCCTACCTAAGCGGATTCAAGCTGGAAAACCTTCAGGCACTTGCGCTTTTGTCTCTGGTAGTGCGGGGTCAGACCTTCAACATCGGCATGGTGTTGTTCGGAATCTACAACATATTACTCGGCTACCTGATCTTGAAGTCGAAATTCCTTCCCCGAGTTCTAGGTCTGTTTTTAGCTTTTGCCGGTCTGACCTATCAGACTTTTCTGTGGCCGCCGCTGGCGGAGCGCTTGTTCCGGTACCTAGTGGCCCCCGCCGGCGGATTAGGGGAACTGTCGATTGTCTTCTGGCTCCTGGTGTTTGGCGTCAACGCTCAACGATGGAAAGAGCAGGCCATCGGAGCGGGAGTATATCCGCCGTAGAACTCGTAGTCTGAAGCGCGAGCCCGCCAGCATTGAGCAGACCCTTGTCCTACAACGACTGGCAGTGAAAAGCCAGCATAGGGAAACGATTCGCGGTTCCGGTTGCCAGTTGCTCCCGGATCACGCGCAATCCGAGAGTGATCCTCCGTGATGCCTGTAAAGTCGCATTTCAGGTAACTTGCCCGTGTCGCAGCGCCCGGAGAGTTGAAGTTGCTCAAAACGCCGTTTTGCGGGCACTACGACTTGCGAATCTCACCAGATCACCTAAAAGCCATCTCAACGAAACTATAAAATTGCGCCTGAAGGTCGGGGCTCCGAGTGCGCGGCGCCCACTTCATATTCACTCTGCACCAGGCCGCCGCTATAGCAGCGTGTCGCAACGTGACGCAGACTGATGTCGCGTAGTAGCGGGCCAAACAGGGGGATACCTTCTCCGATCAGTATTGGCACGCGTGTGATCACCAATCGGTCGATGAGTCCGGCCGCCAGGAATCGCTGAATGGTGATGCCTCCGTCTATATAAGCATGTTTGAAGTCGCGTACCTTGAGCTGCGCAACGATTTCGGCCGGTTCGCCCGACATCTGCTCGACGACCCCGCCTTTGACGGATGAGAGATCGAGCGCATGGCTGCTAAGCACGACCACCGGCTTTTCGCCGTAAAACCATTTGCCGAATGTCAGCACGACTTCGAAGGTTCTGCGCCCAATAACAACGACATCGACGCTTCCATAGAATTCTTCGAAGCCGTGCGGTTCCTGCTCGCCACTATCCAAGAAATCGAGCGCGTGGTTTGTCCGAGCAAGAAAGCCATCGACACTCACCCCGCAGAACACTGATAGCTTCATGGCCTAGCCTCCTCATTTGAATCATTTGAGTCTAATTGTCCTTATGTGCCCTGGGCCCTCCCAAGTCTTGTCCTGCCTAGGGCGTTGACCGCTCGTCCTATTTGTTCTATATTACAGAAGAAATAAACGAGGAGAACTTCTCATGCTTTTGTCGAGAGAGTCGAGAGAAACGAGGGGCAGACAATGAACGATAGAAGGATTATGAAACCGCTGGCCGATGAGCCCACGCGGCGGCAAGCGATCGCCGGTGTTGCGATTGCATTAAGTGGTCTAGCCCTGCATTCGACCAAGGCTTGGGCGGGAACAGAGGACGGGATTTCTCATACATCCGACGCCATTCACCAGGAGCGTGTTTTCACAGCAAGCTGCAAGCGCGTCTACGATGCGCTTACCGACGCCAAACAGTTCGACAAAGTCATACAACTGAGTGGCGTCATGCAGACCATGCACCTGCCCGTCACGCCTGCGGAGATCAGCAGTGAAGAGGGAAGCGCGTTCAAGTTGTTCGGCGGGTACATAACGGGACGACAAGTGGAACTTGTGCCGAACGAACGAATCGTACAGGCTTGGCGAACGGGTGGCTGGGATCCGGGCATCTATTCGATTGCCAAGTTCGAGCTCGTGGAGCAGGGCTCCGGAACCAAGATTATATTTGACCATAAGGGGTTTCCTCAGGGAGAGGCGGCAGTTTTGGCTTCTGGATGGAAGGCGCACTATTGGGAGCCGCTCGAGAAAATGCTCGCATAGGCAGTTCGCATAACGCCGTTCATCGCCGAGCGAAGATCATCGGCCACCGGGAGAGCCGCGAGGCTTCCACATTCCGTCTCAATATCGCAGCTTTCCTCATATTCGTTCCTCCGTCGGCAAGCGCGAAAACGCCCGTCGAGGACAGGCCTCTATTCATTCCGATAGGCTTCAATGACCATGAATTCGATCCACTTTTTCCCATCGTCCGATCCATCACCTCGCCAGGTGAAGTGTGTCGCAGAGTGATTCGTGTAAGTGGCGCGCGTATAGGCGTAGGGGCCGACGGTCTCTTTGAACGCGTAGGTGATGGATTCGCTATTAATTCTGATACCGCCCATCTCGTCCGATACGAGGTCCATCCAGGTTCCAGTGAGTGCGTTGAGCCATTTTATATTCCAGACCTTCCTGGCACCATCGTACGTGCGAAAGTTCATGCCGAGGACGATGAACTCTCCGGAGGAACTCATCATCCTGTATTCATCGGCGATTGCATAGCCATCAAGGATGAAGCGGCCCAGCCATGTTGCTTCTAATGTCTGCCATGATCCATCGGCCGATTTTAGCTTCGCTTCGCACCGCCATTTGCCAATCAGAAAGGCAAATCGCGAAAGCGCAGCAGGGGCATTAGGATTGGGCCTACCGAATTCTTCAGCGATCTGAGTCACAGAACTGTCCTTCGCGGCGCTGAGCCATCTCGCAGAGCCGAACAACAGTGGGAATGCGGTGAGCAAGATGCTTCGCCGTGTCGGCTTCCAGGCAGCATTCTGCGCCGACCGCCAATTGGTCCTCATCATCACACACACCGCGCTGGATGTCTGCGGGGCTCCCAAACCATTCTTGCAGGTACGGCACTGCGCCGCGACGGAGATCGTTTGCGCAGAGGCGCCAGCTACTTTATCGGAGAAAAATCGGTCGGCCGCATGTACGTCGTATCCGCCTTGTCCAATAGTCTGTCCCCTTGCTCGGATTTTATGATCTCTTGAAAGGCCGGGTCTGCTACGATCTCTTTCCAATTCTTCTCCGCATCCTCACGGCTTGAATGAGCGAGAAGGAAGACGAATGTATTGTCCCAAGCGGGACTCTTAGAATCGGGGATCCAGTAACCTATGACGTTCAGATTGTGTTTCACAAGCAGCTTTGACGTGGTGTCGCGAAACCGTGACTCCATCGCCGGCAGTTTGCCGGGCGATGCGTGGTAAATCCGAAGCTCGAATACCCGGTTGCTGTCGGCCCTAACTTCGTTGAGATGAAACACCCAGCCGGCAGTGAACAATCCCGCAGCAAAGGCAACTAACGCGACACCGCATGGAGTCCAGAACTTGGATTTCCAGAATGTGAGCGCCATGGCGATTCCCCCGCAATTAGGTGGCAGATTGTTCAGAATGTGTTTCAGGGCCCCGAATACTGCTAGCGTCAATAACACTGACAGCCGGCCCAGTGTTAGAAATCCGAACAACCGGAATTTGATGTGACAACTGGATGAGGCTATTCATGGCGCATCGCCACGAGCGGATCGATACGCATTGCCCGGATCGCAGGTATATAACACGCCGCAAGCGCCACAACTGTGAGCACAAGGGTGACGCCCAGGAACGTTAGAGGGTCGGTGGGCGCCACGCCGTAAAGCAACCCGGCCATCAGGTGCGACACAATCAGTGCGCCAACCAGTCCCACCGCGGCGCCGGCAATCGCGAGTTCCAAACCCTGCCGCAGAACCATCTTCAGGATCTTCCCCCTCTTGGCCCCGAGCGCGAGGCGAATACCGATCTCGTGCGTGCGTTCGCTTACGAGAAATGAAATCGTGCCGTAGATTCCAAGTCCTGCAAGCATCAATGCTGTCAAAGCGAATAACAAGACCATTTCCATCGAGAATCGCCTCTGAGAGAGAGACCCGGACACCACATCAGAGAGCGTAGCCGCTCCAAAGACGGGAAGCTCCGGGTTGACGGACTGCACCTGCTGGCGCACTTCTTCCGGAATTCGAGCGGGGTCCAGCTGCCCGCGCAGGAATATCGCAAGCTCTTTATCTGGCTTTTGAAACAAGCTCTGGTATATCTGTGGAACACTTGCATCCTCCAGCGATTCGGTACGGGCATCTGCTACGACACCCACAACCGTATTCCAGGAAGTGGCTGCCGGACCCAGCTTGAGGTGCTGGCCAACGGGATTCCCATTTGGCCAGTAGGTCCGCGCAAATGCATCGTTGATCACCGCGACTTGAGGCGCTTTCTCGTTGTCCAGGCCGCTAAATAGTCGGCCACGGAGCAGCGGGATTCCCAACAGGCGAAAATACTCCGGGGTAACGGTTGATTCTTCGACCAAGGGATGCTGGTTGCTGCGAATGTCGCGTCCTTCTAGGGTCAGAGGGATCAAATTTCGATCGTGATTCAATGGAAGGGACTCGATACTTCCGACGGCTATTTCTTTCACTCCCGGCAGTGTCTCGCCCCGGCGAACCAAGTCGCGAATGAAGGTCGCCTCCTGAGCAGCGGTTCCATAGATATCGGTCTTTGGATCGTTTGGCTCAGGCAACCACATGCGAACGGCCATGACATTCTGCGGTTCGAATCCCAGCCGCACTTTGAACAGGTCCCAAAAACTGCGCAGCAGAAGACCCGCCGCCATCATCAGCACCAGCGAGAGCGCAAATTCCGTCACAACGAGCACGCGGCGCGTTCGCATCTGCTCTCTTGAGCCGCGCGAGCCACGCCCTTCGAGCCTGAGGGTGTGAGCCAGGTCGACGCGGCCTGCCTGCGATGCGGGAGCCAGTCCAAAAATTGCGCCGGCTGCAAGAGAGGCGGCCAGAGCAAACAACATAACGCTCCAGTTAATCGAGAGATTGTTGAGCCGCGGCAGGCTCTCCGGCACCAGTTGCAGCAGAAAATTCTTCGTGCAGAACAGAATTGCCAAACCGGCCACTCCGCCCAGCACCGAAAGCAGCAGACTCTCGGTCAGCAATTGCCGCACCAGCCGCTTGCGTGCCGCGCCTAGCGCCTGGCGAACCGCCATCTCGCGTTCCCTCGCGCTGGCACGCGCCAGCAGCAGGTTCGCCACGTTCACGCAGCCAATCAGCAGGACGAGGCCCACAGCGGCCAGCAGCAGCAGCAGCGAGGGACGCACGTTTCCGACGATGCTCTCTTTCAGCGGCGTTAGTCGCACCGTCCATTTGCTTTCCGGCGGATAATCGCCGGGGAATAGTTTCTGTAATGAGGTAACAAGCGCATCGAGATGGCTCTGCGCGGCGGCAATGTTGAGCCCAGGTTTCAGTCGCGCGATAACCCCCAGAGTTAAACGCGAATTCCGGTTCGGAGGCGGAGCTGGGTCGGCGGAAAAACCAGCTGCCGCCCAAAGGTCGGTGTTCCTCTCGTCTAAGGTTCGTCCCGGATCGTGAAAGCCGGGAGGCATCACGCCGATGACACGATACAAATCATTGTCGAGGCGCAAACTTCTGCCGAGAATGTGCGGATCGCTGCCGAAGGCTCGTTTCCATAGGCCATCGCTGATGACCACATCGAGCGTAAATCCGGGCGTCGGATCGAGGGGATCGAAGGTGCGGCCCATCTCCGGCTTTACGCCCAGCAGCGCGAAATAGCCCGGCGTGACGGGCTCAAACTGGATCCTTGAAGGCTGGGATGCCCCGGTTAAATTATCGGAGCCGAATCCCTTAAGCACGACGTACTGAAAAATGCCGGAACGCTCGAGATCCTTCCATTCGGGCACTGATATTCCGACGTCATGGGCGCCGACGACGGGAAAATCGTCCTCGATGCTAACCAGTTGCTCCGGATGCGGGTAGGACAACGGGTGAAGCAGCGTGGCATCAAAGAGGCTGAAGATCGCGGTGGTCGCCCCGATGCCGAGAGCGATGGTCAGGATTGCGACGGCGGAGAAGCCTGGCGACCGGGCCAGCATGCGCAAAGCGAAGCGCAGATCCTGCAGTAGGTTCTCGAAGAATGGCAGCCCGTGCTCCGCGTGATAGTCTTCACGGATCGTGCCCACTGCGCCAAACCTCAGCACCGCCTGGCGGCGCGCCTCCGCCGGCGTCATACCGGCGCGAAGATTCTCCGTCGTCTCCATCGCAGGATGCTCTTCGATCTCTTCCCGCAACCGTCGATCGTTTTGCCGCCTCGACGCGAAGTTCTTGAGACGCGATCCGACGATGAACGGGATAGAACGGCAGGCTTGGCCCCAAAACCAGCGCGTAGCAGCGGATGGCGACGTAGATTCGGCGCGAAGCGTGTATTCCTCGACGAGGTCGCCTAACAAAGCCGCTCGATATGAAACCGGTAGGACGGCTTGGAAGAGCCAGCAAGCGAAAGCCGGCGGCGAATAGCGATTCATATCGTCTCCCAGCGGCCTTTTAAGTCGGCTGTCATGCTATTTAAGGTCTGTTGGGATATCTGCAGAGCACGATTGCCCGCGGCCTCGACTCGAAACATCCGCTTAGCCCGACCTCCGCGCTCGGGCGTCGGGTCTCCGGTGGATGAACTGATGTACCTTTTCGCCTCAAGCCGCTCCAAGGTGGCATACACCGCGCCAATGGAGATATTGCGACCGGTCCGTTCTTCAATTTCGCGCCGCACGATCATTCCGTGCGCACACCCATCTAGACGGACCAGTGCCAAAAGGATTATGTGCTCCAACGACCCGAGAAGTTCTCCTCGTTTCATTTCTTCTGTAAGATAGAACAAATAGGACAAACAGTCAACACTGTCGGACTGGCTCCTGCGTATCGTTATTTATGCAGTTGCGTGTCAGCGGCGCCGGCCGCCGGCCGTCGGCCGTCAATATCCAGAACATCGAATTCCCGAGCCAGTCGGCCACGATCAGCACATGGCCGCTTCGGTCATGAGGGCCGCGTTCTTCACAAGCGCAGCACTCAGCGCCGCGGCTAATCGCACCAGCGGCAGCAACGCTTCCCGCACCTCTGAAGGAACTGCCTCCTCTACCTTGGCTGCGAAGCTCGGGCTCGAACACTTGGGTAGCTGTGCACCCATACTCTTCACCAGACCGCGCGTGGTGTTGATCAGCTCCGTCCGCGCCGCCACCAACGCGTCGCGCGCGCGCAGCACCAGCAAGTCCTGGCGTACCTCCTTACTGCGGTGCTCGATCGGCTACAACGACTGCGGATCCACCCGCCCCAACCGGGCCAGCTTGTTAGCATCGATGCGATCGTTCTTGCGCTTGCGACGCTTCGATCCTTCCATCCGCCGTGGGTTAGCCACCAGCACCTCGTGCCCGCACTCTGTGATGGCTTCCCGCACCCAGGCCGAATGGGTCCCCACTTCGATGACCACACGCGATTCCGCCAAGCCACCGTAGAACTCTGCCATCTCCTGCGGCCTCGTCCGCATCTGTCCTTCGGCCAGCGTCTCTCCCCCTAAGCCCAAAATGCAGTAGTAGCTCCATTGATCCCCAAGATCCATTCCCACGGTCAGACGATCCAGATTGGGACAAACTGCACTGCGCCTATGCCCCTCTCCTACACTCGCCGACAAAGCCTTAGCATCCATCTTCTTGCTCAGTTTGCCCACGATTTCCGCCATGACCTCCCGCGTCTCCCGCCGCACCGGGCGGCGCGACTTCACCCGCTTCGCGCGCAGTTCACTCCTTCGCAGAATTGCTATGCTTCTTCAAGGGTCGATCTCCTTATCCTCTGGAATTGCACCTTTGAGTGCGTTGATCACCGGTAGCTTAATGCCATCCGTGATCGGGGATCGACCTTCTCATCCCATCTAATCTCTGCCCGTTTTCATTCAGTTGATTTTGAGCTTTCGCGTTTCGGCGAGGATTTTGGTGAGACGATTTGCCAAGCGGTCGAGGTGCACGCGGGCATCGTTGTTCGGGAGCGCACGGCGGTAAATTAGGATGCCGTGTTGTGCGGCGAGCAATGAGTCGATGAGGCCATCGAGACCGGGACGGATAGATGCGGAGGTGGTTTTGGGCTGTGGTGCGAGATGCCTGGGCTTGGAACGAGCCATCTGGAACTCGCGCTGGAGATCAGTGAGAGCCACATCGACGTAGCGCATGGTCATGCCCGGATCGACGTGACCGAGCAAAAAAGCACTAATCCTAGTGCGGAGCATCTCGCCCTGCCGGCTGCGGCCAAAGCTCAATCGGATTCCCCTCCGGGGTCGTGAAGGCACGAGCGAGCCGCACCTTATTGCAGGCGGCTACATGGACGCGACGAATCGCATCCACGACGAGTCCGGGCTCATCAACCTGAATCATGTGGTTACTGTTGTTCGCCCGGATGAGTAGACTATTTGTTGATAGCGCAGCCAGCCGCTTTTGACCGTCACTCCAGCCCTTCTCGAGAATGGAGAATGGTCCCGGAAAAGGCTGGCCATGCGTAATCACTGCGAGGGGCAAATCGCCGAGACTGCCCCCGCCTCCAAAATTCCCGATGGGAACTTTCACGAGTTGCAGGGAGGCCAAATCATCTCCTGCCGCCGAATACTCGGCCGGCCGCACAAATGAGAACCCCACGTGGTCCAGTGGGAACAATTGACCCAATAGCCGCAACACGCCGAAACGAGCCACAAGCTCAACCGCCTTATTGATAAAACTAAGCCGGGAATAGAAATTGAGAATCTCTCGTCGGAAGAACGCTGATTCTTCGGGTGTATCGACGAGTACCAGTCCTGCCGTCTGATCGGGATAGTTGCGGGCGAAGCATCGGACAATGAAGCCGCCGTAGGAGTGCGCCACCAGAATGTAAGGTCCTGGGATACTCGCGTTGGCGAGCAGAGTGTGGAGTTCTTCGGCGCGTTCGGCAATTGTGCGTCCCGCCGCAACCGGCTCGCTCCAACCGTAACCAGCTCGATCGTAGGTGCAAACGCCGGCAAACTCGGCGATTTTATCCCGGACGGGCCACCAAAGCCGCGATGGCTCACCTGCGCCCTGTTCGATCACGACTGTTGGGCCGACGCTCGCCTTGTAAAACAAGTGAAGTTTATGGTCTCTGACGGCGACCAGCCGCCCGAACGCCGGATGAACCTTCTTTTCCTTCCATTCGGCAGCCTTCTCATAGATATAGCCCACCGCGAGAAGCGCGACACCGGCAAACAACGCAATGACTAGATCCCATTGCCAGCTTGAGGTCATGAAAGGCATAATAATAATACATTGTTGTATAAAATACACAAGTGTATTTTATAGATATAGCGCGACAAGTGGGGGCGAATGTGGTCAATCGAGCCGAGGGCGGCAAGCGCGCACGTACAAGAGAGAAACTCATCTCGGCAGCGGCTGCAATTATCGGCGAAAAGGGTTACGACCGGGCACCGCTCGAAGAGATCGCCGCACGCGCCGGAATGACCCGAGGCGCGGTTTACGGCAATTTCAAGAACAAGGAGGAGCTCTTCCTGGCCCTTATCGCGTCGCGCTGGAAACCGATTGTCCCGCCACTGAAGCCCGGCGCCAGCCTCAAGGAACAGTTGCACATTTTAGGCGAGACGGTCGCCAAAGAGGCACAGACTCGTCGAAGTCAGGCCGCCGCCGCGACTGCATTTCAGCTATACGCGCTGACGCACGAGCAGATGCGGTCCCATCTGACAAAACAGAACGCCGCCACCTATCGGCGCATGGCAAAGGAATTACTGAAGGTCGTATCAGCGAAAGAGCTGCCCATGTCAGCCGAGAAGTTTGTCCGCATACTAGATGCAATGACTACAGGCTTGCTCTTCACGTATTTTCAAACGCCGAAACTGATGACCGAAGACATTATCATCACCGCATTCGAAGCGCTGGCTTGAAGGACCTGTTGCGTCCTCCATACCGGCGCTGACGGCGCAAAGCGTCGGGAATGCGGCACGCAGGCTAAATAGGTGCAGTAGGTCCAAACAAGGTGGACTGACTCCAGACGCCCCGTGAGTGTCCACAAAACTCTGATGCCCGGCTCGTATCCCCGGCGATAGTGGACGAATCACCGCCTACTCTTCCATTACTGAGTAGTAAAGGAAGGGTAGGAGACATCCATGTAAGTCTCTGTCAAGGGAAAAGCACGAGGTGTCTTTAGCGGGCTCAGGAGAGCGCGCAGTTGGTCTGATCAGGACCCCTCGTAGCGCAACTGTGCCTCTCGGCTGGTGGTTCCTGCCTTGCAGAACCGGACATCCATGTAAGTCTCTGTCAAGGAAAAAGCACGAGGTGTCTTTAGCGCGCTCAGGAGAGCGCGCAGTTGGTCTGATCAGGACCCCTCGTAGCGCAACTGTGCCTCTCGGCTGGTGGTTCCTGCCTTGCAGAACCGGACATCCATTTGCTGTCTAAGGCTCCGAAGAACCCGCACAGAAGATTGAGTTTGTGTTCGCTGCCAGTCCCGAAACAATTCGGAGAGAGCCTCTGGGTTTGACCCCTTCGCTCAGTCGCCTAATGGCGGGACCTGGCAGCCTGCGCACTCGAAGAATCCTGATGTTTTTGTTTTTTCCTTAGGTGGAAAGGTTTTTCAAGCTGCCGCTGTACATTTGAACTTCTCGGCAGCCACGAAGTCCTGTTTTCTGCGTTCCACGGCAAGCAGGTACCCGACCATCTTCCTGGCTACGGCGAGCGTGGCGCGGTTGGGATTTCCTTTTTGCAGTTCTCTGTCGCGAACCATCGCCAGTTCATGGCACTCCCGGGGAGCCAGTTTGGCTGCTTCCACCAGCACATGCTGGATATGCTTGTTGCGCTGTTTGGAAAGCGGCATGCGCATCACCTTGTCGGCAGAGCTCCGCTCGTCTCCGCACAGACCGCAGTAACTGATGGCTTGCTTGATCGACCGGAAGCGGGTGAAGTCGCCGATCTCCAGTGCCCAGGTCAGCGCGGTGATCGGACCTACGCCGGGAACCGTCC
>Ga0335074_10002574_pt1 | contig 24761 bp, 24 predicted proteins | sample Lox_Sample_23_FD_206715 | JGI IMG/M metagenome (GOLD analysis project Ga0335074, IMG submission 206715) | Soil microbial communities from Loxahatchee National Wildlife Refuge, Florida, United States - Lox_Sample_2.3 | ecosystem: Environmental > Terrestrial > Soil > Wetlands | place: USA... | reverse complement strand
TTCTGGATGCGGCTGTTCGGGCAATCGTGGCGCATCCCCCAGGCCCTGGCGGCGCTGGCCAGTTTCGGGGCGGCTGCCATGGCTTCCGTTTACGTGTTCCGGCGCTTCCCGATTACCGGCTGGCGCCTCGCGGTGGCGGTGGCCACGGCGGTGCTGTGCGGTTTCAACGAGCTGGTCTTCCGCTTTGGAACCGTGGGTCAGGCCTACGGAATCTGCCTGTTTCTGACGGTAGCGGCTTTCCTGGCAGCGGTCACGACACCGGAGAGTCGCAGCCTATGGGGCGCGGCCGCGGCCGGATTGCTGGCTGGGGCTGCGGCGGGTTGTTCGCTCCTGAGCGCCATGGCCGCGCCGGCGCTGCTGGTGTGGATCGCGCTTCAGAACCGCAAGGGTAGCCGCTGGGCCAAGGGGGCCGCATTTGTGGCGGCGGGCGCCGTTCCCTTTCTGCCGCTGGCTCACCTCTATCTGCTAGGGCCGAGCCAGACGCTCTTCAATCTTTTTCAATACCAGATCGCCTACCGGCACGCCAACTGGGGCGGCACCGCCGGGCACGACCTGGGCGAGATGAGCGAATGGCTGGATTCCACCCAGGCCTTCGTTCTGCTGCTGCTGGCCGCCGCGGCGGTGTGGTTCGTGCGGCGGGCCGAGTGCGGCCCCAAACTGCGCGCCGAGCTTTACCTGTGCGGATGGCTGGTGCTGGCGATGGGCGCGGAATTGGCCTTGGCCCGGCCCACATTTACGCGCTACTTTGTTTTGCTGGTGCCTTTTCTGGCCATCCTGGCCGCGCCCGGCTTCTACGAGGTGGCCACACGCTTGCGCGGAGACCCGGCGCGTCCGCTGGTGGCGGCTGTGCTGCTGGTTGTTGTGATTGCCATGGGCGCGGGGCGTGCGATCTACGACCACGGCGATGTCTACCGCTGGCGGGATCTGCAAAGAGTGGCCAACAAGATTCGCGAGGTGACTCCGCCGGACGGCTCGCTGTTCGCCTCCGAGCCGCTCTATTTTCTGCTCCACCGCACGCCGCCTGAGGGCATGGAATTCACCTACTCGCAGGACCTGGACCTGCCGCCCGCCCAGTCGGCGCAATTGCACATCGTGCGGCAGGGCGACCTAGACAAGCAGGTTGCGGCCGGCCAGTTCGCCACCGTGGCGGTGTGCATGGACCAGGACTCGGTGGACCGCATGAAACTAACCACGCTCTTCCGCAAGACGGAGGAAATCGAGTTCTGCAAGGTGTTCTGGGATTGGGCGCCGGGCGGCCGGCAGTGAACCGGCGGCTTACGCCTGCGCGCTCAACCGCAACTCGTCCTCGAGCTCGTAAATACGGTCCTCCAACGTGCGCGTAGATTTGCCGGCGGCTTTGGCGTCGTCCAGTTTCTTCTTCGCCGCAGCCAGCCGCTTCTCCAGAACGGCCGACTTGGGATTGGGCTTCGCCGGTGCGGCCTCCACGGCAGGCTCCGGTTTGGCCGCTTTGGCGGCTTTGCGCGCCTTGCCCTTGCCCCCGGTTTTGTAGCGGAAGGCCGTGACGGGCGGCTGCGGCTTGAGCGGCGTGCCGAAATCCGCGCGATACTCATCGGCAATGCGGGCCGCCTCGGCCAGCAGCTCTCGGAACCGCGCCTCCATCGCCTGACGGGCCTGCGTGCGCAATTCCTGGCCCTGCTGCTTCCACTTCTGATATTCCGAAATCACGTCGCTCATGTTTACCTCGGGACGGAAATGCTGATGTTGCGATAGCGCATGCCGCCATCGTGATCGCCCTGCAGCATGATCGGCCCCGGCTCGCCTTCGTGGCTGTCCAATGCCCCGCCGGTGACACCTGGTATTTCCTGGTTATCGTGAATCTTCACGCCGTTGCGCAGCACGGTGACCGTGCGCCCTACCAAGGTGATATCGAACACCTGCCAATCGCCCGATCCCATCGGCATGACCACCGCGGGAGCGTAGTAGCCGTACACCGCGCCCATCTCGTGGCTGGGGTTGACGCCGCCTTCGGTCCCCACCTGGATCTCGTAGCGCCCCCGCAGGTAGATGCCGCTGTTGCAACGCTCCGGGCAGTTTACCTCGATGTGCAGTTTGAAATCGTCGAAGGTGCGGGCGGTGCGGATATTGGAGCCGCGATCCTGGTTGAGCATGGTGCCGTTCTCGACCACCCATTTGCTGCGTTCGGGGTGGTTCACCGGCTCCCAGCCCTCCAGATCTTTGCCATCGAACAGGGTCACAGGAGCGCTCCACGCCTTGGGCATGGGGCGTTTCAGCTCCGGAGCACGAACGCCGACGATGGTGGTATCGGAAACGTCCCCGCGCTTCTGCGTTCCGGCGATTTTGGAGCCATCCACGGTGAGATCCCAATCGACCTCCGGCCCGCGCCCGGCCGCGCTCACGGTGATCAGCAGGTGCTGGCCCTCCAGTTTGGCGGCTACGATGGGCCGGACAGCGCCGCCGCCCGGCTGGATGCGGCCATCCAGCTTACCGTCCTTTTCCACGATCTCCATCCATTGGATGGCGGTGCCTCGGGGCGAAGTGACCGTCAGGTCCCACCGTCCCAGAAAGGGATTGCCGGTCTGCGATTGTGCCGCCCCGGCGAGTGCCAGCATCATAAGAAGCGTTTTCATCACTGCATAGTGTAGCAATCGGAATGGCTGGGGAAGGGGCACGGGTGCCGGGGAGTGCCGGGAAGTGCCGCCGCGGATGTGGATTCGGGGCTGCGGCGACCGGCGTACGGGTTCGTGTCGCAAAGGCGTCGGGCTGGCCCGCCGGTGCGTGGCGACGGCGCAGGAGGGGCTCGGAGTTGCGGCAATGCGCCGGGCGCCCGCGCCGACTTCGAGTACCATGGAAACAATGTCGCACCATGCGCTTGCGGGGCAGCCCGCGCCGCCCAACCTGTTGGTGAATGTGCCGCGGCTGATCACCGCCTATTACACGGGAAAGCCCGATGCCGCGGTGGCGGCGCAGCGGGTGGCGTTCGGCACGTCGGGGCACCGCGGGTCTTCGTTGGCGTGCTCCTTTAACGAAGACCACATTCTGGCCATCACGCAGGCCATCTGCGAATACCGGCGGCAGCAGGGCACCGATGGGCCGTTGTTTCTGGCCAAGGACACGCACGGGCTTTCCGAACCGGCGTTCGCCACGGCGCTCGAAGTGCTGGCGGCCAACGGGGTCGAGACCATGTTGGATGCCGACCTCGGCTACACCCCCACGCCGGCGCTTTCGCACGCCATTCTGGTGTACAACCGGGGCCGCCGGAAAGGCATGGCGGATGGAGTGGTGATCACGCCGTCGCATAATCCCCCGGACGATGGCGGCTTCAAATACAACCCGCCGGAGGGCGGCCCGGCCGATACCACGGCGACGAAATGGATCGAGAGCCGCGCCAACGCCATCCTGGCCGATCGCCTGGCCGCGGTGTGCCGCCAGACCTACGCGCGGGCGCTGGCCGCCTCCACTACGCACCGGCACGATTATGTTTCGGAGTACGTGAACGATCTGGAGGCCGTGGTGGAACTGGCCGCAGTGCGCGACGCGCGCCTCTCACTGGGCGCCGATCCGCTGGGCGGCGCGGGCGTGGCGTATTGGGGGCGCATCGCGGAGCGCTACGGGCTGAACATCAACGTGGCGCACGCTCAAGTGGACCCCACCTTCCGCTTCATGCCGCTGGATTGGGACGGCAAGATTCGCATGGACTGTTCCTCGCCCTACGCCATGGCCGGCCTGATTGCGCTCAAGGACCAGTACGACGTGGCCTTCGCCTGCGATACGGACCACGACCGGCACGGGATTGTGACGCGCAGCGCCGGCCTGCTGAATCCGAACCACTATCTGGCGGCGGCTATCTCGTACCTGTTTCCGAACCGGCCCGGCTGGCGCGCGGACGCTGGGGTGGGAAAGACGCTGGTATCGAGCAGCGTGATCGATCGCGTGGCGGCCAACCAGGGGCGGCACCTGATGGAAGTGCCGGTGGGGTTTAAGTGGTTCGTGGACGGGCTGCTGGCCGGCTCGTTGGGATTTGGAGGAGAAGAGAGCGCCGGCGCGTCATTTCTGCGGCGCGATGGCGGCGCGTGGTCCACCGATAAGGACGGCATCATCATGGGCCTGCTGGCGGCGGAGATGCTGGCGCGCACGGGCAAAGATCCCGGGGAAATCTACCGCTCGCTTACGGAGCGCTTCGGGGCGCCGGTGTATGAGCGCATCGACGCTCCGGCGACGCCTGTGCAGAAGGCCGCGCTGGCGAAACTTTCGCCCGAGCAGGTGAGCGCCAGGGAACTGGCCGGCGATCCCATCGAGGCGATGTTGACCAAGGCACCCGGTAACGGCGCACCGCTCGGCGGATTGAAGGTGGTGACGCGGCGCGGCTGGTTCGCGGCGCGGCCCTCGGGCACCGAGGATGTCTACAAGATATATGCGGAAAGCTTCGCGGGCGAAGAGCACCTGCGGCGGATTCAGCAGGAAGCGCGCGAGTTGATCGGGCGGACGCTGGCGGTAGTGTAGCAGGCTGTCCCGTAGGGCGGTGGGCTGGGACGGGTAACGGGCGCTCATTGCGATGCCGCAAGCCCGTTACTTGACTTGTAACATCTTGAAGGCGTGCTGCCACTCGTTACGGAGAAAACCGGGCAGGCACCACAGGATGCAGAGCGGCTCCAGCGCCCGCGCGCCGATGATCCCTCCGCAATCGTACGGTTCCCATCCAAACTCCTGAATGATGGACGCGACCTGGCCTTTGGCGGCGCGGTCTGCACCGCAATAAAACATCGTGGGCACACCCTCGGGAAAATGCGGGTCCACCATGAACGCACTGCCGACGCTGTTGAAGGCCTTCACCACGTGCGCGGCGGGAATTTTGGCCTGAATCTTCTCAGCCAGCGATTCGTTCGGCCCGGTCATATAGGGCAGGACGCCATTCACCGGCGGCCCATCGGCGATGGGATTGGTGGTGTCGATGACGGTCTTGCCGGCGAAATTTTCGGGGCCGGCCAGATCGATGATGCTTTCAGCCGCCCGACCGAGCGCCGCCAGCACCAGCAACTCTCCGAAGCGCGCCGCCTCCGCAAAGGTTCCGGCCGTGGCGCCGGGGGTTGCACGCACCCAATCGGCTACCTCTTTCTTATGCGGGTCGCGCGTGCCCAGCATGGCCTCATGTCCGTGTTTGAGGAAGCCGGCACCCAGCGTCTGCCCCACGATACCCGATCCAAGAACTCCAACTTTCATGTTGCCTCCGATTGCATTGCTTCTTAAGAGATGGTAGCCCGCCCCGCCGGCTCCGGACGCTGGCCTTTTGGTTAGGATGCGCCGGCTATTTGGCGGGGTACCCCTGGTTGGAATGTGCGAAAAGCCCCAGTTGCGCCGATCGTGGCGAGATCACTGATGGTTCGCCACTTGCAAGAAGATCACCAGGAGTCAAAAAATGACGACAACATCGGTTGTAATCCTGATAGCCGCGATTGTAGTCGTAGCGATCGTGGTGTGGATCTTTTTACGAAGGGAGCGGTCTCGCAAGCTGCGTTCCCATTTCGGTCCCGAATACGAGAGGGCGTTCCGGCAGTATGGCGAAACGGCGAAGGCCGAAGATGCCCTGGCCGCCCGCCAGAAGCGCATGGAGAAGGTGCAAATCCGTCCGCTGACGGAGCCGGAGCGGGAGCGCTTCGCGAACCTGTGGAATGGCGTTCAATCGCGCTTTGTAGATGACCCGGGCGGGTCGATCCGCGAGGCCGACCGCCTGGTGATGGATGTGATGGTGGCGCGCGGATATCCGATGGCCGATTTCGAACGGCGCGTCGACGATATTTCCGTAGACCACCCCTACGTGGTGAGCAATTACCGGGTGGCGCACGAGATCGCGCTGGCCGACCAGAACGGGGAAGCCTCCACGGAAGACCTGCGCAAGGCCGTGGTCTGCTATCGAAAACTGTTTGAAGAGTTGCTGGAGGCGCACGTTGCGCCGAGGAGGTAATAAATGGAACGACTAATGGAAGAAACGGCCGCGGCGGGTCCCCAACAGAACGAAGCGATGGGGCCGCTGCTGCCCGCCGACTTTGTGCAGGAACTGCGGTCGCGCTGGGACCAGGTGCAAACCGCGTTTGTGGATGAGCCGCGAACGGCGGTGCAGCAAGCCGACGAACTGGTGTCCCAGGCCATCCAGCGGCTGGCGCAAAATTTTGCCAGCGCGCGCGACCAACTGGAGCAGCAGTGGGACCGTGGGGACAACGTCTCCACCGAAGACTTGCGGGTCGCCTTGCGGAAGTACCGAACCTTCTTCCACCGCTTACTGGCGGTGTAAGCGCGAGGCGACCGGAGGATACCTGGAATCGAGCGGCGCCGCGAAGAATCGCAAAGGCCTTCCTTTGCGGCGCGCTCGATTCCAGGTGCGGCTGGTTGATCCGCTGGCGCGGAACGGCCCGTAGCCCGTGGATTTCTGCAACATCGTTGGGCCTTGCAGCGTCTAATTAGGCAGGTTAGTCCGCGTTCGAAAAACTGAGGAGATTGGTTCATTGCTATGAGTGCGCCGTCCATTTCATCGTCCGGACCGCACAGCGACCTGGAAGCCTTGCTGGTGCGGATGCGGCAGAGGCAGTATCCCGAAACCATCCCGGTGCTGGTTTCCTATTGGCTGAAAACCATTTATACCGGTGGCCACAAGCGCAACTGGTGGAAAGAACTTAGTGCGCTGTTGAAGAAAGTGCTGCGGGAGCAAACCTTCAGCGCCTCCGCGCGCGAGGCGCTGGTGGAGGTTCAGACCTGGATCCAGCAGGCGGGCATGCTTTCGGGGAAAGCGCCGGTGGTTCTGCCGCCGCACTCGGAACCGTTTCGCGCCAATCTGCGCCCGGAGCGCCTGTCATCTTATATCGGCAGGCTCTTGAACCAGTGGTTGTCGGCGGAAATCGCTAACCTGCTGGTAAATGAGAACGAGCCGGCCATCCCGGAGACCGGCGGAATTCCGGTGCTGGCGGTGGGGCGCGCGCTCGAACGGCTGCTGGTGCGCGAGCGCCTCTCCCCCGGCACCCTGGAGATGCTGCTGCAGCCCGAGTTGCTCTCTCCGCAATATATCTATCCCGCCGATGCCGAGATGCTGCGCGACGTGGTATTGGCCTTGCTCGGACGGACCTGGGCTCCGGAGCCGCAAGTCATGCCCGCCAGGCTGCTGGGCGTCTCCGCCGGAGCGCCTCTGCCACCGGACTATGCGGAAGCCGTCCGTCACGCTGCTTTAGTGGTGGAACAGGGCAGGGAAGAGGTGCATGTTCCGATTGCCGCCGAGCAGGCATGGGAAATTCTGAAAGGCGGCCCCGTGCGGATTGCTTCCATCATCGTGACCATGGACGGCCGCTGGTGGGAGTCGGAAACTCTCGAAAGCGGCGAGAAGTATTCGGTAGTGTACAAGCCCGGGGGGCGCCTGGCCATCGACTACTCCGCGGACCACGCCAAGATGGATATACCATGGCCGGACATGCAGGCGAGCTGGAACGGCGGTGTGCAGTTTGCCGGTCCGTTCGAGATCTTCGGCCGTGAATGGCGTGCTTCCAGTTGGGACAGCAACGGCGAGCGCACGTGGCTGCACCTGGTATTCTCGCGGGCCCTGGCGATGGCGGAGATTGAGCCGGCCGCGGAGCCGGCCCTGCCGCGCACGCGCTCGGCGGCTGTGGATATGGCGTGGGCGGCGCTCGAGACCGCTTTGGCGGCGGCGACTTTCCAGAAGAGCCGCGAGCCGGTGGAAGAACTGCGCCGCGCCGACTTTATTCCATTGGGGCGCGCTATTTTCGAGCTGGCCGAATCGGTCAAGAGCCGCCGGATGGCCAAGCGCGAGACCCTTGAAACACAGCTCCGCGCCATCCGCTATCTGGAGGCCGAGGTGTCTCTCACGTATGGCCGGGTTCCATGGCGCATCCTGCCCACGCCGATTCGCGCTGCGTTTCTCAAGCGGCGGCCCGATGCCGGTTTACTGGAATTGTTGAATCAGGCGTTCGACGAGCTGCCGGAGATACTGAACCTCAGCCGCTCCGGCCATTCGACTACGCCGTCCCAAGCTGCCTGAGTACGCCCGCGCCGCGCGGCGCTCAGGCGTAATCGATGGGATTTTCTTCAAGCCAGCGCAAATCGTGCACGGCATTCATGTTGCGGATGGCGCCGCGCGCCAGCGCTCCCGTGAATCCGCGGGAGGCCCAAGCCACGCCGCAACCCAAGCCCAGGCCGCTGCCGAGTAAGCCGCTGGCGGCCACCGCGTAACGCGACCGGCGGCTCCGGCCGAGCGACGCCGTACAAGCGCCGGCCAGGGCGCCGATGGCTGCCGGAACCCAAACCGAACTCTTCCAAACGGGACCGGCCGTAGTCTTCCGGGCGGAATCAACGCCGTCCATTCCGGCTCGCACCAAGTGGAGTACATGGCGTACCTCGGCGCTCAGTGCCTGGAGGGTTTTGCGAGACGCTCCCATACGAGCATGGTACCGCTAAGCGCCCTACGCCGCCAGGGTGGTTTCCGCCGGCCCGGTGTGAAAAGGACGGCTATTGCCTGGCGGCGCGGTCAGCGCGGAAGAGTCTGCCGCGTGCGGCAGCGCCGTTTCCAGAAATGCGCGCGGCGGGTGGGCGGCTTGTGCCGCTTAGTACACCTCCACCTGCCCACGGATTTCGCCCTTCGGGAAATTGGCCGTGTGCACATTCACATATGCATTGCCGCTGCGGATGGCCCGCACCATGGCGTCCAGGTCGGAGGGACGAATGCCCTGCGGGATCACCGAATCGCTGTTGCTGGCGGGCAGCACGCTCACATCGGCGGGGCTGAGCGTTCCGGTAATCTCGCCCGACGCGGGGCAAGCCGGTTTGGGGCCGCCGCACAGAAATACCATCACCCCGCCATTAGTGCCGATTGCGCCGAAGTGAATGTGCGCCTGGGTGACGGCGCTGGTCATATTCGAATAAGCCAGCGTGAACGAGATGGTGCCATCGGCGTTGATGTGGGCTATGAAAGTGCCGCGGCCCGGCGCGAGCACTGCAGGTACCTGGTTCAACGGCGTCATGATGGCCGTTAGAGTACTCTGTCGGGGCCGGTCTTGGGCGCGCACGGCGGTGGCGCCCCCAATCAGGGCCAACAAGGCTGCGCCGGCCAAAACGAGTCTGGTGTGGGCGCTGCGGCGAAAGAAATTCATGGAATCGCTCCTCCACCCCGGAAAGCGATGTTTCGAGGCCGATTCCCTCACCCTACCGGAAGGCGCCCGAGGCGCCGGGCGCGATCTTCACGCCGTGGGCGTCCAGACGCCGTTGCCGCGCATCGCCAGGTTGGCCACGTGTCCGGCGCGCGCCGCGGCCACTCCCACCTCCACCGGCGCATTGGGTGTGTTGCGGGACCGCACGCAGTCGATGAAGTTTTTCATGTGGTCCAGGCCACCATCGCGGGGCGAGACCTCCTTCAGTATGGGAGGCGGCGTGGTAAACGCCTCGGTATAACGCGGCACTTCGGCGTAAACTTCGAATCCGCTGCGGTGCAGCCGCATGGCCGCCTTGGTTCCGCGGATCATCAGTCCGCCGCCTTCCAGGTAGCCCAGCAGCGCGCTATCGAACTCCACCAGCGCCTTGGCGTACGAGAGCGCGGCGCTCATGGTGTCGGGAGTCTGGCGCTGCTGGAGCAGGGCCTTCACTCCCGTGGCGGTGGCGCGGGTGGGAGTGTCGTCGGCCATGTACCACTGCGCCACGTCCACCCAGTGCACGAACAGGTCGGTCATGGCGCCTCCGCCGAAATCCCAATACCAGCGCCAGTGCGCGTATTGATCGGCATCGAAGGGCCGGTCGGACGCGGTGCCCAGGAACCGCTTCCAATCCAGCTTGGAGAGGTCGACGGGCGGTCCCGACGTCTGGTTGGCGATGTGGTTCTGGTACCAGTAGGTGTGGATGAAGGTCACCTGGCCGAGCGTGCCGTTGGCCACCAGGTCCTTGGCATGGATAAAGTGCTCCCAGCTACGCTGCTGCGTTCCGGTCTGCACCACGCGCTGCGATTCGCGCACCGCCGCGATGAGCGGTTCGCCTTCCGACAGCATGTGGGTGACGGGCTTCTCGCAATAGACGTCTTTGCCGGCGTGCACCGCGTCGATGGTGATGGGCACGTGCCAGTGGTCCGGCGTGGCGATCACCACAGCGTCCAGGTCTTTGCGGTCGAGCAAGGCGCGGTGGTCCGAGTAATCCGCGGCATCGGCGGTGGCGAAGCGGCTCTTGGCCTTCAGACGGTGCGGCTCATACACGTCGCAGAAAGCCACAATGTCGTTGTTTTCCAGGTGGGCCACGTTGCCCAGCAGATACTGGCCGCGCTCTCCGTTGCCGATGGCGCCGAACCGAAGACGATCGTTGGCGCCCAGGACCCGGCGGTAGGACGCGGCGGTGGCCAGCGCAGCTCCCAGAAAGCGGCGGCGGTTGGTGTCTGTCATCAGGGGTACCTCTCTGTCAGGATATGACCCGGCCGGGCGGGGCACAAGGGCGGGACTCGGATGCGCCGCGGAACGTCCGCGCCCGCTTTGCCGTGCCAGCGGCGCCTGCCTGCATCGCGCCTTGACAAATCGCCTGGATTCGTACTAATTGTTTAGTATAATCTTTGGCGCAAGGAGAGGATGATGGGCGGTTTTGGCCGGGCAGCCGCTTTCGCCTGTCTCACGGCCGCGATGCTGTGGGGGCAACCAGGAGCCTTCGATGCCGCATCCGTGAAAGTTGTGAAACTGGCATCGCATCCTGTCTTCTCCAATAGCGGTGGACCTGGCACCAGCGATCCCGGCAGAATTCATTTGTGCTGTATCGGAATGTTTTCTCTGCTGATGAGAGCTTACGATGTGGACGTCGATCAAATGATCGGCCCTTCCTGGATGATGGATAACATGGGACCCAATCTTTATCAGATCGACGCAACAATGCCCGCAGATACTACGAAGGCACAATTACAGCTCATGATGCGGAACCTTCTGCTGGAGCGTTTCCACCTCAAGGCCCACCGTGAAAAGCGCAATTTCCCCGGCTATGAACTCATCGTCGCCGCGGAAGGCCCGAAGTTGAAGGAATCGAGGCCCAATCCGGATATCCTCGTTTCGGACACGTCCCAGATGCCGAAGAGAAGGGCCGATGGCGCCCTGGTGCTCCCGCCCGGACCGCAAATGTTCACGTCGCTCGGGCGAGGGATGGTTATCGTCCAAGCGCAAGAGAAGGCGATCAGCGATCTGGTGAAGGGTATAGGGCGGCTGATCGCTCAATCCCTGGGAGAGGATCCTAACGATTTCGCTTCGAGGAAGCCGCGCGTCCTTGACAAGACTGGGCTAATGGGGAAATACGACTTTACTCTCAGGTTCGCCTGCGATCGTTGTCAGTCTGGCGCGGCCAATGGAGCGTTCGCCGCCCCGCCGGGTCCCCCCGATTCTTCCGGCGGGTTACCGAACCTCTTTGTGGCCCTCCAGCAACAACTGGGCCTCAAACTCGTGAAGGTCAAAGACATTTCCTTAGACGTAATCGTCGTTGATCACGTAGAGAAAACTCCCACAGCCAATTAGTTTGGCAGAGTCCCGATGATTTCGGTGACTCGGTAGCGGCGAGCCGGAGCACGCCGGTGCGTCAAAATTCCCAGGCTCAGATGCTGACCACGGGACAGGGCGCCTCGCGCAGGATCGAGTAGGCGTCCGCCCGCAGCCGGCCCAGAACTCCCGCGGCCTGGCTGCGGCCGATCACCAGCAGGTCGGCGTTGTGGTAGCGCGCGGCGTCGCGGATGGCTGCCGGCGCGTCGCCTACTTCGATGTACACCTCACCACCGGTGTCCAGGTCGGCCTGCAGCCGCGCGATCCTGCGGCGTGCGTCCCGTTCCATCAGGAGGCGCCATTCGGGGTCGAAACTGAATCCGCCCGCGCTCACCGTGGAGGCGGGCAGCGCGTGCAGAATCACCAGGCCGGCAGCGAATTCGCGCGCTGCGGCGGCGGCCCACTCGAGCACTGCCGCACTCTGGGGTCCCAGATCCAGGGCGCACGCTACCCGCCGGACGGCGAAGCCGTTCCAGTCGGGCGCCTGCTCCAGGTGCGGCCCGGTCCAAACCGGGCACTCGGCGTCGTGCAACACCTTGACGGTCACCGATCCCTGCAGGAAGCGGCGCAGGGGCCCGTATCCGTGGGTCGGCATGACGATCAAGTCGAAGCGGCCGTTGTGCGCGTAATCCACAATCTGGCGCGCCGGGTCGCCATCCAGCAGTGTGCGGTGCAGCTTCAAGCCGGGAGGAGCATCGCGCAGGAATGCGTCCAACTCAGCTCTGCTTTGCTCCCATCGCTCGGTGTAGAATTCGGCCGCCGGAGGGTACGCATTCACCTCCCCATAAGCCACGTAGGGTGGCGTGACAACGTGCAGCACCACCATCTCGGCATGGAAATGGCACGCCAGGAATTCGGCGCAGCGCGCCGCTCCCAGGCAGCGGTCCGAAAACTCCACCGGCAGCAGAATCTTCGATACGGAGATTGCCGTGGTCATGACTTGTTCACCCCCTAAAAGGTCTCTGTCCCGGCGCCGCCCTTACGGCTTACCGGGGAAGCCGCCAGCCGCTAACCGGCCGCGGAAATCGGTTGGCTGCGCGCGGTATGCGGCGCGTGGCGCCAGGCTTTTTCATAGCCGCGCACCAGGTGAATCGTCAGCAGGTCGAAGAAGCGGCCGATGCGCCGCTCAAACTGCTCTTCGGCGTACATGGCGAAGTAATCCTGGTCGGTTCCCTGCTCATCGAGGAAGTCCATCATCTTTTCCTTCAGCAGGAACAGGCCACGGACCGATTCGTGGAGCGGAACTCCCTCCTCAAAACGGGTGTTGCCGAGGGTTTCGTACTCGTGGGCCAGCTGGCGGTCGTGTGCCTCGGCCAGCCAGTGGCTGAGATTCTTGAGGATCTCGCGGCCCCGTTCGCGCAGTTCCGGTTCGGGCAGTCTGCCCAGGTGGGCCAGCTCCGGATGGTGACGAATGGAGTGGACGATCATGGCCGCGATCTCTTGCTCGTGGCGTTCGATCAGACGGATGGGTTGGTTGGAGAGCATGCGGCGCCTCCTGAGCGAAGAATCACCAGCCGTGCGCCACCGGTTCGCGGACCAGCGAGACGGTCGCCGGCAGGGCCAGCCGCCGGAACTCCGCCATGCGCATGTGCATCACCTCCGAGTGCGTACCCGCGTTGAAGGCGATGGTGTCCTGGCCCGCCAGGCTGTTGTCCAGATAGACCGACAGGCCGTAAAGGGGTCCGAGCGGTGGCATGGCGCCCAGCTCGCAATCGGGGAACAGCGTCCCCAGTTCGGTTTCCGTGGCCAGCCGGGCTTGCGACAGCCCCAGCACGGGACGGACTTCGTACAGATCCACCAGCTTGCTGGCCGGAATCACGATCATGTGATAGGCCTCATCGCCGAAGATCACGACGGTCTTGGCGATCTCCCGCGGGGGCAGGTGCTCGGCGGCGGCGACGGCCCGCGCCGTGAAAGCCTTGGCATGGGTGGTGAGGGTGTATTCCGCCTGGTGGGATTCGAGGAAACTACGCAGTCGCTCCGAAAGCGGCATAGGAACCTCCGCTGACCGAATTATACGTCGAATTGGCCGTTTTTCAAGCGGTCTTTTTCGATCTGAAAATCCGCTGCAATCAGGCCGCGCGGCGGACCTGCTCCAGGCACTCGCGGCCGCACTCGTGCTGTTGCGGCCAGCAGCCGCAGCCGAGAACGCGTAATTCCGGGTTGCCGATGGCGTGCATCTTCACGGCAAACCACGGATCCAGCGTCACCTCGGCCGGCGCGCCGATTACCGGACAGGTTACCCGTCGGGCGACCCGCGCCCGGCGCCACACACGCCCCAAGCCCCAGGCAACCGGGACCGCCAGCGCCAGAACGAACCAGGTAATTACTAAGTAGGCAGGCCACATACGAGATCCCTCCTTGGGAAGCAAACGCCGGCAATCCCGCGGCCTCAACCGGGGCAGGACCCCAGCGGTTCGAGATGGCAACGGGCTTTCGCGCCCCCGCGAAGGCCCGGCCTTAATAGAAGGCCCAGCCTTAATATAGGGCCCGTTGGGCTGAAATACAACCGGTGGCCGCGCGGGGGTGGTGACGGGCAATCGGGATTCAGGGCCTTGCAATCCAGAATTACCCGCGTAGAATGAAAGTGGAAAGGCCGGCTGCCTTTCCGATGGCCAAGGAGGTTAAAAGCCATGCTTAACGCCTCTCGGATTCGCGTCCACGATGGCGAGGAGGAGACTCGCCATCAAGTGGTATCCGCCCTATGGAACGCGGGCGTTCTCACGCTCACCGTTCTCACCATTGCCCTGGTATTCTTCGGCGTTTTAGTGATCCGGGCCACTTAGCCCATCGCCTGGCCAGGCACGCTTACTTCCGGGCCGCCGGCGAAAGGCGCCGCAGTCCCGCGGGGAGGGATCCGATGACCAGCGCGTCCACTTTCGCCCGGTTTTTCTGGTAGCCGACGGCGGCGGCAATCACCGCCAGCCCAATACCGGTCAACGCCACCGGCAAGAGCAAGGAATCGCGGAAGAGCGAAGAAGCCAGGTAACCGAGATAGATGGCGACTCCCAGGGAGCCGAACACCGCGAACACGCGCCGGTCGAGAAAGGTGGAGACGGCCAGCAGCGCGATGTTGACCAGGCAATAGGCGAACCACTCCCAGGGGCTGCCGTCCTCCTGGAAAGTCAGGCCGCACCACAACGCCATCACGCCAGACAGATATAACCAGAAGGCGTAATCGTCCCTGGTGCGGCGGTCAATTCCGTAAGCCGCCAGTAACATCGCCAGGCCGAAGGCTGCCGAAATCCACAGGCCATGGGACGAGGTTGTTTCGTTCCAGCCGAACAACTGCGGCGCAAGGTCCATCGACAACATCCACAGGGCGAACGCCATGGGCGCGGTGAGGAATGGAAAGCGTACCAAGCGCAAAGCCACGGCGCCGGCCGCTATGCTGGCGATCTCCATGTAAACCCGGTTCTCGCGCACGGCTTCGTCCAGGTAACTGCCGGAACCTTGGGCCGGTAGCTTCAGCAGGCGCTCCAATCCGTAGATCGCCAGCGGCATCATACAGACGGCCGCGGTGGTTAGCAGGCCGCCGGCCACGCGCAGTTTGCGGGCGTGGAACAGGTATCCGCCCAGCCCGCCGAACACGCAGCCATAGGCCAAAGCCAGCGCGAGGATGCCCGCCCCGCCCACCCGGTCCCAGGCCAGAGTGAAGAAAAAGGTCATCGCGCCGATGATGATCAGGCCGCCGAAATAGTAAGCCACGCTGAGGGAGTCGAATTTCGATTGCCCTTCGGTGGCCGCGTCCAGACGGGTCCACAGCAGGGCGGCCTGCTCCGCAGGGATTCCCGCCGCGGCGGCTTCGCGAAGGAGCAGTTCCTTGCCGATGTCCATGTGCTCGATCCGTGGTGCAACCTTAGCACAAGACCATGGCGCGTACCAGACAAACGTTCGATAGACCCGGGCTAAAGCGGTGGCGTTTTGTGGACAACGAAGCTGCGGGTCAACGGCGCCGTCGATCGCGGGAGACTGCCATCATCCACGGCGACTATCACATGGAGGTACTTTGGCGTGTTTTCGAGCAACTCCACTTCAACCTGGTATGTTCCGGACTCCATCTGGACCTGGTAGCTCCGCACGTCGCGCAGCCGGGCCTCTAATTGCTGCCACGGCAGGGACGACCAGCGATGCACCGCGGAATCGAGAACCTTCTGGTGGGCTGCCCCGGCTCGCGGCACCGAGCGCTTCGCGCGGCCCGATGTTAACCGTTGAGGACATGCCAATGGCCGGGCGGCGGGTTTAAGATAAAAACGACGGGAAAATACCATGAAGTATTTTCTTGGCTTGGCGCTGGCTGTGTGGCCGGCCCTGGGCCAAACCGGAGCCGTCGCGCCCATCGCCCTCTTTACCCAATTTCAGCCTCAGCCGTCACCCGTGGTGTTCGATTCCATGCGGCGGGAGGTCGGCAATATCATGGCCCCGCTGGGCTTTCCTTTACAATGGTGGTCGCTGGACGAGCACCCCGGATTTGGGGCGGCCACGGAACTGGCGGTCATCACCTTCCGCGGGAACTGCAATCCAGCGTATCTGTTCTCCACGGGCAGCACAGACGGGCCGCTGGGATTCACCAATTTGACCGACGGGCTGGTACTTCCGTTTGCGGAGGTGAATTGCGATCGCATCCGCAACTTCCTGAAGGACGATCTGACGCACATGAAACTGAAGGAGCGGGAGGAGGTTTTTGGCCGCGCGGTGGGCCGCGTGGTGGCGCACGAGTTATTCCACGTTTTCGTGGGGACCAGGAAGCACGGCTCCAGCGGAGTGGCGGAGCCGGCATTCACTCAACGCGACCTCCTGTCCGACCATTTCCGGCTGGACCCGCGCGAATTCCGTCTGCTGCGCGCCAGTCTGAAACCAGCCCGGGCGCAAAACAGCCGCCTGCGCTCGGGGGCCTCGCCGGTCGCGGGGCGATACATCTTTGAGGAGAGCGGTTGCGCCACTTGCCACGGGCCGATGGGTAACGGCACCGCGTCCGCTCCGGCCCTTCGCGGAGCGCTGAACAACGCCAAAGCCTTTGCCGCCACGCTGGCGCACAGCTTCCGAAAGATGTCCATCCAAGCCAAAGCCAAGCGGATCGGCGGGCCGCCTTTGGATGCCGACGAGGTTGCGGACGTCTTCAGCTTCCTGAATGAAAGCGGGAACTGAACGGGCGCCTACGCCCGGCTATTCCGCGCGCATGGACTCCATGGGGTCGATCGCCGCGGCGCGGCGCGCCGGGAGCAGGGCGGCCAGAAGGGAAACCACCGCCAGCACCAGCGCGGCGTAAGCCAGGCTGAGGCCATCGAGCGTACTCACCCCGAAAATCAAGTTGCGGAACACCGGCTGCAAGGCCACCGTGAGGGCGGCGCCGATCGCGATTCCCGCCGCAATCAGGCGTCCCGCGCTGGCCACTACCGCAGCGACAATCTGGCCCGGCGCCGCGCCCAGCGCGATCCGCAATCCCATCTCGCGCCGGCGCGCGTTGACAATCTGGGTGACTAACCCGTAGAGGCCGACAGCGGCCAGGGTCATGGCGGCGAGCGCAAACAGCGCCAGCAGGTGCGCATTGGAGCGCGGCCGGTCGAGCGTGCCGTCGAGAGCCTCATCCATGGTTTGGACGCCGAAAATCGCCCGCCCCGGCGCTACATCGGCCACCACCTGGCGAATGGAATTCATGGCCTGATGCGGGTCACCCGCGGTGCGCACGGCGTACTCCGGATCGGGCCAGTTTCCGCCCCCCGCGCAGGCATAAACATAAGGATAATCGGGAGCGCTTAGCGAATCTTCTTTGATATTGCCGATCACCCCCACAATCGTCCAGCGGGCATTTCCGTATCCAGGGATGCCGATATCCCGCCCCAGCAAATTCCGGCCACGTCCATAGACATCCACGAAGCGCCGGTTGACCATCATCTGGGGTTCGCCCGGCATGCTGGCGCGTAATTCCGGGCACCATGCCCCGGCCAGCAGCGGCACACGCAACGCTTGCAAATAGCCCGGGCTCACCAGCCGGTAGCCGGTCGGCATGTTGCCGGTTTCGGCAGTGGCGGCCGCGCCTTCGAGCGTAATGTTGTTGCGCAATGTGGCGCCGGAAGCCGGCAGGAAATTGGTCATGCCCGCGGCCTCCACGCCAGGGACGCGTTCCAGGCCGGCGATGAGCTGTTCCTGCATGCGGCCGATCACGTCGCGATCCTCCGCCCAGCCTGCCCCCACGTGGAAGAGGATGGTGTGCGAAGAATCGAAGCCCGTGTCTACATGGTTCAAATTGTAGAAACTGCGCAGCAGCAGGCCGGCGCTGGCCAGCAGCAGCATGGTGAGGGCGACCTGCCCGCCGATGAGCGCGCGCTGCGCCCACTGTCGTTGGCCGGCTACGCCACGGCCCACCCGAATCAGGGTTCCCGCGTTGCCGGCGCGGGTGGCCCGCAGAGCGGGTAGCAGCCCGAAAGCCACCGCGCCCGCGAGGCTGGCGGCCATGGCGAAGGCCAGCGCCCGCCAGTCGATGGAAAGCTCCGTCATGCGCGGGGTATCGGCGAACAGTTTGGCCAGCAGGCGCATCGAAAAGCGCGCCAGCCCGTATCCGCTGATGGCGCCCCCGGCCGCCAGCCAGCCAATTTCCCGCATTACCGAACCTACCACCTGGGTCTGCGTGGCGCCCAGCGAAGAGCGGATGGCCAATTCGCGCTCGCGCTCCTTAAGCTGCGCCAGCACCAGGCTGGCCACGTTGCTTACGGTAATCAGCAGCAGCAGCACCACCGCGCCGAAGAGCAGCACCAGCGGCTTGCGGGCATCGCCCACGCGGGCGTCCTTCAAGTCGCCCACTAGCGCCGACCATCCTTTGTCGGTCTTCGGATACCGCTCGGCCAGGGCGTTTTCCACGCTAGCCAGGTCGGCCTGCGCCTGCGGAACGGTGACACCTGGCTTCATCCGCCCCACGCCGGAAAAGAAGCGCGCGTCGCGCTGACGCATGAGGAAGGCGTTCACCTGTGCGGGAAGCCACACATCGATGGACGCGCTGGTGAAGGTTTTGGGCATGACGCCCACGATGCTGTAGCCCCGCCCTTCAACGATCAGGCGCCGGCTGGTGATGCGCGGGTCCAGGCCATAGCGCCGCGCCCAAAGCCCGTAGCTGATCACTGCCGCCAGCGGTCCGCCGGCGACTTCTTCATCCGGCGTAAAGGTGCGGCCCAACAGGGCGGGCATGCCGTAGACATTGAAGTAGCGCGGGGCCACCCGGCGGCCATCCAGCCGCTGCGGCTGCGACATGCTCGTGTCGGTGACGTTTTCCGAGTAGCTGCCGCTGATGGTCTGGAAGGTGCGGCTGAGGCGGCTCCACTCCTCGATGCGCACCGGCGCCATGAGACTTTCCTTTTGCCTATGGGCCGCGGTGGCCTCCATAACCGTGACCAGCTCCGCCGGCCGCGGAAACGGCAATGGCTGCAGGAGCACGGTATTGACCACGGAGAACAGGGCGGTGTTGACACCGATTCCCAAGGTCAATAGAATCAAAACGGTCGCGGTGAACACCGGCCGCCGGCCGAGGGAACGAAGGGCCCATCTCCAATGCCTCACGAAGACCTCCGGGAAAGTGAAAGACGTTGGACGGTGCGGCCAGCTTCCTCGTTAGCAAAGGGCGGCCGTGTGTACCGAATAGCCCTCTTTTTCCGTTTCCGGAGGACTCCTCGCCGCGTCCAACATAGTGGAGGCCAAGAAATGATACCCGTGGCGGGGTCGAAAATTGGCAAGGCCAGCGCAGTAGTCTGCGTTGTGCTCCTGAGCATGTGGCAGATGGGTTTTGGACAGGTGCCGCCCGGTCCTCCGAGCCAGGCGCCGGCCACCCAACCGCCAGCTACCCAGCCGGCTCCCTTGCTGTCGCCCAACCAGTTGGACGACCTGGTGGCGCCGGTCGCGCTGTACCCCGATCCCTTGCTGGGCCAAGTGCTGGCAGCCTGCACTTACCCGCTGGAGATTGTGGAAGCGCAGCAATGGGTGCAGCAAAATAGCAATTTGCATGGCGCGCAACTGGTGAACGCCGCCAAGCAACAGAACTGGGACCCCAGCGTGCAAGCGCTGGTGGCCTTTCCGGATGTGTTGACCCTGCTGAGCAACGATGTTCGCTGGGCCACCGATTTGGGCAATGCGTTCCTGGCGCAGCAGGCCGACGTGATGGCGGCCGTGCAGACTATGCGGGCTCGGGCTGAGGCGAACGGGAAGCTGCAATCGAACCAGCAGGAAACGGTCACCACGGACAACCAGAACGGGCAAAGCGCCATTCAGATTGAACCGGCCAATCCGCAGGTGATTTATGTTCCCGTTTACCAGCCGGAATACATCTGGGGCCCGCCGGTTTGGGGCGCCTACCCGGCTTTGTGGTATCCGCCGGGCTTTGCCTTTGGCTTTGGCTTCGGCTGGTTGCCCGGCATCTATATGGACGCGTTTTTCCCAGGCTGGTTCGGCTGGGGCGGCTGGGGATGGGGCTGCGGCTGGTTCGGCGGCGGCCTGTTTGTGAATGCGGGATTCTTCCATCACTGGGGCTACGGATACTACACCGGATACGGACGGCTGGGAGTGGGAGGGCGCGCGATGTGGGCGCACAATCCAGCCTTTCGAGGCGGCGTAGCGTATCCCAACCGGGCGGTGGCGGCGCGTTACAACTCCAACCGGTACGTGGGTAGCCGGTTCAGCGGCACGGCACGGGGCGGCGGCGCCAACAGCATGAATCGGGGCGCCAGCGCCTTCAACCGCGGCACGAATGCGTACGGAGGCCGCCAGTTCGGTAGCGCCAACCGGTCGATGACGAATGGTTTTGCGAACTCCTCGCGGGGTTCCACCAACTATGGGGCCCGCTCTTCGCAGGGCTACCGCGCGCCCAGCCAGAGTTACCGCGGGTTTAGTTCCGGGGCAAGCCGGTCGTATTCGGCGCCGCGATCGTATTCGTACTCCGCGCCGCGGTCCTACTCCTATTCAGCACCGCGGTCCTACTCTGCTCCGCGCTCGTACTCGTATTCGGCCCCGCGCAGCTATTCGGCCCCGCGTTCTTTCTCCGCGCCGCGTTCCTTCGGCGGCGGCCATTCCTTCTCGAGCGGCGGACACTTCGGCGGTGGCGGCGGGCATTTTGGTGGTGGCGGCGGGCACTTTGGTGGTGGTGGCGGACATCGCCGCTAGCCGGCGTCAGTTGCCAAGATCGGCCAGGATCTGGCGTAGTCGGGTACGCTTGCGACTGTAGCTTCGCTGCATGCGCAGGGTCCACCACCAACTGACGGGCTGCGCCAGGAAGCACAGAACCACGTAAAGCAGGGAGAGCTCTGACTCCTGGCCTTTCACCGCGGCCCACGCGAAAAGGATCCCGGCCACAGCCTCCAATGCGCTTATGGGAGCGGCCGATTTCACCAGGAGACGCTCGCGGCGGTTTAGAAACTCGATAGAGTGCTCGATATACTCGCGAGAGGTGGCATTAGGGGGTGGCTCCTCGCCGAGCGAGCGATAGAAGATCCGGTAGGCTACCAGGCCCGCAACCATCGTCACAGCCCACACCAGGTGGCCCGCTGCGACCAGCGGCGCCTGGTCCAGAAAGGCCCAGGCGAACAGAAGCATCAGGGGAAGGAACAGGGCGTGCGCCGCGATCACCACAAGATCGGCGGCGCGCGCGCGGCGTTGATGCCTGCGCGCCTCTACCAGCACTTGCCTTACGATCCGCTCAGGACTCTGATTTTCCGGCCGCCGGTCCAGCCACAGGTGCTGTAGCTCTTCGGGTGGTTGCAAGTTATCCATTGCGGGCCTCCGAGATGCGGAATGCCTCCGACAGGCTTTGCCGGATGCGCGTCAGTCGCACCGCCACAGTGCCCGGCCGAATACCGGCGACTTCAGCGATCTGTGCGGCGGTGAATCCCTCCAGCCAGAGAATTACCAACTGCCGATCGACGGGCGCCAGGCGGGAAATCAGCTCATAAAGCTGGAGGCGCCGTTCGTGGGCCGGGTCCTCCGGCGCTTCCGCCGCTTCGTCCAGGCTGATCCGGCCGCTCTGCCATCGGCGGTCTTGGGCCCGCCAGGTAAGCGCCACGTTGTGGGCGATGGAGTAGACCCAGGTGCGCTCGCTAGCATCGCCGCGAAAGGCCGGCAGCGCCTTCCAGATCGCCAGGAAAATGTTCTGGAAGAGGTCTTCGCGATCTGGCGTGGCTGTGGCGTACACGGCGCAAAGCCGGCGCATGGCGCCCGCGTACGCAGACACCAGGCCGCGGAACCGCTCCTGGGGACTCACGCTATAGATAGTCTCATCCGGCGACGAAATACTTACCGCAGGGGGTGTTTTTGCCGCACGCAGGTCAGCGGACGGCGGCGGCCAGGGCTTTGGTTACCGCGAATCCGCCGGTGGATGTGGTGTAGGGGACGGCGGGGAGTCTCTGGATTTCGCTTCGAATGGCTGCGGCCCGGCCGCGGGGGGTGGGCGCAAGGCGAACGCCTTAGCAACTGACCCATGCACCTCCGGCTGCTCCGTCAGGTACTCCATCACCTGCACAGGGTTGTACCCGGCCTGAGACAGGATCTGGACGGCCAGGTAATCGGCCTCGCGCTCGACTGCACGAGATAGGGCGATCAGTCCCAATCCCGCCGGGTGGTCTTGCTGGCTGCCCATCGATGCGTTTTGTGCTACCTGTGCGGAGATCTCCATCAACTCCATGCGGGTCGCCAATCGGGTAGCGTGGCGCGCGGAGACATGGGCCATGGCATGCGCCAATTGGAAAGCGAACACGGCCTCATTGGGAGCGCCGGCCAGCAGGCTCATGGGAATGAAGATAAATCCACCGGCCACGGCCACCGGCTCCGTAGCCGAACCGCGAAATGCATCCAGCGGCATCGCGGCGACGATGGCCGGCGGTGTGGTATTGGTCAGTGGCTCCGTCGTTCTGCGGCCCTCATACAGCGTGAAGGCGCAGGCGAACGGCGAGTTGGCGTACCTGGCCAGCGCGGCGCCGAGCTGCGCTACGTAAGCATCCATCGCCGGCTCGTGGACGACCAGCAGGTCGCTGGCCAGCCGGTCCGCCATTGTCTGGCCGAGTTCCCGCTCCTTGGCTAGGGAGTAGAAGTTTACTCCTTTGGCCGGCGGTTCCTGGGCCGCGCGGCCCCGGCGAGCGAAAGCAATAGAGCCACTCCGACGATCCGCTCCATACCGCCTCCTTTAGGGCGAAATGCCGCCTGCGGGCGATTCCTTTCCGGAGGGGACGCACGCTGCGGAAGAAGGGTACGGCGACATTACTCCGCGGCGCGGCGCAGACGGTCGAGCACGCCAGCCCAGGCGGCGGTCGGGGGCGGGGGTTCCACGGCGATCCAATCCCAATCCTCCCGGTCGAGGCGGTGCAACCTGGCGTACAGCGCAGCGGCGTAGGCCGCGGGGTCGGCAGGCATTTCCTGGCCGATGCGCAGCCACGCGCCGCGGCCGGCCGGCGGCGCTTCCCCGGGAGCGATCAGCAGCAGCCGGGTGCGGGGGCGGTAATGCCGGGGGTGCATTCCGGGAGCGGGATGCGCCTCCCCGGCTGCAGCGGCGGCGATTTCCACGGGGCCGATGAGCGCTTCGATTTCCGGCAGCGGAATCACGCCGGGGCGTAGCAACACGGGCCTAGCCGCCAACGACAAGACGGTGGATTCGATTCCGACCTTCGCCGGTCCGCCATCCAGCACGAAATCCGCCAACGTCTCGCGCACATCCGCGGCAGCCGTGGGCGAAAGCTCGGTGAAGCGATTGGCGCTGGGCGCCGCGATGGGGACCCCGGCCTCGCTGATCAAGGCCAGCGCCAGGGGGTGCGCCGGCATCCGCAGCCCCACCGTGGGCAGGCCGGCGGTGACGATGTCCGGAATGCGCGGCTGCTTTGGCACCACCAGGGTGAGCGGCCCAGGCCAATAGCGCATGGCCAGAAGCTCGGCGCTCTCGGGCCAGGCCAGCGCCAGGTCGCGCGCCATGGCAACCGAATCCACGTGTACGATGAGCGGGCTGGTGCGTGGGCGGCCCTTGGCAGTGAAAATCCGCTGCACGGCCCGGGCATCCAGGGCATTGGCTCCCAGGCCGTAGACGGTTTCGGTGGGAAAGGCCACCAGGCGGCCTTCCAGGATCAGTTCCGCCGCGCGGGTGAGCCTTTCCGCCTGGGTCACTCGGCGCCTTCGGGGTCTTTGCCATCGCCGGCGGTCTTGCCGGTGCGCCGCCACACCAGGAAGGCGTGGATGAGCGGGTCGAGGTCGCCCTCCAGAACGCGGTCCACATCGCCCAGCGACAGGCGGCTTCGCAGGTCCTTCACCAGCCGGTAGGGCGCCAGGACGTAGTTGCGGATCTGGCTGCCGAAGTTAATGTCGAGCTTGGAATCCTCAGTCTTGCGGGTTTCCTCGCGCTTCTTGGCCAACTCGTATTCGTAGAGCCGGGCGCGAAGCTGCTTCCACGCCGAGTCGCGGTTTTTGTGTTGCGAGCGTTCGTTCTGGCACTGCACCACGATGCCGGTGGGATAGTGCGTCAGGCGCACCGCCGAATCGGTCATATTGACGTGCTGGCCGCCGGCTCCCGAGGAACGGAAGGTGTCGATGCGGACGTCGTCCAGCTTGATGTCGATTTTGATCTCGTCGTCCACCTGCGGGAAAACGAAGACCGAAGCGAAGGAGGTGTGCCGCCGGGCGTTGGCGTCGAAAGGCGAGATGCGCACCAGGCGGTGCACGCCGATCTCGGATTGCAGCAGGCCGTAGGCATTCTCGCCGTTGACTTCGAAGGTGACCGACTTGATGCCGGCGCCTTCGCCTTCCAGCCGGTCCGTGACCACGGTCTGGAAGCCGGCCCGCTCGGCCCAGCGCAGGTACATGCGCATGAGCATCTCGGCCCAGTCCTGGCTTTCGGTGCCGCCTGCGCCGGGGTGGATCGTGACAATGGTGCTGCGGGCGTCGTTTTCGCCCGAAAGCAGCATGGCGGTTTCCAGGCGGTCGAGCAGCTCGCCATAGCGCTTCATTTCGCGGTCGATATCGCCCGAGACATCTTCGCCCTCGCGAGCGAGTTCGAAGAGCGTGTCCAGGTCGTCGGTGAGACCGCGGATGCGCTCGTCGTTGGCGATGGCCTCTTCCAGGCGCTTACGGTCCTGCATGACCTTCTGGCTTTTTTCGGGTTGCGACCAGAAATCCGGCGCGGAGATCTGCTTTTCGGTGAGGCTTAGCTTGTGCTTTTGTGCGGGAGCGTCAAAGATACCTCCGCACGGCCAAGGCTTGGTCGCGGAGGGGTTGGTAGGCGCGTTGTTG
>Ga0335074_10002572_pt1 | contig 24763 bp, 25 predicted proteins | sample Lox_Sample_23_FD_206715 | JGI IMG/M metagenome (GOLD analysis project Ga0335074, IMG submission 206715) | Soil microbial communities from Loxahatchee National Wildlife Refuge, Florida, United States - Lox_Sample_2.3 | ecosystem: Environmental > Terrestrial > Soil > Wetlands | place: USA... | reverse complement strand
CCGCGGCGACCTGGTCCCACCACTTCGTGGTGAACCCGGTGGTGTCGAACACGTAGTCCGAGCCGTAAGCAACCTTGATCGTGTACGGCCCCGTCGGCTCCTTGGAGCTGGCCGCCGGCGTGGTCCCGCTGCCCGAGCACGCGGCCGCGATGGCCCCCGCCGCCAGCACTGCAGCAATCGCGGTCAGCCGGGGGGCCGCAAAGCGTCTTATTGCCATGGTGTTGACCTTCTTCTGGTATCCGGGCGTCTCACCCGGCTAGCTGGCCGTCGTGGGGGTCAGGACCGTCGCTGGGGTCCTGTCGAGCAAGCTCTCTTGAGTCGCGGCGTCGAACAGATGCACGTCCTTGGGGTCGAACGCCACCTCGATCGCGTCGCTGACCGCTGGAGTGGGGTGCCGCGGGAGCTTGGCCACCAGCGCGGTCTGTTCGCACTGGATGGTCGCGTAGATGGCCGTCCCGGTCTGCTCGCAGACATCCACCAGGCCGTTCAGCCGGACCGCGCTCGCGGGTCCGGCGCTGGCGCGGTTGAGGTCGTCGGGCCGGACGCCGACCAGCACGTCGCGGGAGCCCGAGGACTGCGAGCGGAGCGCCCAGGGCAGCGGGAACGTGACCCCGAGGCAGCTCACCTGCAGCTGCCCGGGTGACCCGCTGAGCTGGCCCGGCACGAGGTTCATCGTGGGCGAGCCGATGAAACCGGCCACGAACGCGCTGGCCGGGTTGTCGTAGAGCTCGGTGGGCGTGCCGACCTGAAGCAGGCTGCCGCCGGAGAGCACGGCGACCCGGTCACCCATGGTCAGCGCTTCCACCTGGTCGTGGGTGACGTAGACCGTGGTGGTCATCTCCAGCCGATGGTGCAGCCGGATGAGCTCGGCCCGCATCTGCACCCGCAGAGCCGCGTCCAGGTTGGACAACGGCTCGTCCATCAGGAACAGCTTGGGCTCGCGGATCATCGCGCGGCCCAGGGCGACCCGCTGCCGCTGCCCGCCGGACAGCTGGCTCGGGGGCCGGTCCAGCAGCTCGGAGATGCCGAGGATCCCGGCCACCTCCTCGACCCGCTGCCGGATGTCCGCCTTGGTGTCCTTGCGGACCCGGGGGCCGAACGCGAGGTTCTTGTAGACGCTCATGTTCGGGTACAGCGCGTAGCTCTGGAACACCATCGCCACGTCCCGCCGCCCGGGCTGCACGTCGGTGACGTCCTCGCCGTCCATCCAGATCCGGCCGTGCGAGGGACGCTCCAGCCCGGCCAGCATCCGCAGGGAGGTGGTCTTGCCACAACCCGACGGGCCAACCAGGACCAGGAACTCGCCCTCCGTGATCTCCAGGTCGAGGTCGATGACCGCCGCCGAGTCACGGGCATAGAGCTTCCACACGTGCTCAAACCGAAGCCCGGCCATCAGCTCACCTCACCGACCATCCCCTGGCCTTGCGCTTGGTGGCGGCTACATTGCCCGACCGTAAGGAAGTATGTCAATACCTTCTAACATTTTTATCCGCAACGTGACATCGCACTACATCGGCGCGGACGGGACCGGCAGGCGCCCGCCGTCGCGGGCTCTGGGCACCCGGATTGCTGGCCTGCGGGCGCACGGATTACGGGCTTACGAACACGCGGATCACGGGCTTACGAACACGCGGATCAGCGCTTACGGGCGCATGGACCAGGGCTTACGAGCGCACGGATCAGCGCTTTACGGGCGCGCGGGTCAAGGCCTGCGCGTGCGCTGGCCCCGGGATCAGCCGGTGTGCAGGCTGGTGGTGAACGCGTACCGGGAAGCCCGGTAGACGTGCTGGCCGAACTCGACCGGATGTCCCCGGCTGTCGAAGGCGACCCGCTCCATGGTCAGCAGCGCGGTGCCGCGGGCCTCGTCCAGCGCCCTAGCCTCGGCGGCCGACGCGGTTTTGGCGCTCATCCGCTGGGTGGCCGAACTCAGCCGGATGCCCGAAGCGCGGAGCAGTTCGTACAGGCCGTGCTGGGCCAGCATGTCGTTGCTTAGGTGCACCATGGCCGAGGGCAGGTAGTTGTGCATCAGCGCGATCGGCTCGCCATCGGCGAACCTGATCCGCTCCAGCGAGACCACCAGGCTGCCCTCGGCGAGCTGCAGCGCCTCGGCCACCGCCTCGCTGGCGTGGGTCACCTCGTTGCGCACCACCCGCGTGGTCGGCGCCTTCCCGGCACCCTGCAAGTCGTCGTACAGGCTGGTCAGCTCGACGTCCCGGTTGATCTTCTCCTTGGTGACCACGGTTCCGTAGCCGCGTTTGCGCTCGACCAGGCCCTTGTCGGCCAGGTAGAGAAACGCCGCCCGGACCGTCGGCCGGGACAGCCCAAGGTCCTGGGCCAGCTTGACCTCGTTCTCCAGCCGCACCCCCGGCAGCAGCACGCCGGACCGGATCGCCGCCTCGAAGTGCAGCGCAAGCTGGAAGTACAGCGGGACCGGACTGCTGCGGTCAACGCTGATCGCTCGGGTAGGGCTCAGACTCGGCACAATCACCGTCAGGCTCGTCGGTAGCGCTTCCCTCGGCGCCGTGGATACATGCACAGGCTAGAGGAACATCGCGCAACAACCAAGACAGATTGTCAGGACAAACTCTTGACTGGCTCACCTGACAAGCCTTAGATGTCTCCTAGTCCACATCCCGTGGTCCCGATGCCGCCCGCCAGCGGCGGGCGGACCAATGCGGACGAGGCCGAGCATGAGCCGGGCGGAGGGGGGCCGACTGCGGCCCAGGACAGGAGCTGGGCCAGTGGCAGGTACTGCGCCGGACGGCACGGCGGTCCCCGAGGTGCACACCACGGCAAGCGCTGCGCCGGACGGCACGGCGGTCCCCGAGGTGCTCACCATGGGCCGCGTCGGCGTCGACCTGTACCCGCTTCAGGTCGGCCGGTCCCTGGCCGAGGTGGACTGCTTCGGCAAGTACCTGGGCGGCAGCCCGACCAACGTCGCCGTGGCCGCGGCGCGGCACGGACGCCGCAGCGCGGTGATCACCCGCACCGGCGCCGATCCGTTCGGCACATTCATCCACCAGGCCCTGCGCGGGTATGGCGTGGACGACCGGTACGTCACGGCCGTGCCCGAGCTGCCGACCCCGGTCACGTTCTGCGAGATGTTTCCCCCGGATGATTTCCCGCTGTACTTTTACCGCTACCCGAAGGCACCTGACCTTGAGATCAGGGCCGAGGAACTCGACCACGACGCGATCAACCGGACCGACCTGTTCTGGGTGACCGTCACCGGACTGTGCCAGGAGCCAAGCCGTGCCGCCACGCTGGCCGCCCTCCGTATTAGGGAGCGACGGCATCCGACCGTGGTCGACCTGGACTTCCGGCCGATGTTCTGGCCGTCCGTGCTCGAGGCCCGGCGGTGGGCCAACGAGGCGCTGGCGCTGGCTAGCGTGGCCGTCGGCAACCTCGACGAATGCGAGATGGCGGTCGGCACCCGGGATCCGGAACGGGCCGCGGACGCCCTGCTCGCGTTGGGCGTTGAGCTCGCCGTCATCAAGCTCGGGCCAGCCGGGGTGCTGGCCCGTGACCGGCAGACGCAGGTGCGCGTGCCGTCGGTCGAGGTGCCGGCCGTGAATGGGCTGGGCGCGGGCGACGGCTTCGGCGGCGCGCTGTGCCACGCGCTGCTCGCGTCCTGGGACCTGGATGCCACGATCCGCTTCGCCAACGCCGCCGGAGCCATCGTCGCTTCGCGGATCGCCTGCTCAGACGCTATGCCAACCACCGAAGAGGTCGTGGCCCTACTGGAGGACAGAGCACGTGCTTGAGGACCAACGGCGCACTCTTCTGGAGACCAGGGCCCGCACGCCCTCGGCGGTGGCGGCCGCCGCGGCCAGCCGTCGGCGGCGGCCCTGGCTGGGGCCGTCCGGCAAGCTGATGATCATCGCGGCCGACCACCCCGCGCGCGGGGCGCTGGGCGTCGGCGACCGGCCGATGGCGATGGCCAACCGCTTCGACCTGCTGGACCGGATCATGCTGGCGCTGGCCCGTCCCGGGGTGGACGGGGTGCTGGGGAGCGCGGACGTCATCGAAGACCTGCTGCTGCTCGGGGCGCTGGACGGCAAGCTCGCGATCGGGTCGATGAACCGTGGCGGGCTTCCGGGGGCGGTGTTCGAGATGGACGACCGGTTCACCGGCTACCGCGCCGCGACCATCGCGGACGGCGGCCTGGACGGCGGGAAGATGCTGCTGCGGATCGACACCGACAGCCCCGACACCGTGGCCACGCTGGCGGCCTGCGCCGACGCGGTCAGCGACCTGGCCGCGCGGCAGGCCACGGCCATCATCGAGCCGTTCATGGTAAAGAGGGTGGATGGCCGCGCCGTCAACGACCTGGGTACCGATGCGGTGATCCGCTCGGTTGCCATCGCGTCCGGCCTGGGCACGACCTCGGCCTACAGCTGGCTCAAGATCCCGGTGGTCGATGACATGGAACGGGTGACGGAGGCGTCCACGCTGCCGACGCTGCTGCTCGGCGGCGATGCCGGCGACCGGCCCGACGAGATGTTCACCCGCTGGCAGAAGGCGCTGGAACTGCCGGTGGTGCGCGGCCTGGTGGTCGGGCGTAACCTGCTCTACCCGCTCGGCGACGACGTGGCCGCGGCCGTGGATATTGCGGTGAGCCTGCTTTGACCGCGCCACCCGGCCTGCACCGGCCCGCCGGAACGTCGGCGGCCGGCCCGTTCGCGACCCAGGTGACCCCCGCGGACTGCGGCTGGGACTACTCGTCGCTGCGCGTACTCGACCTCGGGCCGGACGGCCAGGCCACCTTCGGGACCGGCCCGGACGAGATGCTGGTGCTGCCGCTGGCCGGCGCGTGCACCGTGACCGCGGACGGCGACGAGTTCGCGCTGCGCGGCCGGCCCGACGTGTTCAGCCGGGTCACCGACTTCGCCTACCTGCCCAGGGACGCGACCGTCACCGTGCGCAGCGAGGCGGGCGGCCGGTTCGCGCTGCCCGGCGCGCGGGCCACGCGCCGGCTCCCAGCCCGGTACGGCCCGGCCGACCAGGTTCCGGTCGAGATCCGGGGCAGCGGCCAGGCCAGCCGCCAGGTGAACAACTTCTGCTCCCCCGAGGCGTTCGAGACCGACCGGCTGGTCTCGGTGGAAGTGCTGACCCCGGCGGGCAACTGGTCGTCCTACCCGCCGCACAAGCACGACCAGGCCGGGCCGGGTGAGGCCGTGCTCGAGGAGATCTACTACTTCGAGGTCGGGCCCGGGCCTTCCGGTCCCGGGCTTGGCTATCAGCGGGTCTACTCCACCGACCCGGCCCGGCCGATCGACGTGCTGGCCGAGGTGCGCACCGGCGACATTGTCCTGGTTCCGCACGGCTACCACGGCCCGTCCATGGCCGCACCCGGCTACGACCTCTACTACCTCAACGTGCTGGCCGGGCCGGCCGAGCAGCGGACGATGGCCTTCTGCGATGATCCGGCTCACGGCTGGCTCCGCGAGACCTGGGCCGGCCAGCCGGTGGACCCCAGGCTGCCGATGGGTCGGCCAGAACCGGGTGAGGAGGAACGTTGAGACTGACCGTCGGGCAGGCTCTGGTCAAGTTCCTCACCGCCCAGCACAGCGAGCGGGACGGCGTCCGCCAGCGGTTCTTCGCCGGGTGCTGGGGCATCTTCGGCCACGGCAACGTGGCCGGAATCGGCCAGGCTCTGCTCGAGGCGAGCGACGATCTCCGCTATTACCAGGCCCGCAACGAGCAGGCCATGGTGCATGCCTCGGTCGGTTACGCCCGGATGAAGGACCGGCTGCAGGCGTTCGCGTGCACCTCGTCGATCGGGCCCGGTGCCACCAACATGGTGACCGGCGCCGCGCTCGCCACCGTGAACCGGATCCCGGTGCTGCTGCTGCCGGGGGACGTCTTCGCGACCCGGGCGGCCAGCCCGTTGCTGCAGGAACTGGAGGACCCGCGCACCCACGACGTGTCGGTCAATGACTGCCTGCGCCCGGTGTCCAGGTACTTCGACCGCATCTGGCGGCCCGAGCAGCTGCCATCGGCCCTGCTGCAGGCCATGCGGGTGCTGACCGACCCGGCCGAGACCGGGGCGGTGACGATCGCGCTGCCCCAGGACACCGCGGCCGAAGCCTACGACTGGCCGGATGCGCTTTTCGGCGACCGGGTGTGGCGCATCCCGCGGCCTCGTCCCGAGCCGCAGGTTCTGGCCGAAGTCGCAGACGCAGTGCGGCGCAGCCGACGGCCGCTGCTGGTGGCCGGCGGCGGCGTGCATTACAGCGACGCGACCACGGCGCTGCGGCGGCTGGCCGAGCAGACCGGCATCCCGGTGGCGGAGACCCAGGCGGGCAAGGGTGCGCTGCCGTTCGACCATCCGTCCGCGCTCGGTGCGATCGGCGCGACCGGGACCGCGGCCGCCAACGCCATCGCCCGCGAGGCCGACCTGGTCATCGGGGTGGGCACCCGCTGGACCGACTTCACCACCGCGTCCAGCAGCCTGTTCGCATCCGACGACGTCGCCTTCATCAGCCTTAACGTGGCCGGATTCGACGCGGCGAAACGTTCAGGTATCCCGTTCGTAGCTGACGCCCGGGCCGGATTGGAAGACCTGGCCGGAGCGCTGCCGGCCTGGCAGGTTGACGCCAGCTACCGGGAGCGAGCCCGCAGCCTGGCCGCCGCCTGGGACACCGTCGTGCAGCGCGCCTATCACCTGGGTCATCAGCCGCGGCCGGCCCAGTCGGAGGTGATCGGAGCGGTCAACGACGCGAGCGGGCCGCGCGACGTGGTGGTCTGCGCGGCCGGCAGCATGCCCGGTGACCTGCACAAGCTCTGGCGGACCAGGGAGCCCAAGGGATACCACGTCGAGTACGGCTACTCATGCATGGGCTACGAGATCGCCGGCGGTCTCGGCGTGAAGATGGCCGCGCCCGACCGCGAGGTCTACGTCCTGGTCGGCGACGGATCGTACCTCATGCTCAGCTCCGAGCTGGTCACCTCCGTGCAGGAGGGAATCAAGCTGGTGGTCGTCCTGGTGCAGAACCACGGGTTCCAGTCCATCGGCGCGCTCTCCCGTTCGGTCGGCGGCCAGGGTTTCGGGACCCGCTACCGCTACCGTGACGCGCAATCAGGCCAGCTCGACGGGCCGCTGCTGCCGGTGGACCTGGCCGCGAACGCGGCCAGCCTGGGCGCCACTGTCATTCGCGCCGGTTCCGTGCAGGAACTCAAGGATGCGCTGGCGGCCGCGCAGGCGGCGGATCGCACGACCGTCATCCACGTGGAGACCGACCCGACTGCGGCGAGCCCCGACTCCGAGGCATGGTGGGATGTTCCGGTAGCCGAGGTGTCGTCCCTGACTTCAGCCCGCGAGGCCCGGACCCGGTACGAGGCCGACCGGCGCGCGCAGCGGCCCGCGCTCCGCCCAGCGCGGCGCAGTTGACCGGGCCGGGGGAAACCTCTTTTACCCGCCTGGCCTTCGCCGGCTCGCTCGGCGCCTTCGTGCTGATCGGCGCGATTGACTCCGTGTACGGGCCGCTGCTGCGGCCGCTATCCCACCGGTTCGGCGTGTCCCTGGCCTTCGCCGGCACGGTGATCAGCGTTAACTTCACCGGAGCACTGCTCGGCGTGCTGTGCGCGCTGGCTGCCTTCCGGCGGGCGCCAACCCGCCCGATCGCGACGTTCGCGCAGGCGGCTGTCGCGGCTGGCTGCCTGACCATCGCCCTTTCCCGGAACTGGCCGCTGCTGGCCGTGGGCGTGTTCATAACCGGGTTCGGGTTCGGGGCGACCGACTTCAGCCTCAACCACCTCATGACCCGGACCAGGGCACACGGCCGGGCGGCCCGGCTGACCATACTTAATGCCGCCTTCGGCGCGGGCGCGGTGCTGGGGCCGGTCTGCGCGAACGTGCTGGGCGGCCGGACCCTGGTGCTGGGCTTCGCCGTTGCCTCGGTGTTCGCCTGCGCGATGTCGGTCAGCCTGACCGGGATCTCGACCACGCCGCCGGCCGCTGACCCGCATCCAGACCGGCCGGACCGGGGGGATGCCGGTCAGGCGCGGGCCAGGCGTCACCCGGGCATGGCCGTGGCCGCGCTTGGTTACCTGCTCTACGTGGGCTGTGAGGCCGGCACGGCCGGCTGGATCCCGGCCCACCTGGAGAGCTTCCGTTATTCGCCGCAGTTCGCCACCGGTGTGACCTCGGGCTTCTGGGGGGCGATGGCCGTTGGCCGGATCCTCGCCGCCCCGGCCAGCCGCACGGTCGCCGCCCATCGAATGGTCCTGGCCGCCTGCGCGCTGCTCGCGATCACGCTGGCGCTGGCCGCGATACCGGCGATCGCGCCCGTCTGCTATGTCGCGGCGGGCCTGGCCGCGGCACCGATCTTCCCCATCGGGCTGGACTGGCTGGCCGCGGCTTACCCCCGTGACGGGCCAGCCACATCCTGGGCGCTGATCGCTTCATTCGCGGGAGGCATTGCCGGGCCCGCCGCGGTGGCGGCCGTGGTCGCGGTGATCGGCCTGCCCGCGGTACCGGCCGTGCTCGGCTCACTGGCCGCCGCGACCACCCTGGCCTTTGCCGGGCTGAGAAGCAAGGTCGTTCATTTCGAGACGCAGACCGCGCCGTAATGCGGCTGACCGCCCGCGACGCGGCGCGGCGCCGGCGGCCGCGGATAACTCCGTGGCGCCGCCGACGGCCCGGCGGAGCACGGCCGCCGGGTCGGCGGGCAGGTCGTTCCCGGTCCAGGCGGCGTGCTGGTCCGGCCGGACCAGGATCAAGCGGCTACGGTAGGCCGCCCGCTCCTGGGTGAAGGTATCGGCGATCACCCGCAGCGGTATCCCAAGCGCCGCCGCCGCGGTCTGGAACTCCGCCGCTGGCTGCCGGTCCCCGGTTAGCGCGATCAAGGTGAATCCGCGGTCCAGCCGCTCGAAAACGTTGCCGCCCGAGGACAGCGGCGCCGGGGCGAGGTGATGCCCGGCCCGTGCCTCGACGGCGTGCTGACCGTGGACACCGCATCGCGAGCCCGCGGGTCCCCACACGATGGGCGAGCCCTCGTAGTGCGGCTCGTACGAGGCCGGCGCGGTCTCCCCCGAGGTACGGCCGCCCCAGGCCCGCTCGAACTCGCCCCGGTCATGATGCGGGTTGTACCGGGCCAGGAAAGCGCGGTCGTTCGCGATGCCCTCGATGATCGCCTCGCCGGTTTCGGCGAAGATCGGGCGCCGTTCTTCGGTGTAGCTGTCGAGCAAGGCCGGCCCGCCCCACTTCTGCAGCACGGCGGCCAGCTTCCAGCCGAGGTTGACCGCGTCCTCGAGGCCCGTGTTGAGGCCGTACGCGCCGTAGGGAGGGTGGCTGTGGGCCGCATCCCCGGCGACGAACGCGCGGCCGCGCTGGTAGCTATCGGCGATGTCGACCCGCAGGTCCCAGAACCCCACGTGCTGGAAGGTGCAGGCCAGCGTGAACCCGGCGGCCCGCTCGATCAGGGAGTGGACATCGAGATTCGCCACCGTCGCATCCCTGGGCACCGGCGCATGGAAGAACCACGTCTCGGCGGGGTCCACCCGCCCGAAGAACCACCAGTACCCTTCCAGGTCGGGATGCAGGACGCGGTAAGTGGTCCGGGGCGGGAACCGCCCGAGCCGCGCGTCCAGGTCGCGCGATCGGAAGACGGCCAGGACCATGCGCTGATCAAAGTCGGATCCGCTGCATGTGATGCCTGCCTGCTCGCGGACCATCGAACGGGCCCCGTCGCACCCGACCACGTAGGCTCCCGTGATCTCGCAGCGCGCGCCGCTGGCGTCTTCGACCGCTGTCACCCGCACGCCGTCGCCGTCCATGTCGATCTCAGCCGCCGACCAGCCGAACCGGGTGACGACGGAGTCGAACGCCGAGACCCGGGTGCGCAGCACAGACTCGGTCAGGTACTGGGGCAGCCGTTCGTGCTGCTGGTAGTAGAAGCCGCTGACCGTCTCGCGGCCGGCCGGGGCGTACCAGTACTCGCCGGCCAGACTGCCGTACGCCGTGATGCCGCCGATGGGGAATCCCGGCGGCAGGAGCCGTGCGGCCCGCAACTCGTCGGCGCAGCCCCAGTAGTAGAAGTGCTCCAGGCTGCGAGCGGTGAGGTTCTGTCCCTTGGGGATGGCCGAGAGTTCGACGGAACGCTCCAGGAGCAGGCAAGGTACTCCGGCCTGGCCCAGGGTCGCAGCCAGCCCGAGCCCGACCGGTCCCCCTCCCACGACGATGACCGAAGTCTGGATCCAGCGTGGCTCAGTCATCAACACAAATGTACTAAAAGGTCTCTCCTCCCCCGGGCTATCCGTATCCATCCTCATAACAGGCCCGCGACCCCGGGCAGGGGCCTGATCTGCTGCTCCACGGTCTGGTGGAGCGAGCGCAGGTCAGCGGCGAACAGCTCGGCGTACACCGCGAACCGGCCCACCGAGGTCACGACGTAGTCGACCGTGGGATCTGCAGCAGGCGCTCGGCGGTAACCGAGGGTGGCTCCGCGCTGGTCGCCGAGATGCCGATCAGCGCGGCTGCGCCGTAGCCGAGCAGCCGCGGGTCGGTGACCGCGGCGATCTGGATGACTCCGGAGTCGGCCAGCGAATGGACCCGGCGGCGCGCGGTCTTCTCGGTGACTCCGACCTGGACGCGATCTGCGCAAACGACAGCCGCCCGTCGGCCTGCAGGTGCGGGTCTACCTGTGGGCACCGGGAACCATGCCGCTGGATGACGCCTGCCACTGGCCGGACCGGCTCGCCCTGCGGGCCGGCCCCGACCTGCTGCGCATCCAGGGCGTCAAGCTGTTCGCGGACGGCGGCTACTCGGCCAAGATGGCCGCGACCGGGCAGGCCTACCTGGGCGAGGGTGGGCACCGGGGCGCGATCGCGCTGACCGAAAGCCAGCTGTCGGCCGCGCTCGAGGCGACCAGGGACGCCGGGTTGCAACTGGCCGTGCACGGCAACGGGGACCGGGCGCAGGAATGGGTGTGCGGCGTGATCGAGCGCGCGGGCGGCGCGCCCGGCGGGGCCCTGCGGACCCGGGTGAGGTGACCACCGCCAGTTCGCCGCCGTCAGCCAGAAACTGCAGCGACGCCTCGATCTTGGGGCCCATGCTGCCCGGCGGAAACTGGCCCTCAGCGAGGTGACGGGCCATCTCGTCGGCGGTAACCGCGCCCAGGCTCGACTGCTGCGGCGTCCCGTAGTCGAGCATGACCCGGTCCACGGCGGGCACCAGCGCGGTGGCCTCCTGCTGCAGCGCGAGATTGCCGACCTGCGGGCCGTTCCCGTGGACGATCACGACCCGCCAGCCCGCCTCGATGATGTCGCTGATCGAGGCGGCCATATCCGCCGCCCTGGCCAGCATCTGCTCGCACGTTCCGGCCTGGCCCGGCAGGGTAAGGGCGTTCCCGCCCAGAGCGACCACCGCGGTCTTGGTCATGGGATCCCGCTTCAGCCGGTGGCCGGCGGTTCCTCGGTGTCGTCGCCCGGGCGGATATAGGGCGCGATCAGTTCGGTAAGCCGCTGCGGCACGGTAGCCAGCCGGCGGGCGGCGGCCCGCATGTCTTCCTCGGTCGCGCTGCCGATCAACTCGATCTCCTCCGCGGTAAACGGCCTGCCGTCGCGGTGCACGAACCGCTGATCGGTGCCGTCGCGCGCTACATCAAAGTCGGTGAGCAGCGCCACTACCTCGCTTCGAGCGGTCATGGTGCCTTCCTTCCCGTGATTTGTGCACGAATCTGGAGAGCTGGCCCAGGCCGAGTCGGGGATACCCTAAGTGATATGGAGAGCCGGGCGAGTGACAAAATCCCCGGAGCCCGGGTGCGTCTCAAGCGACACGCACCAGACCAGCCCCCAGCCAGTGCCAAGCCACGGGAGTGGCTGGCGCTAGCGGACGGAGCCGTCCAGGAAGCCAAGACCGAGGGGCATGCTCTTTCCCTGGTCGGAGAGCCGCTGCCGTACCAGCCAGGTCGCGCCGAGCGGCGCAGCGGCATCCCTACCGAGGTCATAACGTCCGACCGCGTGCCTAATTCCTGTACCTGCTCGTGGGCGTATTCCCAGGGAAAGCTGACTTTGAAGCACTATAACGCGGCATGCCCGGTACACCTCGCTAACCTCGGTGGCTAGTGCCGGATACGCCCGGCAAACACCATTCCTGAGAGGTTTACTCGCCCTGTGCGTTACCCGCTATGAGCGCAATGAGCTTGCGCACCCGCTACCGTCAGCATTCGCGGAGAACCGAAAGCAGTTACCTGAGAGCGGAGTGATCGCCGTGGCCGGGAGCAGAGAGCGGACGCGCTGGCACGCCTGGACGTCTTCATCGGCGAGTGGGCCATGGAGGCCCGCTTCCCCGGCGACCAGCCGACCCCGTCCGGCGCCGCGGGAGAAAGCCCACGGGCGCACAGCCGGTTCGAACGGGGCGGGACGGTGTGCACGGCGGGCTCGCTCAGCGGGTGGGCGATCCCGGACTTCGAGCCGATAGCGATGATCCCGCCCGGGACCAGGCTCACGGCCTTCCACAGCGACCACATCAAGGGCAGCGCGGGCACGGCCGTGTTGCAGTGTGTTGTCGACGAGGTGGAAGCCGGCGTCTACCGGCCGAAAACCGGCTGAACTCGGCCATGGCCGAGTCGGTCACGCTGCGCAGCCGCGGCGAGGTGGGTACGCTGCTCGACGGGCTGGACCTGGTCGAACCGGGGGTCGTGCAGGCCGCGCAGTGGCGGCCCGACCCAGGGGCGGCCGTGCCTGAGTCGCAGATGTGGTGCGGATTGGGGCGCAAGGCCGGCGCCGCGCTGCTTTGATGACATCCACCGCCGTGGAGGTGTGCCGTCGTGACTTTGCCTTATCCCGGGGACTCGCCCGCCGGGGATCCGCGTGGCTTCCAGAGCCCGCCCACCGCCGAGCTGCATGTCCACGTGGAAGGCACGCTGGAGGCCGCCGCCGTTGTCGCCATGGCGGCGCGCAACGGGGTGTTCATCCCGGTGACCGATCCGGAGGAGTTGCTCGCCCGGTACGCCTTTGGCGACCTGCAGTCCTTCCTCGACCTGTACTACGCCAACCTGTCGGTGCTGCGGACCGGGCAGGACTTCTTCGAGATGGCCACCAGCTACCTCGACCGGGCCCGGAGGGGCAACGTGCGGCGGGCCGAGATCTTCTTCGACCCGCAGATCCACGTGGCCAACGGGGTCCGGCTGGAGGCCGTGATGGAGGGCCTGACGGCGGCCATCCGCGACAGCGAGCGCACCCATGAGATCTCCAGCGACCTGATCGTGTGCTTCCAGAGGGACCGGGGCGCCGAAGCGGCCAGCGAGATGCTGAGTGCGATCTTGCCGTTCCGCGGCGACATCATCGGCGTGGGCCTGGACTCAACCGAGATCGGCTACCCGCCGGAACTGTTCGCGGACGTCTACGCCCGGGCGGCAGCCGAAGACCTGCACCTGGTGGCGCACGCCGGCGAGGAGGGCGGACCCCAGACCGTCGCGGCCGCGCTCGACGCCCTGCACGTGGAGCGGGTGGACCACGGCATCCGGGCCATGGAGGATCCCGGGCTGGTCAAGCGGCTTGGTGACGAGCGCGTGCCGCTGACCGTGTGCCCGCTGTCCAACGTGTCCCTGCGGGTGACCGACACGCTCGCCGATCACCCTCTTCCGGGGATGCTCCACGAGGGGCTCCTGGTCACCGTCAACAGCGACGACCCGGCCTATTTCGGCGGCTATATCGACGATAACTACCAGGCGATAAGCGAGCAGTGCGCGATCACACCCGGCCAGCTCGAAACCCTCGCCCTCAACTCGTTCGACGCCTCGTTCATCGACGACTCCCGCCGGCAGGCCTGGAAACAGGAGGTGCGCGAGGCCTTCGCCGCGCGATAAGACAGCATGACCTTCAGCACCGCTGGAGGTCAGCTGAGCGGGTGGTGCGCCGGGGCCGACTCGGGATCGGTCGTGCCGAGCAGCGGCTCGTCGGCGGAGCGGAGATCAGCGGCGGGCAGGCCAAATGGGTACAGCTGCCTGACTTTTTCGGTTACCGAGATGGCGATCTCGACGTGCTGGCGGCGGCTGGCGGCGTAGAAGCTCTGGGCGTCCGCGCTGAGCTTGGGCTCGGCGTGAAACGGCTTGTCACTGACCGCGAGCAAGGTCGCGGTGGGGATCCGGTACCGGAATCCGTTGGCGGCTACGGTCGCGGACTCCATGTCTACGGCCAGGGCCCGCGACTGCCGGAGGCGATCTTCCATCAGGGCCAGGTGCAGCTCCCAGTTCCGGTTCGCGGTGCTGCACACGATCCCCATCCGGCTGCGCAGGCGCCGCGCGGTCAGCTCACCCAGCAGCAGGCTGTTCAGCGTGTGGTTCGACACCACCGGAACGCTCAGCGGCAGCACCTCGTCAAGGACACGGTCATCGCGCAGGTAGGCGGTCGCCAGCACTAGGTCCCCGATTTCCTGGTGGTTACGCAGGCCAGCGCAGTGCCCGATCATCAGCACCAGGTCCGGGCGCAACACAGCGAGGTGGTCGGTGAGCGTCTTGGCATTAGACGGCCCGACTCCTATGTTCACGATCGTCACGCCGGAACGCCCGGGCAGCATGTGGTGCCACGCGGGCATCTGGCGGCGGTCAGAATCCGGGCCGATGCAATCCGGCAGCGCGGCCCGGAACTCCTCCACGTGCCAGGAGTAGTTCGTCAGCAGCACGTACCGCTGAAACGACTCGGCGGCCGTTCCCGTGTAATGCTGCAGCCGGTCGATCGACAGGGCCATGCGCTCCGGCGCGAACAAGAACAATTTCTTGCGCCGCAGATCCCAGCGGGTTTCGTCAACCGCCAGCGCAAGACGTGGATCATGCAGATCTAGCGCTTCACGCCCCGGGCAGACCGAGATCCGGGCGCCGTTCGCGGCCAGCCGGCTCAGTTCCCGCTCCAGGTACCAGCGGATGGCCTGGGGCGAAGCGAATTCGCCCTCCAGCAATGGATTGTGGAGTGACCAGGGCCGCTCCACGGTCAGGCACGGGTAATGGCCAGCCTGGGCGGCTGCCTCCATGGCGTCGATTAGCCGCCGGACCTCTGCCCCGTCCTGGCGGTCAGGCGCCGCCGAGAAGTCCACTGACAACGTCATCAGGTCATCATGCCAGAGCGAATCGGCTGGTAAGTTTCCGCACGTGCGTGACCTTTTGCGCCTGCCGAAGGCCAACTTGCACGTGCACCTGGGGGACACGGTCCGGCCGCGGACAGTAGCCGAGATCGCGGCGTCTCATGGCCTGCGCTTCCGCCAGGCATGCCGATTACCGATTCCGCATCGTTTTTCGCCGCCACGATGTGGTGCGTAATTGCCTGCTGACCTTCGCCGACTTCCGCCGGGTGGCCGTGGAGTACTGCGCGGACGAGGCCGCCCAGGGCACAAGTTATGCGGAGGTTTCGTTCACCGCGGCGGCCCACGGCGAGCGGCTGGGCGACATGGCGATGCCGCTGCGAGCGGTGGCGGAGGTGAGGGCACAGCTGGAGTCCGGGATCGGCGCCTGGCTCGCCTAGCGACCCCGGCCGGGCTTGCGTGCTATTCGGCGACGATGCCGATCGGGGCGCTGGCGGCCAGACCGAGATCGCGCATGGCCTTGCGGTAGGCGACGGCGACGGCGTCGAAGGTCAGGTGAAGCTCGGCAGCCAGGTCGAACGGCACGCGCTCGGGCCGTTGTGATTCGACGACGACCTGGTCCTGGCCGAAGATGGTGTCTTCGAATTCGCGGATCACCTGGTCTGGCTGATCGGTGTTGTAGTTGCGGCCGATGACCACATAACCCGCGCAGCGGTCGGTGGCAACCGGCTGTGAGGCGAAGAAATACACCATGCCCCGCTGCCCGCCCCAGCCCAGCCGCAGCACGATCGTGTACGGCAGGTGCAGTTCGTAGCGGCTGCGCCGCTGCGGCGGCCCGGCCTCCTCGTTCCCGAACACCGGGAAGTCCTCGGTGTTGGGGGCCTCTGGGCGGACGATCTCATACCGCAGCACGTGCCCGTCGGTATCCACCCGGTGGCGGGGAACCACGGGCCGCTGCGGGTCGCCGAGCAGCCCGGGATGCACCCACGGGAAGTGCCCGAAGTCGGTGAAGTTTTCCACCTGGCGGGCCGCGTCGCAGCGCCAGCGGTACGGCCCGGCCGTCACGGTCGCCCACTCGCCGTTTTCCAGCTCCGCGACCTCCGGCAGCGGCCACCGCGGGTCCTCGAGCGCGACCCAGCAGAGACCGTACCGTTCCTGCACGCGGAAGGCCCGGACCCGGGCCTTGGCCGGGACCACCGCCGGATCCTGTTTTTGCGGGATGGCCACGCACCGGCCGTCGGCGCCGTACCGCCAGCCGTGGTAGGCACACACCAGTTCGTCGCCCTGGATCGAGCCCAGCGACAGCGCGGTGCCGCGGTGCACGCACAGATCGGACATGGCCCGCGGCGCGCCGTCGGCCCCGCGCCAGACCACCAGCGGCTCACCGAGCAGGTCGGCGTGCACTGGGCGGTCAGCGACCTGGCTGGCGAACGCGACGGGGTGCCAGCACGCGCGCTGGGCGGCCAGGTCCGCAAATACTCCCGGTGAATCCATCGCCACCCCAACCTGACGCCGCCACCCGGACTGGCCGGGATCAGTCGCCCTGCCCGTTGCCCTGGTCGTCACCGCCGCCGCCGTGGCCGCCGTGGTGGCCCGGGGGCGCGAACACGCCGGTCGGGCCGCAGCAGCTTGACCGCTACCGGCCGGGCCAGCACCAGGTCACGGCCCCGCCACACCTCACCCACACCGCCAGCGGCGATCCGCTCCTCGAGCCGGTACCGCCCGGCCAGGGCCAGCGTGGTGGATCCCATAACCAGCAGACTCTACCCGCGAGCCGACCTGGGTATTTGCCGGAACTTGGCGGTTTTGCTGCGGGCGCGGCGTGTTGGTGCCAATACTCGGCGCTGTGTTCGGCGAGGATTTCCCCGCGGTGCTCGCGGCCGCGCAGCGCGGCAGCGAGGCTGCGTTCACCCGCCTGTGGCTAGATGCCAACCCCGCCTTGATCCGTTACCTGCGGGTGATCGCGCCGGAAGCAGCCGAGGACGTGGCGTCCGACACCTGGGTGCAGGTGGTACGCGGCCTGGTCCGCTTCCGCGGGGATGAGCCAGCGTGGCGGGCGTGGCTGTTTACCACGGCCCGCCGCCGTGTCATCGACGCGTCGCGGCGCCGGTCGCGGCGGCGGGAAGAACCGCTGGAAGACGTGCCAGTCGCCGCGCTGCCGGTCATCGCGGATGCGGCCGACGAGGCCATGGAGCGGCTGGGCACCCAGTCGGCGATCACGCTGCTGGAGAGGCTGCCGCGGTTGCAGGCTGAGGTGATCTTGCTGCGGGTGGTGGCCGGGCTGGATACCGATGCGGTGGCGCGGTTGCTGGGACGCAGCCCGGGCGCGGTGCGAGTGGCCGCCCACCGGGGCTTGCGCCGGCTGGCCGAGATCTTGACCGAGGCGGGTGTAACGCTGTGACCGGCAGCGGCGTTTCGGGTAGCAACATGCCGAGCCAGCCGTGGACAGCCCGCCCGGACGTTTCTCCCGCCGAGGACACGTCCGTTGAGGCGCTGCTGGCCGGGGCTGGCCTGCCGGCCGGTGCCGACCCGGAGTTGCGGCCGGTGGCCGATTTCCTGGCGGCGCTCTCGGCCCGTCCCGCGGGCGACGAGCTGACTGGCCTGGCCGCCGCCCAGGCCGAGTTCCGCCGTCACGTCGCCGCCCGGCCGGCGCATGCGCGACAGTCGCCCGGCCGGCGCCGCCGCCGGTTCGGGCTGGCCACCCGGCTGAGCGTCAAGGCCGGCGCGGCCACTGCCCTCGTGGTCATGGCCCTGGGCGGTGCGGCGGCCGCCGCCTATGCCGACGTGCTGCCCGGCTCGTGGCAGCAGTTTGCGCACAGCGCGATCGGGGCGCCTGCGTACCGGGCAAAGCATGGCAGGCCGGCCGGGACGAGTGCGGCCGGGTCGGCCGTACCGCACTCCCGCCACCCGGCGCATCAGACGTACCTCAGCGGCCCGCCGGCCCGGCACCGGTCCGTGCACCACGCCGGGCCGCCGCATCTGGTCTGGCCGCCCGCCACGGGGCCGTTCGTGCACCACAGCGGGGCGCTGGGCGCCCATGCCGTGCACAACGTCATCGTCCGGACCGCGCGAGACGGAGCTGATCGCCGGCTCTTGCGCGGGCGTGAGTAACGCCGGGAGCATGCGCGGCGTTTCGTAGATGCTGGACTTTTCTCCCGCAGGGTCCCGGCCTGACCCCCGCAGGCCGGGACCCTTCTCTGTCCGCGGGTGTAACGGTCAGCGGGTGTAACGTGGAGACGCCGTCCGGCGTTTCGCATCCGAGGCGATGAGCGAACCGACCGAGGCCAGCAGGCATCCCCGTGGGCGGGAAGGCATGGAATCCCTGGTCAGCGAGATGATGCAGCTGATCGATGCCCGAGCCGACGACCCCCGCCTGCAATGGTCACCCGACCGCATGACCGTACGCGTCCTGTACAGCCAGCTGGTTCTGACTCATCAGCCCATGACCGACTCCCACGGGCGCCGGGCCCGGTTCGCCGATACCTGGCTGGCCGCGATGGCCGAACACGGCTGGCAGCCGGCCGGGTCACCCGGCCTGTTCACCCGGGCCGCCCCCGAGGCAAACTGACCACACGCGCCACCAGCCTGTTCAGGGTTTCTTCTGCATGATGGGAACCGGGCTGGCGGGCTGCTGCGACAGGGAGTGCATGGGAGTGTGCGAACGGCCGCGGGCATGAGCCCGGGGGCCGAGGAGCGCGATGACGCGGCGTTGCTGCGCGCGGTGGCGCGTGGTGATGAGCAGTCGCTGGCCGCGCTGTATGACCGGCACGCGGGCTGGCTGACCGTGCGGATGTCGCGGCGGTGCGCGATGCCGGATGTCGTCGACCACGCCGTTCAGGACACGTTCCTCGCCTTGTGGCAGAAGGCGGGCGCCTACCGCGGGGGCGGGGATGTGGCCGCGTTTATCTGGGGCATCGGTATCCGCCGTCTGATCGACGCGATCCGCCGGGACACCGGCGCCCGGCGCCGGCTGCCGTGGCGCGCGGCCGAGCCGGAGGTGGTCGTGTCGGCCGAGGATCAGGTGCTGGCCGGGATCGAGCACGGCCGGCTGGGTCAGGCCCTGGCCACCCTGTCGCCGGAACTGCGCGGCGCCATCGAGGCGACCGTGCTGGACGGCCTGACCTGCGCGGAGGCAGCCGTCCTGCTGGGCGTGGCGGAAGGGACCGTCAAGTCCCGCTGTCACCGCGCCCGGGTGGCGCTGCGCGCCGCGCTGGCCGATCAGCAAGCCGGACCGCAGACGCGGGCGTACCGCCAGAAAGCCTGGGGGACATCATGACGAGCTCACTTCCCGGCCCGGCCGGGCCCCCGGCCGGAGCGGACGGGCACGCCGGCGAAGATCTCCTGGCCGAGTATGCGGCCGGGACCCTTCAGACGGTCGCGGTCTGGTCGGTGGAGGCTCACCTGACGGGATGCGCGCGCTGCCGCTCGGCCCTGTCGGCTCAGGTGGACGCCGGGCGCCTGGCGCGCAACCGGTCCGTGCTGCTGGCCCGGGCCGCGCTCGGTGACGGCGGCCGGGCGCGCCGCCTGCTGGGCCGTTGCGGCCTGCCCGAGCATCTGCTCCGCCTGCTCGGGGCGACCCCGTCGTTGCGCAGGTCCTGGCTGCTGTCCGTGATCGGGGTGCTGGCCGTGGTGGCCGGGGAAGCCGCGGCGGTCAAATACGGCTGGATCGGGGCCGGCTCCTCCGGGCGTCTGGCCGGGTACCGGGACCCGGAGGTCCTGGCCCCGTTCTTGCTGCTGGCCCCCTTGCTCGTGCTGGCCGGGGTGGCGGCGGCGTTCTTGCCGATGTTCGATCCCGCCTACCGGCTGGCGGTCGCGGCGCCCTTCTCTGGCTTCACCTTGCTGCTGGTCCGCACGCTCTGCGCGCTGACCGCCGCGCTGGCCCCGGTGATCGCCGCCGCGTTCCTGCTGCCCGGGCCCGGATGGTTGCCGGTCGGGCTGCTGCTGCCCTCGCTGGCGCTGTGCGCGTTCGCGCTGGCCGCCGCGACCGTCATGGGGCCACGGGCCGCTGCCGTCACGGCCGGGGCGTTGTGGGCGGTGCCGGTGCTGCTGCTGGCCACCACGCACGGCCCGTTGCCGGCCGTGCAGCGGAACGCCCAGTTCGCGTGCGCCGCCGTGCTGTGCGCCTCGGCCGTGGTGCTGCTGGCGCGCCGTGACCGCTTCGAGTGGGGATGGATGAGATGACCTTGAACGTAACGGCCGCGGCTGTCCGCGCCGATGGCCTGTCCCGGCGGTACGGCCCCACCCGGGCGCTGGACGAGGTCGGCCTGAACCTGGAGCGGGGGATCACCGGCCTGCTCGGCCCGAACGGCGCGGGGAAGACGACGCTGCTGTCGATCCTGGCCACGGTCAACGAACCAGACGCGGGGCGGGTATCGGTGTTCGGCCTGGACCCGCGGGATGGCGCGGAGCGGGTGGAGATCCGCCGCCGGCTCGGCTACCTCCCCCAGGACCTGGGCTATCACCGGCACTTCACCGTCGCCGCGTTCCTGGACTACGTGGCGATCCTGAAAGAGATCACCGGCCGCCGCCAGCGCGCGGAGGAGGTGGCCCGGGTGCTGGCCGCCATCGGCCTGCAAGACCGGGCCCGCACCCGGATCCGCGCCCTGTCCGGCGGGATGCGGCAGCGGCTGGGGATCGCCCAGGCTCTGCTGGGCCGCCCCGACTTGCTGATCCTGGACGAGCCGACGGCCGGGCTGGACCCGGAGCAGCGGCTGCGGTTCCGGGAGCTGCTGTCCGACCTGCCCGGCGACCCGGTGATCGTGCTGTCCACCCATCAGGCCGACGACATCGCCGCGATCTGTCCCCAGGTCATCGTGCTGCTGCAGGGCCGGGTTCAGTTCGCCGGCACCCCGGCCGAGCTGGCCGCCACCGCCGCCGGCCGGGTGTGGGCGGCAGACGAGCGCGACGCGCGTGCCCACCTGTCCTGGCGTGGCGCCGACAACCGATGGCGGCACGTCGGCGAGCACCCCCCGGACGGTGCCGAACTGGTCACGCCGACGGTCGAGGACGGCTACCTGCTGCTGTCCCACGCGGCAGGTGCGCGATGACCACCACCGACGGCGGAGCCGCCCTCCCTGGTGCGGGCGCCGCCGGCCCGCCCGGCCAGCACGCCCCGGCAGGCCTGACGGCACGGTCCCGGGCTTCCCGGCGGCGGACGGTGCTGGCGCTGGCCAGGGTGGAGGCGCTGCTGCTGATCCGCAGCTGGCTGGCGCTGGCCGGGGTGCTGGCCGGGGGCGTGGTGATCTGGGCTTTCATGTGGGCGGCGCAGCCGTTGTGGTGGGACGCCGACTGGCAGATCGGCGAGGGGCAGCTCACCCTCGCGATGGCCGTCCTGGTCGCCGCGCAGCTGACCGCCGGGCGGCCCCGGCGGGACGCCATGACCGATCTGTACGCCAGCTTCCCGGCTCGGGCGAGCACCCGCACCGTCGCTCAGCTGGCCGGCCTGGCCGGAGCGGTGCCCGCCAGCCTGCTGCTGATCGGCGCGGCCGCCGTCGTGGTGCAGCTGCACGGCCCCATCGGCGCGCCGAGCGTCGCGGTGCTGGCCGGCGGGCTGCTGCTGGTCATCGCGGCCGGGGCGGCCGGGATCGCGATCGGGGCGCGGTTCCCGCATCCGATGGCCGGGGTGCTCGGCGCCCTGGTGCTGGCCGTTACCTCCTGGCAGTCGCAGCGGTTCCCGGGAGCGATCCCGTGGCTGCTCGCGTGGCCGCTTGAGTCGAATGGGGCGGGTCAGCTGGATCGCCTGCCCGGCCCGCTGGCCGGATACCCGCCCGCCGCCGCGCACGCCGCGGAACTGGCCGGCGTCGCCGTTCTCGCCGGGATCGTGGCGCTCGCGGTGACGACTCGCCGGGCCCCAGTCCGGGCCCGCGCCTGGCTCGCGGCGGCCGGTGCCGTGGCCATGGCCGTAACCTGCCTGGCCGGGGCCGTGCAACTGCGGCCGATCCCCACCGCCGACCTGAACCACCTGGTGGCCGAGACCGCCAGCCCGGCCTCGGCGCAGCACTGCACGACCGCCAGCCAGGTGCGGTACTGCCTCTACCCCGGCTTCGGGCGCGACCTGCCGGCGCTGGAGGCGCCGGTCGACGAGGTGCTCGCGCACCTGCCCGCCCGGCCCGTCCAGCCGCTGACGGTCAGGCAGGCCGTGTTTCTCTCGCTCGGCGACCCGGTCCTCACCCATGGCCACCCCGCCCAGCAGGTGGCCCGCTGGGCCGCGCAGCTGCAGCGGGCGACGGGCATCCCTCCGGCAGCCGGAATTTACCTGCCGGTCGGGTCCTGGCCCGCCGGGGGCGGTCTGCTCACCGTCGCGCGATTCGACCTGGCCCTGGCCGCCGCCGAGTGGGCGGTCCACCTTTCGGGAACCAGCGGCACCAGCAACGGGTTCCAGCCCTGCGTGCCGGTCGGCCAGGCGCGGGAGGCGGTCGCGATCTGGCTGGCCATCCTGGCCACCCACCCCTCAGCCAGCGAGCTCCAGGGTGGCCTGCAGGCCGGGCACCTGTTTGGCACGCAGGTCGGCAGCGCCATGGTCCCGATCTGGAACTACCCCGGCGTGGGCAACGGTTACGTCACGCCGCCCGGGGGCGGCCCGCAACTCACCGCCGCCGGATATCGGCTGGCCAGCGCGATGACGAGCCTGCCGCAGCAGCGGGTCGCTCACGTCCTGACCGGCGCGTGGGGCAGATGGCTGAACTGGCGCACCACCGACGCCCAGCTCGCCGCCGCGCTCGCCATACCGATGCCCAGCGTCCCGGCCATGACGCCCCATCCGCCGCCAGGGAGGGTCGCGCCCGGGCCGGGCCCGGGACAGCAGAGCCCGGTATGCACCGGCTGACCGCGGCTCTCCGCGACGACCAGACCCGCCCAGTGGCACGACCGAGCGTGCCCTGGCTCGGCGCGCTGCCGCCGCTGGCCCGGCCCATCATCCGGACGATGCCCTGGGTCATGCTGATCACCGCGTGCCTGATCAGCCTCGTCTACCTGGCCTTCCTCGCCCATGTCACCCACGCCCCCAGCTCGCCGCTCGGCCCGGGCGCGCTGCGCCTCACGTTCCTTCCCGCCGTCGCGGCGCTGGCCTTCGTCCCCCGCGACCCGTTCCGGCCGCTGACCCAGACCACCCCCGTCCCGGCCTGGGTGGCCCCAGCCGGGCACCTCGTGCTGGCCGCCCTCATCCTGGCGGCAACCTGCTGGGCGCAGCTGCGCATCATCGCCGGCGCCGCGCCCCACACACTCGGCCAGTTGCCCGCCGTCTATCCGCTGATTGCCCAGCTCACCGGGTGGTGCGCGGTCACCGTGGCCGTCGCGGCCTGGGTCCGCCGGACCCGCTACGCCGACCTCAGCGGGGCCATCGCCGCACCGGTCAGCCTCTCCGCCGTTGCGCTTGCCTGGTACGCGCCCATCACCAGCAGATTCGTAGCCGAGCCGGCCGCGAGCCCGCACGGCGTGACCATCGTCTGGTACGCCGTGGCATCGGCCGCGCTGGCCCTGACCGGGGTGGCCTTGCGGGACCAGTGGCACCGCTACTCACGCCGACTGCACTACCCGTTCAGGAAAAATCGTTGAGTGGGGGGCTAGCCCCATGACGCGACGGGGGCCAACCGCATTCCGTCCGCCTGCCCGGGGTACGTACCGTTCCTGCAAGAGCTGACGGAACATTCGGAGGATGTAATGGCCGCAGACCGCCAGGCTGAGATCGCCGCCTCGGTGGGCGCCCTGAAAGACCTCGGCCCCGGCTATGACCAGGCGCTGGCCGAGGGTCTCGTTGAACGCATCGGCGCGGAGATCGACAAGCGGATCGCGGCCGAGATCGATAACCGGGTCACGGAGGAGGTGGACAGCCGCATCCAGACACAGCTGGACCGGTACGCGGGGTGCAGGCACCAGCGCCGCCGGGCCAAACGCATCATCCGGGACGAGCGGCGCGCGGTCCGCGCCGAACGGGCCGACCGCGCCAGCCGGCAGTCCATCATGCTGGCCCTCGGGTCCATGCTGGTGGCCCTGCTGGTGACGGCGATCGTGCTCAAGGGCTCCCCCGGCTTCGCCGCCATCCTGCTCATGGCCCTGATCTGGGTCATCGTCGGGGGCATCAACGTGGCCTACGCCATGCGGAAGCACTCGCAGCCGTAACGCATCACGCATCTGGCCCGTAGGCCGCGGCAATCTGTTCGGAGCCGGACCACCGGCTGTAGGTGGGCGACTGCGGCCAGCCTTCTGGCGAGTCCTGCCACTCCTCCTGCCGCCCATAGGGCAGCAGGTCGATCAGCGCAAAGGCGTGACCGAGCTGTTCGGTGCCACGGCCGCTGGTGTGCCAGGTGCGGTACACGGTGTCGCCATCGCGCAGGAACACATTGACCGCGAATCCCCCGCCGGGTGGTGCGCCGACGTCGCTGCCGAATGGGCTGTTCGCCGTGGAGTACCAGGTCATTTTGTTCCCGACCCGCCGTTTGTACGCCAGTGCCTCGTCGATCGGGCCCTGGGTGACGACGACGAACCGGGCGTCGTAGCCGTCCAGGAACTCCAGCCGGGTGAACTGCGAGGTGAACCCGGTGCAGCCCGGGCACTGCCACTGCTCGCCGGGGAACCACATGTGGTTGTAGACGATCAGCTGTGACTTGCCGTCGAAGACGTCGGCCAGCCGGGTCGGCCCCTGCTCGCCCTCCAGGGTGTAGTCGGGCATCTTGACCATCGGCAGCCGCCGGCGCTGCGCGGCGATCGCGTCGAGTTCCCGGGTCGCGGCCTTCTCCCGGGCCC
>Ga0335074_10002571_pt1 | contig 24769 bp, 25 predicted proteins | sample Lox_Sample_23_FD_206715 | JGI IMG/M metagenome (GOLD analysis project Ga0335074, IMG submission 206715) | Soil microbial communities from Loxahatchee National Wildlife Refuge, Florida, United States - Lox_Sample_2.3 | ecosystem: Environmental > Terrestrial > Soil > Wetlands | place: USA... | reverse complement strand
GGACCGTCTGAGCGAGAACGCCGCGGTGATCCGCGCTCTCGAGCGCTCCGGCGACCTGAACCGGGCGCTCGAGTACCTGCCCTCCGAGGAGGAGATCGCCGAGCGGCGCAAGGCGGGCGAGGGACTGACGCGGCCGGAGCTGGCGATCGTGCTCTCCTACGGCAAGATCTGGCTGTACAAATCGCTCATCAACTCGAACGTGCCGGAGGACCCTTATCTGTCGGGGGAGCTCAATCGATACTTCCCCGGGCCCGTGCAACGCCGCTTCGAGGCCCGCCTGAAGCGCCACCGGCTGCGGCGCGAAATCATCGCCACCGCGATCACCAACAGCCTCATCAACCGCATGGGTCCGGTGTTCCCGGTCCGGGCGCAGGAGGACACCGGCGCCGATCCAGCCGCCATAGCGCGCGCCTATACCATCGCGCGCGAGGTGTTCGCCGCGCGCGACATCTGGGCACAGATCGAGGGGCTCGACAACCGCATTCCCGCCGAGGTTCAGTACTCGGCCATGTACCAGACGACGCGCCTGTTGCGCCATGCGAGCTACTGGCTGATCGAGAACCTGCGCGCTACCGACATCGAGCGCGCCGTTCGCCGCTACGGCGCGCCGGTCGCGGAGCTGTCGCGCGAGCTCAACGGGGTACTGTCGGCCACGGCGCGCGCGCGCCTGGCGGGGCTGCGCACGCGGCTCATCGAGCAACGCGTCCCCGAGCACCTCGCGACGCGCATCGCGTCCCTGGAGATCCTGCACTGCGCCCTCGACCTGGTCGAGGCCTCGATGCTGGCGCGAGTACCGGTCGGATACGCCGCGAAGGTGTATTTCGAGCTCGGGGAACGCATCGGGCTCAGCTGGATCAAGGAGCAGATCGAGGGGCTCGCGGTGGACGGCCAGTGGCAGGCCGCCGCGCGCCGCACCATGCGCGACGAGCTGTATGGATTGCAGCGCAGCCTGACCGGCGCCGTGCTCAAGTGCAAGGGCCGGGATGCCGCCGGCCGCGTCGATGAGTGGAGCGGGCGCCGGGCGCCCTCGATCGAGCAGTTGAAGCGCATCGTCGTCGATCTGCGCACCGGCTCGCCGCCGGATTTTGCCACGCTCTCGGTCGCGCTCCAGGCGGTGCGCCGGCTGGCGCAGGAATGATGGTGGCCGACACCGTGTTCGAAGCCTCTGCTGGCCCCGACTACGTGCGACGGCGGATCCTCGATGAGTTTCCGCTGGCAAAGCATATCGGTATCGAGGTCGACTGCGCCGACGACGCCGGGGTGGTACTGCGCGCGCCGTTCGGGCCGAATGCCAATTTCAAGGGGACCGCGTTCGGCGGCAGCCTGTTTTGCGTGGCGGTGCTCGCCGGTTGGGCGTGGACCACGCGCTACCTGGCGGCGCGACACATTGCCGCCGACGCGCTGATCCAGGAATCGAGCATCCGCTACCTTGCGCCGGTGCAGGGGGAGCTTTGCGCCCGGCTCGAGGCGCCGCCCCTGGAGCAAGTGGACCGATTCCGCAGGACGCTGCGCCGTGCCGGCCGCGGCCGCATCCGGCTGCAGGTGCTGGTGCGCGACGGCTCGACGCTCGCGACCCGTTTCGACGGGGTGTTTGTCGCAATGATCCGCTAGGAGATCCCATCGTGTCTGGAAAATTGATCCTGGTACGCCACGGCCAGAGCATCTGGAACGTCGAGAATCTGTTCACCGGGTGGTACGACGTCGACTTGAGCGAGACCGGACGCGAGGAAGCCCTGCGCGCGGGCCGCGAGCTGCAAAGCGCGGGCCTCGCGCCGCAGATCGCCTTCACCTCCGTGCTGAAGCGCGCGATCCGCACCCTGTGGCTGATGCTCGACGGGACCGATCGCATGTGGCTGCCGGTCGAGCGTAGCTGGCGCCTGAACGAGCGGCATTACGGGGCTCTGCAGGGATTGAACAAGGCGCAGACGGTGGCCAAGCACGGCGAGGCCCAGGTCAAGATCTGGCGCCGCAGCTACGACATTGCGCCGCCCGCGCTCGATCCGGACGACCCGCGCCACCCGCGCTTCGACCCGCGCTACGCAGAGCTCGACCCGAAGCTGCTGCCGGCGACCGAATCGCTCAAGGACACGCTGGCGCGCGTGCTGCCGTTCTGGGAAGCGCGCATCGTTCCGGAGCTGCGCGCCGAGCGCACGGTGCTCATCGTGGCGCACGGCAATTCCCTGCGGGCGCTGGTGAAAATGCTCGACCTGCTATCCGAGAGCGCTGTCGTCGATCTCAACATCCCGACCGGCATCCCGCTGCTGTACGAGCTCGATGAGCAGCTGCAGCCCGTCGGCCGCCGCTTCCTGGGCGACCCGGCCGCGATCGCTGCGGCGCAAGACGCCGTGCGCCGGCAAACCGAGAAAAAATAGCAGCCGCGCCTCACGGCCCGGGCGCCGGCAGCCGGCCGGTCTTCGCGGATTCGCCTAGGTGTCCGGCGCGATCGTGACCTTGAGCCCGCTCAATGCCTCGGTGAAATCGACCTGACAGGACAGCCGCGAGCTCGTCTCCTTGTAGTCGGACAGCTCCTTGAGCAGCTCCATCTCGTCGCTTTGCGGCTTGGGCAGGCGATCGGCCCAGGCCTGATCGACATATATGTGGCAGGTGGCACAGGAGCACAGGCCGCCGCAGATCGCGGCGACGCCATAGTCGAGCTCGCGCAAGATCTCCATGACCTTGAGACCGGACTTGCCCTCGATCTCGTGCTCTTTGCCGTCACGGTCCACCACGATCATCCGCGCCATTAACGTCTCCGTTCGATCCCCAGGGGCCCGACCTTCGAGGCCGATGCAAACGCGATAGTTTGCCGTAAGTCAGCCGACCCGGCCAGCCGCAGCGCGAGCGAGGCGCCGGGCGAGCCGCTGCCCGCTCGCGATGAGGTGCGGGCGCGAGCCGCGGGAGCTCACATAGACCTCCATCCAGAGCAGGCACACGTAGCCGTAGAGCCACACCAGAAGCTCGAGCCGCTGCACCTCGCGCGCCGCCGGCGGGCGCTCCAGGTAGCTCGCCAGCAGGAAGGTGCGCGCTGGCCTGTCGAGATCGTTGTTGCAGGCCCACCCGGCCAGGTCCCACAGCCCCTCGGACACGTGCGCATACTCCCAATCGAGCAATACCAGGCCTGCCTCGCCGGCGATGAGATTCTCGACGTGCAAATCGCTGTGGCACAAGACGGGGTGGTGCGGCGAGGCCTGAAGCGCGGCGAGTCGCGGTTCCAGCTGCGCCTCGAGACCGCCGCTCAGAGCCGCGCGTCGATCGCGGCGATGCTGGCGGCCGCTCGCGGCCTGCGCAGGCTCGAGCACGGCGCGATAGTGCGCCACCCAGTCGGCCGGCGTGAGCAGGCGCGGCGGCGCGGGCGGCGGCAGCGCGTGTATGCGCCGCGCCAGCGCGGCCAGCTGGGCAAGACACTTGGGCTCGCGTGCTTGCTCGCTGCTCCAGGGGCGGCCGGGCACCCAGCGGGTGACCAGCAGTCCGCGCGCCGGCTCGCAGCACTCGATGATGGGTGCAAGGCCGGCCGCGCTGGCGCGCTCGAGCACGCTGCACTCCCAGGCGCGATCGAGCCCGAGGTCTGCGACCTCCGGCGCCGGCACCCGCAGCGAGTACGCCCGGCCGGCGCGCATCACCCGATAGCTGTCGTTCACCAGCCCGGCGCCGAGCGGCTCGATCGTCACCGGTCCGCTGCCCGGCACGCGCAGCAGCGCCGTTCGCTCGAGGTCGTCGGGTTGCCCTCTAGGCGGCATGCGCCGCGAGCGGCAAGCTGCGGCGCCACTCGCGCATCCCGACCAGGATGAGCACCAGATAGATCGCGAACAGCAGCACCGTCAGGTAGAGCCGGCGGGTGAAATAAAGGCACAGGCTCGCCGTGTCGATGACCAGCCACCAGTGCCAGTTCTCGTACACCTTGCGCGCCACCAGGAATGTCGCGAACACGCTCGACCAGGCGACCATGGAATCGACCAGGGGCGAGGCCGCCGGCGTGAATCGCCACAGGAAATAGGCGCTCACGCAGGACAAGGTCGCGATGCCGCCCGCGGCGAGCGCATTGCGCGATAGGGACCAGCGGCGAACGTCGAGCCGTCCGCCATCTTCGCGCCTTCGCCACTGCCAGAAGCCGTACACGGCCATGACGGCGTAGAACAGGTTCAGTGCCGAATCCATGTAGAGCCGCGCGTCGAAGAACACCCAGACGTACAGGCAGGAGCTCACGAACGCGGCGACCCAGCAGGCGATCGACTGGCGGATCGCGAGCAGCAGGTACGCCACCGCGAGCAGCACCGCCACGATCTCGGTCCAGCTCGTCGTGCGCAAGGCCAGGGCGAGCTGCCTGCACAGATCCGCCGTCACGGCGGCGGCAGCCCCGGAAGCACCTTCATGACGAATACGAGTTGCGGCCCGGCGCCGGCCGCGCGCTCGATCTCGGCGGCCAGGATTGCCATGAGGCGATCGAGCGGGCCCCAGATCTGCGTGCTCAGGGCGTTGGTGAGCACGGTGAGCTCCGGGTAGCGGTGCAGATGCTCGATGAACATCTCGATGGCCGGCCGGTAGCTGTCGGCCAGCGGATACATGCTGATTTCAACGGCGCTATGCATCACCTGCTCCCTACGCCGGTATTACCCGGTTCAGGTTCAACGGGTTCACAGGTCATTCCCTGCGTCTCAGGCCCCTCAAGGACCACCCCAAGGTTTCTCGCAGTGTAGCCTGGCGGCCCGAGGCGTGCAAAACTCCCCGGAGGCTGCAAGTGCAGCGTGCGGGGAGCGAGCTTGCGGATTTTCCAGGTGGACGTGTTCACGCAGGAGCGCTTTGCCGGCAATCCGGCGACCGTGGTGCTCGATGCCGACGCACTGAGCGAAGCGGCCATGAGTGCCCTCGGGCGCGAGTTCGCGCACGCGGAGGTGGCCTTGGTATCCTCGGCCATCGCGCCGGACCACGACGTGCGCGTGCGCTTCTTCAATGCGCGCAAGGAATCGCCATTCGTCGGGCACGCGACGCTCGCCGCCCACGCCGTGCTCCTCTGCGTCGGCCGCCGCGAGCCCGGCGTGTCTCGTCAGGCGTGCGGGACCGGCATCGTCGAGGTGCGCGCCGAGCGCGCGGCGCCGGCTCCGTTCCTGGAGTTCCGGCAGAGCGCGGCGCAGCTCGAAAGCCCCCTGCCCCTCAAAACCACGCTGCGCATCGCCGAAGCATTGCGCCTTCCTGCCACATCCCTCGACGAGATGATGCCGGCACGCATCGCACGCAAGGGCAGCACCCGGCTTCTCGTGCCGGCGGCCAATGCCGACGCGCTCGATCTGCTCGCACCGAAGTTCGACACCCTGCTGTCGCTCGGTCAGGAGCTTGGGGCCGAGGGATTCTTCGTGTTTGCGGTCGATCGGGGGCCGAACGGGCAATTTGCCACGCAGGCCCGCATGTTCTGTCCGGCACTCGGTATCCCGGAGGATCCGGCCAGCGGCAACGCGCACGCCATGCTGGCCGCCTATCTCGTCGAGCTCGGTCAGCTGGCGCTGCCGGGCCAGCCCGCGACCTTCATCGGCTACCAGGGACGGCAAATGAATCGACCGGCGCAGATTCACGTGCGCCTCGAGCTCGAGGGTGGCCGCTTGGCGGCCGCACACATCGGCGGCCATGCCGTGATCGTGAGCGAAGGCAGCCTCGCCGCCTAGCGGCGCGCTCGCGGGCGAGACAGGCCGTCAGCTGGCCGGCGCCGCAGGCAGCTCGACCTTCAGCGTCGCCGCGAGCCCATCGAGCTTGTCCTTGACGTCCTTGGCCGTGGATACGGCCTCGCTCATGTTGCCGTTGCCGAACGCCCCCTGCGCCTTCGACCACTCCGAGCTCGCCGCCGCGAGGCCGGACTTCGCGGCATCGAGGTCGATGCCGGCTGCCTTCTTCCTGTTCTTCTTCTTGCTCAGCTCATCGAGGCGGCTCTGGACGGCGCTGAACTCTCCGGGTATGGCCCCTGAGAGGGCCGTCCATTGAGCGTTCTGATCCTTGGCGATCTGGGCCTTCTTCGCGGCGACGGCGCCCGCCAGGCCCTGCGCCTCGGCCAGGATGGCGGGGCCGCGCGCGAGCACACCCTTGTAATCGTGAGCATCGAAGGCCGTCTTCAGATCGTCGAGCTTGGTCTGCACATCGTTCAGCTGGTCGGGAGCGTACTTGGCCGCATCGTCCGAAGCCGCGCCCACCGCCGTCGCGATGTCGTTCATCATCTTCTGGGCCGGTTCGCGCTGGCTCGTGCACGCGGCGAGCATCAGCAGCCCGGCGCAGAGCACGGCGGTCATTTTCCCGAGCTGGACCTGGTGCAGTTGCAGCATGATGGCATTCCCCCCGTTTTCTGGCGTGACGGCGCTGATGCTACCTCATTACGGGCCGCTAAGGCATGTCCCGGTCGTTGGCGCAGCGGCCTATCCCATCTCGCGCCGCGCCATGTCGAGCCACTGCGCCTGCGCGCGCCGGTAATGCGCGGGACCGAGCCTCGCCCCATCCAGCAGCTCCTTGAGGATGCGCCGCGCCTCCTCGAGCTTGCCGCGGCGCTTGAGCAGCAAGGCATATCGAAGACGCGCCTCGGCGCCCGGATAGGCGGGCGCGGCTCGGGCGTAGGCGCGCTCGGCCTCATCGAGCGCATCGAGCGCATCGAGGCTGCGCGCATAGAGCAGCAGCGCCTCCGAGGAGTTGAACTCCGGATTGTGCTGCGCGAGCCGCTCGAGCGTCGCGCGTGCGCGCGTGTAATCCTGCATGCCGAACTGGGCGCGCGCGAGTCCGAGGAGCAGCGTCGGATCATGCTCGAAGATGCCCTTCAGGCCGCCCTCGTACACGGGAGCTGCCTGGTCGAAGTGGCCGCGCTCGAGCAGCTCCTCGGCGAGGCGCCGTCGGGCGTCCACGTTGCCCGAGATCTCGACCTCTGCGGCGGCGCGGCGCAGATCGCGGTTGGGGTCGATCATGCGCGACACGCTGGAGCGCGCGCGGCGCGCCGCCCGGCCGCCGAACAGCCCCGGAAGAATCTCGAACGCGATGTACGCGAGCGGGCCGGCCGGAGGCAGGAATGCGATGGCCAGGATCCAGAGCATGTTGCGGCCGGTGCGGATGACGTGCGCGATCAGACACACCTGCACGGCGAGGGATAAAATCACGAGCAACGACACTTCGAGCTCCGAACAGGCGCGCGGCGCCGAAAAGCGCCATTGTAGGCCGGGCGCGCGGCGCGCAGAGCACCATTCTAGGCCGGGCGCGCGGGGCGGATTTGCGGGCCGCGGGGGCGCTCTAGCGCTCGGCGACGCGAATCTTTCGCTCGACTTCCCGGCACTTGGCCCAGCCGATGTTCGACAGCGAGTAGCCGAGGACGTGCTCGGAGCGGGCGTCCACCGTCACTTCCATCTCACATCCGTGGAAACCCGCGGGAGCGCCGTCCGGCTTCTGCGGGAGAAACCACACATACACTTCCTTGGTCGGAGTGGTGTCGATCTTGCGCGGCTGTCCGAACGCCTCCTGCAGCCGGCTCACCGGCTTGCCGACGCTGTCGGCCGCGATGCGCGGGATGGGGCGCACCGCATAGGTGCTGTGGCAGCCGGCGAATGCCAGGCCGGCGGCCCCGATGAGAGCGGCCTTGAGAGCGCGCGACATAATCCAACCCCGTGCGTAGAGCGAGTAGCGCAGTGTTGCGCAACGCCCCGGCGCTGCCGCTGATCCAGTTCGCAAAACCAGTCAGCGGAATGACAATCCCTGGGCGCGCCCACCGCGCAGGATCAATCCGTGGGTCATGCCGCGCGGCAGGTCCTCGGGGTGGTGCACGGCAATGATCAGTGCGACGCGCGAGCGCATGAGCCGTTGCAGCAAGCGCTTGATCAGAGCCCGCTGTCGCGGATCGAGCCCGGTGAGGGGCTCATCGAGCAGCAGAATGCGCGGTTGCGCAGCCAGTGCGCGCGCCAGCAGCGCGCGGCGCAGCTGCCCGTAGGACAGCTCGCGCGCACGCCGGCGTGCCGCGCCCGCGAGCTCGAAGAATCCGAGCCAGTGCCGCGCGACGCGCAGGTCCCGCGCGGTCGGCGCATGGGCGAGTCCGATGCTCGCATAGCGGCCGCTCGCCACGAGCTCGAGCAGCGTCAGCTCCCGCGCCCACTCGCTCGCGCAGTCGGTCTGCAGCTCCGGCGATACGTAGCCGACACGGCGCTTCCAATCCGCGAGCGGCGTGCCGCGCGCAAACCCGCGCCGCTCGATGACCCCGCCGAGCGCCGGGGACAGATCGCCATATAGCAGCTTCAAGAAGCTGCTCTTGCCCGCGCCGTTCGCACCGAGCACCGCCCAGTGCTCCCCCTCGCGCAACGCCCAGCTGAGCCCGCGCAGCACCGGGCGATATTCGACGTACAGATCCGCGCCCTCGATCGCGAGCAGCGGCGCCGCTTGCCGGCGAGCGCCGGGCCCGCGCGCGCCGCGCGCCGGCGGTCCGCGGACCGCCGGGGCCGGCCTGCCGGATGGCGCAACGGGCTCGCGTGCCGCCGCGCGAAGCCGCTCGAGCGCCGCGCGGCGCAGCGGCCTCATGGCGGCGAGCCGCCCGGCTTCGAGCTCGATGATGCCGCGCGTGCCGCGCGGCACATCGCTCGCGCGGTGTGCCGCCACGATCCAGGAGCCGCCGCGAGATCGCACCCGGTCGAGAACGCGATCGATGCGCTCGCGGCAAGTGGTGTCGAGGCCGTTGTACAGCTCATCCAGGAGCAGCCAGTCAGGGCGGCGGACCAGCGCCCGGGCGAGCAGCGCGAGCCGTTTCTGGCCATAGGACAGCGAGGCAAGCCTGCGCTGCGCGAGCGGCGTCAGGCCGCACTCGCGCAGCGTCGCGGCGATGACGCGCCGTTGATCGGCGCTCACCGCCCCGAGCAGCAGGTCGGTACGGTGCAATCCCGTGGCGATGAGATCGAATACCGTGGGATTCCAGCCGTAGCGGCTGTATTTGTCCTGCGTTTCCGCACCGAGGTAGGCAATGCGCTGCTTCGCCTCGATCAGCTCCACCTCCCGCCCGCCCGACCGATAGGCGCGCCGCTCACGGCCCGTGGGCGTCGGCCACACATCGCCGGCAAGAAGCTTCAGCAACTGGGTCTTGCCCGCGCCGTTCGCGCCGATCAGCGCCCAGCGCTCCCCGGCACGCAGCTCGAGGGTCAACTCGCGCAGCACCCACTTGCGGCCGCGCTGAACGCCCACGGCGTGCAGCGCCATGCTCAAGCTCATCCGCGAGCGAGCCTCCAGACGCCACCGCGCTCGGCGATGCGGCCTTCGCGCTCGAGCTTGATCAGATGGGCCTCGAGAGTGAGCCTGGCCCATGAATGCCGATCGGGCGGCACGTCGTCATAGACTCTCGGGACGAGCTCATCGAGCCGCGCGCCGTCGGCGAGACAGCGCAGCACCTTGCTCTCCCGCGCCATGCGGTGCGCCTTGAGCATCGCGACCACGCGCTTGCCGCGCCCCATGACCTCGCCGTGGCCAGGCGCAATGTGCTCGAAATCGAACCTGCCGAGCTTGTCGAGGGAGTCGATGTAGGCGCCCATGAGCCCGTCGGGCGGCAAAATCACCGGCGAGACCCCGCCCAGCACGTGGTCGCCGGTGAACAGCATGCGCGCCGGCGGCAAGAGATAGCACACACAATTCGATGCGTGGCCCGGCGTGTGGATCGCCAGCAGCGACACCTCGCCCAGGTCGAGCGTCTCGCCGTCGCGCGGCTGGATGTCGGGGCGAAATCCCTCGTCTTGACGGCCGTCCGCAGGAGGCGGCAGCCCGATCAATCGCGCCCCGGTCGCGCGCTTGAGCGCGGCGGCGAGTGGAGAGTGGTCGCGGTGGGTGTGGGTCGCCACCACGTAGCGAATCTGCCCGCCGGCCTGCGCGAGAATGTTGCGCAGGTGGGTGCCATCGTCCGGCCCGGGATCGAGCACCGCCACCTCGCGATCGCCGAGGAGGTACGTGTTGGTCCCGCTGCCGGTCATCAGTCCGGCGTTGGGTGCGCGCAAGCGGCGCACGCCCGGTGCCAGGCTGACGGCAAGGCCTTGCGGTGCGGTGTCCGAGATCATGGCTCGCGCTCGATCATTAAATTCGCATTCTGCTGGCCCGCAGAGCCGCGACCCGGCGCAGCGGGCGCCTTTGGCCGCCGCAGTTTCGAGCCTGTCAGTGAACCTCGTCCCATTTTGACATAGTTGCGATGGGCCGCGGAGCCGCTACACTGGGAGCCATGTCGAACTCTCCGAACGCAAGACGGCTGGGCGGTCCGCGCGTGTGGGCCGACTTGGCGCGTCCCGACGCGGAACAGAGCCAGCGCTTTCTCGCCGAGGCCCTGGCGTTGCTGCTCGCCGACTTGCTGCGCTCGGTGCTCTCGGATGCGAGTCCGGCCCTGCCGGCGGATGAGTTCGCCGTGGAGCGCTACCGCCGTCTGGCGGACTCGCTCGCGGACGGCGAGACGCGCCGGCGCACCAGCCTCGGCATCACGCGCGCCGGCCTCGCCAAGCGCTGCGTCACCTGGCTGAAGCTCCTGCTCTCGCCGGGACCGAACACCCAGGTGAGCCCGGCGATGCGCGAGTTCGTCGACGCCCTCGGACTGTTCCCCGCGCTGTTCGACAGCGAGCCGTCCGCCCGCTCGCGCCGCGCGCGCCTCACCTGGTTGCTGACCCACGACCGGCGTCTCGACGCCAGCACGCGCGAAGCCGCCACGGCTCTGATCGAGGCATGCGAGCATCTCGGCGTCCTGCTGTGGCCGGATTCCGATCGAGATTGAGACCTGCGACAGACTCGAGCTCCTCAAAACGGGTGCGAGCACCTCAAAGATGAGGAGCGAGGGTATATAATTTCCGGTCGACCCCCTTTCGTTGGAGCGCCGATGCAATCACAGCCCAGAGCCTCGATCGAGGTCGTCGAGGAGCCGGCCGACAAGTCGCGCTTCAGGTTTCAGAGGCTGCTCGCCCCCTTTGCGCGCGAACGCGGCATTGCAGCACCGATCGTCTGGTTCTTGCTCGACTGGGTGGTGCTGACAGCCTGTATTGCCTCGCTCCTCGTGGTCGATTCCTGGTGGGTGCGCGTGTTCGCCTCGCTGGTGGCCGGACTGTGGATTGCACGGCTGTTCGTGATCGGCCATGACGCCTGCCACGGCTCGTACACGCCGAGCAAGATGCTCAACGGCTGGATCGGCCGCCTCGCCTTTCTCCCTTCGCTCACCCCCTTCAGCCTCTGGGAGATCGGCCACAACCTGGCGCACCACGGCTTCACCAACCTGAAGGGGCGCGACTATGTCTGGACGCCGTTCTCCCCGAACGAGTTTGCGCGCCTGTCCTGGATACGGCGCCGCCTGGAGCACCTCTACCGCAGCGGCGTAGGCCAGGGGGTGTACTACATGATCGAGATGTGGTGGAAGAAATTGATGTTCCCGTCGCGCAAGCACGTCAATCACCGGCGCATGAGCTACACCTTCGACAATCTGCTGGTGACGGCGTTCGGGATCGCCTGGATCGGGAGCCTGGTGGCCTGGGGTCTTTACAGCGGCAAATCCATCTGGGTGCTCATGATCTTCGGCTTCGCGGTGCCGTTCTTCGTATGGAATTGCCTGATGGGCTTCGTGATCTACGTGCAGCACACCCATCCGCGAGTCGCCTGGTACGATCGGCGCGACGAATGGAGTGCGAATGCCGGCTACGCCACCACCACCGTGCACGTCAAGCTGATGCGCCCGCTCGACGGATTGATCCACTACATCCTCGAGCATGGCGCGCATCACGTGAACATGGGCATACCGCTGTATCGCCTCAAGGAGGCGCAGGCGCGCTTGAGCGCGACCTTGGACGAGCGCTTGAAGTCCGAAGTGTTCTCGTGGCGCTACTACTGGAACACGGTTCGGCGCTGCAAGCTGTACGATTTTGCGCAGCACGTCTGGATGGACTTCGACGGCCGTATCACTTCGGCGCCCGCGGTCGCGCAGCGGTAGCCGCGGCCGGCAGGGTCGCGCACCGCGCAGCAGGCGCCCAGGGGGCTGGCGCTGACGCATCAGCGCCTAACGCATCAGCGCCTAGCGCTTCAGCGCCTCGGCGTGATGCCTCAGATGATCGGCCATGAAGGTCTGCATGAAGTAGTAGCCGTGGTCATAGCCCGGCTGCATCCTGAGCCTGAGTTTCTGGCCGGCCTTCTCGGCGGCGGCCGAGAACTTCTCCGGCAGCAATTGTTCCTTCAGGAACTGGTCCGACGTGCCCTGATCGATCAGGATCAATCCGGGAAACGGCTTGCGGGCAACCAGCTCGCTGGCATCGTACTCGCGCCACGCTTCGCGGTTCTCGCCGAGGTAATTCGTGAACGCCTTCTTGCCCCAGGGACTTTGCATGGGCGCGGCGATCGGCGCAAAGGCCGACACCGACCTGTACACCGAGGGGTTGCGCAGCGCACAGATCAACGCGCCGTGCCCCCCCATGGAATGTCCGAAGATGCCGGTCGACTGCGGGATCACCGGCAGGTTGGCGGCGATGACCTCGGGCAGCTCGCGCGTCACGTAACTGTACATCCGGTAGTTTGCCGACCAGGGAGTCTGCGTGGCATCGACGTAGAAGCCGGCCGCCTGTCCGAAGTCCCAGCTGTCCGCATCGCCGGGCAGGCGCGGCTCGCGCGGGCTGGTGTCGGGCGCGACCAGCATCATCCCGAGCTCGGCGGCGGCCTGCTGGGCGTGGCTCTTGATCGGGAACGTCTCCTCCGTGCACGTGAGTCCGGCCAGGTAATAGAGCACCGGCACCTTGCCCGCCTGCGCCTGCGGCGGAACGTAAACGGAGAATTTCATGGTCCCGCGAGTCTCGCGGGATGCGTGCTTGTAGAAGCGCTGCACGCCGCCGAAGCAGCCGTGCTCGGAGATCAGTTCGATCGAGCTCATGATGCACCTTCTCGCCGTTGAGATATGCTCCCGCGGGGATCTACCCTAAAGCAACGCACGCGGAGTTGGAAGCCCGGGAATGAACATCGAATTCACCGCCGATGAGGCACGCGTGATCGGCTGCCTGATCGAGAAGGAGATCACCACTCCGGATCAATATCCGCTGTCTGTGAACGCGCTCGTTGCCGCTTGCAATCAGAAGACCAACCGGGAGCCGGTGCTCGAGCTGTCGGAGCCCGTGGTGCAGCAGACGCTCGATGGGCTCATGAAGAAGCACATGGTGAGCGACCGGTCGGCGGGTTACGGGGGGCGCGTGACCAAGTACCGGCACCGCTTCTGCAACACGGAATTTGGTCCGCTGAAATTCTCCGCGCAGGAGCTCGGCATCATCTGCGTGCTGCTGCTGCGCGGCCCGCAGACTCCGGGCGAGCTGCGCTCGCGCACCGCGCGGCTGTGCGAGTTCGCGGACTCGAGCGAGGTGCAGGCTGCGCTCGAGCGGCTGATGCAGCGCGAGGACGGCCCGTTCATCGCGCGGCTGCCGCGCGTGCCCGGGGCGCGCGAATCGCGCTACGCGCACTTGTTCTCGGGAATGATCGAATCGGCGCCGCATGAGGAACCGCAGATCCCGGATTTGAGCGAGCGGGTCGCGCGCCTCGAAGCGACCGTCGCCGAATTGCGGCGCGAAGTCGACGCGCTCAAGCGCGCGCAATCGCCTCAGGACTCTTGATCAGTGCGGCAGCGAGGCCGTTTGCTTCGCAATGCCCTCGCGCTCGCCGAGCCATTTGCCGAACGCATCGATGCTGCCGGCGGTCATGCCGCGCGCGTCCGCCCGGTGCGCAGCGAGCCACTTCTGCATCCCCGTCATCAGCTGAGCCGCGAGATCAGGTGCGTGGTTGAACAGATCCATGTAGGCAATCCTCGCATCGTCCAGGCGATCCACCGCAAGATACGCCTCGGCGCGGTGCTCGATCGCCTCCATCAGCTCGGGCTTGAGCGCAAGGGTGTGGTCGTAGTCGTCGATCGCCTCGCGGTAAGCGCCGAGGCGCATATGCACGTAGCCCACCTGATCCCAGGCCTCGACCATGTCGCCCTTGTTGCTCAACGCCTCGGTGAACGCATCGAGCGCAGCGTTGTACTCATCGCTCACCCGTTCCATGTCCTTGGCCTTCTTGTCGGGATTCGACGATGCCGCCGCCGCGGCCTCGAGCTCCTTGGCTTTGTCCAGCGCCTTGACGGCCGCCTTGTAGGCCTTCCTCGCCGCAACGTCCGGCTTCACGGAGGACTCCGTCGCGGGCGCCTCGTCCGGCATGCCGCTCCCGGGATTCATCTGGCCCGGGCCGCCGGGAACTCCTCCGGGAACCCCTCCAGGACCGCCGGGCATCATCTGAGCGCCCGCGGACGCGAGCCACAAGCAAGCGGCGCCGGCCGCGGCGATGGCCCGTGCCGTGCTGCGCCTCTGCGCATTGATTCGCACCGTGCTCCTCCGTTGCGCTCTTCCCATGCGGGGCGATTCTAGTTTCTTGGCGCCTCGGGTGCTCGTGTTTTTGAGGCGATGAGCGGCGGCGATCGAGCAGAGGAATTGATATGTCGGCGCAAGCTGGATGTCGGCGCCGGGCAAATCGCCTCGGCCGTCCTGTGCGACGGCCGAGGCGCGCGATGAGCAGTCTTACTTCGTCGACGGAGCCGGGGTCGACTTCTTGCTCTTCTTGCTGTGCTTGCTCTTGCTAGTGTGCTTGGCGGGAGCAGCGGTCGAGGAGCCGGCTGCCGGGGTATCGGCGGCCATCCGCGTGGACACCGTCGACGCGGTTGCAGCCATCGCCGCAGTGGCGATACCGACGGACAACAAAGCAGAGGCGATCAACTTAATCATGGGGTCTCCAGCATTGGGTTTGACGAGCGTGCAGAAGAATACGCCGGATCAGTGAAATTCATCCGAGATGAAGATCATTTCACGATCCCCCGCCGTGGCGCCCGCCCGGCGGCGCGCGACGCCGCCCGCGGCCGCGCCGGACCGGCGCCGGCGGGGCTCAAGGAGGCGGCAGGGCCGCCTTTCGATGCGTCGAGACGTGCCAGTAGAGGTAGCCGACGATCAGCATGTTGGCAAGCAAGACCAGCGCCGCGCCGAGGGAGGGGTTGTGGATCAATTCCCAGACTTCCAGCGGAATCAGCGAAGCGGTGATGATGGTCGTCAGCCACTCGGCCCAGCGGCGCTGCAGCCACAGGCCAATCCCCTCGACCGCGAACACCGCGGCGTAGGTCAGCGTGACGAAGCGCAGCGCGTGCACTCGGGACTCGGACAGGCCGCTGAACCATGACAGCGCGTGCGTGACCAGGTCGTGCTCGAGGCCGTGAGGCCGGCCGGCGGCCCAGGACAGGATCCTCGCCGTGAGAGTGGCGTCGTGCAGGCGTACCTCGCCATATGCGGCGAGCAGCAGGATGACGACCTTGACGAGCTTGTACAGCGCAATGGTGCGCAGCATCCCAAAGCCCGCCGGATGCGCCGGGTGTGAAGGGTCGGCCACGGGCTTCCCCTTACGCCTGACCCGCGGCGGGCTGGAACTCCAAGGTGGCGTCGAGGAGCGCCGGGATGTCGAACACCGCGCGCTCGTTGTCCATGACCAGGGGAGCGATGCCGGCGGCGGCCACGAGCGCCGCCGGCACCTGAATCCGGTCCCGCTCGCGGGCCACCGTCCAGGTCTCCAAACGCTTGTCCTGAAAGGCCAAATTGAGCGCCCCCCAGCGCAGCAGAGCGGCCCGGGCGAGCGGCGTATCTCCTCCCCACTGCCGCTGCGCGAGCGTTATCGCCGAGCCGGCGGCGATCTCATCCTGCGGCAGCGTCATCAGGTCCTGGATGTATCGCACCATCTCCTCCGGTGGTACATGCAGACTCAGATAGGGCGTGGCCGCATCATTCATGGCGGCCCGCATTTTACGTCGGATTCTCGAGGCTGAACATGGCATTCTCGTCGTCGTAGGCGAATGCCTCGGCGTAGCGCGCCCAGCGAATCACCGCGCGCAAGGTCTGCTCGGCGTCTTCCTCGCTCATGAAGTCTTCCAGCTCGTCGATGAAGCGGCTCTTGCGGGCCGAATGGCTCGCGCGCTCGTCGAGAACCCGGCGAATGTGCGCGGCGAGCGGCACGTAGGCGAGCAGATGGCGCAGGAAGATCCGCTTGCGCTCGTCGATGTCGGCGTGAGCGAATGCCAGGCCTTCGTCGGTGAGCCTGATGTCGCCGCCCTCGAGCTCCGCGAAACGCAGCATCTGCAACGTCTCGGCCACCGGAAAGAGCTCGTCGATCTCCATCTGCAGGTTGGACGCGATCTCCGGCAGGTCGGCCTTGCCCTTGAAGGGCGGCGCAGCCACCGCCTCCATCAGGCCGGAGATCAGATTGGAGCCCACGTGCGGCAGCACGCTGCCGATACCGAGGCCGGGAAAGCGCTCGCGCCCGGCGCCTGCTTTCGGCCGCGCCGTCATTTCGACGTAGATGCGCTCGACCAGCTCGCGAAAGCTCGGATCGAGGCGGTTGCGGGGCTGCGGCAGGGTAACCCTGATCTCGCTCAGGATGCGGCCCGGGTTGCTGCCGAAGACGAGGATGCGGTCGCACATCAGCACCGCCTCCTCGATATTATGAGTCACCAGGATCACGCCCTTGATGGGCATGCGGCCTTCGGCCCACAGATCCAGAAAGTCGGTGCGCAGGGTCTCCGCCGTGAGCACGTCGAGCGCCGAGAACGGCTCGTCCATGAGCAGGATGTTCGGATGCACGACCAGCGCGCGGGCGAACCCGACCCGCTGGCGCATGCCGCCCGACAGCTCGCGCGGATAGGCGGACTCGAAGCCGTCGAGCCCGATCAGGTCGATGGCGGCGAGCGAGCGCTTGCGGATCTCGGGCCGCGGCAGGTTCTGCGCCTCGAGCCCGAGCGCGACGTTCTCGAACACGGTGAGCCAGGGAAACAGCGCAAAGCTCTGGAACACCATCGCAATCCCGCGCGCAGGTCCGAGCACGGGTTGGCCGAGGTAGCGCACATCGCCGGCGCTCGGCTCCGCGAGGCCCGCGATCAAGCGCAGCAGCGTCGACTTCCCCGACCCCGAGCGGCCGAGCAGGCCGATGATCTGCCCCTCGCGCAGCTCGAGATTCATCCCCTCGAGCACCAGCAGCTCCTCGCCGTCGGGCTTGGGAAACGCCTTGCGCACGTCGGTACATTGGAGCAATGGAGTGGTGGTGTTCATGGCCGTATCCTGTCAAGTCATGCGATATTTGCGCTCGGCGTAGTAATACAAGGGCCGCCAGAAGATCCGGTTGATCGCCACGACGAACAAGCTCATCACGGCGACGCCCAGGATGATCTGATGAAAATTGCCGGCGGCCGCCGCGTCGGCGATGTAGGAGCCGAGGCCCTTCGCGCGAATCTCGGTGTGCCCCCAGCTGACCAGCTCCGAAACCTGCGCGGCGTTCCAGGAGCCGCCCGACGCCGTGATGGCGCCGGTGACGTAGAAGGGCAGCACCGCCGGCAAGGCGACCTTGCGCCACCACAGCCAGCCCTTGATGCCGAAGTTGGTGGCCGCGTAGCGCATCTCCGCCGGGATGGTGGTCGCGCCTGCGATGATGTTGAACAGGATGTACCACTGCGTGCCCAGGATCATCAGCGGGCTCAGGAATATGTCCGGGTTGAGCTTCCACACCACGATTCCGTAAACCGCCAGCGGGAACAAGAGGTTGGCGGGAAACGCCGCCATGAACTGCGCGATCGGCTGGACGATCTCGGCGGCGCGCGGACGCATGCCGACCCAGATGCCGATCGGCACCCAGACCAGGCTCGCCAGCGCGATCAGCACGAAAACGCGCAACATCGTGATGCAGGCGAGGCCGCAGACGCGCAGGGCCTCGCCGAGCGAGGTATGTGCGATCAGTCCCGCGGCCAGGTGCCAGAGGCTCGCCACCACGACCACGACCAGCAGCGACACCCACAAGAGATCGAGGCTGCGCCGCCGCGGCGGCGGATCCGGCTCCTCGATCACCGGCGCATCCGTGCGCTTGACCAGGCGGCTGGTCCAGAACACGAGATTGTGAAAGGACAGGGTCGCGGCGTTGATCAGCCGCGAGCGGCGCATCATGGTGAGCGCCCAGGCCTCCGGCACGCGCTCTCCCGGCTCCTGCTCCACCCGGAAGCGATCCACCCATGCCACCAGGGGACGGAACAGCAGCTGATCGTAGAGCAGGATCACGATCAACATGGTGAGGATCGCCCAGCCGATCGCGCGCAGGTTCTTCTGCTCGATCGCGAGCGCGATGTAGGAGCCCACGCCCGGAAGCGCGACCGAGGAATGGCCCACCGTGATCGACTCGGAGGCGACCACGAAGAACCAGCCGCCCGACATGGACAGCATCATGTTCCAGACGAGCGCCGGCATGGCGAACGGCGTCTCGAGCTGCCAGAACTTCATCCAGGGCGAGAGACGGAAGGACTCGGCCGCCTCGTTGAGCTCGGTCGGCACGGTGCGCAGGGACTGGTAGAAACTGAAGGCCATGTTCCACGCCTGGCTGGTGAAGATGGCGAAGATGGCGACGAACTCCGCGCCGAGCACGCGTCCCGGGGCGAGCGACAAGAAGAATACGCTCGTGATGGAGATGAAGCCGAGGATCGGAACGGACTGCAGGATGTCCAGAATCGGCACCAGCAGCCGGCCTGCCCGCTCGCTCTTGGCAGCCCAGGTGGCATAGGTGAGCGTGAAGACCAGCGAGAAAAACAGCGCCGCCAGCATGCGAAACGTGGTACGCGCGGCGTACTCGGGCAGATGCGACGGATTCAGGGAAAGCGGGGTGGTCTCGAGCTGCGCCAGCGGCGCGAACAGGCCGCGCGCCGTCTCGCCCAGGAACGCAATCACGCCCATGACGACGATGAAGGCCAACACGTCCCAGCGCGAGGCCAGCCCCTTCAGAAAAACGTAAGGCTCGAAGCGCTTCATGGCGCGCATTCTCGCAGGACATTGCGGCACGCCGCCACATCCTTCGACGGCGCACAAGCGCGCCTCGATGGCCGAGGCCTCGGGCTTTTCAGTTCGGCTTCAAGCCGTACACATCCAGCTCTCCCGGCGCGCTGCTCGAGGACAGCGCTCCGCCGGTGTTGTTGCCGCGCGTGCCGACGTAGACCTTGCCGTTCGCGACGCACGGCACCGTGAACTTCACCGCATTGCCCGCCGCGTCCGCGCCGCTCGCGGCCATCGAGCTGTTCCACAGCTCGGCGAGGCTGCTCGCGCTGTACGCGTGCAGCACCGCGGGCCCGCAGCCGGAGGACTGATTGGTGCAGTACTTGCTGTTGTCCAGCGCCCAGACGACGCCGTCCGCCGTGCCGTTCGCGGAGATCGAGGGCGAGGGGCCGGGAAAGCCGAATCCGCCGCTTGGCGATGTCGCCTGCGCCTGCTGCACGAACGAGATCGGCGTGCTCGAGGTTTGCAGGGCATACGAGGTCAGCGGGCCGCCGAACGGTCCCAGATAGATGGTGTCGTTCCAGACGGCGGCGGTGGAGAAGATGTGATAGCCGGTCTCGATCTCCTGCCATGCATTGCCGTCGCCGAATCCGCCGAGCGCGGCGCGATCGAGCAGATACAGGTTGCCGTCCTTGCCGCCGCCGACCACCAGTTGCACGGTCTGCGGGGGGCTGCCGCCGGTCACGTCGGCGAGCACGGCGGCCCCGCCCGAGCCGAAGTCGTGATCGGCCTGCTGGTCCGTGAGCTCATCGGAGGGCGTGAACCAGGAGCCGACGGCCAGAGCGCTGCTCGGACTCGACGGATTTGCGACCGGCGACAGCTCGAGCAGCGAATCGCCGTAATCGTTGTTCGGCGCGCTCACGCTGTTCGCGTCGAAGCCGCCATTGCCGGTGATCAGATACAGATTGCCGCCCGCATCCGCGGAGGGCGCAGCGCCGCCCATCCAGATCCCGCCGTAACCCACATTGGGAGTGACGTTGAGCACGGAAATCTGGGTGAAGCCGGAGGGGCCGTACGTGTAGCCCATCAGCCACCCGTAGTACGGGGGCGCATCCTCGTGCGCGGCCCAGGCGATGTAGATCGTGCCGTTGACGAGCGCGAGGCCGGAGCGCTGATTCTCGTAGCGCGGATTGAACGTATCCGTGGTACCCGAATCCCCCGTGCCGGGATAGGTCCCCTGGATGGCGATGGGCGCGGCCGCTTTCTCGTCGCCCGTTCTCAGGTCGATGGCGTGCAGACGCTGGTAAAAGGTGGTCTGCGCCGCGCTCACCGATTTGGACACGACGTAGACGGTGCCGCTCGCCGGATCGATGACGGGTGTGCCGATCACGCCGACTTCGGGGGTGATGTCGCCGTCTCCGACGCCGACCAGATAGCCGGTGGTGCCGGCCGGCACCGTCGTCTCGCCGGCGGTGGCGCCGTGCGCCGCGTCGATGAGGCTCACGCTCCAGAGCTGCACGCACGGACTCGCATCGGCGTCGAAGGCGAACAGGCTGTCGTGCGCGGTGGCGACGATCACGAGATTGCGCTGCGCCCCGTTCACGGTCACGTTGGCCACCCACAAGGGCTGGGCGTACACCGCGCCATCGACGACGCACGAGAACAGCTTGCCGAAACTGCTGCTGCCGACGTTTGCGGTGGTGAGCGCATATTCCTGGCTGTTGACACCGTCGCGGGCCGCATCGTCGCGGTACGTGAACATGCCCGGCAGAGCGGTCACACCCACCGAGATCGAGCTGCTCTGCGCCGGATCGGTGATGCTGGCGGCCGTGACGGTGTAGAGGCCGGCCGTGCCCGGCGCGGTGAATGTCACGCTGGCGCCGTTCGAGCTCTGCGCGGGGACGAACGCTCCGCCGCTCGGACTGATGCTCCAGCGCACGCCGGCATAGTCGTTGGTCGCGGCAGACAGATAGGTCGACTGGGTGATGCTCAGGCCGGCGGCCGGCGGCGTGATGGCCACCGAAATGCTCGCCGGGCTCACGTCCAAGGCGAGGCTCACCGATCGCTGCTGGGCGGGAACGTTGCTGTCCTGGACGGCGAAGGCAAGTGCGGCGGAGGCCGCTGCGGTGGGCGTTCCGGCGATCATGCCGGTCCCTGCAGCCAACGACAGGCCGGCGGGCAGCGTGCCCGACACGAGCGTCCACGCCAGGGGCGGTGTGCCGCCGCTCGCCGTCAGCGTCGCCGCGTACGCCTTGCCGACCTGACCATCGGTGAGAGCGTTCGCCGTGATGGTGAGCGGCGGATTGACGGTCAACGGCAGGCTCACCGACCGAGTGAGCGGCGGGGAGGATGAGTCCTTCAGCTGGAAGGTCAGCGATGCGCTCGCCGCGGCGGTCGGGGTGCCCGAGATTGCGCCCGTCTGGGGCGCAAGCGAAAGACCCGCCGCGAGGGCGCCGGCGGAGATCGACCAGGTGTAAGGGGCCGTGCCGCCGCTCGCGCCGAGCGTGACGCCGTAGGCAATTCCGACCTCGCCGACCGGCAGCGATTTCGTGACGATGACGAGCGCGGCCGGCGCGATGGTCACGCTCAAGGCGCGCGAGCTCGATTGCGCGGGGCTGCCCGAATCGGTGACCTGCACCGTGAGCGGCGCGGCATTCGCCGCGGCGGACGGCGTTCCCGCGATGAGACCGCTGGAGGCGGTGAGCACGAGGCCCGCGGGAAGTGAACCGCTGGACAGCGCCCAATGATATGGCGGCGTGCCGCCGGCGGCGGCGAGCGTGGTGCTGTACTTCGCGCCGACCTGGCCATTCGGCAGGGCGCCGGTCGAGACGGACAGTGCACTGGGGGCCGGCGCAGGATTGGCAGAGCTGGCGCCGCTGCCGCCCGAGCAGCCGCTCAGCGACGCGGCGGCCGCGAACAGCGCGAGCGATCCCAGGTGAACGCGCGCCGATATCCCCTGCATGCTCTCCCCGGTTCTTGGTGTCGCCAATCGAATTGGCGCGCCACTATTCGCGCGCCACTATAATATAAGGGGGCCGCTCGGCTCGCGCCGCACACCTGCATCACCGTCGCGATCGTGATCTGTCAAATGCGGCAGCGCTCGCGGGCCGCTCGCCCTGTCGAGCGCGATATGTCATGCTGATGTGCCGGTAGCACGCCCGGCGCCGATATCGCCTCACGGGGCAGGAATTGCGGCGACCCCGGGGTCGGGCACGAAATTCGAGTTTCCCATGCAGAACAGGTTGACCGCCTCGGATCAGGCCGCCGTATCGACGCTTGCCGCCGCGAACCAGGCCGCCTCGCCGGCCGCCAGGGCCCATCCCGCCGCGCCGCCCTCCGCCCGCGCGTCGCAAGGCACCCGCTTCCGGGTGCTCGGAGCGATCAGCTTCTCGCACTTTCTCAACGACATGATGCAGTCGCTCATCATCGCCATCTATCCCGTGCTGAAGGGCGAGTTTCGGCTGAGCTTCGCCGAGATCGGGGCAATCACCCTCACCTATCAGATCTGTGCATCCGTGCTGCAGCCGCTCATCGGCTGGTACACCGACAGGCATCCGCGACCCTACTCGCTGAGCGTGGGCATGAGCTCCACGCTGATCGGACTGGTGACGCTCGCGTTCGCGCCCAGCTATGCGAGCATTCTGGTGGCGGCCGCATTCGTCGGCGCCGGCTCGGCGGTGTTCCATCCCGAGTCCTCGCGCATCGCGCGATTGGCCTCGGGTGGACGGCATGGACTGGCGCAATCGATCTTCCAGGTGGGCGGAAGCGCCGGCAGCGCCGCCGGTCCGCTGCTCGCGGCGCTCATCGTCATGCCTCACGGCCGGCGCGGCGTCGCCTGGTTCGCGATCGCGGCCGTGCTCGCCATCGTCGTGCTCTGGCACGTGAGCACCTGGTACAAACGCCACCACCTCGATCGTCCGGCAACGCACCAGCGCGCCGCGGCATCGAGCGCGCTGTCATCGCGCCGAGTGGCCTGGTCGGTGTTCCTGCTGCTCGTGCTGCTGTTCTCGAAGTACTTCTATCTTGCGAGCATCACCAGCTTCTACAGCTTCTATCTGATCGAGAAATTTCATCTCGCGGTCCGGCCGGCGCAGATGTACTTGTTCCTGTTCCTGCTCGCCGTCGCCCTCGGCGGACTCATCGGCGGCCCCCTCGGCGATCGCATCGGACGCAAGCGCGTCATCTGGTTCTCGATCCTCGGTGTGGCACCCTTCACCATGCTCCTGCCGCACGTCGGTCTGGCGTGGACCGCGCTGCTGAGCTTCGTCATCGGGTTCATCCTGTCCTCGGCGTTCTCGGCCATTCTGGTGTTCGCGCAAGAGCTCATGCCGGGCAGGGTCGGCGCGGTATCGGGGCTGTTCTTCGGCTTCGCCTTCGGCATGGGCGGCATCGGCGCCGCCGTGCTCGGCGGCCTGGCCGACCGCAAGGGCATCGACTTCGTGTACGAGGCATGCGGCTACCTGCCGCTGCTCGGCCTGGCGGCGGCGCTCTTGCCCGACGTCGAGCAGCACTCGATGCGGAACCGGGCGTGACGCAGCATCTCGTATCGCTCGTGACTCAGTACGGACTGGTGGTCGTCGCCGGCAACGTGCTCGTGGATCAAATCGGCCTGCCGGTGCCGGCCATGCCGACCCTGATCGTGGCCGGCGCGCTCGCGGCGGCCGGCAACCTCGCCATCGGAGCGCTGTTCGTGGCCTGCGTGATCGCCTGCCTGCTGCCCGACTGCGGTTGGTATGTGGTGGGACGCATCTATGGTATCCGGGTGCTCAAGACGCTGTGCCGCATCTCGCTCGAGCCCGATTCGTGCGTGAGCCAGACGCAGACCCGCTTCGAGCGGTGGGGAGTCAACTCCCTGGTGGTGGCCAAGTTCGTGCCGGGACTCGCGGTCATTGCCCCGCCGCTCGCCGGAGCCATGCGCATCGGCTGGCCGCGGTTCATCGCGCTGAGCGCGCTGGGCGGGGCGCTCTGGGTCGGCAGCGGACTCATCGCCGGCATGCTGTTCAAGGCACAGATCGCGGCGCTGCTGGTCCATCTGGACCGGATCGGCAGCATCACCGGCGCGGTGGTGGCCGTGCTGCTCTTGGGGTACATCGCGTTCAAGGCGTGGGAGCGGGCGCGCTTCTACAAGACGCTGCGCATGGCGCGCATCCGCGCCGAGGACCTGTACGATCTCATCCAGGCGGGCGCGCAGCCCATCATCGTCGACGTGCGCTCCCCCACGGCAAGGGCACTGGAGCCTCGATGGATACCCGGCGCGATCCACGTGCCGGTGGACGATGTGGGGCGGCACATCGCGCACCTGCCGCGCGACCGCGAGATCGTCGTGTATTGCACCTGTCCGAGCGAGGCCTCGGCGGCACGCGTGGCCAAGCTGCTCATCAATCACGGCTTCAAGGTGGTGCGCCCGCTGTTCGGCGGTCTCGACGCGTGGATCGCCGCGGGATTCGACGTGGAGAGCGCGAAGGAAGGCGGCCCGTGACTCGAGCGGCGGCGCATCACGTTCTCATCGTCGGCGGCGGCTTCGGCGGCCTGGCAGTGGCCCAGGGGCTGAAGGGTGCCGGCGCGCGCATCACCATCGTCGATCAGCGCAACCATCACCTCTTCCAGCCGCTCCTCTACCAGGTCGGCACCGCCACGCTCGCGACCTCGGAGATCGCGTGGCCCATTCGCCAGCTGTTCCGCAGGCGCAAGGACATCACCACCCTGCTCGGTGTGGTGGTCGGCATCGATGCGGCCGGCCGGCGTGTGCTGCTCGAGGACGGCGGCGAGCTCGGCTACGATTCGCTGGTACTCGCGACCGGTGCGCGCCACGCCTATTTCGGCCACGACGAGTGGGAGCCCCATGCCCCGGGCCTCAAGACCCTGGAGGATGCCACCGCGATCCGCCGGCGCATATTGCTCGCCTTCGAGCACGCGGAGCGGGAGAGCGACGACACCAGCCGCAGCGCCTGGCTCACCTTCGTGATCGTCGGCGGCGGCGCCAC
>Ga0335074_10002570_pt1 | contig 24786 bp, 24 predicted proteins | sample Lox_Sample_23_FD_206715 | JGI IMG/M metagenome (GOLD analysis project Ga0335074, IMG submission 206715) | Soil microbial communities from Loxahatchee National Wildlife Refuge, Florida, United States - Lox_Sample_2.3 | ecosystem: Environmental > Terrestrial > Soil > Wetlands | place: USA... | reverse complement strand
CCGAAGGAACCATGCAACGCATGCTCTGCCATCCAGCAAACACCGCCGGCCGCAGTCCCACCATCGGCATCTGGATACATCCCTCGACCGGGCGTGCTCCAGCGCAGCGCCCCCGGGCACCGCGTAGCCGCACCAGATCGCCGCCTATAAATTGGCCAATTCCAGGGTGAGCAGATCAGCCCAATCGGCGCGGCGACCAGCGGCCGTGAGGGAGAAGGGATACCCGCCGCAGATCGGCGGGTACGTGTGCGCGGTTGCCGCATTGGAGGTGACCACGTCGTCGACCACCCTGCGGCGACCAGGAAGTCTGCCAGCTTGGACAGGCTCCAGGTCGAGAAAGGCAGGCCGTGTTCGGCCGGCTTCGTTTGGCGAGCTTCTTGATCTCCCGGCGCTGCGGGAGGGTGAACTTCGGCGGGCGCCCGCCGCGGTAGCGCGGGTAGAGCGAATCGAACCCGTCGGCGTTGAAGTTGTGGATCACATCGCGGGCGTGGTCCTCGCTGGTGAACGCCACCCTCGCGATGCCCGCCACGTCCATGCTCTGGGCGGAGAGCAGCACCATCTGCGCCCGGCGCCAGGTCACCGCCGATCCGGTGCCCCGGCGCACGATCGCGCCAGGCGTTGCCCCTCATCATCATCGATCTCACGCACCTGACACGCTCGGCCACCGGCCCGGTCTGGTGGATCAGAGCCCGATGACCAAGGGTCCGGACGGGCGAGCCCTCCCACGCTGAAAGTGCCCCCGACCTGCGGTCGAAGATCACACGTCTAAGGCGGAGGCGAGCTCGGCGAGTCGGTGCAGCCGCTGGGCGCGTATACCGGTATCCGTGCTGCTGAACCGGCGCCGGGGCGCAGGGCTGGGCGGAGCCGTGCTGCGGGCATGGCTCGCGCCGGGACGATGCCCGCGACGGTCGAACCCGCGACGGCCGGGCGGCGGAGGGCCGCTTCCGGCGTGCACGACGCTCTCGATCCGGCGATCCCAAAGACTACTTTGACATCTCGGAGATGTCAAAGTAGTCTTTGGCTTATGCAGAGCACCGACCTCCAGGCGATCCGAGCGCTGACTCACCCGCTGCGCCTGGACCTGATGGAACTGCTCACCGCCCACGGGCCGGCCACGGCCGCCGAGTGCGGCCGGGCGCTCGGCGTCCCGCAGGCCAACTGCTCTTTCCACCTGCGGCAGTTGGCGAAGTACGGCTATGTGGAGGAAGCGGCGGCGGACGGCGGGGACCGGCGCGAGCGCCGGTGGCGCGTGGCCGAGTCCCGGATGGAGACCCGGGTGGAATCCGGCGGACCGCAGGCCGCGGGCCTCGTCCGGCACCGGCTCGAGCGGCTGGTCGTCGAACGCGAGACCCGGGCGATCCTCGAGCGCGTGGACCGGCGCAGGGACGGACGGGAACCGGGGGCGGAGATGATCCTCGCGGCGATCGCGGCCGTGACTCCGCGGGAGGCGGAGGAACTCAAACAGAAGCTGCGGGAGGTACTCGACCCCTACCTCGCGAAGGCGGACGCGGCGGCCGCACCGGGCCGGGCCCGCGAGTACATCAGGGTATTCATGGCACTGACGCCGACGGCGTCGATTCCGGGAACGGACAGGGGAGAGCACTGACATGAGCACGCAGGCCGAGATCGACTTCACGAGCCGGGCGCCCGTCGCCGGCCGCCTCGACATCGCCTGGAACCACGGCGTCGAGCCGGGGAGCGGCGCCGCGGCCGAGCCCCTGGTCCAGGTCCATCACTACGACGAGCACACCGTCGTGCTGCGGCAGAGCAAGGCCGTCAGCTACGAGGCGCCCTTCGTCTTCCTGCTGTTCGGCAACGAGCGGGTGCTGCTGCTCGACACCGGCGCCACCGAGGACCCGAAGCAGTTCCCGCTGCGCGCCACCGTGGACCGTCTCATCGGCGAATGGCTCGAGCGCAACCCGCGCGACGCCGGTTACGAGCTCGTCGTCGCGCATACCCACAGCCACGGCGACCACGTCGCGGGCGACGCCCAGTTCGAGGGTCGCCCCGGCACGAGCGTCGTCGGCAAGGAACTCGAGGCGGTCCAGGCATTCTTCGACTTCGACGCGCAGGAGGCCGCGGCACCCGGGTCCGCGCGGACCGTGACTTACGACCTCGGCGGCCGGGTGCTGGAGGTCATGGCCACCCCGGGCCACCACGCGACCGCGATCACCGTCTACGACCCGTGGACCGCGATCCTCTTCGCCGGCGACACCGTGCTACCCGGCCGCCTGTACGCCTTCGACTTCCCGGCTTTCCTCGACACCGTCGAGCGGATGGTCGCGTTCACCGAGTCGCACGTCGTCAGCCACGTCCTGGGCTGCCACGTGGAGATGACGCGGACCCCCGGCCTGGACTACCCGATAGGTGCCCCCTACCAACCGGACGAGGCGGCCCCGAGCTTCACCACCGCCCAACTGCGCGCGGTCCGCGACGCGGCACGATCCATCGCCAGCGAGCAGGGCGTCCACCACTTCGACGACTTCATCATCTACAACGAGCCGAATGAGCAGGACCTGCGCAACCTGGTCGAACGCGGCGAAGCGGCGCTGAGGGACGCCTGCTCAGCACACTGATCGCCGGTCGCTCCGCTGCTGTAGAACAGGACAGACTGCCAGAAAACAGAGGTGGCTCCTGGGGCGATGAAGTGCGAGCTCTTTGCGAGCTCGTCCGTCGTCACACGCATCACCACCTCCAGTTCGTCGGCGGCTAACATCAGGCGTAGGTGCCGAACGGGGCACAGATCGGCCTCAGGCGGCCTTAGCTGTGCGTGGTGTTGGGCTTCCCTGCGGCTTGGCCGCGATTTGCACTCGAGCCTGTTGGCGATCGGCCCGTGACTGCTGCGAGGCGCTCTGGCCTGCGGAAGTGACGGCCAGGATGCGGACGGTTAGGTTCAGTCACGAGTCCGCCAGCGCAGCCAGTCACGGCGATCGGGTGGAGCCGGTGGCAGGCATTCCGGTTATGCCTCCGAGAGTTTTAGCGCCGCGCGGCATGTGTTGAGGCAGGAGCGGAAGGTCTCGATGTCATCGGGGTCAAGTCGGGACGTCATATCCTCTTCCAGGGCGGCGACGGCCTTGGCGTACCGGGCGAGGAGCCTGCGGCCTGAGGGCGTGAGGCTGATTACGAGCTCGCGGCGGTTGGCCGGGTTGCGATCTCGGCGGACGAGGTTTCTCCGCTCCAGGTTCGCGACCAGGTCAGCGGTCGACTGGGGCGTGACGAAGGAGTCTCGCGCAAGCTGGGCCGGTGACAGGCCGTCGTGGTGGTCCAGGACTGTCAGCGCCGTGTATTGCAACGCCGTGATGTCTGCGTCCTTGAGGATGTGGTCCAGCCGGGCGCGCACGGCAAGCTCGAGTTGCTTGACTGTGTACAGCAGCGATGGGCGCGTCAATTTGGCCGCGGCATCGGATGTGTCATCGGGCTCGGTTGCGAGGGTCATGTTCAGAGGCGGCCTCTCCTCACTCTGGGAGCATGCTCTTGCCCCGCGGCTACGAACTCGATCTTTCTGGTGCTTACTCTAGCAGGGTATTGACAGGAAACCTGTCGGTCACAAGAATGCTATCAACAGGAAACTTGTCGATGCGCCAGGTCCACAGCCCGGCCGAATGACGCCGCAAGAGATCCGCATCCACGATCCATGGCAGACAAGGAAGTCAACGATCATGGCGCGACAACTACCTCCCGGAGTAAGCGAAGAGTCCTTCGAGGCTGCGCTCGCGGCGTTCACCGGCATAGTCGGTGAACAGTGGGTTGTGGTGGAGGAGGCGGAACTGGCGAAGTACGCGGACCCCTACCCGGTCGGCGCCGACATCCCGGCTGGCCCATCTGCGGTGGTCTCGCCGGCGAACGTGGAAGAGGTCCAGGCGGTCGTCCGCGCCGCGAACGAGTACGGCGTGCCGCTGTCGCCGGTCTCGACGGGCAAGAACAACGGCTATGGCGGCGCGGCGCCCCGGCTCGCTGGGGCGGTCGTGGTCAACACGGGCGCTCAGATGAATAAGATCCTCGAGGTTAACGAGAAGTACGGGTATGCCCTGCTCGAGCCGGGCGTGTCCTACTTCGACCTGGCCAGGTACCTCGAAGACACCCACAGCACCTTGATGCTCGACTGCCCCGACCTCGGCTGGGGGAGCGTGGTGGGCAACACGCTGGACCGCGGCGTCGGCTACACCCCTTACGGGGACCACTTCATGTGGCAGACGGGCCTGGAGGTCGTGCTTCCCCAGGGTGACGTCATGCGGACCGGCATGGGCGCGGTTCCCGGGAGCAACACCTGGCAGCTGTTCCCTTACGGCTTCGGCCCGTTCCCTGACGGCCTGTTCACCCAGTCGAACCTGGGCATCGTGACCAAGATGGGCATCGCTTTGATGCAGCGCCCGCCGGCCTCTCTCACCTACCTGATCACGTTCGAGAACGAGAGCGACCTGGAGCAGGTCGTCGACATCATGCTGCCGCTGCGGATCAACATGGCGCCGATCCAGAACGTCCCGGTGCTGCGCAACATCATCATGGACGCCGCGGCCGTATCGAAGCGGACCGAGTGGCACGACGGCCCCGGCCCTCTTCCCGCCGAGGCGATCCAGCGGATGAAGTCGGAACTCAACCTTGGCCACTGGAACTTCTACGGCACGCTATACGGGCCCCGGCCCATGATCGACATGTTCTACGGGATGATCAAGGAAGCGTTCGGGCAGATCCCGGGAGCGAAGTTCTACACCAACGAGGAACGCCACGACCGTGGCGGGCACGTGCTCCAGGACCGCCACAAGATCAACAATGGGATCCCGAGCCTCGACGAGCTCCAGCTGCTCGAGTTTGTCCCGAACGGTGGCCACATCTGCTTCTCCCCTGTCTCCGCCCCCGATGGCCGCGACGCCCTCCGGCAGGCGCAGATGGTCAAGCAGCGCGCCGATCAGTACAGCAAGGACTACGCCGCCCAGTTCATCGTCGGGCTCCGGGAAATGCATCACATCTGCCTGTTCCCCTACGACACAAAGGACCCCCAGGCCCGCCAGGAGACCCTGGACATGACCAAGGCCCTCGTCCTGGAAGCCGCCGCCGAAGGCTACGGGGAGTACCGCACCCACAACGCCCTGATGGACGACGTCATGGGCACCTACAACTGGGGCGGCGGCGCGCTGCTGAAGTTCCACGAAGCGGTCAAGGACGCGCTGGACCCCAACGGCATCCTCGCGCCCGGCAAGTCCGGGATCTGGCCCGCCCGGTTCCGCGGCCAGGACCTGTGAGAACGCGATCACCATGACGGACACCAGCGTCGGAAACGGGCAGCATTACCACTGACTGTGACGGGCTGGTGGGAGCCGCAAGGCCGGATCGACGTGAGCCCTCGCTACGGACGACGGCGTCTCGCCCGAAGGCACCGGATCGCGCCGGCTCATGATTGATGGCCACGCCGGGCCGTTCACCAACCCGGAGGGGTTCGCGTGGCAGCTCACGCCGTGGCCGCCCGCCGGGTGGGCGTGAACGTGACCGGCAGCGACTCAAGGCCGCTGATGAAGTTCGAGGCCCGGCGGGGCAGGGGCGCCCGCGCGGCTAGGGCGAGATCGGGCATCCGCGCGAATAGCTGCTCGAACATGACCCGCACCTCCAGCCGCGCCAGCTGGTTCCCCAGGCAGAAGTGCGCGCCGAAGCCGAACGCCAGATGCGGGTTCGGCTCGCGTGTCACGTCGAACGTCTCGGGCCGGGCGAAGACCGCCTCGTCGCGGTTGGCCGCGGGATAGACCAGCATGACCTCCGCGCCCGCCGGGATCCGCGTGCCGTGCAGCTCGGCCGGCCGGGTCGTGGTGCGGACCATGTCCTTGATCGGGCTCACCCAGCGCAGCATCTCCTCCACGGCCACCGGCAGCAGCCCGGGGTCGGCGCGCAGCCGCCCGAGTTGCGTCGGGTGCTCGAGCAGCGCCAGCATGCCGCCCGACAGCACGTGCCGGGTCGTCTCGTCGCCGCCGATGAGGATCAGCAGTGACTCGTAGATGAGCGAGTCGTGGTCGAGCCGGTCGCCGTCGATCTCGGCGTGCACGAGCGCGCCGACCAGGTCGCCGTCCGCCCCGGTCCGGCGCCGGTCGGCGAACACCGGTCCCATGTAGGCCTCGTACTCGGTGAAGGCCTGCATGGCGGCCTGCATCCCGTCCGGGTCGGGCGAGCCCTGCGACCTGAGCATGTCCTCCGACCAGCGCAGCAGGTCGGGCCGGTCCGCGCGGTCGACGCCCAGCAGGTCGCCGATCATGTTGAGCGGCAGCGGCGCGGCGATGTCCCGCACGAAGTCGCACTCGCCCCGCTCGCAGACCGCGTCGATCACGTCGTCGCAGACGGCGCGCACGTCATCTTCCAGCCCCTTGACCCGGCGCGGGGTGAAGCCCGCGCTGACCAGCCGGCGGCGCCGGATGTGCTCCGGCGCGTCGAAGTCGATCATCATCGGAAGCGGCGGGAACTTGGGCCGGATGCCCCCGGCGTTCGAGAACACCGCAGGGTCGGCGCCGGCCGCCTTCACGTCAGCATGACGGGTCAGCGCCCACAGGTCGTTGCCGTCGTCGTGGTAGACGGGCGCGTTCTCGCGCATCCACGCGTACGCGGGGAACGGGTCGGAGCCGAAGAACTCGCCGCTCATCAGGTCGATGCCGAGCCCGGCCGGTGACCGCGTCACATCCCCGGCCCTCCCGCCCGCGCCGCCTTGGTGGGATGCCCGCCGCCGGCCAGCACCGAGCGCGCCCACCGGAAGTCGGCCTTGCCGGCCGGCGAGCGCACGACCGACGTCACGACCACGAACCGGGCGGGCACCTTGTACCCGGCGATCGTTGCCCGGCAGTGCGCCCGTAGTTCCTCCTCGGCCGCGGACGCCCCGGGCCGCAGCCCGACCACGGCAGCCACCCGCTCGCCGAACCGCTCGTCCGGCACCCCGGCCACGATGGCGTCCAGCACCGCCGGGTGCGCCTTGAGCACCTGCTCGACCTCTTCGGGGAAGACCTTCTCGCCGCCGGTATTGATGCAGGTGGATCCCCGGCCGAGGACCACGATCGACCCGTCGTCCGCGACCCTGGCCAGGTCGCCGAGCAGGGCGTACCTGACCCCGTCCAGAACCGGGAAGGTGGCCCGGGTGGCGGGCTCGTCGCCGTAGTAGCCCAGCGGCACGTGGCCCGACTTGGCCAGCCGCCCGGTCCCGCCGGGCCGCACCGGTCGCAGCTGCTCGTCGAGGACGTGCACGTTCCCGGCGTGTGTCAGCCGCGGCTGGCCGCCAGAGTCCCGGCTGAGCTCGCCGTCGGTGCCGGTCTCCGAGGCGCCGAACCGGTCGGTGATGTACACGGCGGGCAGCAGGGCGTGCAGCTGCTCGCGGACCGACGTCGACAGCAGCGCGCCGCCGGAGCCGAGGACCAGCAGCGAGGACAGGTCGTACTCACCGGGCCGGGCGGCGAGTTCGTCGGCGATCGGCCTGGCCATCGCGTCGCCGACGACCTGCAGCGCCATCGCGCGTTCGCTCTTGACCTGGCGGAGCGTGGCGGCGGCGTCGAACTTGCGGGACAGCACGACCGTCGCGCCGAGCAGGAACGCGGAGAACAGCGTGTAGGTCCCGGCGCCGTGCATCATCGGCGCGGTGATGACGTAGCCGGCCGGGGGCACCGCGGCGGCGGCCGTCACGATCTCCCCGACGCTCTGCCGGGGCGGGCCGTAGTGGTTGCCCCCGGCGAGCGCGGCGAAGAAGAAGTCCTCGTGCCGCCACAGCACACCCTTGGGCAGCCCGGTGGTGCCGCCGGTGTAGATGATCAGCTTGTCACCGCCGCTGCGCCCGTTGTCCGGCCGGCCCGCCGGGGCGGCCGTGACCGCCTGCCGGTAGTCCGCGGTGGTGATCGCGCCGGGGAACCGCGGCGCGGGCCCGCCCGGATCGCGCCCGGTGATGAGCACGTGCCTCAGGGTGGGGCAGGACGGCGCGACGGCCGCGGCCAGCCCGGCATGCTCGGCGTCGACGACGAGGGCCGTCAGCCTCGCGCTGCCGAGCAGCTGTTCCAGCTCGTGGCCGGTGTACCGGTAGTTGACGTTGACCGGGACGGCCCGGGCGACCATGCAGCCGAGCAGCGCTTCGATGTACGCGGCCGAGTTGAGCAGGTACAGCCCGACCGGCTCGTCCGGCGCCACGCCCGCGCCGGCCAGGTGCCAGGCGACTTGGTTGCTGCGGGCGGTCAGCTCGGGGTAGCTGAGCCGGTCCCCGTCGCACACCAGCGCGCACCGGTCCGGCAGCGCCGCCCCGACGGCCGCGACCAGGTCGGCGAGGTTCACGTCCATCTTCATGCCGGTCCCCGTCCTGCCGGCAGCGCGATCGACTTGATCTCCAGGTACTCCTCGAAGCCGGCCACGCCCATCTCGCGGCCGGTGCCGGACTGCTTGTAGCCGCCGAACGGCACGTCCGGCGAGTACCACACGCCGCCGTTGATGCCGATCGTGCCGGCCCGGATGCGTGACGCCATGGCCCGCGCCCGCGCGGGGTCGGTGCCGAAGACCGCGCCGGACAGGCCGTACGGGGAGTCGTTCGCCAGCGCGACCGCGTGGTCGTCGCCATCGTGGGCCAGCACGACCAGGACCGGGCCGAAAATCTCCTCGCGGGCCGCCCGCGCCGCGTTGCCCAGGCCGGCTATGACCGTCGGCTCGATCCAGTAGCCGCCCGGTCGCCCGGCGGCACGGCCCCCGCCGCAGGCGAAGCTGCCGCCGTCCGCGGCCGCCGAGCGGAGGTACGACTCGATCCGGTCGCGCTGCGCGGCGGAGATGACCGGCCCGCAGACGGTTGCGGGGTCGGCCGGGTCGCCGACCGTCACGCCGCGCATGGCCTGGGCGCTGGCGGCGACCGCGTCGTCGTACCGGCCGCGCGGCACGATCAGCCGTGTGGTCAGCGCGCAGCCCTGGCCCGCGTGCACGCACACGCTGAACGCGGTGAGCGCGGCGGCGACCGCCACGTCGTAGTCGTCCAGCACCACGGCCGCGGACTTGCCGCCGAGCTCCAGGAAGACGTTCTTCAGCGTCGGCGCGGCGGCGGCCATGACCCGCCGGCCGGTCGCGGTCGACCCGGTGAACGAGATCATGTCCACCCGCGGGTCGGTCGTCAGCGCCTCGGCCACGGCGGGCCCGCTGGCGGTGAGCACGTTCACCACGCCCGGCGGGATGTCGGTCTGGGTGGCGACCAGCCGGCCGAGCTCGGCGCCGGTCCACGGCGTCTGCGGCGCCGGCTTGAGCACCACCGTGCAGCCCGCCGCGAGCGCCGGGCCGAGCTTGGCCAGGTTGATCTGGTTCGGGAAGTTCCACGGTGTGATCGCCGCGACCACGCCGGCCGCCTCCCGGCAGACGCGCCGCGCGGTGCGGACGCCCAGCGGCGCCGCGAGGCCGAGATCCCGCTCCCATTCGTAGCCCTCGACCAGCGTGACCAGGTAGCCGAGCCCGTCGACCGGCATGCGCAGCTGCGGCCCGTCGGTCCACAGCCGGGGCACGCCGGCCTCGGCGATCGTGATCGTGCGCAGCGTCTCGAAGTCCGCGTCCAGCGCGGCCTTGAGCTGCCGCAGGCAGCGAGCGCGTAGCGCCGGATCGGTGGCCCAGGCCGTTTCGTCGAACGTGCGGCGGGCGGCCCCGATGGCGGCGTCGGCGTCTGCGGCACCGGCGTCAGGCGCGTGGCCGATGATCTCCCCGGTCGCTGGATTCTCGATCGGGAAGTCGGCCGCGCCGGCCGCGCTGCGCAGCTCGCCGCCGATCAACAGCCGCGGCCTGGGCAGGCTCGCGGGCGAGGGGAGTACGGCGGGCACCGCGGGCACCGGGTACGACACGTCAGGCCGCCGGGACCGGATCGGACCCGGCCCTGGCCAGTCCCAGCCGCCCGGCCAGCCGGCCGAGGTAGCCGGTGACCTCGTCCGGCGACCGGTCCGGCATGCCGAACGCCACGTCGGTGACGCCGATCTCGGCCCAGTGCGCCAGCAGGTCCGGATCAGGCTTCCCGGCCAGCACGGTGACCCGCGGCGCGCCGTCGCGGCCGGCCGTGCGCCAGGCCCGGTGCAGCAGCGTGAGCTTGCCGTCGAGGTCGCTCTCGCCGGGCGTGGTCAGCCAGCCGTCGGCGCAGCCCGCGATCCAGTCGAAGGTCTTCTCGCTGCCGCCCGCTCCGGCCAGGATCGGGACCCGCGGTTGCTGCACCGGCTTGGGCCACGCCCACGAGGGGCCGAAGCTGACGAACTCGCCGTGGTAACTGGCCTCCTCCTGCGACCACAGGACCTGCATGGCGGCCAGGTACTCGCGCAGCACCGTTCGCCGTTTCGCGGGCGGGACGCGGTGGTCGGCGAGCTCATCGGTGTTCCAGCCGAACCCCACGCCGAGCTCGACCCGGCCGCCGGACAGGTGGTCGAGCGAGGCGATGGTCTTGGCCAGCGTGATCGGGTCGTGCTCGGCCGGCAGCGCGACCGCGGTGCCGAGCCTGATCGTGCTGGTGACGGCGGCGGCCGTGCTCAGCGCCACCCCCGGGTCCAGCGTGCGCATATAGCGTTCGTCGGGCAGCTCAGCGGGCCCGGCCCGGGGGTGCGGCGCATCGCGCCGCACCGGCATGTGGGTGTGCTCGGGCACGTAGAAGCAGCCGAACCCGGCCGCTTCCGCCGCCCGGGCGGCCTGCGCCGGCGTGATCCCGCGATCGCTGCTGAACAACACCACGCCGTGCCGCATCGCCGCTCCTTATGCCTCAGGTGTCCGGGTGCCGCTCGCGCCGCTGCGCCCGGGCGTGCTCGCCGGCCAGCTTCTCGACCTGCATGCTGAGCCGGGCGCCGGCCGGCCAGCCCGCATAGTGGGTCAGGAAGATCGCGATCTCGCGCAGCTCGTCCGGGCTCAGCTCGCCGGACCGCAGCGCGGCACCGATCTGGATGTCGGCGACATCCTGCAGGCCCTGGCCGGTCAGCAGGCCGAGCAGCAGCAGCCGGCGTTCCCGCATAGACAGGCCGGGCCTGGTCCAGACTTCGGCGAACAGGTGGTCAACGGTGAGGCCGAAGAAATCGCCGGGGCCGTCCTGTACCTCCCAGCCGTAGACCTCGCGCATCTTGTCCAGCCCGCGCTGGCGCCGGTCGTCGGTCACCGGGTCGGCTCCTCTCCGTCCGGACTGTCCGGCAGGCCCAGCCCGGCGGCGAAGCCGCCCAGCGCGAGCCGTGCCATCGGCAGGTCCACGCCGAGCCCCGCGCCGAGTTCGAGCGCCAGGGCTAGGTCTTTCTCGCCCAGCGCCCGGACGTGCTCAAGGATCTCCCGCAGCGGGTCGTCGTGGTCCAGGGGCGCGGTGGTCGGCCGCAGCATGATCGCCCCGGCGCCGCCGGTGATGGCGTCGGAGTGCCGCACGACCCGGGCGAGCTTGCGCAGGTCGATCCCGGCCGCCTCGGCCAGCCGCTGCGCCTCGGCGGCGGCCGTGAACGCGGCGAAGTGCAGCAGGTTTCGGGCGAGCTTGGCCCGGGTCCCGGCGCCGACCGGCCCCATGTGCACGATCAGGTCCGCCCAGCAGCCGAACGGCTCGCGGCACCGCTCGTAGGCCGCCCGCGACCCGCCGACCATGACCGCGAGCCGGCCGGACTGCGCGCCCATGAACCCGCCACTGACCGGTGCGTCAACGACCTCCACGCCCGTGCCTGCCACCTCGGCGGCCAGCTCCGCGGCCGTGTCCGGGCCGATCGTGGCGTGCACGGCGACGATCACGGGCTGCCCCGCCGCGGCCGCCGCCGCGGCTCGCACCACGTCGCGAACCTGGTCATCGTCGCGGACCATCACCGAGACGATTCCGGCGGCCGCCGCGACCTCCGCGACGCTGCCCGCGGCCTTGGCACCCGCGTCGGCCAGCGGCGCCACCGCCTCCGGCCGGGTGTCATGCACGATCAGGCCGCCAGGCCAGCTGGCCAGCCGCGTGGCCATCGGCGCGCCCATCTGGCCGAGCCCGATGAACCCGACCGGTCCCACAGGCGGCTCCGCCGGAGCGTTCATGATCTGAAGACCTGACCGCCGTCGACGTTGACGATGTGCCCGGTGATCCAGGCCGCCTCGTCCGACAGCAGGAACAGGCACGCGCCGACCAAGTCGGCCGGCTGGCCCAGCCGCTTGATGGCCATCGTCTGCACGATCGCGTCGGTCAGGCCGCCGACGACGGTCCTGGTGGCGTGGGTGTCGGTCGGTCCCGGCGCGATCGCGTTCACCCGGATCCCCATGCCGCCGAGCTCGTGCGCGAGCTGCTGGGTCAGTGCGTTGATCCCGGCCTTGGCCAGTCCGTAGAAGCTCGAGTACACCCAGGCCGCCGTGGACGACTGGTTCACGATCGCGCCGCCGCCGCGCCGCACCATGTGCTGGTAGCAGGCGCGGGTGCAGGCGAGCGCCCCGTCCAGGTTCACGCCGAGGAACTTCTTGTAGTAATCCCAGTCCACCGACACCAGCAGGTCGAACTGCATCTCGCCGTAGATCGCCGCGTTGTTCACCAGGAAGTCGATGCCGCCGAACTGCCCGGCGGCGAACACGGCCATGCTCTCAGCGGAGTCCGGGTCGCCGACGTCGGTGCGCACGAACGCGCCCCGGCCACCGTCAGCGCAGATCTGCTTCGCGACCGCCTGCCCGGCGTCCGCGCTGATGTCCGCGACGACGACGGCGGCCCCGGCGGCGGCCAGCGCGCGGGCGTAGGTCTCGCCGATGCCCTGTGCCGCGCCCGTCACGATCGCGACCTTGCCGGTGAAGTCGTGCCGCTGCCCGGCCGGCCGAGGCGGCTCCGTTGTACCGGACATGTGTCCAGACTACAGTTCAGAACATGGCTGAGCGCAAGGACTACTCGGGCGATTTCGATCCCGGCTTCCGCTTCGAGGACCTGTCCAAGGAGGCGCTGGTGCGCCTGGTCCGGGAGTACGCGCTGATCGCGCAGCTTCTCGACAGGTCCGTGTTCACCGCGGTCGCGCTGCGCTACGGGCCGCAGGCCGTCGAGGAACTGGCCATCGAGGAGTGGCGCGGCGCGAGCCCGGTCTACACCGAGCGCATCCGCAAGATCATGAACATCGAGGGCGACGGCGTGCCGGCGATCTTCAAGCAGCTGCAGCTCGATCCCGGCTTCGCCCAGCACTACATGGACGTCGAGTATGAGGTGGTCGACGAGCACCACGGCTTCTTCCAGCTCCGCTCCTGCGGCGCGCTGCTCGACGTCGAGCCGTACGGCGAGCGCGCGGTGCGCAGCATGTGCCACACGATCGAGGACGGAACGTTCGACGTGACCGCGCAGGCGGTGAACCCGAAGGCGCGGATCCGGGCGGTGCACCGGCCGCCGCGGGTCCCGGCCGGCCGGGTTCCGGCCTGCCGCTGGGAGGTCGTCATCGACGACGACACCGAGGCGCTGCCCGAGGCCGACATCACCAAGCTGACCCGCACGACCACGGCGGCGACGTTCGAGTTCCCGCCCATGCGCGACGGCACCCCGCACCTCCCGCCCCCGGCCGCCGCTACCAGAGCGGCGCCGGGCCCGCGTTGAGCGGGTAATGGCCGGGGAGCTTCGCGCCGGAGACGGCGCGCTCCATCCGGCGCCGCATGCCCTCCGACAGCGCGTCGGCCTTGATCATCTCCAGGAACAGAGCGGTCACGTTGCCGAGATCGAAGAAGTCGCGCTGCCACTCCCACTGCCAGCCCCCGCCGTACCGGAACCAGCTGCCGCCGATCCCGGCCACCTCGTAGCGGCTGCCGCCGGGCCGGGCCGCGCGCGCGACCTGCTTCCAGAACCCGACGACCTCGCCCTGCGCCTCGTCGATCAGCACCCGCTGATACGGATAGGACCAGCCGTCCAGCCCGCCCATCTCCAGCGCCAGCGCGATGTCGCGGATCTGGTCGCGCCCGGCCACCATGAACTCCTCGCCCGGGCCCATGTTCCAGCCGTAGGTCGCGTCGAGGGTGTACATCGCCGCCAGCGGCCGCCAGTCGCCCGCCTGCTCGCAGCGCCGGTTGGCGTCCAGCCACCGCCGCACCATTTCCTCCAGCTCCGCGCGGGGGAACCGGGCCATCGCGGCCTCCTGTTCAGGGTAGTTACGCCCCGTCTCGGGCTCAGTCATGGAACAGTCTCAGCGCCTGGGTGGGGCAGTAACGCACCGCCGCCTCGACCGCGGCCCGTTCCCCGTCCGGCGGCACGGGCTGGGTCACCTTGACCTTGCTCTTGCGCGGCACCGAGAACACGTCTGGGGCCTCCAGCTCGCACATCGCGTGCCCCTGGCACAGGTCGAGGTCGACTTCGATGCGCATCAAGCCGCTGCCTCCGCGCCGCCCCGGCGGCGGTAACGGACCACGCACGGCTGCGCGAGCTGCACCACCATCTTGGAATGGTCGTTCCGGTAGCTGCCGGGCGGCTGGGCCAGCTCGAACGTCCAGTTCCGCAGCAGCACCGAGAAGATGGCCTTCAGCTGGATCATGGCAAAGTTCGCGCCGACGCAGCGGTGCCGTCCGGCCCCGAACGGTATCCAGGTCCACCGGTTGACCAGGTCCTCCTGGCGCGGCTCGGCGTAGCGTTCCGGCCGGAACGCGTCCGGCTCGGGGAAGTCGGCGGCGATCCGGTTCGAGATCGCGGGCGTCGCGCCGACCAGCGCGCCGTCCGGGATCCGGTAGCCGAGCACCTCGAGCTCCCTGGTCGCCGCGCGCAGCAGGAGGATCAGCGGCGGATGCAGCCGCAGTGCCTCCTTGACGGCGGACTCGAGCCGGGGTATCTCCCGGAGTGCTTCGAAACAGACGTCGGCGCCGCTGCCATACAAGCCGTCGAGCTCGGCGACCACCCCGGCCAGGCACGCGGGGTTGCGCAGCAGCTCGATCAGGGTCCACGCGGCCGTGCCGGAGCTGGTGTGGTGCCCGGCGAACATCATCGAGATGAACATGCCGGTGATCTCGTCGGCCGAGAACGTGTCGGTGCCGTCCGGGTTCCGGATCGACATGAGCACGTCCAGCAGGTCGCGGTCGCCGCGGCCGGGCGGCCCGGCGGCCGTCCGGCCCGCCATGATCTGCCCGACGAGTCCCACCAGGGCCGCCCGCGCCTCGTCCCGGCGGCGGAAGCTCTCGATCGGGGCGTAGGGGTCGACGAAGGCCAGCGCGTCGGTGCCGCGTTCCAGGTCGTGGTACAGCCCGGCGAACCTGCGATCCAGCTCGTTGCGGAACCTGGAGCCGATCAGGCACGCCGACGAGGTGTAGATGGTCAGCTCGGCGAACCAGTCCAGCAGGTCGATCTCACCCTCGCTGGGCCAGCCGGCCACCATCCGGCCGACCTCGTCGGCGATGGTCTGCGCGTGCCCGCGCATCATGTCCCCGCGCAGCGCCTGGTTGTGCAGGGCCTCGCGGCGGCGTTCCGGCGAGGCGTCGAACACCACCCCCGAGCCGAAGATCGGCGTCATGAACGGGTACGCCCCGGCCTGGTCGAGATTCTCATCCGGCGCGCGGAAGAAGTACTCGTTGGCCCGCGAGCCGGACAGCAGCACGACCGGCCGCCCGGCCAGGTCGAACCGGCCCACGTCGCCGCACTCGTCCCGGACCCGGCGCATGAGCGCTATCGGGTCGCGGCGCAGTTCCTCCAGGTGCCCGTCGGCCGCGGCACCGGAAACGAGCCGGGGCTCCAGCAGGGTCATCACATGCCTCCAGGCGGAGCGTCGGCTTCGCGGCACGTCTTTATCGGTGCCTCGGGCTCGATCTCCAGCAGCGTGATGTGGGCCCCGCGCGGGGTGGAGACGATCGCGGTCACGGCGGCGGCCACGTCGGAGGGCTGCAGGAAGTACGGGTGCCGGGCCAGGCCCCAGCCGACCCAGTCATCGAGCACGGCCTGGACCGCCGCGGCGTCCCAGTCCATGCCCATTCCGGTCATCGTCGGCCCCGGTCGCACGACCGAGACCCTGACCCCGGTGCCTTCGAGCTCCATCTGCATGGCCCGCGCCATGCCGTCGACACCGTGCTTGGCCGGTACATAGGCCCCCATCCGCGGCCGCGGCGCGCGTACGACGTCCGAGGACACGAAGACCACGTCGCCACGCTGGCGGGCGACCATGCCCGGCACCATCGCTGCCACCATCCGGTGCGCCCCCACCAGGTTCACCTGCACCTGCCGTGCGAACTCGGCCGAGTCCAGCTCGTGCACGAGCCCGACCTCCGCCTCTCCCGCGCAGCTGATGAGGATCTCCACCGGGCCGAACTGATCGGCGACCGTCACGGCAAAGGCCTTGACCGCGTCGCCGTCGGCGACGTCGAGCGGCAGCCCGATCGCTTCGCCGCCGTCGGCCCGGATGGCCGCGGCAAGTTCCTCGCACTTGTCCGCGCGCCGCGCACCGAGCGCGACCGGGTGACCCGCCGTCGCCAGCGCGATCGCGGTCGCGGCGCCGATGCCGGACGACGCGCCGGTTACGACGGCGGGCCTGCGGGCGGGATGCGGCTCGAATCTCGGCATGGTCAGCGCACCTGGACGCGCATGGGGAGCGCGGCGAAGCCGCGCACGTTGACCGAGTGGACCCGCTGTGCGCGGGCGTCGTCGATCTCGTACCTGGCGACCAGGCGGGAGAACTCGGCCAGCGCGATCTGGGCCTCCAGGCGGGCCAGGTTGGCGCCCAGGCAGTAGTGCCGGCCCGAGCCGAAGCTGATCAGCGCCGACGTGTCGCGGTCCAGGTCAAAGTCGTCCGGAGCGGGGAAGGCGGCCGGGTCTCGGTTCGCCGAGCCGATCAGCAGCAGCAGCCGGCCTCCGGCCGGGACCGTCTGACCGTGCGCGGTGAAGTCCTCGATCACCGTGCGCGCGATGACCTGGCTCGAGGCGTCGTAGCGCAGGGTCTCCTCGACCCAGTCCCCGATCCGGGCCGGGTCGGCCAGCGGCTTGGCCAGCTCCGCGGGGTTGCGCCAGGCCCAGTAGACGGCGTTGGACAGCAGCTTGGTGGTCGTCTCGTTCCCCGCCACGACCATCAGGAAGAGGAAGCCGATGATCTCGTCGTCGGTCAGCCGGTCACCGTCGATCTCCGCCTCCAGCAGCGCCGACGTCAGGTCGCCCGGGCCGCCCTCGCGGCCTGTTTGAGTCGCGCGGCGCTGCGCGAGCAGGTCGGCGTAGTACACCACCAGCGCCAGCGCGGCCTCCATGCCGGCCCGCGGCACGTCGAACAGGCCGTCTTCGCGGTGCACCACGGTGTCGGCCAGCTTGCGTACGTCGTCGCGGTCGGCCTGGGGCACCCCGATCATCTCCGAGATCACGTCCATCGGGAGCAGGCCGGCGAAGTCGGCGACGAAGTCGAAGTCGCGCCGGGCCACGGCCGCGCCCAGGTGCCGGCGCGCCAGAGCGCGGATCTGATGCTCGAGCGTGCGCACGCGCCTGGCCGTGAAGCCGGTGGACACCAGCGCGCGCATCCGGGTGTGCCGTGGCGGGTCCAGTGCCAGGAAGGACATGGTCTTGTGCGCGTACGGACCCCAGGCCGATGGGTCCAGCGAGACGCCGTTGGCGTTGGAGAACCGTGACGGGTCCCGGAACGCGCCGGCGACGTCCTCGTGGCGCGAGAGCGCCCAGAAGTCGAGCTCGTCGTTCCGGTACAGCGGCGCCTCGTCCCGCAGCCGCGCGTAGACCGGATACGGATCCTCGTGGATCCGGTAGTCATACGGGCTGAACGCCACGGGCGGGGTCACGGCTCAGTCCATGATCAGCTCGGCGGCCTCGGCCAGACGGTCGGCCACGTGCTCGTACGTCGTGTAGCCGAGGCCCGCCTCAACCATGGCGCCGAAGAATGCCAGCTCCAGCAGACGCCCCTGCGGGCTGCCGCGGCCGGCGGCCGCCTCGATGCGCTCGTGGATCTGTTTGCCGATGTACAGCCGTAGCTGGCGGACATCCGGCTCGCTGCCGAACATGGCGGCCGTGCAGCCCGCCGCGAGCTCGGGTTCCTCGGACACCAGCAGCGCCAGCTCACGCAGCACCGCGATGACCTCGGCCCTGCGGCCGGTTTCCGCGATCTGGCCGGCGTCACCGCCCGGCCTGCCCCGGGCCCCGGCCAGCGGCAGCGCGCTCAGCCGGCGCCAGAAGATCTCCGTGAGCAGATGGTCCTTCGACCCGAAGTAGGTGTACGCGGTCGCCGGCGCCACGCCGGCCCGGCGGGCCACGTCGCGGATGCTCAGGCTCTCGTACCCTGACTCGCGTACTTCCTCGACGCCCGCCTCGGTGAGCCGGCGCACGGTGTCGGCCTGCCGGGTGGTGAGCCGGCGCCTGGTCGCCTCGGTGGCGAGAGTACCGGACATGTGTCCAGACATTAGTCCGGTATAAGCTGGCGCGCAACAACCCCGGCGGGCGGGCCCAAGGCCGCGCCGCCGTCTGGACGGAGGTGCGAGGGAGCTTGCGACCGAGCGACGCGCGAAGGCGGCGCGCAAATGCTGCCGGAGGCGAGCGAGCCGAGAAAACCGTCGACGTGGCCGTGGTCGGATTCGGCATCGCGGGCGGGTGCGCAGCGGTCGAGGCGGCCGCGGCGGGGGCGTCGGTGCTGGTCCTTGAGCGGGCCGCGGTGCCCGGCGGCACCAGCGCGATGGCCGGCGGGCACTTCTACCTGGGCGGCGGCACGGTGGTGCAGCGGGCCACCGGCCACCATGACACCCCCGACGAGATGTACGCCTACCTGATGGCGGTGACCCCCGAGCCCGAGGCCGGCAAGATCCGCGCCTATGCCGACGGCAGTGCCGGGCACTGCGACTGGCTGGAGAGCCTGGGCTTCGAGTTCGAGCGCAGCTACTACCCGGACAAGGCGGTCATCCAGCCGCAGACCCAGGGCCTGATGTACACCGGCAACGAGAAGGTCTGGCCGTTCCGTGAGCTCGCGGTGCCCGCGCCCCGCGGCCACAAGGTGCCCGTGCCGGGCGACACCGGCGGCGCGAAGCTGGTCATCGACCTGCTGGTGCGCCGCGCCGCACAGCTCGGCGTAGGGGTCCGGTTCGAGACCGGCGCCACTGACCTGGTCACCGACGCCGCCGGCCGCGTCCGCGGGGTGCGGTGGCGGTCCTACGACAGCCGCGGCGTTGTCCTGGCCCGAAGCACCATCCTGGCGGCGGGCGGCTTCGTTATGAACCGGGAGATGGTCGCCGAGCACGTGCCGCAGCTCGCGGAGAAGCCATTCGTGCTCGGCACCACCTATGACGACGGGGCGGGCATCAGGCTGGGCCAGTCCGTGGGCGGCCAGGCGCTGCACATGGACCAGGCATTCCTCACCGCGCCGTTCTACCCGCCGGGCAGGCTGCTGACCGGGATCGTGGTCAACCGCGACGGCAGGCGGTTCGTCGCCGAGGACAGCTACCACTCCCGGACATCCGGGTTCGTCCTCGACCAGCCCGGCGCCGGCGCGTTCCTGATCGTCGACAGCGCGCACATGGCATACCCGGAGATGCCGCTCGTGCCGTTCATCGACGGCTGGGAGACCGTGGCGGATATGGAAAGCGCACTGGGCATCCCGCAGGGAAACCTCGCCGCGACCCTCCGGGCGTACAACGCGGCCGCGGCGCGCGGCGAGGATCCGGAGTTCCGGAAGCACCCGGACTGGCTCGAGCCGCAGGACACCGGTCCCTGGGGCGCGTTCGACCTCACGCTTGGCAAGGCCATGTACGCGGGCTTCACCCTGGGCGGACTGCGCTGCACGCTCGACGGGCAAGTGCAGCGCGCCGACGGGTCGGTCGTGGCGGGCCTGTACGTGGCGGGTGCCTGCGCGTCCAACATCGCACAGGACGCCAAGGGGTACAGCAGCGGGATCCAGCTTGGCGAGGCGTCGTTCTTCGGCAGGCGCGCCGGGCGCCATGCCGCCACGGCGGTGGTGAGCGAGGACAGACCGGCCTCAGCCCGCTGACCGGAGCCGACACCGCGCACCCCAACTACAACAACCGTGTTGCCAGCGGTCTAGGACTCCTTTCAGAGGTAGCGGAGGAGGAACGATCCAGGACACGGGTCCTTCCCCGTGCGGGCAACCAGGGCCTGCCCGGATCGCTGGTTGAACTCGTCGGTTGTGATGCGGCCGGCCTGGAAGGCGTCGCTCAGCTCTCGGAGTGCTCGGTCGCGATCGGCATCGGATACCCGAAGTTCGCCGACGGGGTAGTCCCTGAGTGCTGTGTTCATGATGGGTGCTCCTTGGCGCGGAGAGATGGAGTATTACGCCGACCGTGATGCGCGCTAGGCGGTAAGGGCCGGGCGTCCGCCATCGGTCGGCGCGGTGCCGGGCGTGGTTGATCGCGGTATGTCCGGCATGGCTGGGCGGCTGGGAGCCCGTGCTGCTGGCTTTCCGGCGGTCAGGAGCGCCGTGGAGATTCGCGGAAGCCGGGTCAGCGCGTAGCCGGCCAGGAAGCAAGCCGGGACCGCCAGCACAGCGACAATGAGGAACTTCAGTTCCGGGGCCAGCGCCAGCGACGCGAACGCCACCATGATCGCGGTCAGTACCAACGGATGCAGGAAGTAGGCCGCGTAGGAGGCCTGCCCGGCCCGAGCGCGGAGAGAGCCGCCGCCGGACCACCGAGCACGGATCGTGGCTATGAACCATACCGAATAGGCGGCGGAGATGATGCCGTAAAGGACGGTCGTCAGCATGCTCGACCATCCGGCGCCGTGCAGGGTCGATGCCAATGTCCCTCGTGATTGCTCGTAACCGAGCATGCCGGCCAGCAGGGTCACGCCGGCTACGGCGGTCCAGCCGAGCCGTCGCGCCAGCGCGGCCAGGTGCTCCAGGCTCCCAACTTCGCCGGCCCACACGCCAAGCGCGAACAGCACTGCGCCCTGGGGCCACTCCGCCCAGCGCGCGTCCAGGAATGTGGCGGAGCCATCAAGCGGCCACCGCTGCCACGTCAGGAACGCGGTCACCGCGATCAGGGCCGCTGTGCCGACGATCAGCTGCGTACCGGACCTGCCGCGCTTCGCTGCTGGCACGCCCAGACTCCGGAGCACGGCATAGGCCAGTGAGAACGTCAGCAACGCTGCCACGAACCACATCGGCCCTACCGCGAATGACGTGCGCGGCAAGCTCATCAGGCTCGGATGGCCGCGGTCCCTGAGCTGACCGACATAGCCAGAAAGCCCGTTGATGAGGAAGATGAAGGCGATCAGCGGGATACCAAGCCGCAGTAGCCTTGCCCGCGCAAATGCGCCGGCACCCCTGCGCGTCAGCGAACGTGCCGAGAACCAGCCGGCGAGCAGGAACAGAGGACCTAACGCGAAGACCGCGATGACCTCAGCGGGGAAGGCCGCCGCCGACCAGGCACTCGACGTGGTTCGCTGCATGAAATACCAGCTCGTGCCGCCGAGGTAGGCCGTGGCCGTGTGGAACACCACGACTGCCGCGATCACCAGCACGCGAAGGTTGTCGGCCCAGCACTGCCGCTGGTCCGGCCCCGTCAGTGCTCCGCCGGACGCGGTCATGACGTCGGTCCCGCAGAACGGCTGACAGCTGTCGGCGCCGCGTGCCCGCAGGTCGCCGGAGGGATTGTGGCTGACGGCGCTGTCCATGACGGGTAGCCCTCCTGGTCGGAGTTCTCGGTTAAATCTGGCCGTTGTGCACGGCGGGCGGTTCGAGGTCTGCGTCGGCCGGGACGCTCTCCGGCACGAGGGCCGCGCAGGCGAACTCGATGACCGTGCGCCTGGCTATCTGGTCGTCGTATATCGCCGCGTCGGGCGCCTCACGGAGGCGCCGCGCAAACCACCCCACCGACTCGATGATCACTCTGGCCGCCGCCATGGCATGGGGCATCTGGCGTAGCTGCCCACTTGCCATCCGGCGCTCTAGGTACTCGCGCATGTCGGCGAAGATGTCGGCGCGGGCCCCGCCGAACCAGGCGGCATCCAGCTCGGGTAGTTCCACCGCGCAGCGCTCGATGACTGCAAGCAACGGCCAATACCGTGCGTATTGGTCGTAGAGCTCCTCGATGATCTCGCTTAGTTCCTGCTCGACGTCTGCGGGCTCGTTCCCGGCCAGGGCCGATCGGAGACGGCGCACCGGAATTTCGCGCAGGGCCCGTCCTATCAGGGCGGTGGTCTCTCCAGGCCCTGGTGTAGGCAGCGGCAGCGCCGGAGGCGTGTCCGGCAGCAGGCCCAGCCCGTGAAGGAAAACCAGATGGAAGAGCGCTTCCTTGGACTCGAGGTACGTGAACAGCAAGCCTGCTGACATGCCTGCTTTGGCAGCTACGTCCGCGGTGCGGGCGCCCCGGTAGCCAGAACGCCCGAAGACCTCCGTCGCGGCGGTGGCAATGGCCGCCAAGCGCTTGCTCGCTGGAACTCTGGGCATGGCATAACAGTAACTGAGTGAGTCAGTCAGTCAATAGCGTTTTCGCACATCGCCCTCCAGCGCGTATCCGACGGTGTCAATGAAGTGCCCGACGGCCGGTGCTAGCTGATGTTTCCGCCAGCTCGGCGGTGCGGCGATTATCAGGTCGGGGATCGATGCCGCCCCGGGTTGCGACCCGCAGGTGGGCGCCGGGCGCAACCGGACCGACTCGCCATTCGGCCTCCAGCACGTTCACCGGGTCTCGCCGGCGGCCACCGCCTGCTCGCCGGCCAGCGCGGCCAGCATCGCCTCCTCCAGGCCAGCCCGGCCCGGCAGCGCCGACAGCCACGCGCCAGCGTTGTCCACCCACCCCGCCGAGACCTCCGCCCCCAGCAGCATGCCCATGAGCCGCGCGGCCCGGTCGGGCGGCACGTTGCCGCCGGCGGTCAGCAGCACCGCGGCGGCGTTCAGCACCGGCAGGTAACACGCCGAGCCCGCGTGAGCCTCCGGCGGCGGGGCCGCGAACGTGACCGTCCCGCAGCGGCCGCACACCAGCCCGGCGACGCCCACTCGCTCACCTTCCAGACGATCTCCAGGTCAATGACCTGCGCCCACCCCGGCTCTTCCACCGCTGGCGCGGAGTCCAGCCCAGCCTTGCAGCGGCGGCACTGCGCCGACGGCGGCGCCTCCTTCTTCGCGCCCGGGTCCGGGTCCCTGGCCAGGCCCTTGCCCTCATGCTCGGGCTGACCGCCCTGCTTACGGTCCTTCCTGCGCTCCCGCTCCGACTGCTGCCCCGCCCGCCGCGCTTCTTTCGCCCCGATCCGCTCCTTCGAGCCAGGCTTCCCCGAATCAGAGCTGTCCATCGGCAGACGCCGCTCCAGCTCCGCGACCCGCGGCTCAAGCCGCCGCCTCAGCTCCCGCTCAGCATCCAGCTCCCGTCGCAGCAGGGCGTTCTCGCCGTCCTTCGCCTCTACCGCGGCGCGCAGCCGAGACAAGAGCTCCCGCTGCTGATCACCGGCCCCGCCTGGCGCATGTAGGTTCCCACTTCTGATGTCCCCGCAGACGCCTGTGAGCATGGCCGAACCGGACGGTCCCGCGATATGGCCCCGAAGCCCGTCCAGGTTTTCTGTCCCGCGCTTCCCCTGTCGGCACCGGCCGCATCTGGACGTACCTGGTCCCAGGGCGAACCGGAGTGCCGGGCAGCGTCCGGGCGGGCGTCCCGCGTCAGTCTGAGGTGCTGTCAAGCTGGGCGCGAAGGCCGTCGAGAGTGAACTGGAGGGTGCGGCGCCAGCCGTCGTCTCCTGCCGGGCGGTCGCGGACGAGGTAGGAGTTGACCGAGAAGATGCGCGCGAGGTCGTCGGCGGAGAAGCCGGGCCGGAGCGCGCCGCAGGACTGGGCGTCGCGGATAAGCCCGGCGCCGAAGGCCAGCGACTGGTCGCAGACCGCCCGCAGGCCGGGCGCGTCGGGATAGCGGCGGGAGAAGACGTCGTTGAAGACGGGGTCGGCGGCCTGCTCCTCGCACATTCCCTCCACGAAGGCGGCGAACCGGCCCCATGCCGTGCCCTGCCCGGCGGCGCGGTCGATGACCGCTCGCAGCCAGCCGGCCGCGACGTCCGCGACCACCGCGTCGAGCAGGCCATCCCTGCCGCCGAAGCGGTTGTAGATGGTGCCCGCGCGCACGCCGGCGCTGCGGGCGATGTCCTCCAGGGGAACGTCAAGCCCGTCCCGAGCGAAGGCCTCCGCCGCGGCCTCCATCACTTTCCGCATGTTGCGGCGGGCGTCCGCGCGCAGGGGCCGCTCCCCGGTCAGTCCTTCTCCGCTGCTCATGGAGACACCCCTGATCTTGACATGCCATCAACTTAAGGTAGGCTCGCCACCGCCCAGATAAGTTGATGGTATCTCAAATTAGGAGTTCCCACGTGAGCATCATTGTCACCGGCGCCAGCGGCCAGCTCGGCCGCCTGGTCATCGAGGAACTGCTGGCCGCGGTCCCGACCGGCGAGGTCACCGCGGTGGTCCGCGATCCCGCCAAGGCCGGCAACCTCGCCGCCCATGGAGTCGCCGTCGCCGTCGCGGACTACAACTCCCCGGAGTCCTTCGACGGGCTGCTGCGGGCCGGGGACCGGGTGCTGCTGATCTCTGGCAACGAGTTCCACCGCGACCGGGTCGCCCAGCACAAGGCCGTCCTCGGCGCCGCCGCCAAGGCAGGCGTCGCGCTGTTCGCCTACACCAGCGCCCTCGGCCTCCAGGGCGGCCCGGTCACCGACGACCACCGCGCCACCGAGGACGCCATCCGCGCCTCCGGGATCCCGTACAGCCTGCTGCGCAACGGCCTGTACCACGAGATGGCCACGATGAACATCCCGGCCGCGCTCCAGCACGGCGCGCTGGTCCGCGCCGCAGGCGACGGCCGGCTCGCCTCGGCATCACGCGCCGACTACGCCGCAGCGGCCGCCGCCGTCCTGGCCGGGGACGGCCACGAGGACACCGTCTACGAGCTGTCCGGCGACACCGCGTGGAGCTTCGCCGAGTTCGCCGCCGAGGTCAGCAAGCAGTCCGGGCG
>Ga0335074_10002569_pt1 | contig 24791 bp, 17 predicted proteins | sample Lox_Sample_23_FD_206715 | JGI IMG/M metagenome (GOLD analysis project Ga0335074, IMG submission 206715) | Soil microbial communities from Loxahatchee National Wildlife Refuge, Florida, United States - Lox_Sample_2.3 | ecosystem: Environmental > Terrestrial > Soil > Wetlands | place: USA... | reverse complement strand
TGAGTCGTCTCGGGCTGGAAGGCGATGAATTTGTTCCTGAGCAGGTCCGTTATCGCCTCGCTTCGTGACTGATCCGACAATCCGGCTTTCTTCGCAATCGCGACCCATTCCATCGGAGTAATGCGGGCATTCAGACGCTTATCGCCAGCAAACCGGCGTAGTTCGGCAAGGAGTACGCGTCCGGAGTTTCCAAGTGCACTCACGTGGTCGCCACCAATAAGTTGTGCGCCCAATGCCCCAGAGCAGGCAGGTATGGTCCGATGATGGTCATGTGATTGGCCGCAGCGGCGATGAAAGCTTGATACCTCTTAGCCCCCGATTCACGATCGTTTGCAGCCTCAAGGTCAGATAGTCTTTGAAGAATCGCGGTGCGCTCGACGCCGTCCGAAACACCCAATTCGATAGCCGTCCGCAGTTCAGAAAACGGCACACCTTGGTGAACGACGTTCGTCGAATTGTCAGTGCTATCGATATTGACCCGCGCATTAGGCCCATGAATATTGAAAGTCTGTCGCGTTGGAGATTCCTTCGTCGAAGCGTGACTAATCGGGGGTTCGATCACTTCGAGGTTGCAACCAGGCTCGCGTCGCTCTCCATATTTCGTTTTGATCGTGTGCCAATACTCCGAGAGAGAAGATCTCTCACTGTCTAACTGTGTGACAACACCCTCGATACCAGGATTTTTTATTCGAATCGAGGCGCCGACAGAAAACCGTTTTGGTGACTTCATGGCTCGAACCCTGCTGAGAAGGAGTGCGGGAGGCTGCAAGTCCCGCGCTGCCCTCAGGATATCAGTGCCAATTTCTTTCCTGGTCTTATTGGGATTACCCCAGCCCGGGAGTTCGCCAGTTGCGAGGTCGACGATAGCAGATAGCGAGCCAATTCCACCCGCTAGTTTGACAGCCACATCCCTAAGCGCCGTGACTTCGGAGGTTTCCACATTTGCTGCCTCACACCGATCAGCCAACTTGGAGATGGCTCGGCTTGTCCGCTCAACCTGTCCTGTCAACGGATCGGCCCTCGAACGAAAATTTTGGGCTTCTTCTGTTGAGAATGGCGTGCCCTCGGCGTTCCTCAGTTCAACACCCAGCGCCGCTAAGGCATTTTCGTTTGATTGAATTCTTTCGATTAAGCGAGCAAGTTCATCGTCCATTTGCGGTTCATCTCTTGCAGCCTATCCATCAGCAGAAGAGACCCTCTCTTACTAATCGTTTCCAATCCGAAGCGATCCAACAATCCATTGTGGCTTTTGGCGCACGTGCGAATCAAGAAAATTGGTCCCGCAAAATCGAGCCGGAGTGCAGGTATCCTCCCAGCGTCAACCGTCACCTGTTGCGAACAGGCCGATGCACTTATCGAGCGATTCCAGCCAGCGAGGGGGGCGCTTGTTCGCGGTCCTGAGTGGATTGTCGGCGAGTGGGGGCGGGCGAGGGAGCGAGGGAGCAAGGGAGCAAGCGAGCGAGGGAGCAGGACGGGCGAGCACGGGGAGATGCGGCGCGCCCGTATAATTGGTCGGACCACGTTGCTTCCCTCAGGAGCCAGCCGCGATGCCTCAAGCAGGTAGCCAGAGCCGCAGCTTTTTTGGCACTTTCCGGTCGCCCGATCGCGTCTCGCATCAGCGCTGGGTGATCTGCGGACTTCTGTTCCTGGCCACCGTCATCGCGTATATCGACCGCGGCGTGATTGCTTATCTCAAGAACACTCTTGAGACCGTGATCCCCAACCTGAACGACGAGGTGTACGGCGACATCACGTCGGCGTTCCTGGCGGCCTACGCCATCGGCATGGCGGTGGCGGGCGGATTTACCGACAAGCTGGGCACGCGCAAGGCATTCGCCATTGCCATCGCCATCTGGAGCGTTGCGGCCATGCTGCCCGGCGCGGCCTTTTCGGTGCTCACCTTCGCTCTTGCCATGTTTCTGCTTGGGCTGGGCGAGGCCGCCAACTTTCCCGCGTGCATCAAGACGGTGGCCGAGTGGTTTCCCAAGCGGGAGCGCGCGCTGGCCACGGGAATCTTCAACTCCGGCGCCAATATCGGCAACATCGTGGTGCCGCTGGTGGTGCCTTCTTTGGTGGTGCTGGTCTCATGGCGCGGCGCATTCGTGGTTACGGGCGCAGCGGGCATGATCTGGCTGGTTTGCTGGCTCGTGTTTTATAACCGGCCGGAGAATCACCGCAGCGTTTCCCAGGCCGAGCTGGACCTGATCCTGAGCGATCCGGCAGAAAAAATAACGCGCGTGCCGTGGAGCCATGTGCTGCCGCGCAAAGAGACGTGGGCCTTCGCCGTGGGCAAATTCCTCACCGATCCCATCTGGTGGTTCTATCTTTTCTGGATACCGGGCTACCTGCAAACCACGTTTCACCTGAGCCTGGCGCAAAACCGCGTTCCGGTGATGCTGGCGTATGCCATTTCGACGGGAGGCAGCGTAGGCGCGGGCTGGCTTTCGTCCTATCTCATCAAGCGCGGAGTGGGGCCCAATGTGGCTCGCAAATCGACCATGCTGTTGTGCGCGCTGTGTGTGGCGCCGATTTTTGCCGCGCCGTTCATTCATCAATTGTGGATTGTGGTGGCGCTGCTGGGGATGGCAACTGCCGGGCACCAGGGATGGTCGGCGAACCTGTTCACGCTGCCCTCCGACATGTTTCCCAAGGCGGCCGTAGCCAGCGTGACGGGCATCGGAGGCATGATGGGCGCGATCGGCGGCGTGATGTTTCAGAAGGGCGCGGGCAATATCGTTTACCTGACGCACAGTTATGTTTCGCTGTTTGTGGTGGCCTGCCTGGCTTACCCGGTGGCGCTCATCATTATTCACTTCATCTCGCCCAGGCTGGCGCCGGCGCAGATGGAGTGACTGCCGCTAGAGCCTGCGCAGGCGCGCGCAAGCCTCGTCGAGCTCCGCATCCTGCTTGGCAAAACAATAGCGCAGCAAATTTTCGCCGCGTCCGGGGCGGAAGAAGGCCGATCCCGCGACGGCAGCCACGCCGGTCGAGTGCAGCAGATGACGCGCTTTTTCGGCGGCGGTCTTTCCGGGCAGACGCGCCGCGCTGGCCATGACGTAGTAGGCGCCGGGCGGCACGCTGGGCTGCATGCCGGCATCACGCAGCGCCCCGAGCAGGCGCTCGCGCTTCGCCTGGTGATCCCGGGCGACCTGCGTGTAGAAACCCGGCGGCAACTGCTCCAGGCCCACGGCCGCGGCATATTGAAACGGGGCGGGCGAGCAGACGTAGGTGAGATCGTGGAAGTGGGCCATGGCCGGCATCCAGCGCACACTGGCCACGGCGTAGCCTACGCGCCAGCCGGTGATCGAATAGGTCTTGCTGAATCCTGAGACGACGATGGTCCGTTCGCGCATCCCAGGCAGGGTTGCGGGGCAGATGTGCCGCGCGCCGTCGTAGACGAAGTATTCGTAAATCTCGTCGGTAATGAGGAAGAGATCGCGCTCGATGCACAGTTGTGCGACGGCCTGGAGCTCAGGGAGCGTGAAGATCTTGCCGGTCGGATTGGCTGGCGTGTTGAGCAGGACGGCGCGGGTGCGTGGCGTGACCGCGGCGCGCATGGCGTCCACATCCAGCTCCCAATCGGGCTCGGCCAGCGCCACCAGGACGGGATCGACGCGCAGCGACTTGAGGGTGTTGACGTGATAGCCGTAGAACGGCTCGAAGACGATGACTTCGTCGCCGGGATTGAGCAGGGCCATGGCCGCGGCGTGGAGGCCGGCCGTCGCGCCGGACGCCACCATCACTTCGTTTTCGGGGTTGTAGCTGAGGCCGTAGTCGCGGAGCTGTTTTTGGGCGATGGCCTCGCGCAGACGAGCAGTGCCGTCGCAGCGCGTATAGATGTTCTGGCCCTCGCGGATGGCCTGGATGGCCGCGGCTTCGACGATGGGAGGCACCGGCGTGTCGCAGACGCCCTGCGCCAGGTTGATGCCGCCGATGCGGTCGCACTCGGTGGTCATGGCGCGGATTTCGGATTGAAAGGTCTCGGGCGCGAGCGAGCTGAGGGCCAGGCGCGAGCCGGATATGGTTGCTGAAATTGTGCCGGACACGGGGAAGCTTCCTTCCCAGCTATTTTACCGGCCGTTGCTGCCCCGCGGCTGGTGGGGTTAGACGAACTGCTATCTTGTTTGTGGCTACTTCGTGTCAGAGAGGACGGACAAGTATGTACCTGGCAATCGTCATTCTTCTTATGCTTTTGCTGCCGGTCGCGTCAATGGGCATCGAACACTTTCATTCGCCGGGCGCGGATTCGTGGACGATGCTGGCTGGAAAATGGTTCGTTTTCTGGGGCGCGGGCGTCAGGTTGACGGGAGCCGGTCTGCGACAGATGTTGCAACCGAAGTTCACCGCCGTGGAGATCTTTCAGATGAAGACCGATGAGGCACTGCCCGTCATCCGCGAACATGGGATAGGAAACCTTGCCGTCGGCCTGGCGGGGGTTGTGTCGCTTTGGGTTCCCAGCTTCATCGTGCCGGTGGCGTTGATTGCTGCGGTCTTTTACGGTGCTGCAGGCGTGTTCCATGTCGCGGCGAAGACGCGCAGCATGAATGAGAACGTTGCGATGATCAGCGATTTATGGATGGCTGCGATCCTCGCCGCTTACTTGATCCACCTCTGGGCGTGATGCCCCTGCAGCCAATCCAACCCCGGCCGTAGTATCGTGCAGAAAGAATCGGCAGACGGCCTTATGCACGAGCTTTCCATCGCGGCCAGCATTGTTGAGGCGGTTACGGAGACGGCCGCCGCGTATCCCGGCGCGCGCGTCAAGGAGGTGCGGCTGCGGGTAGGGGAGCTGGCTTCGATCGTGGAGGATTCGCTCGCATTCTGCTGGGAGCTGGCGACCGACGACACGCCGCTCAAAGGATCGGCTCTGGTGATCCATGTGCTGCCGGTGGTGGTGCATTGCGGGCCGTGCGATCTCGACTCGGAACTCGACGGCGTGCAGAGCTTTCGCTGCCCGCGGTGCGGCGAGATTGCCGCCGATCTGCGGCAGGGGCGCGAGCTGGAGATCGAGTCGATCGAATTGGAGGATCCGAAGCCCCGGGAAGTGCCGGAACTCGCGGAGGGCGCAGCGACGGGCGACGGGGCCGGCGAATCGGCCAACCTAAAGGAGCAGGCATGACGACGCGGATTGTGGAGCTGCGGCGGGGAATCCTGAAGAAGAATGACGAGCTGGCCGCCGGGCTGCGCGAGCGCTTTACTTCAGCCGGCGTGCTGGTGCTGAACCTGGTCTCGAGCCCGGGAACGGGGAAGACTGCATTTTTGGAGCGCACGCTGCGCGAGCTGCGGGCCCGTGGCGCCCGCGTGGCGGCGCTGGTGGGCGACCTGGAAACCGACAACGACGCGCGGCGGCTGGCCGCGAGCGGAGCGCCGGTGCGCCAGATCAACACGCATGGAATTTGCCATCTCGACGCCGAGATGGTGACCAAGCATCTTGAAGGCTGGGAGGGAGTCTCGCTCGGCGATCTCAAGCTGCTCTTTATTGAGAACGTGGGCAACCTGGTTTGCCCGTCGAGTTACGATCTGGGCGAGCGCATCCGCGTGGCCCTGCTGAGCGTGACGGAGGGCGAAGACAAGCCGCTGAAATATCCGGGGCTTTTCAATTCGGCCGACGCCGCCGTGATTACCAAGATCGATCTGGCTGTTCCCTGCGGGTTCGAGCGCGACCTCGCGCTCAAAAACATCAACGAAATCCGGCCCGGGATTCGCATTTTTGAGACCAGCGCCAAGACCGGCGCGGGAATGGACGCCTGGCTCGATTACCTCACCGGGGAGGCCGGTGTTTGAAGCGTCGAGCGGAGGGGGTTTCTGGCGATTTCGGGGGCCGATGGGCGAAGCAATCTTGTGCAGCCGGGCCGGCGCATTCATGAACATTGCCAAAGGCGCGTCCAGAGCGGTATGTTCGGCCTAAGGTCGGTAGCACAACATGAATCCCTCGGATTCGCCAGGGCGGGCCACGGCTGCGGAAGAGCGCTTCGAGACGGGGTTCGCTCAAAGCACAATCGAGCGGCTGTTTGAGTTTTCGCCGGACGCGATTCTTGTGGCGGACAGCGCAGGAATCATGCGCGCCGCCAACCCGCGCGCCGAGGAACTGTTTGGCTACGCCAGCCGCGAGCTGATCGGGCAGCCTGTGGAGATGCTGGTGCCGGCGCGTTTCCGCGCCAGCCATCCACGCCATCGTGAGGACTACAACGCGGCGCCGCGCGCCCGCCAGATGGGCGCTGCTTTGAATCTTTTCGGCTTACGCAAGGACGGCACGGAGTTTCCCGTCGACATCATGCTCAAGCCGATCCGCAACGAGGCGGGACCGGCAGTGGTGAGTTTTGTGCGCGACGCGACCGAGCAGAGAGCGGCGCAGGAGGCGTTGCGGCTGAACGATCTTCGCTTGCGCTCCATTGTCGAGAGCATCAGCGAATACGCGATCTACCTGCTTGATGGCGAAGGCCATATCCTGACCTGGAATCCCGGGGCCGAGCGCATTAAAGGATACAAAGCGGAAGAAGTTGTGGGCATGCACTTCTCGCGTTTTTTCACGCAGGAAGACATCGACCGCGGGCATCCCGCCGAGCTGCTGCGGCAGGCCGCGGCCAAAGGGCGCGTGGAAGAAGAAGGCTGGCGGGTACGGAAGGACGGCTCGCGCATCTGGGCCAACATCGTCATCACGGCGATTCACGATACCAGCGGCGCCGTGACCGGCTTTGCGAAGATCACGCGCGACGTGAGCGAGCGGAAGCAGGCGCAGGAATCGATCATCGCCGAGCTCAGCGTACTGCTTTTGGCCAACGTCGATATTCGCAAGCTGCTGGGCGCCTTCTCAGCAAGCACGCGTCACATGGTTCCGCACGATGCGGCGACGCTGGCGCTCTACGAGGAATCGAGCGGAAAGCTGCGCGTTCAGTTTCTTGGGGCAGACGAAAAGAACCAGGCGACCGGGGGGGAGATCCTGCTCGACCCCGATTCTTCACCCGCCGGCCGGGCCTTTCGCACACGCCAGCCGCTCATCCTGAACAGAATGGACCGCTGGCCGTTTTCGCCCGATTCAGTGAAGCATTTAACCGCGCTGGGCATGCAGTCGGGATTATGGGTGCCGCTGATCCATCGCGAACGCACCCTTGGCTCAATGAACGTGGCGAGCCGCAAAGAGAATGCATTCAACCAGCACGACGCCGAGATGCTGGGCCAGGTAGCGGGCCAGGTGGCCATGGCGGTCAACAATGCGCTGGCATTCAAGCAGATTGCCGAATTGCGCGATCGCCTGGACCAGGAGAAGCAGTATCTGGAAGAAGAAATCAACCTGGAACACCAATTCGACGACATCGTGGGTGAAAGCACCGGCCTGCGCAACGTGCTGCGCCAGATTGAAACGGTTGCGCCGACCGACGCGACGGTTCTTATTCAAGGCGAAACAGGAACGGGAAAGGAACTGCTGGCGCGCGCGATCCATCGCCTCAGCCCGCGCAACCAGCGGACTTTCATCAAGCTCAACTGCGCCGCGATTCCCGCCGGCCTGATCGAAAGCGAGCTGTTCGGCCACGAGAAGGGCGCATTCACCGGCGCCATCGCGCGCAAGGTTGGACGCCTTGAACTGGCGCACGAGGGCACGCTCTTTCTGGACGAGATCGGCGAGTTGCCGCTCGAGCTGCAGCCCAAGCTGCTGCGCGCCCTGCAGGAGCGGGAGATCGAGCGCCTGGGCGGCACGCGGCCCATCCCCGTAAACGTGCGGCTCATCGCGGCCACCAACCGCGACCTGGCCAAAATGGTGGCGGAAAAGCAATTCCGCAGCGATCTTTTCTACAGGCTCAAAGTATTTCCCGTCTTTGCGCCGCCCCTGCGTGAACGCGCCGCGGACATTCCCATCCTGGTGCGCCACTTTGTGGAGCGGCACAGTCGCCGCATGGGCAAGGCTATTGAAACCATCCCGCCTGAGGCGATGGCTGCGCTGGTGGCCTGGAAGTGGCCGGGCAACATTCGCGAGCTCGAAAACTTCCTGGAGCGCGCCGTGATTCTCTCCAAGGGGCCGGTGCTGCACGTTCCGCTGGCCGAGCTGGAATTGATGGAAGAGGAAGAAGAGGATCCGGGCGTGTCTTCGAATCCCACGCTTCAGGCAGCGGAGCGCGACCATATTCTGCGCGCGCTGCGCGAAGCCAAGGGCATGATCGGCGGACCGAATGGCGCGGCCGAACGCCTCGGCCTGAAGCGCACCACGCTCAACTCCAAAATCAAGAAACTGGGTATCGAGCGCAGCGAATACTGAGCTCTTTGCCCCAAGCTGGTTCGCGCGGCCGGGAAAAACGCCGGCTTGCGTTAGGGAACCGCGCCAGAGCGGGAGTTGGGGGACGGACCCGAGCGTGCCGCGAAACTCATCGGGCCATCTTTCCAAAAGGGGCTGACGGCGAGAAGCCGATTCCTCGCCGCCAATTTGCTCTTGTGCCAGTACACAGTTACTACTGAGGCTCGCCAGGCCGGAGCCGCAGGACGCGGGCGCTAGGATTGATTTGCGAGATCTTCTGTACCGACAAGAATCCAGCTCCTGGGAAGTGGAGCGTTCCTTAAGGCGATTCCATGCCGCGACCCGCCCGACAATTCTTCGTCCTCGCTTTGCTCATGCTGCCGTTGAGTCATAGAGCATTTGCAGGGCAGCACCTGGCCCCGTGGGAACCAACCGCAGGTCATCAGCAAGTGCCAATCTGGCCCGGAACGCCGCCCGACGAAGTGGCGTACGACGGCCCTGAGTATTCCGATAAGGTTGAACGAAAGGAAGAGCTGGTCGCGGGGAAACCGTGGCTATCGGATGAACGGGTTTCGGTTCCTACGATGACGGTGTATGCGCCAAAGGGCAAGAACACAGGAGCTGCAGTTGTCGTTTTTCCCGGTGGTGGATACCAGGTGCTCGCCATGGATCTTGAGGGAACGGAAGTCTGCGATTGGCTGATCGCGAAGGGTCTCACCTGTATCCTGCTGAAGTACCGGGTCCCCGGCTCAGATAAGCTGCCGAAGTCCGGGCCCTATCCCGAGGCGCCGCAAGCGCTGGAAGATGCGCAAAGGACGATCGGCCTGGTGCGATACCATGCCGCCGAGTGGCATATCGATCCTCGTAAAATTGGCGTCATCGGATTCTCCGCCGGCGGGCACCTGGTTGCGGCTACAAGCGTGCATTTTGATCGACGCGTCTACGCCGCCGTTGATGCTGCGGATCAGGCAAGCTGCCGTCCTGACTTTGCGATCGCAATTTATCCGGGGCATTTAGCCGTCGACGAGAACAGCTTCGCGCTCACCTCCGATATCGAGGCACATCTGTCGAAAGCAACTCCTCCGACGTTCATCCTGCAGAACGAAGATGACAAGGTAGACGGAGTTGAGCAGGCCTTGTCTTACTACGCCGGTCTGAAACGAGCCGGGGTTCCGGTAGAAATGCATCTCTACGCGCAGGGCGGTCACGCATTCGGCCTACGCCGCACAGATCTTCCCGTGACGAAGTGGCCGCAGCTGGTAGACGTGTGGCTTCAAACAATCGGTATGACGCCCCAATAGCACAGGGGGCGCAGCCGCCGGAGACGCGCGACCTGTCATCGGGAGTCTATTCGCCGATAACTTTTCTGGAACTCGAAAAGGGGACGAGGAACAACAGGCGATCGCCGGTTGATGCACGACAATCGATTTCTCCCGCAAGATTCTTATCCACGCAAAGCAGTTTGGCGACGATCAATCGTCACGTGACGAGATTTCGTCGTCGTCACCTGGCCGTCACGCGTGCCGCGGCGCGGCGCAACCGCGAGATCAACCCGTTTATTTTCAATAGCCTATAGGCTTATGTGATCCACGTCACCGGTTTGGCACGCGCCGTGCTTTTATCCAGGGCGTGGCGCAGGATGAGCCAAAGCAGTGCTGAGAATCACGGTTGAAGAAAACCCGGAAGCCATCATTCTGAAGCTGGAAGGACGTCTTGCCGGGCCTTGGGTTGAAGAGCTTGATCGCGTGTGGAACGAGACTGCGCCCACTTTGCAAGAGAGAAAATTGTCACTCGATCTACGCGAAACGACGTTTGCCGACGCCGGCGGAATTCGCATCTTGAAAGCGATCTACTCCCAAACAGGAGCCGCGATTGTTGCCGGTACACCATGGACGCAATACCTAGCCGATGAAGTCGTCAACAACAACAGCGAACAAATGGAACCGGAGGGTTGAAATGCAGAACGATCGCGAAAAGATGAATGAGTGCTCACTGTCTTCTTACCGGAAGGGTGAATTCTTCAAGGCATTGTCAGCGGCCGCGCTCGCGGACCTGGAGCCGCTGCTGGCGCCCTCCAGCTATCCCGCGAACATGGTCATCTTCAATGAGACCCAGCCGACGGCAGGCATTTATGTGGTGCTGGACGGCGAGGTCAAGCTCTCCATCAACTCCAGCGACGGACGGCGGCTGGCCTTTCACATCGCCAAAGCGGGCGAAGTGCTGGGGCTTTCCGCGACGCTGTCGGGCGGCGCGTACGAAATGACCGCCGACACTCTTTATCCGTCGAAGATCGCGCACATCGAGCGCCAGACGTTCCTGCAGTTCCTCAACCGGCATCTCGATGTGTATCCCATCGTCACCCGCGAAGTGAGCCGCAGCTTCAACCTGGCCTGCGAGCAGTTGCGGATGGTCGGCCTCTCCACTTCAGTCCACGAGCGCCTGGCACGGCTGCTGCTGGTCTGGAGCAACGAGACAGACCAAAAGAAGTCGGAAGGCGCGCGGTGCCGTCTGGCCATGACGCACGAGGAGATCGGCGAATTCATCGGCGCCTCGCGCGAGACCGTCACACGGACGCTGAGCATCTTCAAGAACCGGCACCTGGTGGCGCAGCACGGGTGCACCCTGACGATCCCCAGCCGCAATGCTCTGGAACACTACGCGCGGGGATAAACGACAAGCTCTCTCAATGGGGAAAACGCAACAAACCTGAATTACTGCAAACTACTTGAAGGCCGTTTGTTTGGGTCGCGCGATGGGAAGGCATCGTGAGTCCCCGGCAAGCGGCCAAAGTTTTGGGTGATTCTTTTGGTCAGCATTGCGGTGAGTCATTGCCGGCTCAAGCCGCGTAAAGGCAGCAGCCGTGCTGAAGGCTAATCGCTCAAGCTGCGCAGGGCGCACCTGGCGGCCCGATATCCGCACATGCCGTGGACGCCACCGCCGGGCGGCGTGGATGCCGAACAGAGAAACAGCTTAGGCGCCCCGGTTGCGTAGCTGCGCAACGTGGGCCGCAGAAAAAACTGGCGGAGGCTCAATTCGCCGCCGGCAATGTCGCCGCCGATGAGATTCGCGTCTCTGGCCTGGAGCGCAGCGGGCGACGAAACGTGGCGCGCGAGGACGCAATCGCGAAAGCCCGGAGCGAATCGCTCGATCTGCGCCTCGATGCGCGCGGTCATATCCACCGCCGAGCCGTTGGGCACGTGGCAATACGCCCAAAAAACGTGCTTGCCGCCGGGCGCGCGGGAGGCATCGAAGAGGGTGGGTTGGGCAGCGAGGATGAAGGGCCGCTCGGGGATGCGTCCATGCGCCACGGCAGATTCCGATTCCGCGATCTCAGCCAGCGATCCGCCGAGATGAACGGTGATGGCCCGCCGGCACTCTGCGGCGCGCCAGGGAACCGGATGGGAGAGCGCAAAATCGACCTTGAAGGCGCCGGGACCCGGCAGAAATCGCGAAAACGCCCGCCGATATGCGGGGGGAATCCGTTGGCCTGCAATGGCCGCCAGATTTCGCGGGGCGGTATCAAAGAGAACCAGGTCGCTGGCCGCATCGAGTTCGCTAAAAGCGTCAGCATCGATGGGTTGCGAGGTGTGCACGGCACCACCCAGGGCGGTTAAATGCCCGATGAGAGCGCGCGTGATGTTCTGTGCGCCGCCGCGCGGAATGGGCCAGCCGCACGCGTGTATGGTTACCCCAAACATCAAACCGATGGTCGCGCTGAGCGGACAGTCGAGGCTTAACATGGAGTGGCCCGCCAGGCCCGCAAACGCCGCGCGCGTGCGCTCGCTGGAAAACTGGCGCATGGCAAATCCTTGCGCCGATTGCAGCACGGTCAAGCCGAATCGCGCCATGCGCAGCGGATGACCGGGAATGCGCAGCGCGGGCCCCAGCGTGTCCTCGGCAAACTGCTGCCAGTTGGCCACCGCGGGCTCGAGCCAGCGCCGCCATGCGCGCCCGTCGGCGCCTAAAGCGCGCTCCGTTGCGCCCAGGTCGCGCTCCAGCACCACCGCCGTTCCATCATCGAGCGGATGGGCCAGCGGCGCTTCGCCATGAACCCACTGCAACCCATGCTTGCCGAGCGGCAGCGAGTTGAAGAAAGGAGAGCCGGCAGCAAAGGGATGGACCGCGGAGCCAAAATCGTGCAGGAATCCCGGCAGCGTCAGCGGCAGGGTGCGCGCCGCGCCGCCCGGCTCCGCTTCCGCCTCGTACACATCGACGCGCATGCCCGCCTGAGCCAGCACAATGGCCGCAGCCAGCCCATTGGGCCCCGAACCAATCACGCACGCGCGTCTCACCGCCAAACCCTCCAAGCAGTCTTTCTGTTCTCCGGTCTCCGCGGCCCGCGTCCGCCGGCGTGCCCAGGCCGCATCTTACTCGTGGTCCGGCAGCTCATCGGGCCACTGCACCACGGCAAATTCGCCGTTGCTTGCCAGCGTCAGCTCGGGCGCGTAGAGTCCAAGATACTCGCGCCGCCACCAGTTGCCCGTCTTCTGTTTCTGGTCCATCGAAGTGAACCAGTACTGCCACAAAACCGCTCGCACAAATCGCGGCGGAATCTGCGGAAAGGGATTGTTGCGGAACAGGGACAAGACGGCCGGGGAACCGACCAGCAGCCGCTCCTCGGTAACCGGGACGATCTCGTTCTGCCGCCAGGACCCGAGCGAGGCGAACCACAGGTTCCAATCGAAACGCGGCTGGTAGGGCGCGTAAATGCGCGGCGCCTCATTCAAAGCCTGCGGCTTGTTGCGGAATTCGTATGGTTTCCAGTTCTGCCCATCGTCGGATCCCTGAAACTCAATCTCGTAGCGGCCGCGCGTCATGACGGCAAACAAGCCGTACTGGTTGGCGATGCGAAACGGCTCGAGCCACGCAATGGGCGCCGTGGGAAGGGGCATGGCGCGCAGGGGCAGCGCGATCATTTCGGCCGTTGTGTCGTAGAAGATCCAGGTGAGCATCACCACAGAAAACACCAGGCCCGCCGCCCATGCATAAAAGCCGATCCGCCGCCAGCCTTCGCGTAGCAGCCCGGTCTCGCGCGTCCCGGCTTCAACCGCTTCTTCGACCGGCTCTGCGGGCACATCGCTGCCTCCTGCCGGAACCATCGACTGCGACGCCAGGATCGAAAGCGGCTGCTCCTCTGCAATCAGCCGGGTGGCGACCGGCTCTTCGGGCCGCAACCGCTCCTCGTGCGGCTGCCAGCGTTGGGGCACAAAACGCATCAGGAACCTGTCATCGAGCAGCAGAAAGCCGAGTGAGAGCACCAGGTAATTCAGAAACGTGTAATTTGCGGTGAGAATTACACCGATCTCCCACGGGGTGACGATGAAGAAGCAGATGATCCGGACACGACGCGGGAAAAACATCATGAGGACGAGCCCCAGCTCCATCACCAGCGTTCCGGCAACCGTAGCGGCCTGGAACCAATGCGGCAGGTGCTGGACGTACCAGCCGACCCAGGTCGGCAGCGGACCGTTCTGGTAGTACTCGTCCATCGCGGTAAAGTTGCGCCACTCCACGTCGCCGCTGAGCAGCTTGACCAACCCCGATTCGAAGTAGATCCGGAACCACTCCCACTGCAACAGGAACTGGCTCATGCGGGACGGCGGATGGCGCGCACCCCATCCCGGGAGCAACCCCGGCGGCGTGAAGAACAAGGCAATGAAGCCCGCCTCGAGGAGCATGCCGTCAGACTGGTAACTGGAAAACACATTCGATGCGGCGATGAACGAGAGGAAGCAGAGGAAGCAGATGAAGAAGCAGAGACGCGGCCAGAGGTTGAGGAAAGCGATGAGCGAAGCGGCAAGGCCGATCCAGGTAATGGTGATCAGCGCGGTGGAGCTGCTCGAAATCCAATACAGCGTCGGCACAAAGTAGTAGCGCGAAAAGCCCAGCTGCTCGGCGGCAGCATGGAGAAAATCGCCTGCAGGCAGGATTCCCTCAGGTCCAATGAGCCCCTTGATCTGAAAAAGCAGCGAGTAAAACGCAGAAAAATAGATCAGCGCAAGGGCGCGCAGAAAGATCCAACGGGGAATCAGGCGGCCTCGCGGGCTGCGACGGCCGTCGAACAACCATCTCGCTGCGTCAATGGGATGGAACGGTCTCATCACTCGATCAGCATACCGGCACACGAAAAGATTCGCGAGGCCAGGGCTGAAGAAATCTGCGGCGCGCCGCGATGATCAGGCAGAGCCGCCACGCGCCACGGCTGCCAACCTGAAGCGTCAGCCCAAGGGCGCCGCCAGCAACGCCAGCCGTTCTTCGGCCAAGGTCAAGATCAGCTCGCCAAACAATGTGTTCGCCCATGCAAACCAGGACCTGGTGAACTCGGCCGGGTTGTCTTTGTTGAACGACTCGTGCATGAAGCCCGTGCCGGCCGTGGTGTCGCGCAGCCAGCGCAGGCACTGGCGAATCTCGGCTCCACTGGTGGAGGTAAAGGCGCGGAACATGATCGACATCGGCCACACGGCATTGAGCCCGATATGCGGGCCGCCCACGCCATCGGCTGCCGTCCCATGAAAAAAATACGGATTCGCGTCACTCAAGGCGAACTGTCGCGTTCGCTGATAAACAGGATGGTGCAGCGGACAGGCGCGGAGATAGGGCAGAGAAAGCAGGCTGGGAGCATTGGCATCGTCCATCAGCAGGCTGTTGCCGTAGCCATCCACTTCATACGCCCAGATCTCACCGAAACGCGGATGGTTCACGCGTCCGTGCTGCGCCGTCGCGCGCGCGACCTGGCCGGCTAATGCCGTTGCCCGCGCGGCAAGATTTGGGTCGTTTGCCGCCTGGGCCGCTAATTCCCCGAGTTGTTGCAGCGCCGTGACGGCAAACAGGTTGGCCGGCACAAACAGCGGATAGATGCATGCATCATCAGACGGACGGAACATGCTGAAGATCATTCCGTTGGGCCGCGCGGGGTTGCCGAACCCTGAAAGCGCCAGCGTGTCGTAGGGCGATTCAGCTTTGCGTTGAAAATGGTATGGCCCCGGCGACGGTTGGCGCTGCTGCTGAGTGAAAGTGCGCAGAATGGTTTCGGCCGCCGCGCGCCATTGCGCGTCGAATGGCGAAGTGTCGCCGGTCGCCTGCCAATAGCCGTGCGCGAGCCGGATGGGATAGCAGAGCGAATCGATCTCCCATTTGCGCTCGGCGACTCCCGGGTGGTGCTCAGTGCTGTCGTGCACAGCCCATGGCAGCGGCGGATCGGCCGGATCGCGGGTGAACGCATTGGCGTAGGGATCGAGCAGGATGAGCCGCGCCTGCCGTCGCACCACGCCTTCGAGCAGCGCGCGCAGCTTGTCGTCCTTTTTGGCGAATCGCAGGTACGGCCAAACCTGCGCCGACGAATCGCGCAGCCACATGGCGTCGATATCGCCGGTCACAATGTACGTGTCGGGATGGCCCTCAAGGATGCCCGGAAAAACCGTGGTGTCGAGCGTATTGGGCAGGCAGTTTTCGACGAGAACGCGCAAGGCCGGATCGGCGATCCGGCTCTGCAGCGAGCGGATTGCCTCTTCGATGGCGGGCGATGAAAACTTTCGATCTGCCGGCGCCGGTCGAGCGCGGGGCAAATTCGGCGGCGGCGCCTGAGGCTCGATCGCCATCCCGGCAATTGCATTGGCTGCGCCCATACCGCCCGCCACTACGGCGCCCGCTCCCGCCAGAAATGCGCGTCGCGTCGGCTGCGTTTGCGGCGTGCCGATGGTTGCTGCAGAGCCGGATTCAGGCAACTGGTGTATCTTTCGCACCCAACCAGCATACTCACGCCAGCCGGTAAGGCGAGCGCTGCGGGCGAGAGAGCATGCTGTTTGCCTCATCGTCGTTATGGAAGCGCTCCATCACGGGGTCCCAGAAGAGCTTGCGCTTGAGCACCATGGCCATGTCGTGCAGCAGGCAGGTGGAGCAGGCGCGATGCCCCATTTCCGCGGGGGAAATCGGCTGCTGGCGGCTGATGATGCAGTCGAGCCAGTTGCCGTGCTGCTCCTTGCTCTCGTAAAGGTGAATCTCGCCGGGGCCGATGACCGACTTGATGATCGCCGGATCGCTCGCCGCGAGCGCTGTCGCATCGTTGAGCTTGGCCGCCGGATCGCTTTTGGTCACCTGCTCGTTGCCGCGCGAAACGAAGATCCAGCCCTTCGAGCCGTAGAACTTGATGCCGTTGGGATAATCGCCGCTGACGCTCATGTGCACGCCGTTAGACGAAACGTCGTTCGGCGCGTAGGTGGCTTCAGTCTTGAACGGCCCGTGCACATCCCACAAGCCATGATCGGGGAATTCGGCGTGTCCCCAGATCTCAATCGGGCCTGTGAACTCGGTATTCATTCCCCAGTGGGCGCTGTCGATATGGTGCGCGCCCCAGCCGGTGATCATGCCGGCGCCAAACTGGCGGCAGCGCAGCCAACCGGGGCGGTCGTATCCCTTTTGCGGATGCACGCGATCGACGGTGTAGTAGACGTATGGCGTCTCGCCCAGCCACATCTCGTAGTTGAACCAGTCAGGCACCGGCATCGGTGTCTTGTCGCCGCCGGCCGGGTCGCCGGGCAAACCCACTTCGACGCGTTGCAGATCGCCGATGCGCCCATTGCGCACCAGCTCAGCCGCATAGCGGAACTGGATGGTGGAACGCTGCTGGCTGCCGATCTCGAGGATGCGCCCCGAAGCCTCAACCGCATTGCTCAGCGCGCGGCCCTCGGCGATGGTGAGCGAAGCGGGCTTCTGCAGGTAGACGTCTTTACCCGCACGCACAGCGTCAACGCCAATCAATGCGTGCCAGTGATCGGGCGTGCTCACCACCACCGCGTCGATGTCATTATTGGCCAGCAGCTCGTGATAATTCGCGTACCCGGTCACGCCGTCGTATGCCGCGCCGGTCTTCTTCGCGTAATAGCCGTTCACGAATTTCTTGCCATCCTCCACGCGATGCGCATCGAGGTCGCAGACGGCAATGATGCGCGCGCGGTCGTACTGCAGGATCCCCGGCATGTCATGGACGCGCGAGATGCGGCCGACGCCGATAGCGCCCACGTTGATGCGCTTGCTGGGGGCGTACTGGCCAAAGACGCGCGCGGGAACGATGGCAGGAAAAGCAATCGCAGCCGCGGCAGCGGCGCTGGTTTTCAAAAAGCTTCGGCGAGAAATCCTGCGCGTGCGTTTCATCTTCTCCTCCTGTGCCGGCTGGTGAACGCCAATTCAGAGCGCCCGGCGCAACGGGGCTACAACGATTGCGCCTGCATCGCGGTTCGGCCTTCTGACCACGCGATTCTTCGATCTGCGATAGTATAATTCGTGACGCGAACTAAATATACGAAAGGATGCATGGCGATCTCCGGAAGCGGCAAATTGCCGGAACCTTCGCGATTGCCGGTGCATTTCTATTGATTCGCTTGCTGGTCAGGCGGAGAATCTTTTCGATGCGGCAATCCTCGACGCTCGATTCACCGATACACGAGTCCTCTCAGCACGAGTCTTTGTTCGATCTGACGGGCAGAGTCGCCGTGGTCACCGGCGGGACGACCGGCCTGGGCCGCGCCATTGCGCTCGGCCTGGCCGAAGCGGGCGCTGACGTCATTGCCTCCTCGCGCCGGCTGCCGGAAGTGGAGAAAGCCGCCGCGGAGATTGAGGCGCTCGGACGGCGCTCGCTGCGCGTGGCCAGCGATGTGCTCAACCGCGACTCGCTCCAGGCGCTGCACGATGCCGTCATCGCCGCATTCGGCAAGGTCGACATCCTGGTGAATGCGGCCGGAATCACCACCAAGGGCCCGACGCTGAAGGCAGACGAAGCGGAATGGACCCGGGTGCTGGACACCAATCTCACCGGCACGCTGCGCGCCTGCCAGGTTTTTGGCGACACCATGGCGCGCGCCGGCTACGGGCGCATCATCAATCTCGCCTCGCTGAGCTCGTTTGTGGGATTTTACGGCGTTGCGGCCTACTCAGCCAGCAAAGCCGGCGTAGCGTCGCTGACCAAGGTGCTGGCCATCGAGCTGGCGGAAAAGGGCGTGAATGTGAACGCCATCGCTCCCGGCATCTTTCCCACGCCGCTGAATCGCACGCTGGTGCAGGGCACGCCGCGGGGAGAGGAGCTGCTGGTCCGCACGCCGATGCACCGGTTCGGCCAGGCGCATGAGCTTGCCGGCACGGCCATTTTTCTGGCTTCGCAGGCCGCATCGTTCGTTACTGGCGAGGTGATTGTGGTGGATGGAGGATTCCTGGCCAGCGCGGTGAATCAATGAAGAAGGAGCGCGCTTTCCTAACCGGTTCATCTTATTCTGCCTTGTGCGGGTCTGGAGACGCACACGACAGCCGGTCAGGAGTCCGAAACTACTTTACGACCGCATCGACCTGCGTTTTCTTCCCTTCCCGGCACGATTCGTAGATGGCGCGCACCAGTTGCAACGCGCGGTAACCCTCGATGCCGGACGAGGCGGGGGCCCGACCCGTCTGGCAGGCCTCGCCGAAGTCGGCCAGTTGCCGCTCGAACGGAGTGAGCGAGATGGCCATTGGATCGGAAGCCCCGGACTTTGCCTGCTGCGAGACCGGCGCTCGCTCTCCGGAGTCGTCCTGCACGTCCCACGCGGTCAACTGGTCGCCGGTGACGATCGCGCTGCCCCTGGTTCCGTGAATCTCAATGCGTTCCGGATAGCCGGGCCAGAGCGCCGTCGCGGCCTGGATGACGCCGGTGGCGCCCGATTTGTAGCGCATCACAGCGCACAGCAGGTCCTCCGACTCGATTTTGTGCGTTGCGCCCAGATGCCAGTAACCAAACACCTCATCCACCGCGCCGAGCAGGTGCAGCAGCACGTCGACTTGATGGATCGCCTGGCTGATGAGCGCGCCGCCGCCTTCGCCGGCCCAGCTTCCCTTCACCGGGCGCGCGTAATACTCATCGGTGCGATGCCACTTGACGTATGCGTCAGCCTGGAGGATCCTGCCCAGCCTGCCTTCGGCAATGGCTTTTTCGAGGAACAGCGTGGAATTGTCGAAGCGATGCTGGCTCACGACTCCGAGCTGAATCCCGGCGCCGCGGGCAACGGCAATCATCTTCGCCGCGACGCCGAGGTCGACGGCCATCGGTTTCTGGACGAGAACATGTTTATGATGCTTCGCGCCCAGCTCCACGGCAGCCAGCCGATATGCGGGGAACGTGCACACATCGAGAAAATCGACGTCGGCGCGCCGGCTCAGTTCTTCCGGAGTGGGCACGAACTCCGCTCCCCACGCTTGGGCAAACTTGCGGCCTTTGGCTGCGGTGCGATCGGTGCAGGCGGTGACCGGGTAGCCGATGTTCCGATACGCCTGGGCATGCCTGGCGGCAATTGCGCCCGTGCCAATGACTCCCACATTCATGAGTGCAAGTCTCCCCGCGCCTGCCGCGCCGAAAAGGCAATCATAAATAGAAAAGGGCGTCTGCCGTGGCGGACGCCCTTTGGTTGTGAATCCCCTGTTCCGGACTCTTAGAAGATGACCTTGATCGAGCCCTGGAACACGCGGGCCGCGAGAGTGGGTGTGTTGGTGAGGGCTGCGCCACCGGCTTGCGAGGTGATGGTGCCGAACGAGCCGCCCGCCGGGTTGCTGGAACCGGGATTGGCGAAGCTCGGGTGGTTGAGGACGTTGAAGGCTTCAAGCCGCGTGTCGAGCGACCAGCGCTCATGGATGGCCCAGATGCGGGAGATTTGCGAATCGAACTGGAAGAACATCGGTCCGCTGATCGTGTTCCTTTGCAGGTCTCCGTAGGTTCCAAGGGGAACCGTGTTGGTGCAGGTTGACTGGTTGAAGCAAAACGCCGCCGGGTTGAGGTATCCGTGGTTCGCCTGGGTGTTGGCTGCTTTTCCACCCTGGATCTTCACGAAGTGGATGGGATTCACGCCGGGCACCGAATTGGGACGGTCGTTGCCGATGTCGGTCAGCGAGATGTCACTGCCATCGGTTACGTTGATCGGAGAGCCGCTGGTGATATGGAAGAGCGGAGCCAGTTCCCAGCCGTTGGCCAGGTACGCGGTGATGCCGGAGAGCGACTTGAAATCACTGCGGGCGACCATGGTGGTGTTGAAGATGTTGCGGTAGTCAGAGCCGCAGCGCCCATAGTCGAGGCCGATGTTGTAGGGGTCCATTGGCCCATTGCCGCCCTGATCGCCCTGTGCATCGTAGATGTTCATGCACCGCGACCAGGTGTAATTCGACAAGAGGCTGAAGGTGGACGAGAGACGGTGCTGGATGGTCGCCACCATGCCTTCGTAATTCGACCAGGCAGTATCGTTGACGACGGCCGAAGCGCTGCCGCCCTGAAAGAGGTTGCCCTGCGAGGGGTTGGCTTCAGTCAGGATGAAACGCGCCTGCTCGTTGGAGGTGGTGGAGCAATTTGAGCCGACCTTTGGATTGGTGGTTCCGGCAGCGATGGCCGCAGGCCCGGTGGTAATGACGGGGCCGCAACCGGTGGCGCCAGCTCCCCAGGTACCCGGCGTATAGACCGCCTGGTCGAAGGCCGTGCCGATGGGCATGTTATGGGTCCTGCTTCCGATGTAGTCGAGCTGCGCCTGCCAGCCTCTGGGGAACTGGTGCTGCACGCTCAACGTCCACTGCAGCGTATCAGAGGTGCGGAAGGTTGTGGGCAGCACGATGATCTGCCCCTGGGCTGGGAATGCAATGGTTGACGGAGGAATCAGCGGCTGCGGGTAGGGGCTGGTATTGGTTGCGCCAACCTGGTCGCAACCGTAGCCCGAGGTACCGCCTGCCAGCCACGGTTCGCTGAAGCAGATTGGACCAACGACGCTGGGGCTGGCGTCAGTGGCAAAGGGTGGATTCTGGTGGACACGGTTGGTGGTGTAGTAGTTGGCAAAATCGTATGCCACTTCCATGCCGCCGCGGATGATGGTGTTACCGCCGCCAAACGGATCCCAGGTTGCGCCGATATTGGGATCAAACTGCCACGGGGTGTTGTTGGTGAATTGCCGGGTCACGCCCGGGTCTCCGTAGAAGAAATTGCCCGCGGGCGCGTTGGGGTAGACCGAACTGGTCTTGTTGGCCAGGAAGGAGGGGTAGTCGAAGGTTGAACCGCGATTGAAGTAGTCCACCGGCATGTACTCGGGCGACCAGCGAATTCCGCCCACAACGGTGAGGCGCGAGGTGGCGTGGTAGGTGTCTTCGAGATAAAGGCTGGGCACATTTCCGCGGAGGGCAAGTTGCTGCTCCTTGCTTTGCGAGAACGCGCTCATGGCGCCCCAGAGGAAGTCAAGGTTCGAGTCGCCGACAACGCTTCCGCCGGTCGGACCGCTGCCGCTCCAGAGGCCATTAAACGTGGTGGCTCCATCGGCCTGGTATCCGGCAACCTCGTTAAAGTGAATGCGGATAAACTCGCCGCCGAGCACAATCTGGTGAGGTCCCTTCACGATATTGAGGTCGTCGGCGATGCCTTCGTTGTCCATGTTGAAGTGGCCGGGCGAGCAGGTTCCGCAGCCAATACTCCAGCTATGGTTTCTGCCCGAGGTGGAATTGGTGATCTGCAGGAAGCCGGTGTACTGGTTGTATTGCGTGATGCCGATGTCGTTGCTGTCGATGGCCGCCGCGGCCGCGCGAACGTCAACGCGCTTGCTGCCAGTTGCATGCAGGCTGTTGACCATGTGGGAATTGATTGTCCAGGTTTCGCCCAGGACCGCCGTCTGCACGCGTTGAAACTGGCCAGGCGCTATGGATGTGACCAGGATATTGTTCGGGTAGAAGAACGACGGGAACTGATAACCGTCGAAGAGATAGCGGCCGTAGAGGCTGTGCTTGGGGTTGATGTTGTAGTCGACGCGCGTCACCCACTGGTTGTCGTAGACGTCTCCTGGAACTGCGTATTGCACCTTGCCGCAATTGGGATCGAAGGAAGCAACGCCCTTTGAGTTCGCCCCGGGCAGGTACGGCATGAGCGCCAGCGCCGAAGCGTTGAAAGTCGGGGTTGTTGCATAGACGTTCCCTGGAATGGCCGTGCCGGTCAGCGGATCGAGAAGCTGAAGCGGATTGTTGCCGCAATTGGCGCTGGATCCCGGCGGGGGATCGGTGACGGAAAAGTCGCCGGTGAGGTTGGCGGCGGTGGGAACGTAGGCCGTGTTGACCGAGGTGGAGAATAACGCAACCGTCCGCTGATAGCCGCCGAAGCCGAAAAGCTTGTGGTGATGGGGAATGATGGGCCCGCCGATGGTGCCGCCAAACTGATTCTGATGCAGCGTATCCTTGCTGGCCGCGAAGAAGTTCGTCGCATCGAGGTAATTGTTGCGGATGAATTCGAAGCCGTCGCCATGATACTGGTCAGTACCGGACTTGGTGATCACGTTGACGAGGCCGCCAGTTTGCTCGCCGCCGCGCGCACCCAGGTCGACCGATTCGACGCTGAACTCCTGGACCGCATCAGGAAAAGGAAAGGGCAGGTTGGCATTCGACATATAGTCGATGTTGTTGCCGCCGTCCAATTTCCATTCGGTGGTGTTGCCCATGCCGCCGGCCACCGAGACAGCGATGGTCTGGTAAGAGTATTTGCTGCCCGTGAAGTCGCCGCCAGGCGCAGGGCTGGAACCACCCGAAGTGGTGACCAGCGCCGCCATCTGGCGGCCGTTGAGCGGCATCTCGTCCATGTCGGCCTTGTCGATGGTCTGCTTGAACGATGTGTCTTCGGTCTGCAGCGCCAGGGCATCGGCGTGCGTTTCCACTGTCACGTCGGCCCTGCCGACGGCCAGCCTGGGATTGATGGCAATGTTGCTGCCGACCTCGAGAACGATATTCGTCTGCGAATACGATTCGAAGCCGGTGGCGCTTACCTTGAGGGTATAGGTGGAGATCTGTACGTTCGGGAATAGAAATACGCCGGCATTGTCAGTCTGTGTAACGGCCGATACGCCCGACGAAGTGTTGGTGAGCGTCACAGTCGCGTTGGCCACAACCGCGCCGGTTTGATCTGTCACTGTACCTTGAATATTGCCGGATCCGGCGACCTGCGCGGGGAGTGTGCAGGCCGCAAGCACCAGCAGCGCAAGCACACAGAACTGCCCGGCGATCGTTGACTGCCAGGAACAAAAACTCCTCTTACTCATATGGCCTCCAGTTTGTGAAAGGCTGATTGGGGAACCTCGGTCGTTGTGCCGGATCGCCCTTCCGTTCGAGCCGGCCGACTTTTGGTGTGGGCGCCTAGCTGTAGTGATGAGCGGCCGAACGCACAACAGCCGCAAATGTTTTAGCTCCGAATTATATAGAGTGGTCTAACCACGATTGTCAATAGAAAACTTTTCCCCAGTTTTACCGGGCATCATTTTCTTTCTGCAGAATTTCTGCAGCACGAAAGGCGCGGCAATATCGACGCATGCGCCTCGGCGATCCCTGACCCGCGCCCAAGCTTCAGCGCGGAACGAGGGCAGGGCGCTTCGCCGATGATCGATTGGTAAGCGAATGATTATAGGAGTGATATCTACTTTCGGCCGATGCCTACCGGATTGCTTCCGGGGTGGCGACGGCGGGGGCAGACAGGCTGCCGCCCTGATGCGGATGAGGGGAAACAAAGTCCTCCCGCGCGAACAGGATCTTATGCAGGACGAGGGCTGCTGCGCCCCGCAGCCGGGCCACGTCTCCGTCTACGGCAGCCGCAATTCGAGGAACCCGGGAGGTAAATGCCTTGGCGATCAATTGGCTCTCGAGCAACGGCCGGATGCGCGGCCAGAGCGCGGTGCAGTCGCCGACGATAATGATGACTTCCGGCGCCAACCCCGCGGAAAGCATGACCAGTCCCCGCGCCAGGTAAGTCATCATTTTGTCGATCGAGCGCAGTGCGCGCAGATCCCCGGCATGGGCCAGGACGAGCAACTCCTGGAACGTCGCGATCGTGCTCTCCGGCGCCAGTTCGCGGTAGTAACGCAGCCCGGCACGGTTTGAGGCAAGGGTCTCCCAGCAGCCCACGTTGCCGCATCCGCAAACCGGCCCGGATTCTTCGATGGGCATGTGACCAAATTCGCCGGCCATGTCGTCACTGCCACGCACCACGCGCCCGTCGACCAGCAACCCGGTTCCCACACCCTCAGAAACCGAGACCACGATCATGTTCGAAACGCCGCTGAAATTACCGAACCATCGCTCCGAGAGAACGCAGGCGTTCGCGGCATTTTCCATCTCGATCGGCGTTCCCAGGGCTTTTTGCATTTCCCCGTGCAGATCGATCTGCGTCCACGGCGCATTGGGCGAAAACAGCAGCCGGTGCGTCTTCTGATCTACCCGGCCCGAGACACTCACGCCGAGCCCATGGAAGAGGCGATCGCCATGCGCCGACATCAGCAGGCGCGCGGCGGCGGCGATCTGCTGGATCGCGGTCCTGGCCTCCTCGGTCGAACCTTCCGCCATTTCGAACATGGCCGCATCCCGGCCGAGGATTTTTCCGTTGATGTCGACGACAGCCAGATTCGCTTTCCCGGGCCGCAGGTCGATGGCCAGCGTTGCATGCTGGTCGTTGAGCGCGACAAAAGTGGGACGCCGGCCACGCGGGAGACGGCCAAGTTCTCCGGTCAGTACCCACCCCTCCTCGATGAGTTGGCCGACGATGACCGAGACGGTG
>Ga0335074_10002567_pt1 | contig 24796 bp, 13 predicted proteins | sample Lox_Sample_23_FD_206715 | JGI IMG/M metagenome (GOLD analysis project Ga0335074, IMG submission 206715) | Soil microbial communities from Loxahatchee National Wildlife Refuge, Florida, United States - Lox_Sample_2.3 | ecosystem: Environmental > Terrestrial > Soil > Wetlands | place: USA... | reverse complement strand
ACGGTCTCCGCGCGCGCCGCGGCGTTTTTCGAACTTACCAACTGCGCCGCCCGCGCATACAACTCTTCCTGAATCCGGTCGTGCTGCTTCACGATGGCCTGCTGGCGCCCGCTCCAGGCCTTCTGCTTTTCGGGATCGTCGCTCGGATACGGCCCGAGAGGGGGATGATCGAGCAACAACTTGGTTTCGCTCAGTGAGAAGATCAGGCTTTCCGTGATGCCGGCATCCGGCGCGGCGAATTCCGCATCCAGCGCCGAGACAGCTTCCTGCCGGTGGCGCGACCCCAGGATGCCCGCCTGAAATTCCCAGCGCGACTCGTCGCCGGGAGCCGCGAGCTGATGCGCCAATTCGCGGACGGAATCGGGCGTATCCAGGAATCGCAGCGTGCGGGCCGCGGCTTTTTTCTCTTCGGGTGTGCTGGCGGAATCGCGCAGCACGGCCGCCGCTGTTCCCAGCGTTTGCGCCTGCCATGCGGGATCGGCTTCTACCACGTCGAATTCGAGCGTATTCGAGCGCAGCGGGATTTGTTCAAATTTCGTTCCGTCCTGCCGGTGTACGCGGCTGGTGGTGACATACAGCGAATAATGGCCGGGCTTATCGAGCGCCACCCACTCGTTCAACTCTTCGCGCACGGTCTCGGGATCGGCGGAAAGCGTCTTATCGCCGCTCAATCCGCCGCCCATGAACACGCCGCCCTCGAAATGCTCGCGCAATGGATCGCGGCCCGGCGGATCGACGTGGAACTCTTCTATATTCAGCCGCCCGCTGCGGTCGTAAGCCCGCGAGCTCATCAGATAGGTTCCACCGCCTGCAGCGGTGAACGACAATTCCACTGGAATGATCTGGCCGATTTGGAAGACACTGCCGCCACCGCTGAACTGGATGTTCAATGTAGCCGCATCCTGCTGGCCGCGCGCGATGGCGGGCAACAGGAAAAGAACTGCGGCGGTCGCAAAAGTCCGCATTGGGCCTCCGGATCTGGGACTAAGTGTAGAGACACCGCTCGCCGCCAGCCGGTTTCAATCTTCAGCCCCTCCGGTCACGGCAGGATCTAAACCACTAGCCACCAGCCACTAGCCACCAGCCACGCCGCCGGAGCCAGCCACATCCGATTCCATCCGGGTTGGCTTGAAGGCGGCCCTAGGCCCCAGCCCCGCCGTGCGAAACCCGGCCAGCCTGCTCGCCCACAAAGTTCACCAATTCGCGCGTGACCTCTTCCGCGTGCGTCCAGGTGATACAGTGCGGCCCGTCCTTGATCGTCACCAAGCGTGCGCCGGAGACCAGTTTGGCCGTCCTGGCGCCTGAAGCGTTAATTGGCAGAATGCGATCGGCATCGCCGTGAATTACTAGCGACGGCACGTCCACGCGCGCCAGGTCTTTACGGAAGTCTTCGTGCCAGGTGGGAACACAAGCCACGCTGGCTATGGCCGATGATCCCGCCGCCACGTTCCAACTGGCCTGCACCACCTGCTCGCTCACGCGCTTGCCCAGGTTCACGTCGGTGTTGTAGAAATTCTTGAAGAACTCCGTGAAGAACGCGTAGCGATCGGCGGCCACGGCTTTTTCAATGCCCTCAAACACGCTGCCATCCACGCCCTCCGGATTATCCGCGGCCTTCAGCAGAAACGGCGGTACGGAGGAAATGAAGACCGCCTTGCTTACGCCTTTCGATCCGTACTTGCCGAAATAGCGCGCCACTTCGCCGCCGCCCATGGAGAAGCCTGCCAGCACGAAATCGCGAAGACCAAGGTGGGTGATGAGCCGATGCAGGTCTTCCGCGAACGTATCGTAGTTATAGCCGGTGGATGGCTGGCTGGATTTGCCGAATCCGCGCCGGTCGTAAGTGATCACGCGATGGCCGGCGGTTAGCAACGCGGCGGTTTGTTTTTCCCACGAGGCGCCGCTTAAGGGATATCCGTGAATGAGGACAACCGGTTTACCCGATCCATGGTCCTCGTAATAAAGATCGATATCGGTGGAATTCTCTTTTCCGACAGTTACGTATGACATAACTTTTCCTTCCGCGCATCCGTCTGCGCACTGAATTGTTGGTTTCCTCTTTGATGGCCGGGGGGCGACGGAGGTCGCCAGCCAAGTGTGCGATTTCGCATGGCCAACCATGAAATCTGAGACGATGTGAAGCATGGCTTTGACCAGAAGGGCGTTCGCACTGGGTGGCGCTGCGTTGAGCGCCGCGCTCGATACGCCCGCGCAGCCGCCGCGTCAGGCGCCCATGATTTGCCTCTTTTCGAAGTGCCTCGCCAAGCTTCATTACTCGGAGTTAGGCGGCGTGCTCAGCGACTTGGGATTCGCGGGATGCGATCTCACCGTGCGGCCCGGCGGCCATGTGGAACCAGCGCTCTCCGCGGCCGACTTGTATCGGGCCGTGGAAGCCATTCGCGGCGCGGGCGTGGAGATCCCCATGATCACCACTGCGTTCGTCTCGGCAACGGACCCGAATATACATAATGTCCTCGCGTTGTGCGGCCGCGATCGCATGAAAGTGCCCTATTTCAAGCTGGGTTACTGGAATTACCGGCCGGCGGATAACATCGACGCGCGCATTTCGGATGTGCGGCACGATCTCGCGGGGCTGGTGTCGCTGGCGCGCGCCTACGGCATGGTCGCGGGATTTCACAATCACTCGGGCAACTATGTAGGCGAAGCGGTGTGGGACGGGCGGGCGGCGATGGAGGGGCTCGATCCGAATTGGATCGGATACTACTTCGATCCCTGCCATGCGACGGCCGAAGGCGGCGAAGCAGGGTGGAACGTTGCGCTGCGGATGGCGCTCCCACGCCTCAAGATGTTGGCGATGAAAGATTTTTATTGGGAGAAGACCAACGATAAATGGACCATGCGCATGTGCCCCATGGGCGAGGGGATGGTGCGTTGGGACCAGGTATTCGCCATGCTCGCGGCGGCAGGGTTTTCGGGGCCGCTGTCATTGCATCTGGAATACGAGGGGGCGGATACGAATGCCATCGCGCGTGACTTCGCGTTCGTGAAGAAACACGTGGCGAAAGCCTGGGCATGATCCCGCATGTTACAAGGTCATTATGGCTAAGTTCCGCGTGGATACACCGCCCGTACCTTATGACATCGTCGTGGAGCGCGGTATCCTGGCGCGCACGGCCGCGTATCTGCCGTCTAAGCCCGGCAAAGTATTTGTCGTTTCCACGGATGATGTATGGCATCATCAGTGCGCGGTCCTGGAGCGCGGATTGTCAGACATTCCGCATGAGGTGCTCTTCTTGCCCGGCGGTGAAGAGCACAAGCGCATCGCGCCGCTCGAGCAACTCGCCGAAGAAATGGTTCGGCTGGGCGGCGACCGCGCCAGCGTAGTGGTGGCGTTCGGCGGCGGCATAGTAACCGATATGGCCGGATTTCTGGCGGCCATTTTCATGCGCGGCATTCCGGTCCTGCAGATTCCGACTACGCTGCTGGCGCAAGTGGATGCGGCGATCGGTGGCAAGACCGGCGTGAATCTGGAAATCGGCAAGAACCTGATCGGCAGCTTCCATCAGCCGATGGCCGTGTTGGTGGATTCCACCGTGCTCGAGACGCTGCCGGATCGCGAGTATCGCGCGGGTTTGTACGAAATCCTGAAAGCGGGCGTCATTCGCAGCGAGCCGCTGTTCCGATTTCTCTCGGAGTGCAGCGCGCAGGTGCTGGTGCGCGATGCGGAAGCGGTGGATCGCATCGTGGCCGAGTCGGTGGAAATCAAAGCGCAGGTGGTGTCGGCGGATGAGCGCGAAGGCGGATTGCGCCGCATCCTGAATTTCGGGCACACCTTCGGTCATGCGCTCGAAGCCGAAACCGGCTACACCCGTTTTCTGCATGGCGAAGCGGTGGCGTTCGGCATGCGCGCGGCCGTTTACCTGGCGCAAATGACCGGCCACCTGGCAGCCGAAGACGCCGTGGATATTCTGGAAGCCATCCGGCTTTACGGCCCGATTCCGCCGCTCGATGGCATCGCGCCGGAGCGCTTGCTGGCGCGTCTGGCGAGCGATAAAAAAACGATTCGCGGCGAAGTGCATTTCGTGCTGCCCGTGCGCATCGGCGAAGTACAAGTGGTATCCGGGATCGGCAACGATATGGCGCTGGCGGCTGTGCAGGCTGCGCTCGCATGAAAGGCACCACTCCCGCGGGCGCCCGCAGCGAACAGGAAGCCGCGGCTTGGGTGCGGGCGATGTTCGGCCGCGTGGCGCATCGTTATGATCTGGCCAATCATCTTCTTTCGTTCAATATCGACCGCTATTGGCGCGCGCATACGGTGGCGCGCGTGCGTGAAGTGCTGATGCGGCCCGACGCGCGGGTGCTCGATATCTGCTGCGGCACCGGCGACTTGGTGCGCGCGCTTAGCCGGGCCCATCCCGCGGGAGCCGCGGTGATGGGATCGGATTTTTGCCATCCCATGCTGGTGGCGGCGCGCGCCAAGGTCGGCGCCGGAAGATTATTCGAAGCGGACGCGCTGCGCTTGCCGTTGGCGGACCGGTCGCTCGATTTGATCACGGTGGCCTTCGGGTTCCGCAATCTGGCGAACTACCAAGCCGGATTGCGCGAGATGCGGCGCGTCTTGCGGCCGGGAGGGATGGCGGCGATTCTGGAATTCTCGCAGCCGCCCAATGCGTGGTTCGGCGCGCTGTACGGATTTTACTCGCAGCGGGTGTTGCCGGTAATTGGCGGTGCTTTATCCGGATCGCGCGATGCTTACGCGTATTTGCCGGAGTCGGTGCGCAAGTTTCCGTCGCCGGAAGAACTGACGGAGATGATGCGCGCGGCGGCCTTCGCCGAAGTAAAGTTTGAACGCCTTACCGGCGGCATCGTGGCGCTGCATGTGGCCAAGTGAGTCCCCGTCGTGCATCTTTCAGCGGTGCGCGGGGACGAGCTGGCTATGGCTTTGGACCCGTGTACGGCAGGTTCATGGTCGCTTTATACATCGAATCGAGCAACGGCTGCGTCTGTCCGTCGTAATCCTCATCGATCGACCACATGAAGCTTCCACCCAGGCCGCGCTGCCAATCGGAGTACCAGATGCGCGTGTAAGTCGAATACTGGTCGTCGTAAGTCACAAAGCCCGGCGACCCATCGGAGCGCAGTAAGTAAGGCACGCTGGACTTCTCGTCGAAGTACACGGTCCATCCGCCCTGGTTGATCTCCGGTTTCACCCAAGTGCCATAATTCACACCCCTCACGAGGTGACTATCGCACGTGCGATTCGGTTCGCCGGCCCAGCAAAGGCCATATACCTCATCCACCGTAGTGTAGAAGTAACCATAGAATGGTGTGCCCATATTCAGCTTCGCGGGCGGCACATGATAGTCATCGATAAAGACGTCGGCAGCCTGTAACACGCTTCCGCCGGGATCACATTCCCAAGGCTGCGGATTGGCGGGATTCGGAAAAATCGCCGAGTTGAGCTGTCCATCATCCGTCCAGGGACCCGCGCAGTCATACATCATGATGTTGTAGTAATCGATGTACGGCTCCACGCCGGGGATGTTGTAAGCGCCGCCCCATGGTGGAATATCCGCCGAGAGGTAGTAATTCGGGCTGGGGAATGTGCGGCGCAGGCCGGACATTAAGCCGGTGAACATTTGCGTGTCCTGCGCGGTTTCCGGGTACTCCCAATCGATGTCCAGGCCGTCGTAGCCGTTCTGCGTGATGAACGTCTGCAGATTGGCGAGCAGCGTCGAGAGCGCGCCGCTATTGGTTTCGAGGCCCGGGAAATCCCCGCCCAACAGCAACAGCACCTTCACGCCGGCGGCGTGCGCTTTTTCGATGAGCGCCGGCTCCAGAAATCCGCTAGGGACGGTCAGGCTGCCATCGCCGTTGAAGCCGACCCCGGCATGGTTGATGTGGGTCAGCATGTGAAACGGAATCTGCGCGGAGCTATACGGCGGCGTCTGGGTGCGGCTCCAATAGCCGTAATCGGCCACCAGACGTTTGGGGAAGGACTGCTGAGCTTGCGCAGGTTGCATTGCCAGGCAGACGATGCCTGCCGCTAATATCGCGAAAAACCGGGTCATCCGAACTCCTCCAATATTGTGTACTGTACAACGAGGCGCGCCGCAACGCTAGCGCGCTAAACTGCTTCTAAGTGCACCAGCAAGTCCACGCCGCATCTTACGCCGCTCTTCTCGACGCCGCATCCGAGTTTCTAATATCGCGCGAGAATTCTTCCGAAATTCTGATCCTCGCCCAGACCCGAGGCGCGGCCGACGATTTTGCGCGGCGCGCTTGTACGCGCGGATTCCTTGGTGCGCATCGCCTCACACTCACCACGCTCGCCGTCGATCTGGCCGAAGCGCCCCTGGCTCGTGCCGGACTGGCGCCGCTAGGTCGCTTGAGCGTCGAAGCGCTGGTGGCGCGCGCGATTTATAAGCTGAAGGGCGAGTCGATTTCGTATTTTCAGCCGGTGGCCGATACGCCCGGGCTGGCGCGCGCGGTGGCCGCCACTATCGCCGAATTGCGCCTGGAAGGCGTACGGCCCGAGCAAGCCGCCGAAACGGGCGCGCCCGGACGGGATCTGGCGCAAATCTGGACGCGGTTCGCGCAGGAAATGGCGGATCGCTCCGCGGCCGATTACGCGCTGTTATTGCGGCATGCCATCGCGGTAGCCAGGGATGGGAAGCACCGCTTGCTGGGCCTGCCTGTCATTGCGCTCGATCTGGATCTCGACGCCGCTTTGCACCGTGAGTTGGCTGACGCGATAATCGCGCGCGCCCCCGCCGTCTTCGATGGCCGTCTATGGGAGCCCAGCGCGGCGCGCACGGTGGAAACTCGACCCGCCTACACGCTCGACCGCATCCGGCATTCGCTGTTTGCCCAGGCTCTCCCCCCCCAGCCCGAATCGGACGCAAGTCTCGATTACTTTTCCGCCGCGGGAGAATCTCTCGAATGCGTGGAAATCGCCCGCCGCGTCCTGAAACTCGCGGCCAACGGTGTCGCGTTCGACCACATGGCCATCCTGCTGCGCTCGCCCGAACGCTACCAGCCGCTCGTCGAGGAAGCCTTGCGGCGCGCCGCGATCCCGGCGTATTTCAGCCGCGGTGTCGCCCGTCCCGATGCGGCGGGACGAGCTTTTCTGGCGTTGCTGGCCTGCGCGGGCGAAGGCTGCTCCGCGACGCGTTTCGCCGAATATCTTTCGCTCGGGCAAGCGCCGCGGCCGGATGCCGCGCCGCGCCCCGATCGCGCGCCGATGCCGCCCGATGATGAAATGCTGGCGCGTGTCCATGCGCCCGCGTCCCCCCCCACCCCCGAGGAGCCGGAACAAGAGCCCGCCGAAAATCAGGATGATCCCGTGATCGGCGGCGCCGTGCAATCCCCCGCGGCGTGGGAAAAATTGCTGGTGGATGCCGCCGTCATCGGCGGGCCCGCGCGCTGGGCGCGCCGCCTGCGCGGCCTGGAAGCCGAATTCCGCGTGCGCCTGGCCGATTTGGAACAAAAAGAGGAAGGCCGCCGCGCGCAGCTTCTGCGCGAAATCGAGCGGCTTAAGAATCTGGAACGTTTTGCGTTGCCCTTGATCGACCGTCTGGCTGCGTTGCCCCAGCAAGCGGATTGGGGCGATTGGATCGATCAATTGAGCGCCCTGGCCGAAGCCGCCCTGCGGCATCCGGAGTCTGTGCTCTCCGTGCTCGTTGAACTCGAAGCCATGGCGGATGTCGGCCCGGTCACGCTCGATGAAGTCTCGGGCGTGCTCTCCGATCGCCTGCGTTTTCTGCGCCGCGATCCGCCCTTGCGCCGCTATGGCAGCGTCTTCGTGGCAGGCATCGACGAAGTGCGCGCGCGCGTTTTCGATATCGTCTTTCTGCCCGGCCTATCGGAAGGCCTGTTTCCCAGCCGTCCGCACGAAGATCCCATTCTGCTCGACGATTACCGCCGCAAGATCGGCGCGCACCTGCGCGTGCAGGATACGCGCGTATCCGAGGAACGCCGCCGTTTGCGCATCGCGTGCGCCGCGGCCGGCAGTCAGCTCGTTTTCTCCTATCCGCGCGTGGATGCGGTCGAATCGCGCCCGCGCGTGCCTTCGTTTTATGCGCTCGAAATCGTGCGCGCGGCGCATGGCGCGCTGCCCGATCTGCGCACGTTCGAAGAGCGCGCCCGCCAGGCCGCGCCCTCGCGTCTGGATTGGCCGGCGCCCACCGATCCCCTCGCAGCCATCGACGATGCGGAATTCGATCTGGCCGCTATCGGCCACGCCGAAACGCCCGCCGCCGGACGCTATCTGATCGACGCAAACCCATATCTCGCCCAATCGCTGCGCCGTTATGGGCGCCGCCATCGCTATGGTTGGTACGCCGCCGATGGCATCGTGGATCCGGACGCCGCCACGCTTGCCGTGCTCGCCAAGCAGCGCCTCGCCGCGCGCAGCTACTCGCCATCCGCGCTGCAACATTTCGCGTCCTGCCCCTATCGCTTTCTGCTCTCGGCGATTTATCAGTTCCGCCCGCGCGAGGAAAAAGTGGCCCTCGAACAGATGGATCCGCTCACCCGCGGCGCGCTTTTCCACGAGGCGCAGTTCCGCCTGTTCCGTGAACTGCAGGCCGCGCAACTGTTGCCCATGCGTCCGGAAAACGCCGCGCAAATCGCCGAAATCGCCGATCGCGTTCTGGATGGCGTGTCGGCCGACAGCGAAGAAAAGCTGGCGCCCGCCATCCCGCGCGTGTGGCGCGACGAAATCGAGGATCTGCGCATCGATCTGCGCGGCTGGGTGCATCAGGCTGCCGCCGATCCCGAAGGCTGGGTGCCGCTCTATTTCGAATACACCTTCGGCACCAATGCGCACGAATTGCGCGATCCCGCCAGCACGCCGTCCGAAGCTTTGCTGGCGAACGGCGTCCGTTTGCGCGGCGCCATCGATCTCATCGAAAAACATCCCGCGCGTGGCACGTTGCGCATTACCGATCACAAAACCGGCAAGCCGCCGCAGGAATTGCCAAAGTACGTCGGCGGCGGAACGCTGCTGCAGCCGCTGGCCTACGCGATGGCCGCCGAGACTCTGCTGGGCGCTTCCACGGAGATCAGCCGGCTTTACTATTGCACCCAGCGCGGCGGATATGAAACGGTCCGCTTCGATATCACGCCCAATCACCGCGCATTTTTTCAGCACGCCATGTCGCTGATCGATATGGAAATCGATCGCGGATTCCTGCCGGCCGCGCCGCACAAAGGCGCCTGCCAGCTTTGCGATTATCTGCCCGTCTGCGGACCGAACGAAGAGCGCCGCACGGGGCGCAAGAATCGCGAGCGCCTGGAAAATCTACAGAGCCTGAGGAACATTCCGTGATTCCGGCCGCGCAAACAGATGACGCTGCCGCGCGCGAACGCATCCGCACTTCGCTCGGCGAAAGCCTGATTGTGGAAGCATCCGCCGGCACGGGCAAGACTTCCGAATTGATTCGCCGCCTGGTGCGCGTGCTGGCCGCGGGCACGCCCGTCCAGCAGATCGTGGCCGTCACTTTCACGCACAAAGCGGCGGGTGAACTTAAAATTCGCCTGCGGCAGGAACTCGACACCGCGCGCGGCGACTGCCACGATGATGGCGAGCGCGCGCATCTCGAAGATGCGCTCGAACGTCTGGAAGAAGCCGCCATCGGCACCATTCATGGATTCTGCGCGCAGATCCTGCGCGAACGCCCGGTGGAAGCGCGCATCAATCCGGGCTTCGAAGAACTCACGGAGCCGGAAGCCGATCGCCTGCGCGCCCGCGCGTTCGACGGATGGTTCCAACGCAAGCTGGATTCCGGTTCCGAGCCGTTGCGCCGGGCGCTGGCGCGGCTGGCTTGGCGCGATCCATGGCAGTCGGAGAGTTCGCCCGTAGAATCGCTCAAATATGAGGGCAAGAAATTGGTCGATTGGCGCGATCATACCGCGCCGTGGCGCCGCCAGCCGTTCGACCGCGGCGCACGCGTCGATTCGCTGGTGGCCCAAGTCCGCGAGCTTGCTGCGCTGGTGCGGCAGGCATCGCGCGCGAGCGACACGCTGGTAAAATCCATGCGCCCGTTGCGCGATCTCGATTCCGGCCCCACCGATTACGATTCGCGCGAAGCGCGGCTGCTCAAACTCGAACGCGATCTGAAGCGCGATTTCAAGAAAGGCTCCGGCAATTTTGCACCGGGCGTGTCCCGCCAGCAAGTTCTGGACGCGCGCGAAGAGCTGTTGCGCGGTCTGGACGCCTTCCGCCGCGACGCGGGCGCGGATTTCTCCGCCGCCTTGCGCGACGAAATGCAGGATTACCTGAAAGCGTACGAAGATCGCAAACAACGCGCCGGAAAACTCGATTTCACCGACCTGCTGCTGCTCGTCCGCGATATGGTCCGCAACAACCGTGAAGTCCGCAACTACCTTCAGGGCCGCTATTCGCGCATCTTCGTGGATGAATTCCAGGATACCGATCCATTGCAAGCAGAAATCCTGATTCTGCTCTCCGCGGACCATCCGGAGGAAAGCGATTGGCACAAGGTCACACCGGTTGCGGGCAAGCTCTTCTTGGTGGGAGATCCCAAGCAATCGATTTATAAGTTCCGCCGCGCCGATGTGGTGCTCTATGACCGCGTTTGCGAAGCGCTGGCGGCGCGCGGGGTGGCGCGCATTCATTTGACCAAGAGTTTTCGCGCCGTGCGCCCCATCCAGCACCTGGTGAATGCGGCTTTTGCGCCGGAGATGACGGGCGATCGCGAATGCGGCCAGGCGCGCTACGCGCCGCTCGAAGAGCACACCCCCCCCAACACGAAACAGCCCGCCATCGTGGTGCTGCCCGTGCCTAAGCCTTACGGGACGATGCGCGTCAGTAAAGACAGCATCAACGCCTGCCTGCCCGAGGCCATCGCTTCTTATATCGATTGGCTGCGCACGGAAAGCAATTGGACGGTGCGCGACCTGCGCGACAATCAGCCCGTCCCGCTGCGCGCCAAGCATATCTGCGTGCTCTTCCGCCGCTTGACGAATAACGGAAACGACCTTTCTCGCGATTACACGCGCGCGCTCGAAGCACGCGGCATTCCGCACCTGCTGGTAGGATCGAAATCGTTCTATCACCGCGAAGAAGTGGAGACCGTGCGGGTAGCGTTGGCCGCCATCGAATGGCCCGGCGACGAACTGTCAGTCTTCGGCACGCTGCGCGGTTCGCTGTTCGCCATCCCCGACGATTTACTGCTGCGGTTCCGTTTCGGAATCGGGAGGCTGCATCCGTTCGGCAAGCCGGCGGACAGCGCCGCGCCTGCATTTGCGCCCATCGTGCAGGCGCTGGGCATTCTGCGCGATCTGCACAAGGGCCGCAATCAACGGCCGGTGGCGGATTCGATCAACGCGCTGCTCGAAGCGACCCGCGCGCATGCCGGATTCACGTTACGCCGCGCCGGCGCGCAGGCCCTGGCCAATGTTTACCGCATCTGCGATCTCGCCCGCACCTTCGAGCTGACCGGCGGCCTTTCCTTCCGCGGCTTCGTGGAGGAACTCGCCGCGCAAGCCGAAAAAGCCGAATCCACGGAAGCCCCGGTTCTCGAAGAAGCGTCGGACGGCGTGCGCTTAATGACCGTGCACGGCGCCAAGGGTCTCGAATTTCCGGTCGTGATCCTGGCCGATATGACCGCCAATCTGGCCGCGCGTGAAGCCGAGCGCTTTGTCGACGGACCGTTGTGCGCCACGCGCCTGTTGCATGCCGCGCCCTGGGAATTACTCGAACACGAAGAGTACGAGCACACCCGCGAGCTTGCCGAGGGCGTGCGGGTCGCATATGTCGCCGCCACGCGCGCGCGCGATCTGCTGGTCGTCCCGGCGGTGGGCGACGAAGAGCGGGATGGCTGGCTCGGTCCGTTGAACAAAGCCATCTTTCCAGCCGTCGACCGCCGCCGCGATAAATCGGCCGCGGTAGGATGTCCATCATTCGCGGGAGACTCCACCGTCCTTGAGCGGCCCAGCGAATACTTCGGCCGGCTGGAGACTTCTGTCCGTCCTGGATCGCACACACCGCAATCCGGCGATCATCGCGTGGTTTGGTGGGATCCCATACGCTTGCGGCTGGAAGTTCCGCATGCCGATGGGCTGCGGCAGGAGGAAATTCTCGCGGCCGAACCCGCCGACCGCGCCGCCGAAGGCATTGCGCGCTATCGCGCATGGCAAGAGCAGCGCCGCAACACGCGCGCGCGCGGCATATCGCCGGCCTTCCGCATTGTCTCGCCCACCGAAGGCATTGAAGATCCTCCCGAGCGGCGCGCCATTTTCACTGAAGATATTGCCAAATCAGAAGATCGGCCCGCCGGCTCGCGATTCGGAACGCTGGTGCATGCCATACTGCGTGATTTGGATTTAAAGGACGAAAGCAGCGCGGCGGTGGCGCCGCTGGCGCGCGTGCATGCCCGGTTGCTGGGGCTCTCCGACGATGCGGCCGATGCCGCTGCCTCGGCGGCCGCGTCGGCCTGGCAGCATCCTATTTTGGTGCGCGCCCGTACCGCCGGACGCTGCCATCGCGAACTGCCCATCCATCTTCGGCTGGATGACGGCCGCCTGCTCGAAGGCGTCCTGGATCTGGCGTTCATCGAGCACGACCGCTGGATGGTGGTCGATTTCAAGAGCGACGCCGGGAATGCCAGCCGCTATGAGCGCCAGTTACAGTGGTATCTCTATGCATTGGCGCAACTTACGGGCATGGATGCAGCCGGCTATCTGCTGCGGATATGAAGCCAAACCGTAACGCCACATTAAAAATCCTTAAATTGAGATGATTCGGTGTGAAACTGTTGACTGCCGGCCGAACATCATGCTGTAATGCGACCGTACCGCTAAAGTGTGCTTCAGAGACCCGAAAACTACGGGTTCGCTGTTGAATGCAAAGAATTTCTCTTGACACGGGCGCAGCGATACGTTATGAATATCCTTTACTGTGTTCGCGGTATAACGCAATTTTGGCAATCCTGCGAGCCGGCCAACGACAAAAACAAAAGCAACTACCAGCCCATCGCAGGGCGCAGTTCAGCAACACCCGGAGCCAGGCAGTAGGGTTGCCGGTCAGAATCTTAATGTGATCTCCGCCCGCACGGAGAAGTTCCCTAGGCAGTCGAAGATAAGTGAGTTGGAGAGAGGCTCAGGTTGAGAGAGAACTTCGGCCAATTCAATAACGCAATTTACAAGGAGAAGGAAATGGCAGATTTTCGCAGATGGTTTTTCGCGTTCGCGGTAGTTGCCCTGGTTCTGGGGATGACGATACCGGCGAGCGCGCAGACGAATAACATTACTTGTGGGACTACCACGGCGGTGCCCAGCTATCTTCGCCACGAAGGACTCACTGAGCTGGTTGGCGATATTGTGTTGCAGTGCAGTGGCGTACCCGGTGCTACACCGATCCCCGCCGGCGGCGGCAACCTGCCGCAGGTGAACATCTCGGTGTCGCTCGGCGCCACCGTGAGCACCTCGACCAGCGGTTCCAACGGCGGTCTGGATGCCTTGCTGCTGGTGGACGATCCCACCGTGGGAAACACGTGGGTTTGCCAGACTCCCACGAATGGATTGAATTGCCAGGATGCGGCTGACGGCGGAGCTCCCTTCACGACCGCCACCAGGTACAACGTGTTCCAGGGAGTAGCAGGCCCTGGCCCCAATACCATCACGTTCTACGGCGTGCCGGTTGACGTTCCGGCCACTAGCCAGATCACCTACCGGATCACCAACATTCGCGTGCAGGGTCCGTCGGTTCCCGCTGGTGCGTTCGGCGTGACGCCGGTTTATGCCTACATTACGAGCAGCAACACCGGTGAGATGTCGATACCCACCACGCAAGCGATTGTTGGCAATGTTGCGACTTCGTTGAGCGTGTCGGGCACCACCACGGCATCCACGTTCTTCCAGTGCCTCAATTACGGGACGACGCCCGTCGGCAGCATAAGCTTTACGGAGCTCTTCGCACCGGCCTTTAAGCTTCAGTGTAACCCGAGTGATTCGGGCACTGGGACCAATAGCTCAGGTACCTATTCATATTGCGCACAGACCACTCCCGGCGCTGTTTACAATTCTGAGAGCGGCTTGGCTGTCTCTCTGAGTAACATGGGCACCGCAGGTCCCTGGAGCGGCCAGGCAACTAGCGCAACAGAGTTGGAGGCTGTTATCAGCGATGTTCCGGCTGGGGTTTCCATCTATGTTGACTCAGGGCCAGTCTGCGACGCCAATGGCACCGGCACCTGTGCCACGCTGATCAGCCCGACGCCTTCCGGATCACCCACTCTCGTCCTGGCGAATCCGGCGGGAGCAGCCCCGGCCTCGGTCACGGTGGTGTATGCCATCACGTCGGAGAATGCCAGCGCGATTGCGGGCCCGATTTCGGCGAATATCTACACCAGCTTCACAGGGGCGCCGGGTACCAGCTCTCCCACGGCGAATGTCACCGCTTACTCACAGGGCGGTTACTCTCCGCAGGAATCTGCCTGGGTCAATGGCGGTCCGATTCCGGAATTCACGGTCGGCCTAACGCCCGCGGCTCCGGGCCAGAGTCTGTTCGTAGTCAGTCTCTGCCAAACCATCCTGCTCTTCCCGTACGTGACGGATTTCTACGGGTTTGATACAGGCATCGCTATATCGAACACTTCGCTTGACGGTCTCGGGCCGGCGGGTGCTTCCAGTGCTTCCAGCCAGACCGGCGGTTGTTCGGTGGCCTTCTATGACAATGGCGGGTTATCGACCAACATCGGAACGTCCGGCATGACGCCAGGATATATTAATTCGAACGTATCCTACAACGGCGTCGCCACGATAAGCAGCGATGGCTCTATTGCTCCTGGCCAGACCTGGGCCTTCTCGCTGTGCAACAGCGACACCACTTGCAACACGGTGGCGGGCAGCGGGTCGAGCGGTTATGCCATCGCCACTTGCGACTTCCAATTTGCTCATGGTTACTCTTTCGTGAGCGACGTGGGCATCCGCAACTTCGCCGCCGCCTATCTGGCGCTGGTAATTCCTGACGCACCGCGCGCGGCTCAGCCTAACGTGTGCGCCACGCTTCCGGTCGGCTATTGCATGGGCGAGGCCGGCGAGCAACTCGTTCACTAACCTATACGGCAGCAGCCGTAAATTAAAAGGGGAGCTTCGGCTCCCCTTTTTTTTTGTCCGGAATGGTGGTAATCTAATCTTCCGCGTCCGCCATCTTTTCTTGTTCTAAAACGTCAGGAGGACGTGTATGTATCTACCCAGGCTTCTTGCCGGTAGCTTTTTTACCGCGTTGTTTCTTCTTCCGGCGCTCTGTCCGGCGCAAAGTATCTCGATAATCTCCGGCGACGGGCAGGTCATCTGCCCGGATTGCGCGTATGCCACAGCCGCGCTCGATTCTATCCCGATGGTTGTGCAAGTGAATAACTCGAGCGGCCAAGCCATGGCCAATACCACCGTAACCTGGACTTCCACGCAAACAGGATTTACTCCAGTTACGGCGACGTCAGTTACTAACTCAGTCGGCCAGGCAACCTGTAACTTTTCGGTTAGCACATCCAGCCAGGGAACTTGTACCCTGGTTTCCCTTGTGCCGATCAATGGCATGGTTCTTCAGGCGACCGTGGTGGCGTCAGCCGGCACCGCCAGCGTGACGCTTTATGCCAGCACGGCGCCCCCCAATTCCGCCGGCACCCCTAATGTGAAGCCCTATGTGCAAAGTACTGTGTCGGAGGCTCCCCCCGCGCTTTCAGGCCAAGTGGGGCAGACCGCCACGCCCATCACCGTGGGTGTCATAGGTCCGATTGGGCCTCTGGAAAATATTGCGGTGTCGCTGGTACCCTCATCCGCAACCGGTCCGGGCGTGAGTTGCGCGCCACAGTCCGGCGCCAGCGCGGGGGCGGGCATCGTGCTTACCAATTCGTCCGGCATCGCCACCTGCACCCCACTTTTCAATGGCAAGATCGGAACTGGGACCTATAACCTGGAGGTAGGGGGGATCGACTCGTGGACGGAATCTCTCACCGTGACCGCCGGGCCGCCGGCCCTCATCACCTACGTTCAAGGCAACAATCAAAGCCTGAATCCTGGCCAACTGGCTCCTTTAGCCCTGGAAGCCGAAGTTACCGACTTAGGCAAAAACCCGAGTGAAAACGCCGCGGTCACCTGGACCGTCAGCCCCTCCGGTAGCGCGACTCTCAGCGGCCAGATTACGGACACTCCCGCCACGGGCCTGGTATCCGCGCGGGTTACAGCTACCGGGCCGGGCCCCATATCCGTAACCGTCGCGCTGGCTAGTAACCCGTCGGTGAAATATACCTTCACCATCAACGTGAACACCGTAGTCACCGCCTTGCAAGCCATTTCCGGCACCGGGCAGCAAGCCATAGCGGGCGCGGCTTTTACCGATCCGCTGATCGTGCAGGTGAACGATAATGGGACCGCCATAAGCGGCGTTGTGGTGGAATTCTCCGTCGCCAGCGGGTCCGCGCTCCTCAGCGCGGCGCCCAGCACCGGCAGCACCACCACGACCGGGACCACTCCGTCCTGCTCGACTACGGTTTGCGGAGCAGTTACTAACTCCGCAGGCCAAGCGGAAGTCATGGTTACCGCCGGGACTACCACCGGTCCAGTGGTGATTACTGCCGCGGCTTCCGGTTATTCAGTATCGTTCAATCTGACTGTCAATCCGAAGGGTCCGGTCATCACTTCGGTCCTAAACGCGGCGGGATTCAGCCAGGCGCCTAATGCCGCTTCGCCTTGTAGCTTGGTGACCATCTACGGCACCGGCTTGGCGCCTGACATTCAAGGCGTGGCCGATGCCTATATCACTCCGCAGAACCAGGTGGCGGGTGTTACCGTGACTTTCGCGGGTATCCCCGCTCCGATTCTATATGTGGCAAACATCAATGGCACACAGTCCGCGTCGGTGCAGGTGCCATGCAATGCCGCTGCCTTTTCGCAGACTGCGCCTACGTCAACTTCCACTTCGGTGCCGCTGGTGGTCACTGTAGACGGGACCGCATCTACTGCCTACAACGTGCCGATTTACCAATGGAGCCCCGGCATATTCCAATTCGTGGATTCCGATGGGCAAACCCGCGCCGTGCTGATCCGGCCGGATGGCTCGGTCGCGTCGGTGACCAACCCGGTGCGCCTCGGAGAAACGGTCCGGATGTTCGCTACCGGCCTCGGCGAAACCACACCGAGCCTGTCCACTGGAGAGATCGATCCGCTGACCACGGATTCGAACGGCAATCTCGTGCCGATGCTGCTGCCTATCAGCACCGATATCCTGGTGGGCGTGAACGGTGGCGGCGTCGAGGTGGTCGGCGCGGAGTACGCCTTCTTCGGCGTGGGCGTCTACGAGATCGACTTCGTGGTGCCCAGCAACACGCCAGCCGGCAATAATGTCACCCTTGATATTGTGATGTATGACAAGCCGGTGATCGTGTTCGGCAACGCTTCTCAGTTCGCTGTCCAGTAACTTAGTGGGGCAGGCCCTTGGCCACGGCTTGGCTACGGGTCTGCCCCATATTCTTGTTACGTTAGGAAGCAGGTCTTCCCGTATGCGTGCCTTCCTGATTGCCGTCGCGGTAGCCAGTGGCCTGCTGGCGCAGTTGCCGCCCGCGGATACCGCCAAAATAGACGCTGCCGCCGGCAAAGCCCTTGCCGATACCGGCGCTCCCAGTCTCTCCGTCGCGGTGGTCAAAGATGGCCGCATCTCTTATGCGCAGGCGTATGGAAAAGCGCGCCTCGACCCTGCCACGCCCGCGCGGCCGGAGATGCGATACTCGATCGGCTCGGTGAGTAAACAGTTTATGGCGGCCGCCATTCTGATGCTCGCCGAGGAGGGCAAGCTTTCGCTCGACGATAAAGTCGGCCGCTACCTGCCTAACCTCACGCGCGCCAACGAAATAACCATACGGCAACTGCTGACCCACACTTCGGGCTACCAGGATTATTATCCGCTCGACTATGTCGCGCCGTATATGCAGCGGCCGGTGACCGCGGACCAAATCCTGAAGAAGTGGGCCTCCAAGCCGTTGGATTTCGATCCGGGAACCCGCTGGCAGTATAGCAACACCAATTATGTAGTAGCGGGACGGGTCCTCGAACAGGTGACGCACAAGCCATTCTGGCAATTCCTCGAAGCGCGAATTTTCAGGCCGCTGCACATGACCAGCGTTATCGACCTGGATGAGAGATCGATGGGCGAATCCGACGCCGCCGGCTATACCCGCTTCGCGTTAGGACCGGCCCGTCCAGTTGCGCCGGAAGGCCGCGGGTGGCTTTTTGCGGCCGGAGAACTGGCCATGACCGCACCGGATCTGGCGCGTTGGGATATTTCGCTGATCGAGCACAGCCTGCTGAAACCCGCGTCGCTCGACCGCATGATGACGCCGGTCCGGCTGAAGAATGGCGCACCCACGAATTACGCCCTGGGGATCGACATCACCGATTCCGATGGGCATCCCATGCTGCAGCATGGCGGCGCAGTCTCAGGCTTTGTCAGCTTGAATACGGTGTGGCCGGATGCCAAAACCGCCGTCGTGGCGCTGGCAAACATGGATGGATCGTTTGCTCCCGGAGCGATTACGCGCGCCGTGGCGCCATTGCTGGCGAGTCAGGCGGACGATCCGGCGGCTGCCGCGGAGTTGGCCCAGGCACGGCGGATTTTCAGCGGATTGCAGCACGGAACCATCGATCGCGCCCTGCTCAATTCCGATGCGGACGCTTACTTTACGCCGCAGGTCTTAGAGGATGCGGCCACCAGTCTCGGCCCGCTAGGCGAGCCCGAAAGCTTCACGCAGACTTCGGCGGAACAGCGCGGCGGAATGACCTATCGCCATTTTCTGATCCGCTTCCACAGCCGGCCGCTGCATCTGAATACGTTCACCACGCCCGATGGAAAACTGGCGCAATATCTGATCCAGTAAGCCCCTGCGCTCCACGCTACGATGGAGAGAATGCTCGAATTTCCCGCTCCCGGTGCGCAGCTCGCGCATTACCGCATCCAGTCCCGTCTGGGATCCGGCGGCATGGGCGAAGTTTATCTGGCGGAAGACTTGAGCCTGGAACGGCCGGTGGCGTTGAAAATCCTGCCGCCGGAAGTCGCCCGCGACGCCGATCGCATGCGCCGCTTCATCCAGGAAGCCAAAATGGCCTCCGCGCTGAGCCATCCCAATGTGGCGCGCGTTTTTGAAATCGGCGAGGCGGATGGCATCAGTTTCCTGGCCATGGAATACATCGAAGGCCGGACGCTCGATGCGGTCATTGCCGGCGCGCCCCTGCCGCTGGCGGAAGCCATCTCGATCGCCATCCAAGTCGCGGATGCGCTGGATGCCGCGCATGCCAAAGGGATCGTGCATCGCGATATCAAGCCGGCGAACATCATGGTTTCGCCGCGCGGTCACGTATCGGTGCTGGATTTCGGGTTGGCGAAAATCAAGCAGGTGGGAGCGGCGTCCGCGGCCAGCCGTAGCGCCACGCAATTCCTGACCGATCCTGGCATGGTGATGGGCACGGTCCACTACATGAGCCCGGAACAGGCGCTGGGACGGGAGGCCGACGAACGTTCCGATCTCTTCAGCCTGGGCGTGGTGATTTACGAAATGGCCACCGGACGCCTGCCTTATTCCGGTTCGAACGCCACCGAACTGCTGATGCAGATTCTACATTCGCAGCCCGAAGCGATGGCGCGCTTCAATTATGAAACGCCGCCCGAACTCGAACGCATCGTGCGCAAGTGCCTGGAGAAGGATCGCGAACGGCGCTACCAATCCGCGCGGGATTTGCTGGTGGACTTGCAAAACTTGCAGCGCGCTGATGAACCGGCGGCCATGGGCGGCAAGACCGGCGCCACGCGCGCACGCAGCGCGCAAATCGGCGCAGTGATCGTGGATGACGAAGAACTGGCCCGCGGCCTGGTGCGTGAAATGCTAAAGCCGCACGCCGATATTCGCGTGCTGGCGGAGTGCGCCAATGGGTTCGAAGCGGTGAAAGCCGTGACGGATTTGAAGCCCGACCTGCTGTTCCTGGATATCCAGATGCCCAAGCTGGACGGGTTCGAGGTACTGGAACTGGTGGGCCGCGACATCGCCGTGATCTTCACCACCGCGTACGATACCTACGCCATGCGCGCCTTCGACGCCCACGCCGTGGATTATCTGTTGAAGCCATTTGGCGCGGAACGGTTCGAGAAAGCGCTCGGCCGGGCCAAGCAGCGGCTCGGCGAAAAGACGCCCGACCCGGTGGAACTGGCGGCCGCGGCGCGTCCGCCCGAGCAGCAGTATTGGGAGCGCATCGTGGTGAAGGATGGTCCGGCGGTGCACGTGATTCCGGTGGAAAAGCTGGACTATGTGGAAGCGCAGGACGATTATGTGGCGTTGAAGAGCGATAAGAAGACCTATCTGAAGCAGCAGACGATTTCCAGTTTGGAGACCATGCTCGATCCGGCGCGCTTCATCCGCATTCACCGGTCCCATATTGTGAATCTGGAACGCGTGGCTAAGATCGAGGCTTATACCAAGGACAGCAAAATCGCGGTGCTGCGGGATGGGACGCAATTGCCGGTCAGCCGCGCGGGTTATGCGCGGTTAAAGGCGCTGTTGGGCGAGGGGTGAGGCCGGTCAACCCGGCAGTTATTTTGAGGCCGCTCGCACACAGCGCGCGTTAGCTGAGGGGCTGAATACCGGGTGTGCTGAATAGTGACAGCCCTGGGCTTGCAGCGCGGCTTTATCGACTGGCAAACTTGCATGTTGAGCGAAACGAAAAGCAAGCGATAGCTGCTTTTGAGTAAACGCAGATCTCATGCACCACCCGGTCACAAAGGCAGCAAAAAAATTCGGGGCCTCACAGCCCCGCAGTTTCATCAACCCAGTTGCGATCTCCCGGTGCTCCGTCATTCCGCGCGGACAGCCAGTGGTAGCATTGAAATCGGAATGGGCGCTCGGCCTGACCGGTATCGGGGCGCCGGATCCCGTCTTCAAACAAAATTTTCAAAACGAACCCAATACATATAAATGTTTGCAACCGTTTGCCACTTTCGGGGTTGCCTTGGCTGTTAACGACCGGGACTGAACCGTTCGCTGGACACCCCGATATCCTGCCGCCACATAGTTTGCTATCCTGATGTGCTGGATTCGATGATTATCTCCAGCGTGCGCTCGTTCTTGCTGTCGTATCCCCTCCCGGAGCCGGTGCGCCTGCCGTTCTATGGCGGCGAACGCACCATCCTGAAGCGCGATGCGATGCTCATCCGCGTCGCATCGCACCACGGCTTGATCGGATACGCCCCGGGACCCGGCAGCGAGCGGGCTCAGGCCATCATCGAAAATCTGGTGGCGCCGTTTCTGGAGGGCCGCATCCTGGCCGACCCCGATGCCTTGCGCGTGCAGTTCATGGAGCGCCCGGAAGCGGATGCGGCCGCGGCGAAAGCCTACTGCGCGGTGGAAGTCGCGCTATACGATCTGTGCGCGAAAGCCAAAGGGGTGCCACTTTCGGAGCTTCTCGGCGGGCGTGTCCGCAAGGCCATCCGGCTGTATGCCAGCGCCGGAATGTATATGACGCCTGAACGCTACGCCGCCGAGGCCGCCGCCATGGCCGGCAGCGGCTTCCGCGCTTATAAGATGCGCCCGGCGGGCGGCCCCGCGGCGGATCTGGAGACTGTGCGCCAGATGCGCAAGGCCGTCGGACCCGACGTGGATCTCATGGTGGACGCGCACACCTGGTGGCGCATGGGCGATAGCAGTTACAGTTTCGAGACCGTCGAGGAGTTAGCGAGTGGCATGGCCGAGTACCATGTCGCGTGGCTCGAAGAGCCGCTGCCGCCGGACGATCACGAAGCCTACTTACGGCTGAAAGAGAAGGATTACCTTCCCCTGGCCAGCGGCGAGCACGAACCCAGCGAGGCGCGTTTCGAGGATTTGATTTTGCGGCAGGCCGTCGATTACGTGCAGATGGACGTATGTTGCCAGGGCGGTTTCGCCATGGGCCGCCGTTTATTGAGTCAGATTGCGCGCGGCGGACTGGGCTTCGCTTTCCATAGCTGGGGCACCGCGTTGGAAGTGGCGGCCGCGGCGCATCTCGGCATCTGCTGGCCGGAAACCGTGGTCGAGTGGCTCGAATATCCTTGTTACTCTACGCCCGCGCGCCAAGGCATGTATCCGTTCCCGCTGGCATCCGAAATCCTGAAAGAACCACTGCCCATCCATAATGGCTATTTGATCGTACCGGACGAGCCGGGACTGGGCGTGGCCGTCGATGAATCCGTCATCGAACGCTATCTCTGGATTCCCGGTCCCTGGTCGTACTTCCGCACGGATTCGCCGGCCGAGACGCGCGCGGTCACCTCCGATCACTCCGTTCAATGGGAGCAGCGGTCGGCCGGATGAATGCACGCCCCTACCGGTACTACGATCTGCTGGTCCATACCTTCGTAGTCATCCTGCTCATCTCGAATCTGGTCGGGCAGAAGATCACCGCCGTGGGACCATTTCGGTTCAGCGGCGCGATGCTTTTCTTTCCGATTACATATATCTTCGGCGACGTCTTCACGGAAGTGTACGGTTATGGCGCATCACGGCGCGCCATCTGGGTGGGATTCTTTGCGTCGGGAATGCTGGCCGTGATGGGAATTGTGACGGTGTGGCTTCCGCCCGCGCCCGGATGGGAGGGCCAGGCGGCGTTTGCGAAGGTGTTCAACTTCGTGCCGCGAATCATCGTTTCCAGCCTGGTCGCATTCTGGTGCGGCGAATTCACCAACTCGTTCGTGATGGCGAAGATGAAGCTGGTCACCAAAGGCCGCTATCTCTGGACGCGCACGGTCGGCTCGACCGTGGCCGGACAAGCCGTGGATACTTTAGTGGTCACCGTACTTACTTTCGGCGGGAGCATAAGTATGGGATTGATTGCTAACTTGGTTTTGTCAGGTTACTTGGCTAAGGTGCTATATGAGGTAGCCGCCACGCCGGTGACTTACTGGATCGTGAATTCGCTGAAGCGCCGGGAGGGCTTGGATGTGTTCGACTGGCACACGGACTTCAATCCGTTCCACGCAGGCCACGGCCTGCCTCACAAGTGAGGTCTGTTATTCTTGCCTAAGATGCATAGCGTCGCGCGCCGCCCGGCCCGAACCTTCGCCTGCGCCGCCACGTTATTCGCTCTCAACGCTTACATCACGATAGGTTTGTTCCGCACCGAGTACATGAATGCTATGGGATCCATCGAGGGCGTGTACATCGGACTGGCGCGCTATGTCTCTCATTACTGGCATGATCTGGGCTGGTTCCCTCAGTGGTACGGCGGCATTCCGTATCCCGATACCTACCCGCCGTTGCTGCATTGGATCTCCGCGCTCGCCGTTACGCTGACCGGCGCATCGCCCGGCCTCGCCTATCACTTCGTTTGCGCGCTTTTCTACTCACTCGGACCAGTCACTTTCTTCTGGATGGCATGGCGGCTTTGCGGCAATCGTGCATGCGCCTTCGCCGCGGCTGTAGGTTACTCCCTGCTCTCACCAAGCTGGCTGCTCATAAAAGATATTCGCGTCGACTCGGCGAGTTGGTTCGGCGCGCGCCGCCTGCAGGATCTGGTCTACTACGGTGAAGGGCCGCATGTCACGTCGCTGTGCCTGCTGCCGCTGGCGATCGGCATGCTGCACGTGGCGTTCGAGAAGCGTAAGCCGTGGTATTGGATTGGGGCGGCATTGGCCATTGCCAGCGTGCCGCTGACCAACTGGCTGGGCGGGATGGCGCTGGCCATGGGCATTGCCGCATACCTGTTGGCGGGCTTGCCGGCAGGGGCGCGGCCGCTTCCCCCGTGGCTGCGTACCGGCGCCATTGGCGTTTTTGCTTATGCGCTGGTGATGCCGTGGCTGTCTCCTGCGACGATCGCCGTAATCCGCGCCAATGCGCCGCGCGTGGCTCTCGGTTACCGGTTCCAGGGGCGAAACCGCCTGTTCGCGGCGGCCTTTGTCCTGTTCTTCCTGCTGACAGCGTGGCTCATGCGGCGCTGGAAGACGCCCAGCCACACGCGCTTCGCGCTGCTATTCTCGATCGTCACGGCCGCCTGCGCGCTCGGCAGCTATTGGTTCAATCTGTCCCTGGTTCCGCAGCCCGGACGTTACACCCTGGAAATGGATATGGCGCTGTGGGTCGCGCTGGTCTTCGCGGTCTGGCCTTTCGTCGAACGCCTGGATCGCCGCGCGGCGCTGGCCGTGGCGGCCGCGGCCCTTATCGCTTGCGAACCCTTTGTGGTGCGCGAACGCCGCGCCGCCCGTTCGCTCGAACAGCCCATCGATATCCGCCGCACCATCGAATACAAATCCGCACAATGGCTGAGCCGCAACCTGCCGGGCGCACGGGTATACGCCAGCGGCAGCATCGGACTCTGGCTAGGCGCCTTCAGTGACTCGCCTGAAATTGCCGGCGGCTTCGATAACGGCATTACGAATCCCTTCCTGGTCCATGCTGTTTTCCAGATTATGGCGGGTGAGCGGCAGCAGCTCTCGATTGACCTGATGCGCGCATTCGGCGTCGACGCGATCGTGGCGGGCGGCAAAGACAGCGCCGAGTATTTCCATCCCATCGCGCATCCCGAAAAATTCGCCGGCATGCGCGAGTTGTGGCGCGACGGGGGTGATGCCGTTTACGAGATTCCGCGGCGCACGCGCTCTCTGGCGCACGTCATGATGCCGGGTGACTTGGTGCAACTTCCGCCGGTGGCTTATGATTCAGCCTTTATGCAGCCATATCTCACGGCCCTTGAGAATCCAGCTTATCCAGCCGCGGAGTTTGGTTGGCGCGCGCCCAGCCGAGCCGCCATCACCGCGAATCTGCGCCCCGACCAGATCGTTAGCGTGCAGATCACCTGGGAT
>Ga0335074_10002566_pt1 | contig 24798 bp, 24 predicted proteins | sample Lox_Sample_23_FD_206715 | JGI IMG/M metagenome (GOLD analysis project Ga0335074, IMG submission 206715) | Soil microbial communities from Loxahatchee National Wildlife Refuge, Florida, United States - Lox_Sample_2.3 | ecosystem: Environmental > Terrestrial > Soil > Wetlands | place: USA... | reverse complement strand
GCCTAGTGCGGGTGAGCTGAGCCGGCTTGGGCTCATTGGGGCCTGCGGGGCAAGCGCTGCCGGTGCGGCGACAGGTCCCGTCCATCCCGCCGCGTCCCCTCCCGGTCCCGGTGCCCCGGGAAATGTCAGAGGGCGCCCTTAACGTGTGCCTGTCCAATTCACCAAATGCAAAGGGGCGCCCCGATGAATGATTGCCAGCGTGTGAATGATTGCCAGCGTGGCATGAAGTGCCAGACTCGCTGCCGCGACTGCATTATCGCGGTCACCGAAACACGAAACGTGACGGGCCGTCTCGGGCAGGACGAACTTCGGGCCCTCCGCGTTCTCGCGGACGCGGGGCTGGTGCCGCCACTGGCCCGCGTGCTTGCCAGCTCAGCGGCCCGGAACTGGATCTTTCCCGACACGAAGGCGTCGTGATGATAGCGGACCGATCGCGTTCCCGCCGACGAATCGCGGCATCGTAATAGGGCAGTCGGAATTGGGTGAACCGGTTGAATCGCCCATTTTCCTTCACTACGCTGGCTCCGAATGTGGCCTGGTCACAGGCCAGCTTCCGGATCTGGACGAACACGCAATAACGGGACAAGGAGCGTGGCAGGGGAGTGGGTACGCGGCTGACGGGCGGGTCCCGGTTTCGCCGCGGTGTCGCGATCGCGACCGGGCTGGCGGTGATCGGCGGGCTGGCCGTTTTCGGCTCCCAGGCCGGCGCCGCCCCGACGCCGACCGTGGCCCAGGTCCAGGCCAAGGTCAATCAGCTCACGTCGCAGTACGACAAGGTAACCGAGCAACTCGACCAGGTCGGCGAGCAGCTTTCCGCCGCCCGGACCAGGCTGTCCCAGATACGCGCGGACGTGAATCACGCCGACGCCCAGTTCCAGGCGGCACGCACGACCGTGGCCCAGATCGCCGCGGCCGCCTTCGAGGACACCGGCGCGACCTCGATCGCGGGCGTGCTGACCTCCGGCGATCCTTCCGCCGTCCTCCAGCAGGGTTCGCTGCTGATTGAGCTGACCGGCAACCGCAACGCCGAGACGGCGCAACTGCTCGCCGACGCCAGCCAGCTGACCGGTGTCGAGCAGGAACTGCAGCGCACCGAGAGCGGGATCGCGGCGCTCAAGACCCAGCTGGCCGACCACAAGGACTCCCTGAGCAAGCTCATCGCCACCGAGCAGGCCACGCTGGACAGCCTGACCGTGCCGGAACAGCAGGTGGTCAAGAGCAACACGATCGGCGCGAACGGCAGCACCCAGAAAGTCGCCTACACCGGGCCGACCACGACCCAGGCGGACCAGGCCGTCGCGTTTGCCTACGCGCAGCTCGGCTGCCCCTATGTCTACGGCGGCACCGGGCCGTGCCCGCTCGGCTACGACTGCTCGGGACTGGCCCAGGCGGCCTGGGCGGCGGCGGGCGTGGCCATACCGCGCGACAGCTACGAGCAGTGGGCCGAGCTGCCGCACGTCTCGGTCTCCGCCATCGAGCCCGGAGACCTGCTGATCTACAACGGTGAAGGGCACGTCGCCATCTACGTGGGCGGCGGATACATCATCGACGCGCCGCAAACCGGCATGGACGTGGAGCGGATTCCCATGAGCACGCCCTGGTACGCCGATAACCTCGACGGAGCGGTCCGCCCGTAACCGGGCCGCCCATCCCGCCCCGCACATCAAGCCGCCGTCCGGGTCGCCCCTGCGGACGATGCGAAACGGGCCGTGGTACGGCACTGTTGACCTATGAAGCGGCACGGGGACCGTAGGCGCGTGGCCGCCGTCCTCCTGGGCCTGGCCGTCCTGACCGGGTACCTGCTGCCCGGGCTCTCCGACCCGGGGGCACGCTGGCCGCTGTGGGATGCCCGGGTGTACTGGTGGGGCGGGCGGCAGGCCGCCCGGCACGCGGCGCTGTACGCCTCCGGGGGGCCGTACAACTTCACCTACCCGCCGTTCGCCGCGTCCTTGTTCCGGCTCGGCGCGGCCGCGCCGGAGGGCTGGCTGGCCGCCGTCGTCACCGTGGGGAGCATCGGTGCCCTGGTCGCGCTGTGCTGGCAGGCGCTGGGCGCGGCCCGGGTCCGGCGGCGGCCGGAAACCGTGTTCGCCGTGGCGGCGCTGGCCCTGCTGACCTGGCCGGTCGACTACACGCTGCACCTGGGCGAGGTCAACCTGATCGTGGCCGCGCTCGCCGGGGCGGACCTGCTGGCCCGGCGGGACGGCGCCTGGTGGCAGGGGCTGGCCACCGGGCTGGCCGCCGGGATCAAGCTCACCCCGCTGATCTTCGTGGCCTACCTGCTCCTCACCCGCCGCATCCGGGCCGCGGTGACGGCCGCCGCCACCTTCGCGGCCACGATCGTCGTCGGCCTGGTCCTGCTGCCCGCCCAGTCGCGCGCCTTCTGGCTGGGCGGCGCCTTCGTCAACCCGAGCCGGGTCGGCAACCCGGCCAATCCCTCCAACCAGGCGCTGTCCGGGGCGATAGCCCGGCTCGCCGGCGGCCTGGACGGGGTCCGGGGATGGTGGCTCGCCGTGGCGCTGCTGACCGGGCTGGCCGGTATCGCGATCGCCGTGTGGGCGCACCGGCGCGGCCACCGGCTGGCCGGGGTGGTGTGCTGCGCCGTCACCGGCCTGCTCGTCTCGCCGTTCTCGTGGACCCATCACTGGGTCTGGACCGTCCCGCTGCTGATCGGCCTGGTCACGACGGCATGGCGGCGCCGCTCGCCGGTCTACGGCCTGGTCGCGGTGGCGGTGGCCGTCGCGTTCTCCGGATTCGTGCCGCTGCCCTGGCCCGGCCGCCCGCCCAGCCCGGTCCTGCTGCTGGCCGGCGACCTGTACGTACTGTGCGGCCTGGCCGTGCTCGCGGGCACCGCCCTGGTCCTGGCCCGCGAGAGCCCGGTCACCGTGCCCGGCCGCGGGGCCCGGGCCCGGGCCGCGGCCGACCGCGCTGGCCCGCCGGGACGCACGTGCCCTAGCCTTATCGGGTGGACGATGGCCTGGAGTCCGGAAGTCCGGCTGCCGTCACGTCCCCCGCTGCACCAGCCGCGGCGCCAGCCGTGACGGCAGGCCCGCCCCCCGAGAACCGCCCTCGAAGGCCCCGAGGGCCGCACGGGCCGCTGACCCGGGTGCGCCAGATCGCAATGATTCTCGTCTTCGACCTCGGCGGGCCGCTCCTGGCCTACAGCCTGCTGCGCGCGGGCGGGATGAGCGCCGTGGCGGCGCTCATCATCAGCGGGATATTCCCCGCCCTGGGCATCGTCATCGGCGCTGTGGTCGACCGGCGGCTCGACATCATCGGGGTCGTCGTCCTGGCCGGCCTGATCGTCGGCACGGCGGCCGGCCTGGTCAGCGACAACGCGCGGCTCTATCTGGTCGAGGGAGCGGTGCCCTCGCTGGTCTTCGCGCTGGCCTGCCTGGGCTCGCTGCGCGGCAGGAAGCCGCTGATCTACCGGTTCGCGGTCGAACTGCTCGGCCCGGACACCCCCAAGGGCCGCGAAGTCACCGAGGCCTGGCAGTACCCCGGGTTCCGGCGGGCGTTCCAGGTCATCACGGCGGCCTGGGGCATCGCCTACCTGATCGAGGTCGCGGCGCGCCTGGTGGTCGTGGAGACCACCTCCACCGGGATCGCGCTGCTGTTCTCCAAGCTGGTGCCCTACGTCTTCGCCTTCGGCCTGTCCCTGTGGACGCTGGGCTACGGCGAGCACGAGAAGAGGAAGGCGGAGCAACTCGCTGCGGCCGCCGCGGGCCCGGCCATCCCAGCCGCCGTCACCGAACCGTGATGGTCTGCCCCTATACACTCATCCGGTGCGCCGCACGCTGATCGTCACCAACGACTTCCCGCCCCGCCGGGGCGGGATCCAGTCGTTCGTGCACGGGCTGGCCACCCGGCTGCCGCCGGGCACCGTGGTGGTGTACGCGCCGGCCTGGGACGGCGCGGCCGAGTTCGACGCCCAGCAGCCGTTCCCGGTGATCCGCCATCCGACCTCGCTCATGCTGCCGGTGCCGTCCGTGTCCCGCCGGGCCGCGGCCATCGCCCGCGAGCACGGCTGCGACACGGTCCTGTTCGGCGCGGCCGCGCCGCTCGGGCTGATCACCTCCGCGCTGCGGCGGGCCGGAGTGACCAGGACCGTCGCGCTGACGCACGGTCACGAGGCGGGCTGGGCGGCGTTGCCGGTCGCCCGCGGCCTGCTCCGCCGCATCGGCAACGAGGTCGACGTGGTGACGTACCTGGGCGAATACTTCAGGGTCCGGTTGGCCCGCGTGCTGTCCCCGGCCGCGGCCGAGCGCATGGTACGGCTAGCGCCCGGCGTCGACGTGACGTTCTTCCGCCCCGGAGCGGGCGGCGCCGCGGTCAGGGACCGGCTGGGCCTGGGTGACCAGCCCGTGGTGGTCTGCGTGTCCCGGCTGGTCCGGCGCAAGGGCCAGGACACGCTGATCCGGGCCTGGCCGCGGGTGCGGGCCGAGGTGAGCGACGCGGTGCTCCTGCTCGTCGGCGACGGACCCTACGCGGGTCGGCTGCGGCGGCTGGCGGGCGAGCTGGGCGTCAGCGACGCGGTCCGGTTCACCGGGCCGGCCCCGTGGCCCGAACTCCCCAGCTACTACGACGCGGCCAACGTGTTCGCCATGCCGTGCCGGACCCGGCGCGGCGGGCTCGACGTGGAGGGGCTGGGCATCGTCTACCTGGAGGCGTCGGCCACGGGCCTGCCGGTGATCGGCGGTGACTCGGGCGGCGCCCCGGACGCCATTCTCGAGGGCGAATCCGGCTACGTCGTCCACGACGTGGAGGGCACGGCGGACCGCCTGATCGAGCTGCTCTGCGATCCGGCCAAGGCCCGGGCCATGGGGGAGAAGGGCTTGGCCTGGGTGGACCGCGAGTGGCGCTGGGAACTGGCCGCCGCCCGGCTGGCCGCGATCTTGGCCGGCTGAGCCGCAGCTGACCCGGCCCGGCGGCTAAGCCGGCCTCACGGCCGGCCGGCGGGCCGAGGCCTCACGAGTACAGCATGTCGATGTCGGCGGCGAAGTCCTTGGCCAGCACGCTCCTGCGGATGCCCAGCTTGGCGCTGAGCTGGCCGCTTTCCACCGTGAAGTCCTCGTCGAGGATGCGGAACCGCCGGATGGACTCGGCCCGGGACACCGCCTGGTTGGCGTCGTCCACCGCGGCCTGCACGTCGGCGACCAGGTCCGGGTCGTCGCGCAGCGACGCGACCGTCGCGTCGGCCGTCTTGCCGTGCCTGGCCTTCCACGGCCCGAGCACGTCGGCGTCCAGGGTGATCAGCGCGGCAACGTACGGCCTGCCGTCCCCGACCGCCATGGCCTGGCTGATCAGCGCGTGGCTGCGCAGCCGGTCCTCGAGCACCGCGGGCGCGACGTTCTTGCCGCCGGCCGTGACGATGATCTCCTTCTTCCGCCCGGTGATGGTCAGGAATCCCTCGTCGTCGAGCTCACCGACGTCGCCGGTACGGAACCAGCCATCCTCGGCGAAGGTCTCCTTGGTCGCCGCCTCGTTCTGCCAGTAGCCGGGGAAGACGAGCCCGCCGTGGATGAGGATCTCGCCGTCCTCGGCGATCTTGATCCCGACTCCGGGCAGCGGCTGGCCGACCGTGCCGATCTTGTTACGGTCCGGCCGGTTGACGGTGGCGGCCGCCGTCGTCTCGGTCAGCCCGTACCCCTGCAGGACGGTGACGCCCACGCCACGGAAGAAGTGGCACAGCCGGTCGGTGAGCGCGGCGCCTCCGGAGATGGCATAGCCGGCCCGGCCGCCGAGCGCGGCCCGCAGCTTGGCGTAGACCAGCCGGTCGAACAGCGCGTGCCGGGCTCGCAGGCCGACCCCGGGGCCGCTCGGTGAGTCGAGCGCCTCGCTATAGGCGATCGCGGTGCGGGCCGCGCGGCCGAAGATGGCCCCCTTCTTCTCGCTGATCGCCTTCTGCTCGGCGCTGTTGTACACCTTCTCGAACACCCGGGGCACGGCGAGGATGAACGTGGGCCGGAACCCAGCCAGGGCGGGCAGCAGCGCGTTAATGTCCCCGCAGTGCCCGAGGACGACCCCGGCTTCGATGCAGCCCACCTCTATGATGCGGGCGAAAACGTGCGCCAGCGGCAGGAACAGCAGCGTGCCGGCGTCTTCCGTCCCAGTGAAGGTGGTGAGCGGGCCGAGGAACGCGTTGCGCACGGCGGCCAGCAGGTTCCGGTGGGTAAGCTCGCAGCCCTTGGGCCGCCCGGTCGTGCCCGAGGTGTAGATGACGGTGGCCAGGTCGGATGCCTTGGCCGCGCCGGCCCGGGCGGCGATGACCTGGTCCTCGACCACGGCGCCGGCCTCGGTCAGCGAGTCCAGGGACGCCGTGGCTCCGGCCGCGCCCGGCTCCATCCGCCAGATGTGCTCAAGGGCCGGCACCCGGTCCCGGAACCCGTCGATGAGCTGCTCGAAGGCGGCCGTCTCGACGAAGCAGGCCCGCGCGCCCGAGTCGCTGAGGATCCACTCGGCCTGCTCGGCCGAGGACGTCTCGTAGACCGGCACCGCGATGGCGCCCGCGGTCCAGATCGCGTAGTCGATCAGCGTCCACTCATACCGGGTGCGCGACATCAGCGCGACCCGGTCCCCGGCCTCGATGCCGGCCGCGACCAGGCCCTTGGCCAGCGCGGTGACCTCGCCGGAGAACTGGCTGGCGGTCACGTCCGTCCACTCCCCGGCCAGGCCAGCAGGTCCGGGTCGGCGCAGCATGACCGCCTGCGGCTGCTCGGCCGCCCGGCGGAAGATGGCCTTGGCGAGGTTGGCGGTGGCGGGGATTTCTGCCAGGACCGGCATGCTGTACTCGCGCATGGCACCTCCATCCAGGTCGATATTCGGGGTAACGCCCACGGCCAAGCTTAAGCCGCTGGCCGGCCGTTTCCGGCGGGCCTTACCGTGGTGGCATGCGAGTTCACGTGGTGAGCGACGTGCACGGGCGGGCGGATGCACTGGCGGGCGCGGGTCACGGGGCCGACGCGCTGATCTGCCTGGGCGACCTGCTGCTGTTCCTCGACTACGCGGACTACGAGCAGGGCATCTTCGCCGACCTGTTCGGGGCCGAGGCGACCCGGGTCTACGTCGAACTGCGCACCGCCGGGCGGTTCGACGAGGCCAGGGAGATGTCGGCCCAGCTGCTGGCGCAGAAAACCGAGAGCCGGGCCGTCCTGTTCGAGGCGGCCATAAACAGGCAGTACGCCGAGCTGTTCGGCGCGCTGCCGGAGCCCGCCTACCTGACCTACGGCAACGTGGACGTGCCCGGGATGTGGGGTACCTACGCCAAACCCGGGCATCAGATCCTGGACGGCGGCACGGTTGACCTGGACGGATGGAGGTTCGGTTTCGTCGGCGGCGGGCTGAAGTCGGCCTACCGGACGCCCAACGAGATGACCGAGGAGGAGTTCGCGGCCAAGCTCGAGGCGGTCGGCGAGGTCGACGTGCTGTGCACGCACATCCCGCCCGCGGTTCCCGAGCTCCTGTACGACACCATGGCCCGCCGCCTGGAGAAGGGCAGCGTGGCCCTGCTGGAGACGATCAGGGCCACCCGGCCGAGGTACTCGATCTTCGGGCACGTGCACCAGCCGCTGGCCCGCCGGACCAGGATCGGCGTCACCGAATGCCTGAACGTGGGGCACTTCCGCGCTACCGGCGCCCCCTTTGTCCTGCAGTGGTAGCGGTACCATCGTGGGTAGGAGGCAATAGGTGTCGGAATCCCGGGACGATGGCCAGCCTGGAGGCAGCGGCCAGCCCAGAAACAGTGACCAGCCGGGCAACGGCGGTCAGTCAAGAACCAATGGCCAGTCAGGCGGCGGCAGCCCGGCCAGGTCGAGCCGGGGCAGCGACCCCTTCGCCGATCTCCAGCGCTGGCTGATGCGCGCGGGCGCGCGCAGTATGGCCAATCAGGTCGCCGACCAGGTCCGCAGGACGGTCGGCCAGCAGCAGCGGCGAGACCGCGGTGACGTGTGGGACACGGCCACCAACGAGCCGCCGCCCGAGGAGTCGCCGGAGTGCCAGTGGTGCCCGATCTGCCAGGCGGCCCGTGCGGCGCGCATGGGTAGTTCGGGCGGCCTGATGTCCAGCCTCGCCGACGCCGGCGGAGCCCTGGCGGCCATGGCCCAGGACGCGTTTTCCGCTTTCGAGCAGGTCATGAAAACCCAAGATCAAAACCGATCTACCGAACGGACCGGCACTCAACGTCCCGCTCAGCCTCCACGTCCCCCAGAGCCGACCGAGCCGACTCCTTGACCCTCGCCATCGGCGTCGACGTCGGTGGTACCAAGGTTGCAGCCGGGGTGGTTGACGAGCATGGCCGGATCATCGCGAAGCTGAAGAGGTCCACGCCCGCCGCCAGCCCGCCGCTGACCGAGCAGGCGATCGCCGACGTGGTGACCGAACTGCTCGGCGGCCATCAGGTCGCCGCCATCGGGCTCGGCGCCGCCGGGTTCGTCGACAGCGCCCGCGCCACCATGTTGTTCGCGCCGAACCTGGCCTGGCGCGACGAGCCGCTCAAGCAGCGGGTGGAGGAGCGCCTCGGCCGCGCGGTCGTGGTGGAGAACGATGCGAACGCCTCGGCCTGGGCCGAGGCGCGGTTCGGCGCCGCCCGCGGCTACCGCGACGTGATGCTGGTGGCGGTCGGGACCGGGATCGGAGCCGCCATCATCATCGGCGGCGAACTGTACCGTGGCCGGTGGGGTATCGCCGGCGAGCCCGGGCACGTCCGGGTGGTGCCCGACGGGCGGCTGTGCGGGTGCGGGAACCGTGGCTGCTGGGAGCAGTACGCCAGCGGCAACGCCCTGGTCGCCGAGGCCCGCGAGTTCGCCAGGCGTACGCCGAAGGGCGCCATGAGGCTGCTCCAGCTGGGCGGGGGAGTGCCCGAGGGGGTTTCCGGCCCGGAGATCACCCAGGCCGCGACCGAGGGCGACCCGGCCGCGCTGCGCTGCTTCCAGACCGTGGGCGGCTGGCTCGGCCAGGGCCTGGCCGACCTGGCCGCGGTCCTGGATCCGGCCTGCTTCGTGATCGGCGGCGGCGTGTCCGAGGCCGGTGAGCTGCTGCTCGATCCGGCCCGCACGGCCTTCGAGCGGGCCCTGACGGGCCGGGGTCACCGGCCGTTCGCCGAGATCAGGGTCGCGCAGATGGGCGAGGACGCGGGCATCGTCGGCGCCGCCGATTTGGCCCGCGAAGCGGGCCAAATCGGCCTGTCTTCCCCGCTCGCTCTGTTGCCCCCCGCTCGCCTCCGGCGCCTCTTGACCCGCCGCCTTCCCTCGTCGCGCCTTCGGCGCTCCTCAGTCCAAGCGGCGGCGGCGCCTCCGGCTCGCGGGGCCCCTTAGACGACGGCGCCGTCGTCGCCGTCGTCGGGGCCGCCGGGGCCGGGATCGTGCATGCGCAGCACGAGGATGGCGAATCCGGCCACGAAGGCGGCAACGGCGCAGAACGCCGCCAGTCCCGACACCGACCAGCCGACCGCCGTGGCCACTATCAGGTAGCCCGGCCCGCCGAACAGCGCTATCCAGGCGCCCTTGGCCAGCGGATCCAGCTTGGGCAGCGGCGGCGGGGCCGGCGGGATGAAGTGCTCCCCGTCGTCGGCCGGCGTCTCGGCGGGCGGGACGCCGCGCGCCACCGGCCCGCGGATCCGCCGCGGCGCCTGGATCACCTCAGGGTCGGGTGCCCCGTCAGCGTCCAGCCTTCCGTGCCGTCCGGCCGCCCCACCGTTCATCGCACCCGGTTCGTCGCGGAACCCGTCGGGTCCGTCTTCGCCGTTGGGCCCGGCCAGGCCACGGTCCACGCGGGCTGCGTGCCGCCCGGGTTCCCCGTCAGCGGCGTGCCGCCCGTGCTCCCCGTCGGCGGCGTGTCGTCCGGGCTCCCCGTCCCCGGCGACGGTCTGCGGTCCACGGTGCTTCCCGTCGGCCCCGCGCGCCCCATCAGCCTCGTCGACACCATCGGTTTCGCGGTCCGGCTCGGGCGGCATGTCTTCGCGGGCCGGCCAGGGAGCGGGCTGCTGCCCGGTCAGCGGCGCATCGAACCGGGCCACAAGGTCACGCCATGCCGCGTCCTCGTCGCGCTCTCTGCTCTCGGTGTTATCCCAGTCCGGCACGTCCCCACCGCTGCGTATCGAAGCCTGCCCTCCACGATAGCCGCCTCCGGCCCGCTGCCGGGAGGATAAATCGCGGCATGGGATCACCTAGCCGGCGTGATCCTGCACGAACTTCACACTGCCCTCGAAGATTGCCTCCGCGTCGTTGTCGAGGGTCGCGACATGGTAGCTGTCGGCGCACTCGCGCACCGTGACCTGGTCCTTGGGCACGCCCGCGAGCAGCACCTTCATGCTGGCCGGGCCGACGACATGGTCGACCGTGCTGCGGTAGACGAGCACCGGCTGCCGCACGTCACCCAGCTGGCGGGTGGTGGCTTTCCACAGCTGCGGCAGCGTGGCCGCCGCGCGGACCGGCACCCGGTCGTAGCCGACCTCGTGCGCGTCCGGCTTCTTGATGTCACTGGCGATGCCGGGCAGCGACGGCAGCACGTGCTTGAGCACCGGAGCGAGCAGGAAGAGCTTGGTGTCCGGGGCCAGCGACGGGTTGACCACGACCAGGCCGCGTACCGCGCTGCCGTGGACCTCGGCCAGGCGCAGCGCGAGGCAGCCGCCCATCGACAGCCCGCAGACGAAGGTCTGCTCGCACCGGCCCGCCAGCGCGCCGAACGCCCGGTCCACCTCGCCGTACCAGTCCTGCCAGCCGGTCCGGGCCAGATCCTGCCAGGTCGTGCCGTGTCCGGGCAGCCGGGGCAGGCTGACCGTCAAGCCGTGGGCGGCCAGGTAGTCCGCCCACGGCCGCAGCGTCTGCGGGCTGCCCGTGAAGCCGTGGCACAGCAGCACGCCCACCGGACCGCCGGCGTGCTCGAACGGCTCCGTCCCAGGAAGCGATGATGACATGGGGGCATTATCTCCTCCCGCCCCCGTCATCGCGCTCTTTGGCTCGCCCCCTGGACGTGGGACGATAAAGGGGTGTTCTACTGGGTGACGAAGTACACGCTGGGGCTGACGCTGAAGATCGTCTTCCGGCCCCGGGCCTCAGGGGTCAAGAACGTGCCCCGCCGGGGGCCGGTCATCCTGGCCAGCAATCACCTGTCGTTCTCCGACCACTTCTTCGGGCCCCTGCCGGTCCCGCGCAAGGTGATCTTCCTGGCCAAATCGGAGTACTTCACCGGGCGCGGGCTGAAGGGCCTGATCAGCAAGGCGTTCTTCGCCGGGGTCGGCCAGATCCCGATCGACCGGGCCGGGGGAGCGGCGGGGGAGCAGGCGCTGCGGACCGGCCTGCAGGTGCTGGCGGCCGGGCGCGTGCTCGGCATCTACCCGGAAGGCACCCGTAGCCCGGACGGCCGCCTGTACCGGGGCAAGACCGGCGTGGCCCGGCTCGCCATCGAGTCCGGCGCCCCGGTCGTCCCGTGCGCCATGATCGACACATTCGAGTTCCAGCCGCCCAGCACGATCTGGCCGAACTTCCGGGTCCGGCCCGGCGTCAGGTTCGGCGAGCCGCTCAACTTCTCGCGCTACCGGGGGCAGGCCGACGCCATGCTGCTGCGCACGGTCACCGACGAGATCATGCAGGCGATCGCCAAGCTCTCCGGCCAGGAATACGTGGACATCGACGCGCGACGGGCCAAGGCCGAGATGGCCGCCGCGGCCCGCGGCCAGCGAGGCGAGAACGCCAACCAGGACGAGCCCGGCCAGCAGGACGGTGACGAAACCGCCTGACCGCTCGCCGGGCCGAGTTTTACCTCGGCTCATGCCACATGCATCCGCACGGGGTGTTCTCGCCTACTAAGGTTGGTGCCATGCGAGTGGGAGTCCTAACCGGCGGCGGCGACTGCCCCGGCTTGAACGCAGTTATCCGTGCCGTGGTCCGCAAGGGCGTGCAGGAATACGGCCTTGAATTCGTCGGGTTCCGCGACGGGTGGCGCGGGCCGCTCGAAGGCGACACCGTGCCGCTGGACATCCAGGCGGTGCGCGGCATCCTGCCGCGCGGTGGCACGATCCTGGGCTCCTCCCGTACCAACCCGCTGAAGAGCCCGGGCAGCGGCGCCCGCAACGGCATCGAGCGGATCAAGGACAACCTGGCTGGCCTCGGCGTCGACGCGCTGATCGCCATCGGCGGCGAGGACACCCTCGGCGTGGCGGCCAGGCTCGGCGAGCAGGGCGTTCCCGTGGTCGGGGTGCCCAAGACGATCGATAACGATCTCAGCGCCACCGACTACACCTTCGGCTTCGACACGGCCGTGAACATCGCCATGGAGGCGATCGACCGGCTGCATACCACGGCGGAAAGCCATCACCGGGCGCTCATCGTCGAGGTGATGGGCCGGCACGCCGGCTGGATCGCGCTGCACGCGGGCCTGGCCGGCGGCGCGAACGTGATCCTGATCCCGGAGCGGCCGTTCGACATCGAGCGGGTCTGCGCCTACGTCCAGCACCGGTTCCAGACCAGGTTCGCGCCGATCGTGGTCGTGGCCGAGGGGGCGCACCCGGTGAGCGAGGAACTCGCCACCAGCACCGAGATGCTCGACTCGTTCGGGCACGTGCGCCTGGGCGGGATCGGCCAGCTGCTGGCCGATGAGATCGAGAAGCGGACCGGCAAGGAAGCCCGCTGCACGGTGCTCGGCCACATCCAGCGGGGCGGCACGCCGACCGCGTTCGACCGGGTGCTCGCCACCAGGTTCGGCGTGCACGCGGTGCAGGCCGTGCACGAGGAGGCGTTCGGCGTGATGGTGGCGCTGCGCGGTACTGACATCATCCGCGTGCCCCTGGCCGAGGCCACCAGCCAGCTCAAGCTGGTCCCGCCGCAGCGTTACGCCGAGGCCGAGGTGTTCTTCGGCTAGCCTCGCACCTGCTCGTCAGCGGTCCGGTACCGCCGTGAATCCCGCATCTGCCGCAGCAGGATCCTGTCGCTGAGGCCGGGGAGGATGCGGACGAGGTGCCGGCCCCAGCGGATGCTAGCCGGAAAGACGATCAGCGCCTTGTTGCGGGCCACGCCGTCCAGGATCACCCGCGCCGCCCGCTCCGGCTCCATCATCTTGGCCGGCGCGCCCGCCACCTGTTCCCGGGGGACATCAGCGGGCAACGTCATGCCGGCCACCTCCGCGTTCCGGTAGACGTTGCTGCGGACGAACCCGGGGCAGACGCAGCTGACCTTCACGCCCAGGTCGATGCCCTCCAGGCGCACCGACTGGGACAGCCCCACCAGGGCGTACTTGGCCGTGCAGTAGGGGGCGTTGCCCGGAGCCGCGAAGAATGCGACCGCCGATGAGGTGTTCACGATGTGACCGAAGCCCTGCCTGACCATGAGCGGATACGCGGCCTGCATGCCGTACAGGACACCGCAGAGGTCCACGTCCAGGACCCGGTGCCAGTGCTCCAGGGTCAGGTCGCGGAAGTCCCCGCCGATGGCGAAGCCCGCGTTGTTGAACATGTAGTCCAGGCGGCCGTAGGCAGCGGCGGTCTCCTGAACCAGGCGCGTGACCTCCTCCGGCCTGGACACGTCGACGGTGCTGGCCGCGGCCCGGCCGCCGAGACCAGTGATGGACCCAGCCACCCGGCTGGCCTCGGCGGCATTGATATCGGCGACCACCACCCGCGCGCCCCGGCGGGCGAGCTCGCGGCACAGGCCTTCGCCGATGCCCGAGCCGCCGCCGGTCACGATGGCTACCTTCTCGCTCAGCGAGTTCGCCATGGCTGCTGTGCTCCCATTACCAGACGAGCGGGACGAGGCGCTTGTGCTGCGCGGCGTAGGCGCGGTACCGGTCGCCGACCGTCGTGGCCAGCGCGGCCTCCTCGACGTGTATGCGCCAGAGCAGGGGCGTGAGGGTGAGCAGGAATACGCCGACCAGCCCGGCCCAGTTCGCGGAGGCCAGGCCGACCCCGATGCCGGCCAGGATGATCCCGGTATAGCTGGGGTGACGCAGCACCCGGTACGGGCCGGCAGTGATCACCGGCTGGTCGGAGCTGACCATGACGGTATGCGTGAAGTACGGGCCGAGAGCCTTGAAGGACCACCCCCGCAGCACCAGCCCGGCCAGCAGGACGACCATGCCGGCCGCGAAGGCGCCGACGGCGGGCCGGATCGCGGCCGCCGGGAACACGTGCGGCGCCACGTGGACCACGGCGATGCTGGCGAGGAAGACCAGGCCGAAGATCCCGCGGCCAGCGCCGCGGATCTTGATGGCTCCCTCTCGCCGCACATTGGAGCGCTGGCTGAGTTCCATCATGCCCCAGGCCGCGATGGTGACCGAGAACAGCAGGCCGGCCACATGGTTGGTGTCGAAGTAGGCGTTCATGTCTCCTCCACTGGCTACTTCGTGGGTGGTGATATGGCCCCGGCGTTGCTTTCCCCGGGGCGGGTGGCGGCCTGGAACAGGTCCGCCAGTTCGCGGCCGTAGCGGCCGATGTCGAGGCCCGGCTCGCGGGCGAGCCGGGCCGGCACCGCGTCCAGGGCGGCGCGGATGGCCATCGCCATGACGTCCGGATCGAAGTCGGCCCGGAACTCGCCGGTGCGCTGGAAGTGGATGAGCAGCTGGCGCAGCGCCGTGACTCCCTGCTCACGGATGGAGAAGTCGTACAGCGGGCGGCCGTCGGCGCCGCGCGCGTTGAGCGCGATCTCGACCACCGCGAGCACGTGGTTGCGGTTCTCGCTCACGAAGGACAGGTTGGACTCGATGTAGCTCCTGAGCATGCCCGCGCCGGCCGACTCGGCTTCGAGCCGGGGGCCGAGGTACGCCCGGCCCTTGGCGGACAGCTCGGCGACCAGCTCCCGGACGAGCTCGTCCTTGCCGCCGAAGTGATAGATGATCACGCCCTTGCTGGTGCCGGCCGTTTCCGCGATGCGGGCCAGGGAGGCCTGCCCGTAGCCCAGCTCCGCGATGGTGTCGATGGCCGCCGCCATGATCTGCGCCCGGCGTGCGGTCTCGATGAAGCTCCGGCCCGTCTTTTGACCGCCCGTTCCCTTTTCTGACCGCATGGTCAAAAACTAGCCCCACCGGTCAGAAAATGTCAAGCCCGCTCCCGCCGGCGTCCCCGCCCGCCTCCGAACGTCATGAAACCGGGATTGCGGGGTGAATCCCCGTGCGCGTATACTCGCCTACGAGTACTTGGCGACGAATCCTCGTAGGCGAGGACTCAGAGGCGAGGACTCAGAAGCGAGGACTCGGAGGCGGGGTGGTGTGGGATGGCCAAGCGCCGCAAGGTCAGCAACCTGCTGGCGGTGTCGCTGCTCACGCTGCTGACGGAGCGGCCGATGTACCCCTACGAAATGGCGACGCAGCTGCGGGAACGCGGCAAGGACAATGCCATCGAGATCAACTGGGGATCGTTCTACACGGTGGTCCAGAACCTGGAGAAGCACGGGTTCATCGAGGCCGTCGAGACCGCCCGGGAGGGCAGGCAGCCGGAGCGGACCACCTACCAGATCACCGACGCGGGCCGGGCCGAGCTGATGGACTGGATGCGGGAACTGCTCAGCGTCCCGGAACGGGAGCACACCAGGTTCGAGGCCGCCCTCGGCGAATCCGCCGTGCTGCCCCCGGACGAGCTGATCGCCCTGCTGCAGCAGCGGCTGGCCGTGCTGGAGAAGGCCAATGACCGGCACCAGGCTGAGCTGGAGACACTGGCCACCCAGTTGCCCCGGCTGTTCCTGATCGAGTCGGAGTACTACCTGGCGCAGCGCCGGGCCGAGGAGGAGTGGGTGCGCGGTCTGCTGGCCGAGTTCACCAGCGGCACGTTCCCTGGCCTGGAGGAATGGCGCCGGTTCCACGAGACGGGGGAGCCCCCGCCCGAGATTCTCGCGCTTCTCGAGCAGCAGGGAGGAGGCGGCCGGTCCGCAGCTGACTGAACGACCCCGGCCTGGTGCGGCAACACCGGCGGCCGGGGCCGTCAAACCTCAAGCCGATCCCGCGAGCACGCGGAACCCGAGGTCCCACCATCAAGAGTAGCCGGGTTTCTCCTCGCGGGGCTGGCCCGCCGCCGCAGGCGGCCAGACGAACATCGTCACGATCCGTAACCGTAGGAGACAACCAGTGAGTTCAACCGACTGCGCCATCGAGGCGCATCAGCTCGTCAAGACCTACGCCGTGCCCGGAATCAGGCAGAGCCGCAAGCACGGCATCCGGGCCCTGGACGGGCTCGACCTCAGCGTTCCCCAGGGCATCATCTACGGCCTGCTCGGCCCGAACGGAGCAGGCAAGAGCACCGCGGTCAAGATTCTCACCTCGCTGGCCCGGCCGGACGCCGGCTCGGCCCGCGTGGCGGGCCTCGATGTGCTGGCCCAGCCCGGCCGGGTACGCCACGTGATTGGTGTCGTCGCGCAGCGCTCCGGTGCCGACCCGACCGCTACCGGCCGGGAGAACCTGATCCTGCAGGGCCGGCTGTACGGGCTGCGCGGCGGTGCGGTGCGGGCCCGCGCGGACGAACTGCTCGATCACTTCGGGCTGACCGAGGCGGCGGGGCGACTGGTCAAGACGTACTCCGGCGGCATGCAGCGCAGGCTGGACGTCGCGCTCGGCTTGATGCACCAGCCGACGGTGCTGTTCCTGGACGAGCCGACCACCGGCCTGGACCCCGAGTCCCGGGCCGCCATGTGGCAGGAGATCGCCCGGCTGGCCGGCGGCGAGGGCATGACGGTCCTGCTGACCACGCACTACCTGGAGGAAGCCGACCGGCTGGCCGGCCAGCTGGCGATCGTGGACCGCGGCCGGGTGGTGGTGACAGGCACCCCGGACGGGCTCAAGGGCCAGCTGCGCGGTGACGTGGTGCAGGTGGAACTGCCCGCCGCCGCCGACGCGAGCCTGGTCCGTTCGGTGCTGGCCGGGCTGCCGGAGGTGCGGGACGTGGTCATCGCCGGGCGTGACGTGTCGGCGCGCAGCGACGACGGCGCGGCCGCGGTTCCGGTCGTGCTCGGGGCCCTGCAGCGAGCCGGCATCCACGCCGCCTCGGTGGCGGTGGCCCGGCCGTCGCTGGATGACGTGTACCTGCGGCACACCGGGCGCCGCTACTCCGAGACCCCGGGCGGTCAGGAAGCCCGCGGGGAGCGGGAACTGGCGGAGGCGAGCAGGTAATGGCTACCACGCAACTTCAGTCCGTGCCGCCCGGCGCGGCGGTCACGACTGCACCGTCCAACACCGTGGCGTTCGGCACCGCGCTGGCGCACACCTGGTACCTGACCGGCCGGAAGCTGCACGCCCTGGTGCGGCAGCCCTGGGTGCTCGCGTTCAGCGTGGTGCAGCCGGTGATCTGGCTGTTCCTGTTCGGCCAGCTGTTCCGCAAGGTCATCGACATCCCGGGCTTCGCCTACGGCGGCAGCTACCTGGACTACCTGATACCCGGACTGATCGCGATGAACGCCATGTCGAACAACATGTGGGCCGGCATGGCCATGATCGAGGAGATCGACCGGGGCACGCTGAACCGCTTCCTCGCCGCCCCGGCCAGCCGGATCGGGATCATGAACGCCACCGTGGCCGAGCAGGCGGTCAGCACCACCGTCCAGTCGCTGATCATCGTGGGCCTCGGCCTGGCCGGCGGAGCGCGCTATCACGGTGGGGTCGCCGGGGTGGCCGTCATGGTCGCGGCGTCGATCCTGGTCGGCGTGGTGTTCGGGGCGCTGTCCAACGCGACCGGCATGCTGCTGCGATCGCGTGAGGCGATCATCGGCATCTACACGTTCTTCATGCTCCCGCTGATGTTCCTGTCCTCGGCGTTCATCCCCACCCCGCTGATGCCGGGCTGGATGCAGGCCATCGCCTCGCGCAACCCGCTCAACTGGGCCGTCCAGATCGGGCGCTCCGCGGTCTCGGCTCACCCGGACTGGGGCGCGATCGCGGTCCGCTGTGGCGGCCTGCTGGTCCTCGCGGTGGCGTGCGTGGCGGTGTCGGTCGTGACGTTCCGCTCCTACCAGAAGAACGTCTGAGCCGCCCCACGAGGAACGGCCGGTCAGCTCAAGCCCGCCATCCCGCGGCCGCCGGTCAGCTGGCCGCGGTTTCCAGTTCCGGCGCCGGCTCCCCGGGAACCGGGGGCAGGACGGGACCGCTACTGCGCATGGTGCGGATGTCCCGCGGGATGAGCGCCAGCGCGGAGGCCACGATGATCGCGGCCGCGGCGGCGTACTGCGCCGAGGAGATCCCGATCGCGGTGCCGAGCGGGCCAGCGATCAGCGCCCCGGCGGGCATGGCCATCACCGAGCCGAGGACGTCGTAGGACGAGACCCGGGCCAGCTTGCCCGGCGGGATGTTCCGGGCCAGCGCCACCGTCCACTGCACCATCATCATCTCGACGAACACGCCGAGGCCGAACGACGCCAGGCACACGGCGGGCAACGGCAGGACCATGGCCAGCGAGAGCGGCGAGACGGCAATCGCGGCCCCGGTGAGAACCACGAACAGCATCGGCCGGCGCGGCGTGACCCGCAGCGATACGACGCCGCCGGCGATCAGGCCGAGGGCGTCGGCCGCGGTGATCGCGCCCCAGGCGGCCGGGCCGCCCAGGTGCTCCCTGGCCACCACCGGGCCGAGTACGGAGAAGGCCCCGTACCAGGCCATCAGCACGACGCAGAACTGGGCCACGATCACCCACAGCCAGGTGTGCGAACGGAACTCCGACCAGCCTTCCCGCAGCTCGCGGAACAACCCGGACGCCGCCGGATCGGCCGCATCCGATCCGGCAGCGGTGGCGCGGATGGACATCAGCATCGGCACGGTCGCCGCCATGCCGATCCCGCACAGCGCGAGTGCCCAGCCCGGACCGGCCGCCGCCACCAGCAGGCCGGCCGCGGCCGCGCCGGACATCTGGCCGGTGTTCATGGCCAGCCGGCTGATCGCGCTGGCTTCCTGCAGCATCCCGAGGGGTACCACGCGGGGGAGCAGCGCCTGGGAGGCCGGGTAGAACACCGCCATCCCGGTGCCGGTCAGCATCTCCAGCACGATCATCGCCCACAGCGGCGGATGGCCGGTCAGCACCAGTACGCCGAAGGTTCCCTCGCCGAGCGCCATGAGCACGTTGGCCGCGATGATCACCCGCTGCGGCGGGATCCGGTCGGCAGCCACCCCGCCGATGAGCGCGAAGACCAGGGCCGGCGCGATCTGGGCCGCGAGCACGTAGGACAGGTCCGTGGCCGAGCCCGTGAGCCGCAGCACCGCGAACGAGACGCCCACCATGGAGAACCCGACCGAGGCCGGCGCGATCAGCCGCTCCGCGAGCAGCAGCCGGAAGTCCCGGATCGCCAGCACGGGGAACCGGCGGGCGAGGCCACCCCGCGGCATCGGCTTGATCCTTCCATCAGCGGCCGGCCGCTGCGGCCGACGTTCGGTGTTGTTTGACGGTAATCAGTCCAACAGCGGCCGGGCAATTTGTTTTCCCGGCCGTCGTCTTGCGCCGGTCAGCTCAACTGGTCGATCCGCGTCCAGACTCCCGGCGGGTGGTCCTCACGAGGCAGCCAGAGCATCGGCTGCCTTCCCTCGTACCTGGGCTGGAAGCCCAGATCTCCTGGATAGCGGCCCTTCCGGTCGGGCCAGACCACCTGCAGGCAGGTCGGCCGCACGTAGCCGTAGTACCGGTCGGAGACGGCGAACAGGGTGGTCGACCGCCAGCTGGAGCGGACCGGCCGGACCGCCAGCGAGCAGGGGCAGATCCCGTCGATCTCATCTCCGGCCCCGATCACCGCGCCGTTCGCGATGCGCTCTCCGATCGAGTTCAAGATGACCGTCATGTGCTCGACGGGGAGCCCGAACATGGTCAGCTCCGGGCCCTGGTGGCTGAGCCACAGGCCGATGGTGTACGCCCAGGGCGGCGCGATCTCGTCGCCGAGCACCGCGGACACCGACCAGCCGACGGTACGGATGTCGTCGGCGACGGCCCGCAGGCAGGCCTCCGGGTCGAGGTCGATCCCCTCGGCCATCGCATCGCAGTCCGCGCACCGGCACCGCTGGTCCGGCGGGTTCGCGCGGCGTCTCCGTGGAGAGTTCATGCCACCCACGCTACGAGGGGGGTATGACATTTTCTGGCCTCCTAGCCCCCGGGGGGTGCGCGTCAACTTTGTAGGTGACTGACGGGTAACTTGCTGCCGGCGGCGTTGCGTGGCCGGTCAGGGCCGGGTCAGGCGGTGGCTGTCTGGTTGCGGGGTCGTTGCCAGATCTGTTCCCGCTGGCTACTGGCCTCGCGGCAGAGCAGGACAACGGGTCCGGCCGGCGACCGGGCATAGTGGATCAGGCTGACGGCCGCTTGAAGCGCCGGATCTCAGGAACGTCGGGACCCTTGATGAAGGCTGATTCCCTGAAGGCGTCAGGGTGCTCGCCGGCCCGCTCCACGAATATCATCCGCGGCGGCGCGGGCCTGAAGGCGTCAACCAGCTTCCGGTGCCTCTTTGAGGCGGACCACACCTGCTCTAGCACCCGCTGGCAGGACCCGTAGGATCTCCATTCCGAGCTGGCGTAGGACTTCAGGTTGAGGTCCCGCACTGCTGCCGCATCGGCCTCGACGTCATACCAGCGGTCTGGGCCTGGATGGAGCAGGAGGCAGGTCTTCCGGTCGACGGGGAAGGTCACCTGCACTTGTGGTGAGGAAAACCAGCCGCCGTTGCGGTCGGGGTAAGCCTCCGGGTCGTAGATATGGACAGGATGATCGCTGATGATGAACTCCTCCTGGCCAGCGGCGCGGATGACGTTCCATGTCATCTCGGCGCACAGTCGTGCCGGGAGGTCATCAGCCATCGCGAACTGCCCGAATACCTCGGCGTTCCATCCGGGGCTGGGCGCAATCTGCCCGCTGTCGATCATTTCCCTGATGCCCGAGCGCCAGGCGTCGACCTCCTCATCGGTCACGGTCCGGCCTTCGCTCTCCAGGAAGTCCCTGACATGCCCGCGATCGGACAGTTTCCACTGAGCCCAGAGCCGCGCAGCCTGCCTGGTGACGAAGCTCATGTTCTCGCGCATGCGAGGGGTTCGCTGATATTGCAGTTGAAGGAACGTCGCCAGCGCAATCCGCTCGCGGGGGGTAAGCGCATGGCGTGCCGCGATCTTGTCCAAGACGGGACGCGCCAGGGTCTCGATCTCGGAAAATGCCTGCTCAGCGAGCTCTGGATCATGTTCGCCATCCGAATCGTCGAGCCGGTTGTAATCGGTGATCGCGGCCTCGTTCCGCACACTCGACTTCCTGATCCTGCCTGAGCCGGACTCCAGGGTCCACAGCGGCGGATTCTCACGATCGGGCTCGACGGAGAAACGGCCAAGGTTCATCTGCGCAACATAGTGATGTACCTGCCTGCTGCCCACCGGATAGCCACCCTCATCGGTCATTGCTGCCGGGCAGCCGCCTGCCCTGACGACGAGACTCTACTGGCGCGAACCGACAGTGCCGTGTGTCGACGGCGCGCGACACGAGTGCAGGGATGCCGGGAGTCCCAGGCCGGCCTGCAGCCAGCGGGAACAGATCTGGCGACTGCGACGACCCCGGAACCAGACAGCCACCGCCTGACCCGGCCCTGACCGGCCACGCAACGCCGACAGAAGCAAGTTACCCATCAGTCACCTACAAAATTGACGCGCACCCCCGCCCCCGGGCCCCCGGCCCCCCGGCGCCGGCCACGATCTCCTCCTCAAGCCGCTCCCGCTCCCGGATCAGCTCAGCCGGGCCCGGAAGGCGGCGGTCTTGACCCGGTTCTGGCAGGACGTGGAGCAGTACCGCCGGGTGCCGTTGCGCGAGGTGTCGACGAAGACCCGGTCGCACCTGGGTGCGGTGCAGACGCCGAGCCGGTCGGACCGGGGGCCGCCGAGCACGACCGCCAGGCCCGTGGCGCAGCCGGCCGCCCATCCGTCCGGCAGCGACCGGGAAGCGGCATGGAAGTGCAGGTGCCAGGACTGCCCGTCGTGCCGTTCCAGCTCGGGCCGGGCTCCGGTCCGGATCAGCAGCGCGTTGACCGCGGCGGCGGCGTCGTCGACGGCGCCCGCGCTGACCGCCTCGAACACCCCGCGCAGTTCCGCCGCGACGAAGCACAGCTCGGCTGCCTCCTCCCAGGTGGCCTCGCGTCCGCCGTTCGCGCGCAGCACAGCGCCCACGGCCGCCGTGCGCTCGTCTCCCTCGGGCGACTGGTAGCCGCGGCCGCGGTCCTCGCCGGGCGTGAGCAGGTTCACCAGCGCCACGGCCATCCTGACCGCCACGTCCGTGTGACTGTTGAAATTCACTTGACCAGTTACACCTCGGACCTTTATCTTGTCACTGTCCAAGGGAGTTTAGCCAGTAACGGCAATCTCATCGGGGGAGGCGCCGGATGCCGGAGCTTGGCCGCGGCGCCGCACGGGACTGGATCGAGCGCTGGGATCGCCAGCAGGAGGAGAGCCTGCCGGATCGCGAGGACAGGTTCACCGCCCTGATCGACGCGGTCGAGGAGGGAACCGGGCGCCCGGACCCGCTGGTGCTCGACCTTGGCTGCGGTCCTGGTTCACTCGCCGTCCGGCTGCTCGAGCGGCTTCCGCACGCCACCGTCATCGGCATCGATGCCGATCCGGTTTCGCTGGCGCTGGGCCAGGCCGCCTACTCCGGCCGGCCCGGGCTCCGCCTCATCGACCTGGACCTGCGCGTGCCCGGCTGGTCCGCCCGGCTCGGCCTGGACCGGCCCGCGGACGCCGCGGTCAGCACCACCGCGCTGCACTGGCTGCCCGAGCGGGACCTGCGGGCCATGTACGCCGAACTGGCCACCGTGCTCGGCCCGGGCGCCCTGCTGCTCAACGGCGATCACTTCAGCCTCGACGCGAGAGAGTCGCCCACGCTGGCCCGGCTCGACCTGGCCCTGCGGCGGCGCGAGGATCAGCGGCGTTTCCCCGACGGCCATCCCGAGAGCTGGTCGGCCTGGTGGGAGGCGGCCGCGGCCGATCCGCTGCTGTCCGCACGCGTCGCCGAGCGCGGCCGCCGCCGGGTGGACGCCGGTCACCACGGCACCGAGTCCACGCGGCTCGCCACCCACCTGGACGCGCTCGTCCAGGCCGGGTTCGCCGAGGTCGGCACGCTCTGGCAGCGCGGTGACAACCGCCTGCTGTGCGCCGTCCTTCCTGGCTAGCCCTCGGCGGCAGCGTCCCTGAGCTTGCCTACGAGCGCACCGTACAACCTCCCGGCAGGTCGTTACAAACGTGCTCAGCCGCGGTTGGCGTAGGCGATGTTGATCACGCCGATGACGATCCAGATCAGCGCGACGAGCAGGAACTGACCGGCGCTAACGGTTCCCGCCGGGCTATCGCCCGGATGCAGCACAGCGACCGTGCCCCCGACGGCGAGCCCCATCGAGCCCAGGCCCAGGAACACCCGGCCGATCCCGATCCGCCCCGGCACCGGGACGCGGGGCGGCCTGCCCGGCGGCGGACCCTGCAGATGACCGTACAGCCGGGCGTCCACCCGCCGGTCGATCTCCTCGCCGATCCGTTCGACCAGGCCCTCGGCCACGGCGGTGTCGTAGCCCGGGCCGAGATCACGATGGGCCGCCGCCGAGGCCCGGACTTCATCCCTGATGCTCACGTGCGCCTCCACCTCGCTGATGCCGCCACGCTAACCGCCAGCCGGGCGGAAGGCACTGGGGCTACCACCCGATTCCGGGCTCAGGCTGGCCCTAGGAAAGCAGGCACCACGATCCGTTCGGCATACAGATTTCTACTGGCAAACTAGGTGCGTGCCAGTGATCCCCTCCCCGGAGACCTCGCCCCGGGCCCCGGACCGCACGCCCGGGCCGGACGAGCCATGCGTCCTGCTCAAACTGGGTGAGATCGTGCTCAAGGGACGGAACAGGCAGCAGTTCGAGCGCATCCTGCACGGCAACATCCGGGCCGCGCTGAAGGACACCGGCGTGCCGGTCGACATGCGGCAGCGCGAAGGGGTCATCCTGCTGCGCGTCGCCGACGGCCAAAGCCGCGGCCCGGACGGCTGGACGCAAGCCGCGCACGTCGTCGCCGAGCGGGTGCGCGACGTCCCTGGCATCGTCGCCGTGGCCCAGCCGCTGCGGGTGGCCAAGACGCCCGAGGCGGTGACCGCCGCCGCGGTGGCGCTGACCGCGGGCCGACCCGGGACGTTCGCCATCCGCGCCCGGCGGCGCGACAAGCGTTTCCCGCTCACCTCCTCGGAACTGGCCGTGCTGGTCGGCCGCGAGGTCCAGCGGGCGCACGGCCTGGCGGTCAACCTCAGGAACCCCGGCACCACCGTCTTCATCGAGGTGGACAGCGACGAGGTCTTCGTGTTCACCGAGGGCCTGCCCGGGCAGGGCGGCCTGCCGGTCGGGATGAGCGGGCGCGGCGTCGCGCTCATGTCCGGCGGCATCGACTCGCCGGTGGCCGCTTACCGGATGATGCGCCGCGGCCTGCGCTGCTTCTTCCTGCACTTTTCCGGCATGCCGCTGACCGGCCCCGAATCGATCTACAAGGCCTACGCGCTGGTCCGCGGGCTGGACCGGTTCCAGGGCGGATCGCGGCTGTTCGTAGTGCCGTTCGGCAAGGCGCAGCAGGCGCTGGCCTCCTCCGGCGCCGACCGGCTGCAGATCGTGGCCCAGCGGCGGCTGATGCTCAAGACCGGCGAGGCGCTCGCCCGGCGGCTCGGCGGCACCGCGCTGATCACCGGCGACTCGCTCGGCCAGGTGAGCAGCCAGACGCTGGCCAACCTCACCGCCCTCGACGACGCCGTGCGGCTGCCGATCCTGCGCCCGCTGATCGGCTGGGACAAGAGCGAGATCATGGCCGAGGCCCGGCGCATCCGCACCCTGTCCATCTCCGAACTGCCCGACCAGGACTGCTGCACCCTGCTCACCCCGC
>Ga0335074_10002565_pt1 | contig 24806 bp, 14 predicted proteins | sample Lox_Sample_23_FD_206715 | JGI IMG/M metagenome (GOLD analysis project Ga0335074, IMG submission 206715) | Soil microbial communities from Loxahatchee National Wildlife Refuge, Florida, United States - Lox_Sample_2.3 | ecosystem: Environmental > Terrestrial > Soil > Wetlands | place: USA... | reverse complement strand
GTACTCCGACGACCTCGCCCGGTTCGCCGAGGCCGAGCGATTCCACGGGATGCTCGCCGAGGGCTGGGAAGGGATCCTGCACGGCAACCCGCCGACGTACCGGTACTGCGCCGCCCCCGCGCCGACCCTGATGCTCCTGCTCCGCCACTACCCTCTGAGCGACGACGTCGGATTCCGCTTTTCGTCGAAGGAGTGGAACGAGTTCCCGCTCACCGCCGAGAAGTACGCGAACTGGCTCGGCTCCACCCCGGGCGAGCTCATCGGGCTGTTCATGGATTTCGAGACGTTCGGCGAGCACCACTCCGCGCAGACCGGGATCCTGAACTTCCTGAGCGCGCTACCGGACGCTGTCCGCCAGCACTCCGGGCTCGGATGGGCCACGGTGGACGAGGCGATCGTCGGCCCGCCGCGCGAGGTCCTCTCCGTCCCGTACACGATGAGCTGGGCCGACCAGAACCGGGACCTGGGCGCGTGGCTCGGCAACGACCTCCAGCGCTCGGCGTTCGAGGCGGTGAAGAAGGTCGGGGTGCTCGTGCGGCAGGCGCGCGACAGCGCGATCCTGGCGGACTGGCGGAAGCTGTTGACCTCGGACCACTTCTACTACATGTACGTGAGCGGGCACGGCGCCGACCAGGGGGTTCACGAGTACTTCTCGAGCTACGACAGCCCGTACGACGCCTACGCGAACTACATGAACGCGCTCTCCGACCTCCGCCGGCGCGCGCTCGACCGGCTCGGCGTGCCGATCCTCAAGTGAGGGGCGGAAACCTCCCGGCGAGGGAGCTCGCCCGGTCGTTCTAGGAAAAGTGGCGGCTGACGGCGACGAGGTAGATCAGCAGGATCACGGCGAGGATGAAGCCGAAGGTGATGAACTGCCCCGCGAGGCCGTAGACGACGATTTCGACGAGCAGGAAGAGGATCGTGAGGACGAGCGCCCACATCCGAAGGTGCCAGAGACCGACGGCGAGGCCGAGGATGATGAGGCCGATGACGAGAATGACGAGTCCCGCGACGACCCCGGTGACTCCGAGGAAGTGGAACGGGTTGAGACCGTTCGCGGAGCCGAGGATCGAGGAGCCGACCGCGACCAGTAGCCCGAGCAAGAAGACAATGAACCCATAGATGCCGATCAGGACCGCGAGGATCGCGACGCCGAGTGGCCGCGTCGAGGTCGGCGGGGGTGCGGAGGTGATGTTACTCATGAGTGCGAGGGTCACCGACCGGGCGGCGACACGTTCGATATGGAAGGAGCGGTCATCGCATATGAATCATTGCCTTCGTTCGCATAGCGCTCCAGCCGCGCGGCCGAGATCTGCGTCGTGGTGATTCCGTCCGAGAGCTTCGCGATCACCGCCATGACGAGGAACGAGACCGTGAAGACGAACGCGAGCACCGCGACGATCCCGAGCGCCTCGATGCCCAGCTGGTGGACCGCCGCGGCGCCACCCCCGAAGAACAGTCCGTTCGGGAGTCCGGGGTAACCGGAGCCGGTCGCGAAGATCGTCTGCGCGAAGAACGGGATCATCAGCACACCGAAGAGCCCCCCGACGAGGTGGCCGGGCAGCAGCCCCACCGGGTCGGAGATCCACTTCAGGCGGACGAATCGGCCTTCGGCGAACGCGAAGAGCGGGCCGCAGACGGCGCCGAGTATGAGAGCGCTCGCCGGGCTCACGAACCCCGCGAGGGGTGTGATGACGATGAGCCCCATGAGGGTGCCATTGACACCGGAGGTGAGGTCCGCGAACTTCCGGTGTCGGAAGAACTGAACGCTCAGGAACGAGACCATGCCGGTCGCCGCCGCGATGAAGGTCGTCAGGACGACCACGACGACCTCGGAGTTGAACTGCAGGACGCTGCCCGGATTGAAACCGAACCAACCCAGCCAGAGGAGCAGGATCGAGAGGACGAGCCAGCCGGGCTTCGGTCGCGGCGGGATCGGCGGCGAGGCGCGGAGGCCGCGGGCTCGCTCCTCACGCCAGATCTGCACCAGGATGCCGAGCCCAGCCGCCCCCGCCGCTCCGTGGACCACCAGGCCCCCGGCGAAGTCGACCATCCCAAGTTTGGCGAGCCAGCCGGTCGGGTTCCAGATCCATGCCGCGGGGATCGTCCAGATGAAGAGGAAGTAGGCGACGGAGTACACCGCGAACGACGTCAGTTTGACCTTCCGCAAGACCACGACCCCGACCAGCGCGAGAGTGACCGAGGCGAACGCCGTCTCGAACAGGAAGTACGTCCCGGGATAGAGGCCGGTGTTGAAGTACGAGGGTCCCATCGACCACCACTCGGTGCCGAACGTGCCGGCGTAGTTCGAGCTGAACCCGCCGAGAAAGAATCCCTGAGCGTAAACCGGGTTCCCAATGAGACCGTCCCAGGTCGGAGCGAAACCGAGGTTGAACCCGACGATCGCCATCACGACCACCGCGAGGCCGCTCATCAGGAGCGTCTTGAGCAAACTCCGGTAGACCGAGGTACCGAGCTCCCCGACCTCGAGGAGACCGACCGCGACGGTCATCGAGAACACGAGCAGCGCGGCGACGAGGATCCAGAGGTTGTTCAGGAGCACCAGTTCCGGCACGTCGATCCCGGGTTCGTTTCCGAGATTGGCTGTATTAATGCTCCCGCTGGAGGAGCGGGGGTCCGCCGGCGGGCGCCGGAAGCGAGACCCGCTTCGGCGAGTCGCCGTTCGCGCGCGGCGGCTCGAACCGAGGAGTTATACCTGACCGCGCCCCCCCTTCCCTCCCGAATGTCGATGCCCGGGCCCTTGGCCCCGGAGGCCCGCCCGTGATCACGATGCTCACGGGGAACAGTCGGGTGTTGCTCACCGTCAATCACGACGGAGAGTGGGGCGGGCTCTTCTACCCGTTCCCCGGGCAGTTCCAGCATCTGCGAGAGATGCGGCTCGGCGTCTTTGACGTGAGCGGCGGAAAGTTCGCCTGGCTGCGTCGCGGGAACGGCTACGAGATCCAGCAGCAGCCGTACGGAGGAGGACACCTCCCCGACTCGGTCTGGACCGGGCATGGCCTGACGCTCTCGGTCCGCGACCACGTCCATCCGAACCATGACCTGATCTCGCGGGTCTTCCGCCTGCGGGCGAACCCCGCGCGGCCGATCCGACTCTTCGCCTACCATGCGTTCCAGATCGCCGAGTCGATGTACCAGGACACCGCGTACGTGGACCCCTCGGTCCCGTCGCTGATGCACTACAAGCGCGGCTACTTCTTCGAGTTCTTCGCCGACCCTCCATACTCCCGGGCGGTCTGCGGCGAGCACACGCTGAAGGGTCTCAAGGGGACCTACGTCGACGCCGAGGACGGGCGGCTCGAGGGTCGTCAGGTCGCCCACGGCGCGGCCGACAGCGTGATGGAGTGGGACCTCGAACCGGTGCCGGATCGGGACACGGAGGTTCGCCTCTTCCTGGCCGCGGGCCGGAACCTCTCGGCGGTGCACCAGGTCCGCGACTACGTACGCAACGGCGGATACCACCGGTTCGTACGGGAGTCCGAGGCGTTCTGGGACACCTGGGTCCAGCGGCGGCTCCCGCATCCCCCGAAGGGGCTGAGCGACCTCGCTCGCAAGGTCTACCGGGCGAGCATCCTCATGATGCGCCATTCGACGGGATGGAACGGGGCCATCATCGCCTCGCCTGACACGAGCTCGCTGGTCGCCGCGGGCGACACGTACAACTTCTGCTGGTGGCGGGACGGCGGGTACATTTCGAAGGCGATGGACGAAGCGGGGCTCTACGAGAACGCGTCGCGCTTCCTCGAGTTTGCTCGTTCGTGCCAGGAGCCGAACGGTTCGTTCTTCCACCGCTACTTCCCCGATGGAGCGATGGGGAGCACGTGGCATCCCCCGCCGTCGCTGCAGATCGACCAGACCGCGAGCGTGATCGCGGCGGTCTGGCACCACTTCAAGCGGGGGGCCGACCCCGACGTGCTGCTCGACGAGTGGCCCCTCGTGAAGGGCGCCGCGACGTTCCTCTCGGCGTTCCGGGACGTGCCGACCGGACTGCCCGCGCCGAGCTTCGACCTCTGGGAGGAGCGACTCGGGATCCACCTCTACTCGACCGCCGCGGTCGCGCACGCGCTCGAGCGGGCCGCGCGGATCGCCGAGGAGATCGGGAAGGACCCGACCGTGTGGCGCAGCGCGTCGCGCGAGATCGCGGACGGCGCGCGCAGCCAGTTCTGGGACGAGTCGCTCGGCCGCTTCGTTCGCTCGCTCTCCCCCCGGGACGACCGGATCGACGCGTCGGCGCTGCTCGCCCTCAAGCTCGGCTTCCTCCCCGAGGGCGACCCGCGAACGCGGTCGGTCGTGGACGGGATCGAGAAGCGCCTCTGGAGCCCGGACGTCGGGGGGCTCGCCCGGTACGAAGGCGACGAGTACTACGGCCGGGAGAACCCCTGGATTATCTGCACGCTCTGGCTCGCGGAGGCGCGCCTCCGGCTCGGGGACCGGCCGCGCTGCCGCGAACTGATCGAATGGGTCGCCTCGCACGCGACCCCGACGCTCCTCCTGCCGGAGCAGATCGACCGGACCACCGGGGAGCCCCGCAGCGCGACCCCGCTCACCTGGTCCCACTCGACGTTCGTGGACGTGGTCCACAAGTACGCGGAGGACGAGGGCGGGGTCGACGAGGAGTGAGCGGCGGTCCTACGCCGGACGACGCTCCGCGCCCTATCGGTCGGTCCGTTCGAGGATAACGAACGACCGGCCGTCGACGCGCAGCGGGGCGCTTTGCCCCGGCTGCCACTCGAGCGGAGCGGAACGGGAGCCCGAGCGGAGCAGCTCGGTCCAGCGCCCGGTCCAGTCGACCGCCGGAACCTGAGCCGCGCCCTCCCCGACGTTCGCGAGCAGGACCGCCGAACCGTCCCGGCTCTCGCGGAGCACCGCGACGAGCCGCTCCGCTTCCCACGCGCGGGCCTCGACACGGCCCCCCGGCCGCAGCGCGGGCAGCTCCCGGCGGAAACGGAGGAGCGTGCGCACCAGCTCCCGGTACGACCGGCCCCGCGGAGTGTCGGCGCCGGAACGGTCGAGGTGGGAGCGCTCGAACGTCGAGCGCGCGGTCGGGCTCGGTCCCGGTCGGGGGTGCCCGAGCGCCCGAAGCTCGCGCCGCCGACCTCGCCGGAGCATCGCACCCGCCGCGAACGCGGGGTCGGTGAAGAAGTAGAACGGGGTCGTCGCCCCGTACTCCTCGCCCATGAACAGCATGGGGACCCAGGGCGACCAGAGGACGAGGGCCAGCGCGACCCGGGGGAGGTCGCCCGGGAGGAGCGTGGTGAGACGGGCCCCGTCACTCCGGTTGCCGACCTGGTCGTGGTTCTGGTCGAACGCCACGAACTGATCCGGCCGGAACGACCCGACCGGTGCCCCGCGCCGGCGGTCGTTGAAGCGGGCGTAGCTCCCCTGGAACCAGAACGGCGTCTCGAACAGCCGGGCGAGCGTGGCGAGAGGACCGTAATCGACGTAGTAGCCGCCCCGCTCTCCCGTCAGCGCCGCGTGGAGCGCGTGATGGAAGTCGTCGGTCCACTGCGCGTCGAGGCCCCAGCCCCCTTCGACGACCGGCCGAAGGATGCGGGTGTCGTTGAAGTCGCTCTCGGCGATCAGCACGACGGGGCGCGCTCGCCGCTCACCTTCCGAGTGCGCGACCCGAGCGAGTTCCGCCCAGAACGGCGGGTCGGCGCGGTCCCGCACCTCGTGGACGGCGTCCAGGCGAAAGCCGTCGACGTGGAACTCGCGGAGCCAGGCCCGTGTGCACTCGAAGAAGTGGCGTCGAACCTCGTCACTGCCCGCTCCTTCGAAGTTCGGTGTCGGTCCCCACGGAGTGGTCGCGCGGGGGTGGAAGTACGGTCCGAACCGGTCGAGGAAGGCGGCCTGCCCGCTCCAGTGGTTGTAGACGACATCGAGCAGCACGGCGAGGCCGGCCGCGTGGGCGGCATCGACGAACCGCTGGAGCCCGGTGGGACCGCCGTAGGCCTGCCGGACGGCAAAGGAGAAGACCGGCCCGTACCCCCAGCCGATCGCCGCGCGTTCCTCCTCCACCGGCAACAGCTCCACCGTCGTGATCCCCACCTCCGCGAGGCCGGGGAGTTCCGGGATCGCTCCGTCGAACGTGCCGGAGTCCGAGAACGTGCCCACGTGCAGCTCGTAGATCGCCGAGCGCGCGAGCTCAGGCGGTCGCCAGTCGTCGTCGGACCAGGCGAATCGGCCGAGGTCGACGACTTCGGAAGGGCCCCCCACGCCCTCCGGCTGCGACCGGGAAGCCGGGTCGGGCAGGAGCCGCCCGCCGAGGCGGTAGCGGTAGAGGTCGCCGGGCGCGGCCGACGGAACGTCGGCGCAAAAGTACCCCCGGTCTTCCGGTCGCATCCCGACCGGCGCGCGAGGCTTCCCCCCGAGCATGAGCGAGACGGCGCGAGCCCGAGGGGCCCAGACACGGAACCGTACGCCCCCTTCGGGGAGCACCGTCGCCCCGAGGGACAGTTCGGCGAGCGCGTCCTCGGGGATCGCCTCGGGCTCCCGCCCGGCGCGGGTCGGTTCACCGACCACGTCGCTCCACCACCCAACGGAACCGCCCGGCGGCTCCGCCCGCCGGTCGGGACGGATCCAACCGGAACCTTCCGTATCGACCGAAGTCGATGCGGGTCGGCGGGGCGGTGCCGTAGACCCGAACCACCAGGTCCCGCAGCATCTCCGGCTCGACGTGATCCCAGGACTTTCGGGTGAGCGGGAGGACCCCACCGGCCCGGACGAAGACCGGCAACGTCTCCCACGGCCGGACCCGGCCGACCCGCGCCGGGCCTTCCGTGCGCCGGCCGCTCCAGAAATCGAACCAGCGCCCCGGAGGGAGGTAGGCGTCCCGTCGGCCGTCTGGGATTACGGGGGCGACCAGGATGTATCGCCCGAGAAGGTACTGATCATCCCGCGTCCCGGCCTCGGGGTCGTCGGGATAGTCGAAGGCGAGCGGTCGGACCAGCGGTCTCCCGTCCCGGAGGCCGACGACGGACTCGGAATAGAGGTACGGGATCAGACGGTACCGAAGTGCCGCGAACGAACGGAAGATCCGGAGCGCGCGGGGGCCGAAGGTCCACGGTTCCCGGGGGGTCGTCCCGTGGAGCCGAGTGTGGGAGAAGAGCATCCCCATCTGCATCCAGCGCACGTAGAGCTCGGGCGTCGGGCGGCCACCGAAGCCGCCGGAGTCAAAGCTGACGAACGCTCCGCCCGACGCCGAGTAGCTGAGCGCCCCTCGCAGCGCCGCCGCCATGTCGCGCGGATGGGTGCGGGGGTCGCCCCCCCACTGGACGGGATAGCGGTGGATATCGAGTCCGCCCGATCGCCCCCAGACGATCGGCTCCGCGCCGGCGGAGCGGAGCGCGCGGAACACGGTCTCGGGATAGAGGGTCGCGAAGCGGTTGTGCATCTCGGGCGCTCCCACGCCGCGTCCGTACCCATCTTCCGGCACGGCCTCCCCGAAGTCGGTCTTGATCGCGTCGACGCCGAGCCGAACGAGCTCCCGGATCCGGTCGGAGAACCAGCGTCGTCCGGCGGCCTGCGAGAAGTCGACGCCGCCGAAGTCGACGCTCGGGTGGTCGAACCGCAACCCCACGGTCCCGTCTCCCTGGCGCACCAGGAGGTCGCGCGATCGCAGGTAGTCGTATTCCGGCGTGTGCGTCGGCACGTACGGGTCGATCCACAACGAGAGGTGGAACCGCTCGCCGTGGAGGCGACGGATCATGCCCGCCGGGTCCGGAAAGCGACGACGGTTCCAGCGGAACGTGCAGCCGACGCCGTAGAACGGAAGGAACCAACCCCGGCGCGCGGCGCGCTCCGCGAGGCCGCCGAGGACATCCCCGGGTTCGCGCTCGGCCGTTCGGTCGACGTCCGCCCGGGAGAGTCCGAGCCGCCGCCCCACGGCGTAGAGCGCGTCGGGGAGCGGCTCGTCGAGCCACGGTGGGTCGAGGTGGATGACGTCACCGGGGAGTCGGAGGGCCCGGACCTTCCGCGCGACGGCCAGGAGCTCCCGCTGGTTGCGGTAGGCGCACCGGCTGTACCAGATCCCGTACGACCAGAGCGGCGGGACGGCGGGAGTGCCGCGGCGGTCCCAGAACCACCGGACGATCTCCTCCGGGGATCGGGAGAAGAACAGTCGGAGGGTCACCGGGGTCCGAGGGATTTCGACCTCGCCGAGCCCGAGATATCGGCGCCCAAAGTCGAGGCGCACCGGAGACCACGTCTCGGCCAGGAACGCATAGCCCCGCGTGGACCAGAAGAACGGGTAGGTGACGTACGTGCCGGCGTTCGGGAGCCCGTAGACGTCCGCGACGCTCGTCCTCAGTTCCTGTCCGATCCGGTCGACCGGACCGAAGAACTCCCCCGCGCCGAGCGCCCGCTCGCCGGGGACGAACCGGAGCGGAACGGTCACCCCGGACTCTGTCACGCCCCAGGGCGACGGTCCGACGAGCTTGCCCGCCGGCAACTCGGTCGCGGTCTCGAACACTGTCTCACCCCCTCGATGGATCGTGAGGCTCGGAGGGTCTCCGCCAAGCTCGACCTCGAGCTCCCCCCAGCGGGCTCGGCGCCGGACGATCCCGTTCTGGACCGCGTTCGGCCGGCGACGGACCGCCCCGAACTCGAGGGTGACCTCCCGCGGTCGTTCGGACCGGACCGAGAGACGGACGCTCGCGATGCGCGAGGTCAGTCGAAGGTCCGCGAGCCCCCGACCCCGGGCCCGGATCCGGCGGAACCGCCGGGCGCCGACCTCGTCCGTGAGCTCAGGGGGGACCCTCGGTCGCGCCATGAACGGGGGCCGTCAGGGGCGGCGGGTGAGCAGGCTCATCGACTCGAGGCGAGCCCCGTCCGCGTCGAAGAACAGCGCTCGATCGGGGTCGAAGCTGACCCAGACCGAGTCTCCGATATCGAAATCGTAGGACCGTACGAGGGCGCGGACCGCGAGGCTGGGCGTCGCGGGGACGGCGGAACCGCCCCCGGGAGCCGAGACCTCGAGGAAGAGCTGGTCCGACGAACCCAGCCGCTCCACGCCCGTGACCCGGCCGGGCAACGCGTCCGGTCGCGCGGTCCGCTCGACCGAGACGTCCCACGGTCGAACGGCGATGGTGACCGGCCCGGCCCGGCCGACGCCCCGCACGGGGATCCGAACGGGACCGTCCACGAACGTAAAGGCCCCGCCGCTGGACTCCACGGTGCCATCGAGGAACACCATCTCCGGAGAGCCGACGAACGAGGCGACGAACCGGTTCGCCGGGTGACTGAGTACCCGCTCGGGAGTGTCGCACTGGAGCAGCTTTCCGTGGTCGACGATCGCGAGCCGGTCCCCGAGGGTCATCGCCTCGGACTGGTCGTGCGTGACGAAGACGAACGTCTGCTTCAGCTGCTGGTGGAGCCGCTTGAGTTCCACGCGGGCGCTCGAACGGATCTTCGCGTCGAGGTTCGAGAGCGGCTCGTCCAGCAGGAACGCCTCCGGCTCCCGAACGATCGCCCGGGCGAGCGCGACCCGCTGCCGCTGTCCGCCGGAGAGCTCGGACGGCTTCCGGTTGAGCAGTTCCCCGATCCCGAGGAGGTTGGCGGTCGCCTTGACGCGCCGCTGGATCTCCGCCCGCTCGGTGTGACGGACCTTGAGGCCGAATCCGATGTTGTTGAAGACGGTGAGGTGGGGATAGAGGGCGTAGCTCTGGAAGACCATCGCGATGTTCCGGTCGCGGGGTTCGTAGTCGTCCACCATCATGTCACCGATGTAGACGTGGCCCGACGTTTGCACCTCAAGTCCCGCGATGATCCGAAGGATCGTGCTCTTCCCGGAGCCGGAGGCGCCCAGGATGACGAGGAACTCACCGTCCGGAACTTGAAGCGAGACGTCGTCGACCGCGACGGTCGTCTTGAATCGCTTGGTGACGTTTTCGAGTCGGATCCCCGTCATGGTGCCCCCTTCGCGCTCCTAGCCGCGGACGGCCCCGAGCGTCAACCCCCCGATAATGTAGCGCTGGAACGCCATGTAGAACGCGACGATCGGGATGCTCATCACGATCGCGAACGCCGTAACGAGACCGTAGTTCGACTGCCCGGTGTCGGTGTTCGCGACATTGTAGAGCCCGAGGGCGAGCGTCCACTTGTCGCTCGAAGTGAGGAAGACGTGCGCGAGCGCGTAGTCCGTGTACGGTCCCACGAAGGCGAGGAACGCGGCGAGGCCCAGCACCGGATAGCAGAGCGGCAGCAGCACCCGGAAGAACGCCTGGGTGCGGCTCAGCCCGTCGACGAGCGCCGCCTCCTCGATGTCGTCGGGGATCGAGTCCATGTAGTTCTTGACGAGGATCCCGCTGAAGACGACGGCACCGGCCGAATACGGGATGATGAGGCCGAGGTAGGAGTCGATCAGTCCGAGTTTCGCGAACTCGAGGTAGAACGGTAGGATGAGTACGAACGACGGGAACAGCGAAATGAGGAGGATGAAGTACACGAACGTTCGCCGGCCCGGGAAGTTGAACTTCGACAGCGCGAACCCCGTGAAGGCCGCGAGCAGGAGACCGATGAGCGCCGCGCTCCCCGCGAAGATGACCGAGTTCCCCAACAGCGAGACGAAGCTCGGGGACTGGGAGTACAGGATCGCGTGATAGCTCGCGAGGGAGAGCTGGCTCATCTTCGGGATGAGCACTTGGGCCGTGATCGACGCGACGGGCAGCGTCGAGAACGACGTGATGACGATGAAGTAGATCGGGAAAAGCGCGAACGCGCACGCGACGATCAGGACTACGTGGCTCGCGATCCGCTTCCCCAGCCGGACCCACTTGCGACCCCGACGTGCCCTCATTTCAGCCAGTTCCTCGTGAGGTCGGTGCGCCAGATCACGACGACGGTGATCGTGATGATGATCACGAAGTCAATGACGGAATAGAGGGCCGCCGTCGAGAACGCCGGGGTGGCGCCCAGACTGCCGAACGCCTGGTTGTACGACTCGGTGATGAAGATCTGCGTCGAGATTCCGGGCCCGCCGGACGTGATGAGGTAGATCGGGTAGAAATTGTTGAACGTGAAGAGAAAGCCCATCAATCCGACGAACACGATCGTCGGCCGGAGGTACGGCAAGGTGATGCGAAAGAACTGCGAGAACCCGCTCGCCCCATCAATGGAGGCGGCCTCGTAGAGGTCTCGCGGGATCGCCTGCATCGTCGCGACGAAGACCACGGTGTAAAACGGGAACGACAGCCAGACGTTCGTGATGAACAGCGCGGCCCAAGCGGTGTCGGTGTGCTGGAGCCAGTCCACCGAGCGGATCCCTACCGAGTTGAGGACTCCGTTGATGATCCCGTAAGAGTACCCCCACATGTTCGCCCAGATGAGGATCGTGATGAACGCCGGCATGGCCCACGGAAGCAGGATGATGGTCCGGTAGACCGTCTTCCCGCGAATCTCCTGGTTCAGCACCGTCGCGAGTCCGAGTCCGATGAGCAGGAAGAGGGCCACGGAGCCCGCGGCCCAGAAGAAACTGTTCTCGATCAGCGCGGTGGTCGTGGAAAGCCCCGTGGTCAGGGCGTAGACGTAGTTCGACAGCCCGATGTAGTGGTAGCTCAGGAGCGAACCCTTGCCCCCGGTGCCGAAGTCAGTCGTCGAGATGTAGATCGTGTACGCGACCGGATAGGCGTTCAGGAAGAGCAGAACCAGCGTCGTCGGAAGCAGATAGACGTAGGCGGGCCATTCGCGACGGAGTCGGAAGCTGAGCGTCTGGTCGCGGAGATCCGCCATTACGAAAATCGGCAGGGGGAATCCCCCCAGCGATATCCTCTTTGCGACGCCGGAACGGCCCGGCCCCGTGCGAGAGTGTGTGCGTCTCGCGCTCGAGTGAACCGGCGTTGAGCGAGGGTTGATAAGCGGACTGGTTATGCGAACTTTTCGGCCCCCAGGGGAAACTGTGTCGCGTAAATTCAGCTTTGGGACCCGGTCTATCGCGAACTGGACTCGCCCGCTCTGGGCGATTGCGATCGTTGCGGTGATGCTCGCCTCCTCGGCGGTGGCTTCGGCCGAATCGACGTCCGCGCACCCCGCGACGGCGACGCCCGGCGCCGCCGGCGGCGGCCTCTCGTTCGTTCTCAATAAGGCGAATATCGCCTTCACGGGCGACGTACAGAGCGATTTTGCCGGCGACCTTCTTTATTCGAATTCTAACACCAGCCTCTGGTCGGATACCAACAACATCACCGGGGTCTACGCCGCCTACAACTCCACGCAATTGTTCCTCGGTCTCAACGCTACGGCCGACGGCAACTCCGTCATGTTCTTCCTCTCGAACGAAACGTCGTCCCCTCTCGGGACCACCAACATCACCGGGCTCACCGCTTGGAGCGGGCGCGCGGTGAACTTCACCAGCCCGATCAACTACGCCGCGATCGTCTATTCGAGCGGGCTGAACACCGGCCCGAGCGGCCAGACGGCGGTCCGGATCACCTCGGACCTCTCCGCAAGCAACACCGCGAGCGTGACCTCGGTTGCCATCGCCAACACCTGGGGTTTCGGCCCGAGCGGCTACGAAGTCGCGATCAACTGGTCGGGGCTCTTCCCTTCCGGTCTTCCCAACTCGACGATCGGCCTGCACCTCTCCGCCTGCGTCGTTGGCGGGGGCGGCGCGTGGGTCGGGATTTGCGCTCCGTTCCTCCAGCAGGGGGCGTACAACGACGGCAGCGGGGAGCCGTACTTCCTCATCAACAACACGTTCACCATCGTGGCACCCCAGGTCACCACCCACACGTTCATCCTCAACGACCAGAACGTCGCCTTCACCGGCAACGTGCAGTCCGACTTTGCGGGCGACCTCCTCTACACGAACGTCAACACGACGCAGTGGGGCGCGGGCAACAACATCACCGGGGTCTACGCGGCCTACAACGCCACCGAGCTCTTCCTAGGGCTCAACGCCACCGCAGAAGGGAACTCGGCGATGTTCTTCCTCGCCAACGAGACCTACTCCGGATTGGGCAGCACCAACCAGACCGGTCTGTCGGGGGCGTACAGCGGCAGCGGAACGCAGGACATCAATTTCACGACTCCGATCAACTACGAAGCGGACGCGCTTTCCAGTAGCGGCGCCGCCCCCAATACCGGGGTGGAGGACGAAACGGCGGTGCGCGTGAGCTCTCCGATCTCGGCGAGCAACACGTCTTCCGAGACGTATCTGCCGGTCACGAACACGTGGGCCACCGGGCCCAGCGGCTACGAGGTGGCGCTGGCCTGGAGCAGCCTCTACCCGACGGGGTTCGACGGTCCCGCCGGTCTCCTCCTCTCGGCGCTGATCGCGGGTGGCGGAGCGTGGGTCGGGATGGGGGCCCCGTACTCCCAGATCGGCCAGTACAACGCCGGCGGGAGCCAGCCGTATTTCCTCATCAACAACACGTTCTCGATCCTGGCCCCGTCGGTTCTCGTGACCCCACCGGGCCCGGTCTATCCGATCAATCTGAACATCATCTTCAACGACCACCAACCGTTCTACCAGTCGATCAGCTCGACCTCCGACTATCTGCCGTGGACCGTGGTGCACCTGGAAGAGTACGCCGAGCAGGCGATCATCGCCGGTGAGGCTCCGACGATCAACGTGACCTATTCGCTCTCCGGCTCCCTGCTTTACCAGATCGAGGCGATCGCCGACGGCCAGTACAACAATAGCTACCTGCAGACGGCGTACATCCCCACCTCCCAGTGGGGCAACAGCGTTTGGACGGAGATCTCCGAATACGGCGACACCTTCCTGGAGTCGCTGATCGGAAGCGCGGACTGGAACTCGACCAACGTCTCGCAGGCCATCGAGTTCGACCTCGCGTTCAACACTCCGCTCTGGGTTTACAGCGCGGGAACGCCGGCGGCCAACCTCTACAACACGCTGTTCAACATCGAACAGTCCCAGATCTCGAGCCAGACCACGATGAACGTGACCGACCTCACGGACGCTCTGGTTGAGTTCTTCCTCTGGTCGGCGAGCTACCCGATCATCTCGGGTCAGCTGGGGTCGACGTACATGAACACGACGATGCTGCCGTTCTACTCGGACTCGAGCTTTTCAATCTCCGACCTCAAGACGATCTCCGGCTACTATCCGGCCGAGGCGACGCTCACCCTCGCCGCGTTCCTCGCCGACCGCCTCCTCAACAACAACAGCGCGGGGAACGTTGAGCTATTGACCACGGCGTTCGACCACCCGATCCTTCCGCTCCTGCTGCTGAACAACTGGACCGGTGAGAGCGGGGACTCCATTGTGAAGGGAGTATGGGCGAACGACACCATCGCCCAGCTCAACATCGGGCGGGATCTGTACGACCGGATCTTCGGCCAGTACCCCACCGGGCTGTGGAGCTCGGAGCAGGCCGTCTCCCAGGCCGTCGTTCAGTACATCAACTCGACCGGTTACACGTGGACTTCGTCCTCCGAGGGGACCCTCGCCGAGACGGGGATCGCGACGCCGCAGGACGTAGCAACGCCGACCGCGCTCGAAGAGGAGAACCTCTACACGCCCTACCGCGTGACGGGGCCGGGCGGAACTTCCACCGTGATGGTCTTCCGCGACGACGACCTCTCGAATGCCTGGGGCTTCAACTACGGCGGAGTCGCCGAGTCGGGCGGCTCCTGGGCCGCGGTGTCCGACTTCATGAGCTATCTCCAGGGAGTCGCGACCACGATCCCCGAGTCGGCGCACAATGCAACGCTCGTGACGGTCGCGCTCGATGGAGAGAACTGGATGTTCGAGAGCCCCTTCCCGGAGGACGCCGTTCCGTTCCTCCAGGACCTCTACACCTCGCTGGCCCAGAACAGCTCCTGGGTACACACGACGACCGTCCAGCAGTACCTGGCTACCGACCCGACGCTCCCGACGATCTCCAACCTGGCGATCGGCTCGTGGAACGCCGAGCCGGCCGGACCGGGCATCTCGCAGTACCTGGGCCAGTGGGCCGGTCACGGTCCGCAGGACTCGACCTGGCAGCAGCTGACGCTGGTCCGCTCCGAGGTCGCGGCCTACGGAACGGCCAACAGTCTCGTCCAGCCGACGAACGAGTCGGAGCTGACCGCGTACAACAACTTCCCGGTGCTCTCCGGCTGGAACGCCACGACGGCCCAGGGGAAGTACGATGAGGCGTGGATGGCGATCTACCTCGCCGAAGGATCGGACATCACGTTCACCTTCGACCCGGGGGACGAGAGCCTGACCTCCCAGAACGCGGTCGTGTTCGAGAACGAGTTCCGCGCCGACCTTTCGCAGGCGCTCGAGGTCCTCGGTCTGCCGCTGACGCCGTTCCTTTCGGCGTCGTATGTTCCGCCGGTCTCGCCGACCGTCTGGGGGACGAACGCCTCCGTGAGCCCCGTGCTCACCGGCTCGCTCTACACGACCGGCACGTACTCGGGCGGGACGGCCTACTCGGTCAACGACAACATCGCCTGGAACGGCGCCTACGAAGAGGAGACCGGTTCGACGACCCAAACGGCGGGAGCGATCGGGACCGTCTACTACGCGTTTGACGCGAACAATCTCTACTTCTCCGTCAAGGTGAACGGACCGACCTCCGAGTATATCGCGCCGAACTTCTACACCGCGGCCCCGGAGGCGCTCGACATCTTCTTCTCCCCCGCCAATCCCGGCGCGGGAGACCTCGAGAGCCTCGCGATCCCCGACGCCGCGTATACGGTCGGCACGACCCCGTTCGGGTTCGCCGCCACGAGCGAGATCACCATCGAGGGCTCGTCGGTGACCTCGTCGGGCAGCGCGACCATGGCGCTCTACCACAGCTCGGGCTCCGGCACGTGGACCTACAACACGTCGGTCGCGGGCGACGCCTTCGTGGGAGAGTACCTGCAACTCGAGGTCCCCCTGACCGCCCTCGGGATGGTACCGGGCGACAGCGTCGAGTTCCTCGTGGCGGCGGTCAACGCGACCACCGGGAACCCGTCGAGCTCGGTCGGACCTCTGATCGAGACCGTACCGGCGTCGCTCGCCACGCTGACGCTGATCTCGACGATCCACAACACCGCACCGAGCGACGGGCCGGGGACCTACACGTATCCGACCGAGGCAGTCGCCGGGGTGCCAGACTACCCGCCGAACTCGGTCGACATGCAGTGGGTCAACGTCTCGGACAACCCGTACACGGTCCAGTTCAACATCACGTTCGGGAACCTCTCGAACGTGTTCGGGGGAGGGGACGGGTTCACGCAGCCGATCATCGACATCTACATCCATGAACCCGGAGTGACGGGCTCCACCAGCGGTCTTCCCGGGGTCAACATCAACGTCTCCGCGAGTTCGGCCTGGGCGTGGGTGATCCAGGCATCGGGCTACTCGTCGAACAACTACGTCGAGAGCGCCTCGGGGGTGTCGATCCCCACCGCCGTCCTCGTCAGCACGAATCTGCCGACGGCGGCCATCGCCCCGGAGCGCACGGTCTCGATCGAGGTGCCGACGTCCCTGATCGGCAACGCGATCAGTAGCTACAACTACACGATCGTGGCGGGCTTCCAGGACGGGTACGCCACGAACGGATGGGACACGGTCAATATCGGTGCGGCCGGTGCGTACCAAGGCGGGGGCGCGACGTCGAGTGCGGCCCCGACGGTCTTCAGCTACATCGCGCCCGCCGTGGTCGGCGGAAACCCCTCCCTGACGCAGGAGGCGCTCCTTTCGACCTACACCAGCACGACGTACGCGACGCTGGACGCGATCTCGCTCCCGCTGCTCTCGACCTCCACCACCCAGGTCGCCACGCTGGGCGCCTCCGCGATCGTCGGCACCTCCAGCGACCCTGACGCCTACTACGCGTTCGGATCCCAGATCTACAACTCGACCTCGACGGACGGCACCGACTGGACGACCCCGACCCCCCTGGTCAACCTCTCGTTCGTGCCGAACGGTCTGGCCGCGACGGGCGGCTCGGAATCCGGACTGGTCGCCTGGAACGGCTCGAGCTACGTCTTCGAGAACCTCGCCTCCGACTCGTTCTCGAACGGGACGGCCTCGGGAACGATCGAGGCCGGCGCCGTCACCTACGCGGACGGCTCGTTCCTGCTGGCCCTCGACGTCGCGGGCACCGTCTCGGTCGGACCTCCGGGCGCGGCGGCCTGGGGGACCGATGCGCTCGGCGCGGTCGCGGTGGCACTTTCCACCGACAGCGTCGGCACCTACCTCGCGTACGCCACGGCGAGCGCCCTGGACGTGGTCTCGCTGACGCTCGGAACGGCCTCTGTGACCTTCGGGTCCTCCTCCGAGATGACGGTCGCCCTCCCGACCGGCGCGACCGCGGAGAGCCTCTCCCTCGGGGCGGCTCCCAACGGCGGCTTCGCGCTCGCGGTCGCGATGAAGAACGCGAGCGGCTCGAACATCTACCTCGCGAGCGGCATCGGGACCCAGACGCTGAAGACCCTGACTACGGACGGAGCGGATAGCTCCCCCTCGGTCCTGATCGTGAACGCGAGCGGCACCTACGACGCGTACGTCGGGTTCACCAGCAGCGCCGGCAGCGGGAACGTCTTCTACTTCCCGACCCCGGTCGCAACGGTCACGCCGACCACCACGACCACGCCCCCGCCGCCGACGTCCTCCCCCAGCACCCCGCTCTGGGTTTGGATCGCCATCGCGGTGGTGGTCATCCTGGTGGTCGTGGGCGTGGTCGTCGTCCTCCTGCGGCGGCCGAAGCAGCCGTCGAGCGCTACCTCTCCCGCCTCGGACGCCTCTAAGCCCATGGACCCGGCGGGCGGCTCGGACTCGATGGCCAACGAGCCGCCCTCGGGCGGGGACAGCTCATGAGCGCGGGGACCACCGCCACTTCGACCGCCATCCCCCCCTCGGCCGCCACCGGACCGAAGGGCCCCCAGCGACGGAAGAGGAACACGACCGCGATCGTCGCCGTGGTGGTCGTCGTGATTGTGGTGATCGCCGGGGTCGTCGGGTATCTCTACGTCGAGAAGAAGCTCCCGGGACAGACCGGTACCTCCGGCTGCGGATCCTCGAGTTCGATCACGGTGTGGCAGGACTTCTCCTCGACCGAATACCCCGCCTACGCGAAGGCCGTGACGCAGTTCGAGCAGGCGAATCCGGGCGAAACGATCTCGACGGTCAACGAAACGACGCCCTCGCCTTCGAACTACGTCGCCGCGGCGCTCGCGTGCCAGGCGCCCGACATCCTGATCGGGTCGAGCGATTTCGCAGGCGGGTTGTACTTCGATGGGTTCCTCGCCAACCTGAGCGCGCTGCTTCCGAGCTCGGCGTTCAGCCCGTTCATCTCCGCGGCGCTCACCGATAACACGCAGACCGGCGCGGTCTTCGGCTTCCCGCTCAACGTGAACGGCGTGGCGATGATCTACAACAAGGAGCTCGTCAAGACCGTACCCCAGAACACCGATCAGATGATCTCGGAGGCCGAGAACATCACCGTCAACACCACGGGAACGATCTCGACCGCGGGGCTGATCTACGCCCTGGACTCCGACGGCGGCTACCGCTTCCCCGCGTGGCAGTCCGGCTTCGGAGGTCAGATGTTCCTTCCGAACGGGGCGCCGGACCTCAACACTTCGGCGACCGTCAACGCGCTCACCTTCACGAGCAACTTCTCGACGCTCTACAAGGTCGAGCCACCGGCGATCACCGAAGAGTCCACGTGGGAGGGGCTGTTCGCCGAGGGAAAGGTCGGCATGATCTTCGACGGTCCCTGGGACATCCAGATGTACGTCAACGCGCTCGGCGAGCAGAACGTCGGGGTCGCGCCCATTCCGGTCGTCTCGCAAACGGGACTCCATCCGCTTCCGTTCTGGGGCTCGATCGGCGCCTACGTGAGCCTCCGGAACGCCTCGGGCGCCAGCCCGACGTTGTTCAACGAGTCGGTGAAGTTCGCGCAGTTCCTCGCGAGCCCCGAAGTGGAGCTGGAGCTGTTCAACTCCTCGGGTGACATCCCATCCCTCACCGCTCCGTTCCAGTACGTGCAGAGCCTCAACATCCCGTTCGAGAACGGCTTCCTGACACAGTTCTTCAACTACTCCCAGCCGTTCCCCAACACGCCCCAGATGACCTACTACTGGACCCCGTTCGGGACCGAGATCTCGGACTACCTCTCCGGAGCGATCTCCGCGTCGGCCGCAGCGGGAGGGATCCAGACCGCGGTCGTCCAGGAGATGCAACAGAACAACATCCCGCCCTACTGAGCGGAGGGAGCGCCGCGGGCGGCGCTAGGAGTCTCGCTAGTTCCGGCGCCGCTCGCCAAGTCTAAATAGCCCCGCGGGCGCGACGGCGAATGTCGGAGTCCTCCGTATTTTTCGTAGGGTTTAATCTACCCCTAGCGCGTTCCGTGCGCAATGTCAGCACAACCCACGGCGGGCTCGTCGGCACCCCCGATGAGCACGGCGGGACAGGACTATACCCGAAGAGCCAGGAGATCCTCGGCGATCTGGGCGGTCGTGGTGATCGTTGTCGCGATCATCGCGGGCGTTGGCGGCTACGTCTACGGACATAGCACCGCGAGCTCGTCGGGCACCAGTACGGCGACCGTGACCTACTACGACGACCTCGCGAGCAGCGAAGCGACGTTCATGACGAACGTGCTGATCCCCGAATTTGAGGCTGCCCACCCGAACATCAACATCAACTACGTCAATATCGACGCGAGCGACATGGTCACCAAGGTCGCTGCGCTCGTCCAGGCGAACGACGTGGGCACCACGCTCCTCGCCGAGGACAATCTCGACATCGGGGAGCTCCTCTACTCTTCGACCGGCAACGACCTGATGAACCTCACGTCGATCGCGTCGACGATGCAGCCGTCGACGCTGATCCCGAGCATGGCGGGTGTGGTCTCCTACGAGACGACCGCGTTCGGCGGGCAGTACTTCCTGCCGTTCCGGGCGAACACCCCGCTCGTCTGGTTGAACACCACGGCCCTATCCAACGCCGGCATCTCGACGACCCAGGGGCCCCAGACGTTCACCGCCCTCGCGGCGGACGCAGCGAAGCTCGGGAGCACCTCGGTGATGTTCCAGGGCGGCGCGGGCGACGACACGGCGACCGAGATGTTCCAGTGGGACGTGCAGTTCGGCGGCAACCCGATGGTCTACGACGACGCGGGCGACACCGCGGCGATGTCCTACCTGTACAACCTGAGCATGTACATGAACCCGGGATACAAGCAGGCGATCTACAGCGAGTACGCGGGTCTGGCCCAGGGCAAGTACGACATCCTCGACTACCAGTGGCCGTACGTCTACTCGCTCCTGACCGGCGGGAACACGTCGATCACCCCGATGAACGCGAACACGCTGCTCGTCTACCCGGGCCCGAACGGCACGGGAGCGAACGCGGCGGCCCACGTCATCGGCGGCGATGTGCTCGCGATCCCGAAGGGCGCGACCAACCTCTGGGCGATCGAGGAGTTCGCGAATTACCTGCTCTCGGCGCCGGCCCAACAACTGCTGATGGTCGACACGGGTAACCCCGCGGTGAACGCGGCGGCCTACCTCGACCTCCCCGGTGACCAGTCGGTCGTCGACACCGCGATCGAGCAGGCGCTCGAGAACCCGGTGTTCCGGCCCCCGGTCCCCTGGATCGAGACGTGGGTGGCGGACTTCTACAACGACATCTTCACCCCGGTCGTCCTGAACGGCGGCGGGCTGTCGATGATCGCGAGCTCCGAGGCGAACGCGAACGCGGCGCTCACGAGCTACCTGACGGCGAACTACGGGTCGACGGTCGCCTCCGAGTACACGGCGGGCGACTTCGGGCCCCTCTACGTCTAAGCAGCGGAACGGGGAGTCAGCGAAACCCGAGGCCACAACCCATTCATGGCTCTCGCACACCGGGACGGGCTCGAACCCGCCCCGGTGGCGACGTTTTTTGAACGGCACCAGGACCAACTGATCCCGTTCCTGTTCGTCCTCCCGGCGCTGGTCTACGTCGGGTATTTTGCGTTCTACCCGATGTTCCAGACGATCGTCTACAGCTTCCAGACCCCGATCCTCTCGTTCACCTACTACAACTACCAAGCGAACGTCCAGTCGGGGCTCTACAGCTGGATCTCGAACACCCTGTGGCTGACCGCCGGCGCGCTCGCCCTCCAGTTCGGCCTCGCGCTCGGGGTCGCATCGATCCTGAACCGGACGTTCCGGGGGAAGACCGCGTTCGCCACGATCGCCATCCTCCCGATCGGGATCGCGACCGTCGTCGCGGGCGAGGTGTTCAACCAGATCTTCCCCGGCACGGGTGCGGGGTACGCCAACAGCATCCTCGCCTCCGTCGGCATCGCCCCGGTCTACTGGCTCCAGCACCCGTGGCTCGCGCTGACGGTCGTCATCATCGCGGATAGCTGGAAGAACACCTCGCTGGTCATCATCATCCTCGTGGCCGGTTACGCGACCATCCCCCGCACGCTCTACCAGGCGGCGGCGATCGACGGGGCCGGTGCCCTGCGGCAGTTCTGGCACGTCACCTTGCCCGGCCTGCGGGGGTTCATCGTGATGGCCCTGCTGATCCGCGGGGCCCAGGAGGTCAACATCTTCCAGCTCGCCTACATCATGATCAGTTCGTACCCGCAGCTGTTGACCGTCCAGGTGTACTTGCTCTGGGAGTCGAGCGGCGGCGTCCCGTATCTCGCCTCGGCCGTCTCGACCGTGCTGCTCGGCATCGTGACGGTCTTCATCGTGGTCGTCATCGTGCTCGGAGGTCGGCGATGAGCACCGCGGCCGCCCCAGCTTCCGCCGCGTTGGCGCCGGCGCCGGTGTTCCGCCCGAAGCGGTTCACGCTGGGGAACATCGGTCTCTACGCCGTCATGGGCATCATCTCGCTGTTCTTCCTCTTCCCGATCTATCTGATCTTCCTGATCGCGTTCACGCCGGCGAACTACACGATCTACTCGGGTCGGCCGCCCCTCATTCCCCCTCAGCTCACCTGGTCGAACCTCCAGACGGGGCTGACGGCCCCGAATTCGCCGTTCCTCCCGTCGATGTTCCTCAGCCTGGAGGTCGCGTTCTTCGTCGGCGCCCTCGCAATCCTGATCGGGATCCCGACGGCCTACGGGCTTTCCCGGCTCGGGAGCCGGCTGGCCTACGGCCTCACGACCGTCCTGTTCGTGGTCAACATGCTGCCGTCGATCACGATCGCGGTCCCAATCTCGGTGGTGTTCATCAAGATCGGTCTCTACGGCTCTCCGATCTCGATCGGCCTCGCCCAGGAGCTGCTCGCCCTTCCCGTGACGGTGTTCCTGCTCGTCGGCGCGTTCCAAGGGTTGCCGAGGGACTTAGAGAACCAGGCCCGGGTCGACGGCGCCGGACGCATGCAAGCGATCTACGGCAACCTTGTACCGCTGATCGTTCCGGCGCTCGTCGCCGCGTTCCTCCTGGCCTGGATGCTCTCGTGGGACGAGTCGACGTTCGCGCTGATCCTCTACAACCCGGCGACCAGCGCGACCCTGCCGGTCAACATCTTCCTCTACTTCACGGGCCGCGGGAGTCCCGTGGTGGGGGTCGCGTTCTCGTTCGTCGCGACCATCCCCGTCATTATTCTCACGGTGTTCCTCCAGAAGTACCTCAAAGGCGAGGACCTGGCGGCAGGGGTGCGCGGATGACGGTGAAACTTCGGTTCGACCGGGTGACGAAGCGCTTCGGCAAGGGGCGAATGATCGCTGACGACATCACCCTCGATGTCGACGCGGGGGAGTTCTTCGTCATCCTGGGGCCATCGGGGGAGGGGAAGTCGACCCTGCTGCGCATGGTCGCCGGCATCGAGCAGGTCGACGCGGGGCGGATCTTCATCGACGGGAAGGAGATCACGCATCTCCCGCCCAACAAGCGGAACATCGCGATGGTGTTCCAGAACTACGCGCTCTACCCCAACATGAACGTCTATCGGAACATCGCCTTCCCGCTCAAGATGCAGTACTTCCCCCACAACGAGATCGAACCGAAGGTCCGCGAGGTCGCCCGGATCCTGGGGATCACGGAGATCCTCGACCGACGCGTGAACCAGATCTCGGGGGGCCAGCAGCAGCGGGTCGCCCTTGCCCGGGCGATCGTGCGCAGCCCGACGCTCTTCCTCCTGGACGAGCCGCTATCGAACCTGGATGCGCGGGTCCGGTTCTCGGCCCGTGCGGAGCTGAAGAAGATCCAGCGCGACCTCGGCCAGACGTTCCTGTTCGTCACGCACGACCAGAAGGAGGCCGAGACGCTCTCCGACCGCACCGGCGTCATCCACCAGGGTCGGTTCGAGCAGATCGGCCCGTTCGCCGACCTCTACGAGCGGCCGGCGACCCGCTGGATCGGCGACTTCGTCGGCGACGTGCCGATGAACTACATGCCGTGGCAGGAGTCCGGCGCCGAGGGCTCGGCCGGGTTCCGCCCCGAGTGGGCCGAGGTCTCCCCGGAGGGCGCCGAGACGGCGACCGTCCAGGTCTCGGAGCGGGTCGGCGACTTCTCCTACCTCCTCTGCACGATGGCGAACGGCTGGCGGATCTACCTGCGGACGCTGAGCTCCCTCGCCGCCGGGACCGAGGTCCGGTTCAACGTCAACCGGCACGTCTTCTTCGCGACGCCGCCGGACGGCGGGTCGACCGAGCCGCCGAGCGGCCGCCCCGAGCGCCTTCCGCCCCGGGCCCCCTAGCGGGCCGCGGCCGCCGGGATCCCCTGGCGGGTCAGGAAGAGCGTCCAGGAGAAACCGCGGGGCGCGAGCCGATAGCGGAACGTGTGGTTCGAGACGGTGGACGTGACCCCGCCGCGCAAAAGTTCGACCGGCGACGCCCAGACGTCGGACGGGATCGGGACCTCACCGGCCCCGGGGTCGTTCGCGAAGTTGTAGAGGCAGAGGATCCGGTACTCGGCGCCCGGCCGCCAGAAGCCGAGGACGGGCGCGGAGCCGAGGTCGATCCCCTCGAACCGATGCGAGCCGAAGACCGAGGAGTGGGCCGCCCGGACCCTCAGCATCGTCCGGGTCCGCCAGAGGAGCGACCGGGTCTGCGCCTCCTGGTCGGCGACGTTCCGGGCGGCGGGGCCGAAGGCGGGGTCTGTGACGAGCGGGCGCGTGAGCGCTTCCGGCGCGGCCGTCGAGAACCCCGCGCTCGGAGCGTTCTCCCACTGCATCGGCGTCCGCACGGCGTCCCGGTCGGGCAGGTCGATGCGGTCCCCCATGCCGATCTCGTCGCCGTAGTAGAGGTAGGGGCTGCCCGGGAGCCCGAGGGCCAGCGCCGTAAGGAGGAGCACCGAACTGTCGTCGCCCCCGAGGAGCGGGGCGAGCCGGCGCTTGACCCCGTTGTGGACCCGGGCCTGGTCGGGGAGCGGGAAGTAGCGGAAGAAGAGCGCTCGTTCGTCCGCCGAGACCTGCTCGAGGGACAGTTCGTCGTGGTTCCGCAGAAAGTAGGCCCACGCGCAGTCCGGGGGGACGGCGGGCAGGGTCGCCCGGATCACGTCCAGGACCCGCCGGGGGTTGTTCTCCGCGAGCGCGAGGTAGAAGTTCGGCATGATCGGGAAGTGCAGGACCTCCTGGAACTCGTGGCCGGCGTCGAAGTACTGGACCGTCTCGGGAACCGACTGGTTCGCCTCCGAGACGAGCACCGCCCCCGGGAACTCGGCGTCGATCAGGGCGCGGACGTCCCGGAAGAACTGATGCGTCTCGGGAAGGCTCTGGCAAGTCGTCCCCTCCCGCTTGTACAGGTAGGGGGCCGCGTCGCATCGAAAGCCATCGAGGCCGTGGCCCAACCAGAACCGAACGACCTTGAACATCTCCTCGTGGACCGCCACGGTATCGTAGTTCAGGTCCGGCTGCGACGAGAAGAACCGATGGAAGAAGTACTGGCCGGCGACCT
>Ga0335074_10002564_pt1 | contig 24813 bp, 18 predicted proteins | sample Lox_Sample_23_FD_206715 | JGI IMG/M metagenome (GOLD analysis project Ga0335074, IMG submission 206715) | Soil microbial communities from Loxahatchee National Wildlife Refuge, Florida, United States - Lox_Sample_2.3 | ecosystem: Environmental > Terrestrial > Soil > Wetlands | place: USA... | reverse complement strand
CAGGGGCTCGGATCGTAGGAGAAATGCGCCGCCAGGGAATCTCGCGGGTTGCGATTGCGGTCGCACAATCCGCGAATCATGTGTTGAGCTTCTTCAAAATGCTGCGAACGGAGCTAGCCTTTTACGTTGGCTGCCTGAATCTGCACGCCCGCCTCCTAGCGAAGAATGAACCCGTGTGTTTCCCCACTCCAGAGCCTGCGGGAGAACGTCGCCATCGCTTCAACGGGCTGTACGACGTATGCCTGTCGCTTCACCTCGAAGCAAGAGTCGTGGGTAACACAACCAACGCCGACGGCAGGAATCTGATCGTTGTGACGGGCGCCAACCAGGGTGGAAAATCCAGTTTCCTGCGCAGCATCGGCTTGGCACAGGTGATGATGCAATGCGGCATGTTCGTGGGAGCCGAGACGTTCGGAGCCGAGATCTGCTCCGCTGTGTTCACGCACTACAAGAGGGAAGAGGATTCCACGATGAAGAGTGGGAAATTCGATGAAGAGCTCGCCAGAATGAGCGAGATCGCCGACCATGTCGCCGCGAACTCACTTGTGCTCTTCAACGAATCCTTTGCCGCGACAAACGAGCGTGAAGGATCGGAAATCGCAAAGCAAATCGTCTGCGCCCTACTGGAGAAGCGTATCAAGATTTTCTACGTGACCCATCTCTACGAATTCGCCCGTGGATTCTTCGACACAAGGACGGAGGACGTCCTTTTCTTGCGCGCGGAAAGACAAGCCGACGGCACGCGGACCTTCAAGCAACTCGAAGGCGAACCGTTGGAAACCAGTTATGGCGAAGATCTGTATCGCCAGATATTTGACTCCAACGATGAGTTCGAGAACGGACAGCCCAAAGCGGCCAGTTCCACCGTTATAGGCTAGAACGTTTCGCTCAGCCATCGACTCGTTTCTCCTAAACTCGATACAAGATACACCCTGTCTTAACGCATATCAGGATCGCTCCATTCTCGAAAGCAAAGGACGGACGCCCGCCTTCAGAAGTCGGATCAACTTCGGGGATTTAGATTTCTTTTCACCGGGCCAGCGCCGCGCTGCATGTGATTGGCTAATTCCCGGCGAATATGCGGCCGTACGCTGGCCGGGACAGAAGTAGATTCGGCCAATAATCGCAAGTCGGCAATCGAAATACCTGGCAAAAAGGAGAGAATGCGTGCGAGAGGTGCTTGCGGGTTGCGAATGAGAGCCAATCGCACGCTGTAATGCTGCGACCAGCGTCCGCTTTCGGCGATGGCCGCCACGACCCGAGCGGGCAATGCGATCTTTGACAGCGCTCTGAGGACCTGTCCTTCATTTAGGAATGGGCTTTCCAGAACGATGGAAAGAATTTCGGGCTGTCCGTCGGCCAGAAGTGCTCCTGTAATTCGCACCGAACCGCGCCGGGCGAGAATCATCTTCTGTGCGGGCGGCAATTGCGGGAGGCGCGCGAGAATGAGCTCCTCCGCCAAATGCTTTACCGGCGGCGCTCCCGAAGGAAGCAGGGCTAATTGCACGAGATCAACGACAAAGAGCTCGCGAACAAGTCGCAGACCAAGGGTGGTCGGCACGTGCGGATGATAAGCAAGGCCGCGGCGCACGCGATAGCTGGCCTGCCATTGATTCCGGCTCGCGATCTCCTCGAGCAAGGCTGTTGAGAGATCCTTGCGACCGAGCAGGAGGCAAACGTGGTTCTCATCGAGGCAAGGATTGTCCAGGAGACCTAGAATGACGTCCGGGCGCACATCATGGAGGAGTAAAGAAATCTCCGCCAGTGTTGCAGTCCGCGCAACTTCCCTGTCGGCTTGTGCTGTCCCTTCCATAGCCTGAAGCCGGTCACTCTATTCCGGGCCGCACCACTCTTCCTTAGCTTGTAAGAATACACTGTTCTCAAAGACTTCGGCTGCCCCGGAAATCGACAGACCGATACACCTTTTGTGGCCGCGTACGTGAGTCTATTTTAGCCGTTCACGCATATTGATGACGTCAAGGCCGAGAGACTCGAGTTTTTCTCGAATCGCGTGCTGAACTTCCTCTGTGGGGCTCCATCCCGATTCTAAGATGCGTTCAGGTCGATAGTTCTCGATCAATACGAAGAGCACCATCAATTCCATGCTGATCAGTTCACGGTCGTCGACTTTTTCAGATGTGACTTGAAGCAAATCGACGAGTTCCTGCAAAGTGTCGCGGGCATGCTGGATTTTATGTAGAAAATACGTCTGCCTGTCTTCGATTTCGCGGGGCAGCATTCCTGATTGCCGGCTTACAATCGCTGTCGGGTGATCGTGAAGAAGTTGCTCGATGCGAGAAAGGATATCCGTCGCCAGCCGTTGAACCGCCCCTAATTTGTAGACGCAAGCATGATTCAGGGGCTTGGCTGACACGGGCTTCCGTATTGCCTCGGTGTCTTGCAACTTTCCGGCTTTGCGAGTCATAACGGTCACCGCTGCTCTTCCCCCGGTAGATTCAAAATCATTCCCGTGGCAGATTAGCCTGTGAGCGCCGGTCGAGAAACGGTGAAAAAGTGCCGGCCTATCGTCAAGGCCACTCTGCGACATCGTCCGTCGTATCGAGGGAATCATTGCCGGGGGACATGACTCCGCGACAAGAATCCCTTGTCAGGAGTCATCATCTGTCCCGGCTCAGGAAGGGACAGCGGTTAAGGCCGAACTCCTTGGCCCTGCCCGATGATACTTTGCGCTCCCTAAATGTCAATCGAATCCGTCGCAATGTTTCAGGCTTAACGGCCTTGTCGAAATGTTTGTCTTGTGATTGAATGACGGTGGCAAAGGAGTTTGCCTCCCGTGCGCCACGCGGGATAAAACGCCGCTTCTTAGCGGCTGATAACTCCTCCCATGATTGGGCACCACCTGTGGTGCGCAAGGACGGTATGGGAGGAGTCATGACAGATCGTAAAAGAGTCGCGTACCCGCCCTGGGCCCGTCCTTTCGATCGTTCTGGCTTGATGCCTCACCGAAGTGCTCCCGTGTATCTCTTGGTGGAGTGTGCGGGTTTTGCCGGCAGTGCGCGGCTGCGGGGTCTCCTTTGGCGATCCAGTGAGGCAGCGCCGGGAGAGGTCTCATGAAGGAGACGATTGCGTACAACATCCTGCAGGTGTTGTTCGTCCTCTGTTTTGCTCCGTTGTATTCGGGTGTGTTGTCGCGCTTCAAGGAAATCGTGCAGAGTAAGCGCGGCCCCAGTATCTTCCAGCCGTATCGAGATCTCTGGAAACTGTTCCACAAGGATGAAGTCGTTTCGTCGGAAACAACCTGGATCTTTCGCGTCACTCCGTATCTGGTTTTTATAACACCCGTATTTGTGACCGTGTTGATCCCCGTTCTCACGGACTACCCCCTCGCTTTCGCTTTCATGGGGGACATGCTGGCCGCCGGATTCTTTCTTGGGCTGGCGGGATTCTTCGCAGCTCTCGCTGCAGTAGATACGGGTAATCCCTACGGTCCAATGGGCGCAAGCCGAACCCGGATGGTGGGATTCCTGGCCGAGCCGGTGTTCATGATTGTGTTTTTTACTGTCTCTTTCGTCGCCCAATCAACGATTCCGTATATCGTGCAGCAAAAGTGGGTTGCGAGTGCGGCGGCATTTTTTTCGCCCGCACATGTGTTGCTGCTCGTCGCTTTTCTCATGTTGATCCTTGCTGAAGGGGGCCGCATTCCCGTCGACAATCCGAGCGGTCATTTTGAGCTCGCCATGATCGACGAATCGAAAGGCCTGGAGTTTTCCGGGCGGGGCGCGGCGTTGATGAAGTGGGGCGGGCAAATGAAGTTTCTCGTGCTGGCGTGCGTCTTTCTCAACGTTCTTTTGGCTCCTTGGGGACTGGCGACTGGAGAGCATGTTATGCAGGTGATGATCGCAATTCCCTGGATTCTTTTGAAGATTCTGATTTTTGCGACGGTTTTGGTGATGATCGAAACTTCGCTTTCGAAATTGCGGCTGTTCCGAATCAGTGAGTTCTTGGGCGCCGCTTTTATCGCTTCGGTTGCGGCCATGATTGTCAGCATTTTTGTGGCGACGTGATTTGATTGGAGGCTGTTAACGTATGCACCTGCCAATTGGGGAATCGCTGAACGCGTTGTGCGCCGGCCTTATTCTGATCTGTGCTTTCGCGATTGTGGGCACGCGCCAGGTCCAGGGAGTGCGACAGTTTTTCATAGCTCAATCAGGCTTGCTGGCGGCATCTTGTTTCCTGCTCGCCTGGGATGAGCACGTGGCGGATCTCTGGTGGCTCGGCGGGATCACCGTAACTGCAAAAGTGATTTTAATCCCGTGGGTGCTGAAGCGAACTCTCGCTCCCGAACTTTACATACGGAGGGAGCTTTCGCAGGCCATCAACATCCCGTCGTCTCTTCTGCTCGCGCTGCTGCTTGCCGTTGGCTCTGAACTGCTGGTCGGACCGATCGCTTCGGCGAGCGGGAATCCGGTTATCCAGACCAATCTGCCCATCGGACTTGCTTGCTTGCTCATTGGTGCCTACTCGGTCGCAGCGCGACGAGAGGCGATTCCGCAGCTGCTCGGGATTCTAGCGATGGAAAACGGCGCGTTTCTTGCGGGCATCGCAATTGCTCCCACACTTCCGTTGATTGCCGAGCTGGCGATCGCGGTCGACGTGGTGCTGATTGCGGTGATCGTGGGTCTTCTGACGCGAACCATCGAACAAACGATGGGCACGACCGAAGCTGCGGCGCTCAGCGAACTCAAAGAGGAAGCGGTCGAATGGCGCTGATTGCGATCATGGCTCTTCCGGCGCTTGCAGCACTCTTGTGCTGGCTGGGCCCGCTTCGGAAAGCGGCATGGCACATCACGGTGGTCGGCCAGTGCATCGAATTCGGACTCGCTGCATTCGTCGCCGCCAAGGTGATTGCGGACGGACGATGCACCGGTGCCGCCGGCTGGTTTGAGGCGGACGGGCTCGGGGCTCTCACGCTTTTGATCGTGACCTTTGTTTGCGCGCTTGCGGCCGTCTATGCCGGCGGATACATGAGCCACAGCAGCAAGGGAAAGCTGTGGAGATTCTATGTCATGTACAACCTGCTGTCGTTCGCGCTGGTCGCTGTTCCTTCCATGGCTGGACCGAATCTCACCTGGGTGGCGATGGAACTCGTGACGCTGTTCTCAGTCCTTTTGGTGGGTTTCGAGAGCACGGCTGGGGCGCTCGAAGCCGCATGGAAATTCTCCGTGCTTACGATCATGGGCGCTCCGATTGCCCTATTTGGGTTTCTGCTCTTGTTCTGGACATGGCATTCAGGCGGCGGCACGCAGCGAGAAACCTGGGACGCTCTCCAGGCAGCCGCTCCGGTCATGTCTCCGGCTTTGCTCAAGTTGTCGTTCTTGCTCGTATTCGTCGGTTTCGGGGCGAAGACGGGTTTCGCGCCCATGCATACATGGCTCCCCGACGCGCATAGCGAAGCTCCGACTCCGGTATGTGCCGTGCTATCCGGCGTGAAGACGTCGGTGCCGTTGTATGTGATCTTGCGTTTTCTTGGTGTCGTACTTGCATCCCCGGAAGCCCGCCTGGGCGAGTGGATGGTCGTGATCGGGCTGATCTCGGTCGCAATTGGCGCCTTTCTGCTGCTTCAGGTTCACGACTACAAACGAATGTTCGCGTATTCCACAGTCGAGCACATGGGCATCATCCTGACGGCTGCGGGACTCGCGTCGCATGCTTCGGATTTCGGCGCTGTTTTCCAGCTATTGAACCACGCGATCACGAAATCACTCTGCTTCTATGTTGCCGGCATCGTGCTGCTCACGATGGGCACGCGGGAAATCAAATCGGTCCGAGGCTTAGTGCGGGTTTCGCCTTTCGCCGGAGCAGCGCTGGTGTTCTGCGCGCTGGCCATTGCCGGCGCTCCTCCTTTCCCAATCTTTCTAAGTGAGTTCTCGATTCTTTCAGCGGGTTTCCGCGCGGGTCATTCCGTTGCGGTCTCAATACTTGCGGCGCTGATCGTAATCGCTTTTGTCGGAATCATGTTCCAGGTGAACCGCATGGCATTTGGCAAGGCCGAGTGGCCGCGCGAACACGTTGGTGTGCCGAAGACTTGTCGCATTGCCGTGCTGGTTGCGGCTGTGCCGGTTGCCGTGCTTGGCATTTATGTTCCTGGGCCGGTGCATTCCTTGTTGCTCCTGGCAGCGCAACAACTGGGAGGTCGATGAGATGACAGCAACGTCTTCGCCAGTGGCTCTGTTTAGACGAGTGGAACTCGACCGGTTGGCTGCGGCGGTTCAAGAGCGGTTTGGAGCAAGCGTGTCCTTATCTCGGGGAGATGGTGGAGTTGCCCTGTCGATCACGCTGCTGGAGCCGCGTGCGCTGCCAGAGCTCTGCAAGTTCTTGTTCTGGGATGCCGGGTGCTCCTTTGGCGGTTTAATTGTCGAAGAGCGTCAGGGCAAATGGTGCCTCTCCTATTTGTTTCTCGCAGCAGGCTCTGGCTGGATCGAGATTCTCCTGCAAGTGCTCTCCTCGGCGTCCTCCGTGCCGAGCACAAGCTCCGAGATCCACGCAGCTGACTGGCATGAACGCGAGGCGGAAGACCTTTTCGGCCTTCAATTCGAGGGTCACCCGCGTCTGGGGGATTTCATCCTGCACGATCAAATCTGGCCGGAGGGAGCTGCACCGCACAGACGACTTCAGAGGAAATCCATGGACGCGCATCAAGCGCATTTCCGACGCCGGCCGAATCCGGATTGGCGGCCGTTGCTCGTTGTCCGGGATCCCGGCGCATTCGCCATGCCTGTAGGACCAGTGTATGAAGGGGGATTGGGGCAGTCCGTGCATTTCCTGCTGGAAACGGTTGGCGAAGACGTGGTGCGCGCCGTGCCGCGCCTCTTTTACAATTTTCGCGCCGTGGAGAAAATCGCCGAGGGCGAGCCGGTTTCCCGCGCGCTGTTGCTTGCGGAACGATTCGCGGCTACATCCTCTTTCGCTCATTCGCTGGCCTTCTCACTCGCGATCGAGAGGATGAGTGGCGCCGAGGTTCCGGTTCGCGCGAAACACTTGCGTATCCTGCTCGGCGAACTTGAACGGCTTCGACACCACGCGGGTGCGATTACGGGTATATGCGAATCGACGGCGCTGGCGGTCGCTGCGTCGCAAGCCGCCATCATCGAAGAGCGCCTACTGCGCGCTTCGTGCCAATTCACGGGCCATCGTTATCTCTTCGGATTGAACACCCCCGGAGGGCTCCGCCGCGATTTCACAAACGAGAGTTTCGCGGAGCTTCTCAAATCGGTGGATCTTGCCACGAGCGAGTTGCGCGTTCTCGAAGAACGGCTGCATTTCACGAGCAGTTTTCTTGACCGCTTGGAGGATGTTGGTCTGGTCAGTCCCGATCAAGCACGCGATTTAAACTTTATGGGTCCGGTGGGACGTGCTTCCGGCCGCTGTCATGATTTACGGCTCGAATATCCCTATGGGGGATATGAGGGATACACGTTTGAAGTCCCGCGCGAGGTCGAAGGAGACGGCTATGCGCGGCTTCGCGTGTTGTTTCAAGAAGCATACCAATCGGCAAATGTGATTCATCAAGCGGCCGAACGATTGCAGCCAGGGCCGGTAACCGCCCACTGCGAAGCGCCTTCCGGCGGCGTAGCTCTTGGCTGGACAGAGGCGCCCATTGGCGCCGCGCTGCATTGGGTACGACTGGACAATGCCGGGCTCGTCGAGCGCTATCGCATTATCACGGCGTCCTTCAACAACTGGCATGGGTTCCGCGTAGCCGTGGAAGATTTCGCTTTCCAGGATTTCCCGATTATTTTGGCTACTTTCGGGCTTTCCGCGACCGAATGTGACCGGTAAACGCAGGAGATTCCCATGAGCTTTTGGTTTTGGCACGGCATACGAAAGGGCGTTCAAACGACCCGCTATCCGCGAGCACCGGAATCCGCGGGCGGCGTAACGCCGGGAAGGCCCGTAACGACTGAGTTCCATTCCGCCGAAGAAGCCGCTCTCGCGGCGTCGAACTGTCCGGCTAATGCGATCGCCGCAGATGGCAATCGGGCCCGTGTGGATTTGCGACGCTGCATTCACTGCCAACGCTGCCACTTTGGCGAGCCGCACGTGTTGGAATGGCGATCAGATTACGAGTGGGCCACAGCCCCAACGGAAAAATACGAGGCCTTGCCTCGGTCCTACCGACGGTCGTTGCACATTATTGTTGTGGATGCGGGCGATTGTGGCGCCTGCCTTCACGAAGTCAAACAATTGAATAATCCGTTTTATAACATCCACCGTCTCGGAATGTTTTTTACAGCGACGCCGCGCGCTGCCGACGTGCTTTTGGTCGTAGGTCCTGTCAGCGAAAACATGCGGGGGCCTTTACTGAAAACCTACGAAGCCATGCCCGATCCCAAGCGGGTCGTGGCTGTTGGTGCGTGCGCCATCAACGGAGGCGTGTTCGGCCACACTTTCATGTCGGCGGGGGGCGCAGCGTCGGTCCTTCCGGTGAATCTCGAAATCCCCGGAGACCCGCCGCCGCCCCTGGCCGTCCTCGACGGATTGTTAGTAGTCGCCGGGCGTAAGCCTCTCATTCTGAATGAATCTCCAGTCGAGAGGAACGCGTAACCGTGCTTACGTGGACAGGGGCTGCGCTGCTTCTCTTTTTTATTCTTTGTGCTTGTGGAGTCGTTTTATCGGCCGCCACGCGTGGTAGGTGTCCAATGCGCGTGTTGGTCGGATTCAGCGTGATTTGCTCCATCTTGATGATGTTGGCGGCGGCCACAGCGCTGGCGACCGGCCGAAGTTTTGAAGCCACTCTATGGAATCTCGAGGGTCTAGGCTCGTTGAAATTGCGCCTGGACATGCTTTCGGCGATCTTCTTGTTTGCGGCTGGTTTGGTCTATCTTCCAGCATCGCTCTTTGTCAGGAACTTCGTCGAGGCCCGCTTCCGAGGACGCTACCCGATGCGGCGCTACGGCGTACTCCATTTTGCTTTGATGGCTTCGATCGTTTTGATCCTCACCGCGAACGACGCTCCCTTGTTTTTGATCAGCTGGGAATGCATGTCGATCCTTTGTTACCTGCTCGTGAATTACGAATGGGGCCGGCAAACGGACAGTCGCGCGGGTTACATCATGCTGGCGATGAGCGAGGCTGGTTTCCTCGCGGTTGTTGTGGCGTTCTCAATCGCAGGACGAGGGGCATCCGATTGGTCCTTTCCGGCCTTGGGGATGGCGGCCGCCCATCTCTCGAATAGAGCGGTCTGGGGCATCTTCCTGCTCGGGTTTCTTGGCTTCGGCGTGAAAGCCGGGCTGGTGCCCGTGAACTTCTGGCTACCTCGTTGCTATACGGCCACGCCTCCGATATTTGTTCCAGTACTGGCGGGCATCACATTGAATCTCGGTTTCTATGGAATCCTGCGATTGAATGCGGACCTAGTTCCCAGCCATGGGATCGGTACTGGTCTGTTCGCTCTCGTCACCGGGAGCATCACCGCACTGGTAGGCATCTTGTATGCCACCACGGACAACGACATGAAAACGATGCTCGCGCACAGCTCGATTGAGAACACGGGCATTATTGTCGCCGGTGTCGGTGCGTTTTTGGTTTTCCGTGCTTCCGGTCATGGCGTCGCAGCCGCCATTGCGCTGACGGCCGCTCTCTATCACATGGTCAATCATTCGGTCTATAAGACGCTGCTGTTTGAAGGAGTCGGCGACATCGAAGCTGCGACAGGAACGCGCGAGATGGACCGTCTCGGTGGACTCGCACATTTTCTCCCAGCGCTATCTGTTGTTTTTTTGGTGGGGTGCCTTTCCATTTCGGCCATCCCGCCGTTTAACGGCTTTGTCAGCGAATGGCTGACCTTGCAGTCCTTACTCCGCAGCGCCGTCCTGCTGTCTCCTGCGGGCAAGATCTTATTTGCCCTCTGCGGGGCATCCCTTGCGCTGACAGCCGCACTCGCGGTCACGTGCTTCGTCAAGGTCTATGCGATGAGCTTTCTTGGAATCAAGCGAGGAGAATGGAAGCTGCGCGGGCATCAGAAGTCGACTCGGCCCCAGTTTGCGCTGACATATTTAGCGATTGCGTGTTTTCTGCTTGGTATTCTCCCCACCTACGTTATTCCCGTGTTGAATCGTGCGGTCGAACCGCTCGTTGGGACGAGCGCAACCGTTTCGCTCGTGCCTCCCTTTTTTACAGCGACCTCGGAAAATCAGCAACTGCCTCCGGCATTTCTCGGAGACTTCCACAATATAGGCGCTCAGACCGGCCGGGAGATCTTCCCCGGCAGGGGCCTGGTTGTCCTGGTGCGGGGCTCGGAGCAGAATCCCGTCATTTTTGCGATGTCGACATCCTACGGTTTCATAGCTCTGGCGATTTTGTTATTCGTAACATGGATTGTCGTGACCCGAAGCACTCGAAAACGCAGCGTGGTTCGCAACGAATTGTGGGCCGGAGGAATCCCGCGTCTGTTGCCTGAAATGACCTATACGGCCACGGGCTTTTCGAATCCAGTCCGCGTCGTCTTTCAGGCGATCTTCCGGCCCGACATCGTGGAGGACACGCGGAAGACCGTCGCAGTCCATTTCCGGACTGCGATTCTCCGGCGAAGAGAAGAAACACATCTGGTGGACCGGCTGTTCTTTCACCCCGTCGGCGACGCGATCGGTTGGTTTGCGAGACTGCTCGCAGGAATGCATCACGGCCGGCTGAATGCTTACGTAGCCTACACGATCGGTTTCTTGCTCGTGATGCTGTTGTTGTTCCGGCTGTCGTAGAAAATCGTCTGCTCCGCGGTTGACGGTCCTGGCAGGCGGATTCGAACTGACGGTTTGGGAAGGCCATGGAGTTCGGCCTTAACCGCTGTCCCTTTTGAGCCGGGACAGATGATGACTCCTGACAGGGATCCTTGTCGCGGGGTCATGTCCCCGGCGGCGATTTCCCGATCGATTCGAAAGCGGCGCGCCATGACCAATGTTGGATTAGCGCTGATACTGGTTTTCGGGCTATGCGGCGCGGGTGCCCTTTCGGGACTGATTATTCCCGAACGACGGAATCCCGCGTGGCTGGCATGGGCGGGCTCACTGGCTGCGCTGTCGGCGCTGTGGGCTAGCGGAATTGTCCTCTACGGCGGCAAGTTTCACGGCAACCTCTGGACGATTCGTTCCTTGGGAACCCTCAGCGTATCGCTCGACCGTCTATCTGCTTTTTTCCTGTTTGTAGCGGCGATAGTGGTTTTGGCTAGCTCGATTTTTTCCGCGAGCTACATGAAGCGGTATGCGAGCCATTATCGGCTATCCACTTTTACCGCCTGGTATTTGCTCCTGTTTGCATCCATTACATGGATCCTGATAGCCGACGAAGTTCTGGGCTTCTTGCTGGCTTGGGAAGCGATGTCCATTTTGAGCTACTTGCTTGTTAACTTCGAACACCAACGCGATGGAACCAGCCAGGCCGGCTTTCTCATGCTGGCGATGGGCGAGGCAGGATTTATGGTGGTCGAGGTGGTGCTGCTATTTCTGGCCTTTAGAGCGGGATCGCTGCAGTTTTCGGCGCTGAAGCTGGCGGCGGTAGGATTGGGGCCGCTCACGCGCTGGATGGTGTTCCTGCTGACTTTTTTCGGATTTGGTGTTAAGGCAGGCCTGGTACCGGTGAACACTTGGTTGCCGCGAGCGCACCCGGCGGCGCCCGCAAACGTATCCGCCATCCTATCGGGCGTAATCCTGAATTTGGGGCTTTATGGAATCATCCGCGTGAATCTCGATCTCGTGCCCGTTAGAACGGTCGGCGCGGGATTGATTGTGCTCGCCGTCGGAGCGATCTCGGCGTTGGTCGGAATTCTTTACGCGACGACCGAAAGAGACCTCAAGGCTCTGCTCGCGCACAGTTCGATCGAGAACATTGGAATCGTCACGATCGGCCTGGGTGCTGGAATGATCTTTGCGGCTCGCGACAAACCCCTGCTGGCGGGTATGGCATTCATCGCGGCCTTCTATCACATGCTCAACCACTCTCTTTACAAGGCGCTCCTCTTTCTCGGTGCAGGCGCCGTCGATGATCGCGCCGGAACGCGCGACTTGGATAGGCTGGGCGGACTGATGCGTGTTATGCCGTACACGGCAGGCACGTTCTTGGTCGGTGCCCTGGCGATTTCAGCTGTGCCACCATTCAACGGGTTCGTGAGCGAATGGCTCACGTTGCAGACACTGCTGCGCAGCGCCGAACTTTCTTCCCCGGCGCTGCGTCTGGTATTTGCTTTGTGTGGCGCGGGGCTGGCGCTCACGGCGGCGCTGGCGGTCACATGTTTCGCAAAGGCGTTCGCGATGGGCTTCCTCGGCGTATCGCGCTCCGAGCGTGCGCCCAAGGATATCTCGGAGATGCATCGTTCCGCGATCGCACCGATGGCCCTGCTCGCGGTACTTTGTCTGTTGTTGGGCGTGCTGCCTACCTATGTGATTCCGGCGCTCAATCACGAGCTTGAGCCATTGATCAACCCGGCCACGGTGGACACGCTCGTGCCTCCCTTCTTCGCATCGAATCCGGCACACAAACAACTGCCACCCGCTTTTGTCGCGGACTTCCACAATTTGGGAGCGCAGGTGGGCCAGGATGTTTTGCCCGGACGGGGACTCGTGGTGATGCATCGGGGCGGACCGGAAAATCCTGTCGTTTTTGCGATGTCCACTTCATACGCCTTGATCGCTTTGGCGATTCTTCTCTTGTCTGCATGGCTTGTGGTGGCAAGCACCACCAGAAAGCGGAGGATAGCCAGAAAAGAACTTTGGGCGGGTGGCATTCCACGACTTCTGCCGGAAATGACCTACACGGCCACTGGCTTTTCGAATCCCGTTCGAGTCGTTTTCCAAGCGGTTTTCCGGCCCGATATCGTAGAAGACACACGGGAGACCGTCGCGGTCCACTTCCGGACCGCCATTCGCCGCCATAGAGAAGAGAGGCATTTGGTCGATAGGCTGTTCTTTCATCCCATTGGTGATGCCGTCAATTGGCTCGCCAGACTGTTTGCGGGAATGCATCATGGCCGACTGAATGCTTACGTCGCGTACACACTCGGGTTCCTGGTACTCATTCTCTTGCTGTACCGGCTCTTATAGAGACCGCGGTGCGGGCAGTTTGCTGATGGGTGCGCTTGATGCTCTGGCGGTTGACTTTGGTCCGGGCTGAAGTAATATTAATTGGTGAAGGCCAAGGAGTTCGGCCTTAAACCGCTGTCCCTCTTATGCCGGGACAGATGATGACTCCTGACAAGGGATCCTTGTCGCGGGGTCATGTCTCTCCGGCAATGATCCCAAAACGAAGCTTGGGCGAGGTTTGCCGTATCCATGCGTACGTTTGCTCGAAAACGCGAAGACACTCGGGGCATCCGATACAGGTCCCATCCGGTGCGGGGGGCGTTGGCCCCGGAAGCTTTGGGAGGCGCAGAGTGAAGCTCGGCGACCGACAGGCTGAATTCGAAAGCCGTTCGCACTGGTTCACCGAAATGTCCCTCGCGGATAGCCTCCGCATTGGAGAGTGCCTGATCTGTTCGAATTTGGTTCACGCGGAACGGCGCTCCATCCATTCTTTCTTGTGGGAAGGCATGATGTCGCAGCACGGTCGAGAGAAATTCCTTGTAGGAGGAGGTTTCTGCGCTCGGCACTTTTGGATTGCCAAACGCATTGAGGAAGAGTGCTGGCCGGCTGGCGGAATCGGCGCTGCAATCCTTTGCGAAAATCTTGTCGCAAGGGCACTTGCGCAACTCCCGGCCGAGACGGACTTGAATCGCTCCGAGCCACCAACTCCATTTCGTCGCAAAAAGGATGTTCACCTGCTTGCCCCTGGTTCCGGCTGCATGTTTTGTCTCGACTGGGGCGAGCGGGAAGAGTCTCTCATCATGACTCTGGAATACCTCAAGAACAAACCGGTTTGGTCCGAGAAGCTGGAACAATCGCCGCTGTGTGTGCACCACTCGCTGTTAGCACTCCGGAGATGGAACAGTTGGGAGAACAAGCAACACATTCTTAGCGCGCTTACAGCTCGCCTGCGAGACCTTCAAGCAGACCTGAACGAGTTCATTCGGAAGCACGACTGGAATTATCGCCACGAGCCACTCGGTCGAGAAGGAGATGCCGTCAATCGCGCGATCCAAGCATTGACCGGGCTTGAGAGACAATTCCCGCTCCAAAGAGCAGCTGGCGAGGGGGGTAAGACCAATGGGCCCCGAGAGCGTTGATGTCGAAATGGCCGTACTGGCGGCAATTTCAAACGATCGGTACATGCTCGAGAAGGTCCTGGATGAGGGGTTCCATCCGCAGTTGCTCCATTCGCCAGCCGCGCGTCTCGTTGCCGAAACACTTTCCACACTTCGTGAGCAGAGCCTCGCCGCGGTCGATCTCCTCATCGTGAAATCAAAGCTCGAACAACAAGGCCTGTTTTCCCCTCAGGTGAAGGAGTACCTGGAAGGAATGACTCGGCTGCGCCCGGCTCAACTTGACCAACTCCTTTCATATTTGGATCTCCTGAAAGACCGACAAGCTCGAGAGCGGCTGGTCAGGCTGGGTACGTCTCTCGAATCCTACGCGAAACAACGACAGCCCGGACAGACGGGCTTGTCCGACTTCACTGCGGGAGCCATTCAGGAGCTTCTCGACATCCAGAAGCAACGGATGCGGAGACAGCTGCGCCCCGTAGGAGATTTGGTTCGGGCGATTGTGGCTGAGTCGAAAGAGAGGCCCAAGGGCCAAAAGAACCTTCTCGGCTATTCGCTGGCCCCCTTCGGTCGTTTGACGCAATTGCTTTCAGGCTTTCGACCAGGCTTCTACTACGGTCTAGCCGGTGCACCAAGGCGAGGTAAGACCAACTTTGGGCTCCACCTGGCCAGCCACATTGCGAGAAATCACCATATCCCCGTCCTTTTCTATTCCTGGGAACAGACGCGGCGCGTTCTCACCGCGCGTTTGCTAGCGAAGGAGTCGGGTATCAACCCGACCACGATGTTGACGGAGGACATGGAGTCTCTGCCCGGCGGACTCGAACTGCTGGCAAAAGGGTTGAACGGCATCCATCAGTTCGGACGTGAGGTATTTGTGCTCGAAGGGTCGCGAAAGGATACGGTGGACCGGATCCGAGCGACCGCCTACAACTTGATGCACGATTTTCGCACGGACTCCATCGCAATCTTTCTCGACTACCTGCAAAAGGTTCCCCTCCCGCATCCTCCGGCGGATCCGCGTGCACGAATCGACGAGATTTCGACAAGTCTTGCGGATCTCAGTCTGGAATTGAACTGTCCTGTCCTCGCGATTTCCTCGATCGACAAAGAAGGTTGCCGGCTGGACGAGGATCCCGGGCCCGACGTGGACCTTGGCGAGTTGCTCACGCGTTCCCGACCGACGATGCACCACTGCACGGGCAGTGGCGACATCGAATACGACCTCGATGTGGCGATGATTCTTTCGAAGGATTGGGCGGCGACACTTGAGTTCGCCGATCTCTTGAAGACGAAGTACGTGGGCGATGATTTGGGGATCCCCAAGATCGACATCCTGAACCTGAGCATCGACAAGAACCGCGACGCGCCGGACGAAGCGAGCCAGACTGTCCAGTACGCTTTCTTCATTCGGGAAAACAAATTCGTCGAGCTGGATTTCAGACCCGAGGGCGAGTCCCGAGGAGACTTTCGCGGCTTTGCGCGGGCGAAAGAGATATTCGATTTCCTCGCATCGCGCGGAGACGTCTCGACGCGGAGCTTGGTCGGCTCCGGCTAGGGCAGGTCCGACCGTGAATTATGACGAAAGGTGTGACAAAGGGCCAATGAAAATCGTCATTGTTTCTGACATTCACGGGAACTACGACGCACTCTCTGCACTCCCGGAGTCTTACGACGAGCTGTGGGTTTTGGGCGATTTGGTGAACTATGGGCCAGAGCCGAAGGAAGTTGTGGACTTTGTAAGGCACAGGGCCACTTTGGTCGTTCGCGGCAATCATGACCAGTGTATCGGCTACGCAGATGACCCGCGATGCTCGCTCCGGTTTCGGGAAATGGCGGAAGCGACCCGATGGTTTTCTGCCGCGGTCGTGACTCGGGAACAGAAAGCATACCTTCGCTCTCTTCCCTTACAAACCAACTGCACCCGCCCCGAGACTCGATTCTATCTATGCCATGCCACCCCGTCTGATCCGCTTTACGAATATCGATCGGCCTCTTCCGACAAGTGGGCGGACGAGTGCGTGCACATGCACGCCGACGTAATTCTTGTGGGCCATACGCACATTCCTTTCATTCGTTCATTCAACGGACAGACGGTAGTCAATCCGGGGAGCCTTGGCCAGCCGAAAACCGGGAAACCGGACGCCTGCTACGCCGTATGGGAAGATGGTCAAGTGAGCTTGCGCTCCTACGGGTATCCCGTGAACAAAACAATCGACAAAATCCGATTGATGCCGGTTGGCAAGGCTGTCCAGATTGACCTGATTCACGTGCTCGAATCCGGGGGACAGGCCCCGGGTTAGGATCAAACGAAAATGTCGAAGATTGCAAAGTTGGATGCCCTGGAGATCTTGGATTCCCGCGGGAACCCCACCATTCAGGTGATCCTGTCGCTGGACAGCGGTTCAACCGGGATTGCAAAGGTGCCGTCCGGAGCGTCGACCGGAAAAAACGAAGCGGTTGAACTGCGCGACGGAGACAAGAAGCGCTACGGCGGGAAAGGAGTCCGCAACGCCGTCGACAACGTGCTGAAGATCATCCAGCCGGCTGTGATTGGCATGGATGCGTTTGAACAGCAAGTGCTGGACGAGAGGCTGATTGCCTTGGACGGAACACCGAACAAAGCTCGCCTGGGCGCAAATGCAATTCTCGGTGTATCGATCGCAGCCGCGAAGGCCGCCGCTTCCGAACGCAAGGAACCACTCTACCGGTATCTGGCCTCGCGGGACGCCTATCTTCTCCCGGTTCCCATGTTCAATGTTCTCAACGGCGGAAGGCACGCCGACAATAATGTGGACTTTCAGGAATTCATGATCGCTCCCGTGGGCGCTTCCACTTTTTCGGAGGCCCTTCAGTCCGCTTCGGAGACTTTTCATGCCCTCAAGGAGATTTTGCACAGAAAAGGATACGAAACGAGTGTCGGAGACGAAGGTGGTTTTGCACCCCGTCTGCGATCCAACGAAGAAGCGATGGAACTTCTGAAAACCGCCATTCATAAGGCGGGGTACCGAGCTGGAGCGGGCATCGCGATCAATTTGGATCCAGCGGCAAGCGAATTCTACGAGAACGGGACTTACGTGTTTCGCAAATCTGATCAGTCGAAAAAATCATCGAGCGAGATGGTGAGTTTGTGGACGGAGTGGCTGGATCGTTACCCGGAAATCCTCTCGCTTGAGGATGGCCTGGCGGAGGAGGATTGGGACGGTTGGGTGGAATTGACAAAACAATTGGGCGGGAGAGTTCAGCTCGTTGCTGACGATATTTTTGTGACGAATCCCGCAATTTTCACAAAAGGCATTCAGCGTGGAATCGCCAATTCAATCCTGATCAAGCTCAATCAGATCGGCACGATCACGGAAACCCTCCGCTGCATTGAAATGGCTCGAAAGAATGGCTACACGGCCGTGATTTCTCATCGCTCAGGCGAGACCGACGACACAACGATTGCCGACTTCGCGGTGGCAACGGGCGTAGGGCAAATCAAAACGGGTTCAGTGTGCCGCGGAGAGCGAATCGCTAAGTACAACCGGCTGCTCCAAATCGAACATGAACTCGGGCGTGCTGCGACCTACGCGGGAAGGAGCATCTACGCCTCGTGGAAGGCATAGGGAGAGGACTGCGGTCAGTGGCGACGAGGGAATTCACGGATCAGGAGATTGAATCGTTCGTTGGGGACCTGGAATCCCTGCGAGGGGGCTCCCTGTCCGCCGCCGCCCTAATTGGTTGTGGGCCACGAGCGGTTCCGCCCCTCCGGTCTTATCTCCTTCACGGAAGGCCGCGAGGCATTTACCAGCCCAGGCAGTTGGCCGTTGAGACGCTCGGAGAGCTCGGGGCCAGGGACGTCCTGATTGAGTACTTGAGCAACCCCGCGCCGATTGAGGATCCGGTGGTTCGGCATGCGGAAGATGCCGTCCGCAGTACCGCCGCCAGGGAACTGGCTCGATGGCAAACCGAGGATGTATTCGAATGTCTCATGCGCGCCACGGATCGCCTCCTTCCGGGCATCGTCGACGCTTTGGGCACGTTTCGGAGAGCGGAGGCGATGCCATATTTTCTGTTGGCGCTTGGCGACGGCGTTTGCCGATCAAACGCGGAGGAAGCGATTCGGGCTCTCGGTCTTGCAGCTAGCCCATTCCTGATGGAAGCAGCGATTTCTAGAAATCCGTCGGCGGAGGACGAAATCCCGTCGAGCCTCCAACGGCGCCGATGGGCGCTGCGCATCCTTGCGGACCTAAAGCTTCGGAAAGAGGACTGGACGGGGTTGCGAGATTTGCTCGACGAGGACGACCCGGAGATCGTGATCGCCACAAGTCGCATCGGGCTCGAGGTTGCTCCCGTGCCCGACCGGTGGCGCGCGGTTCACCGCTTGATCGAAATGTTGCCGCGCGCCAACTGGTTCCTTCAATCAGAAGTGCGAACGGCTTTGGTCGAACACTTCGATATCGCCCGAGAGCCAGTTGAGGACGAAATCACACGGAGGATGAATTCAGAAGGAAAAGAGCAAGCGCTGGACGCTGTCCTGCGCTTGCTTGTCAATCTTCGGAACCAGGCTTTGGAAACGGGCCTCGCTCGACGCTAGATCAAGGGTGTTGGAGTTCGCGTTTAACCGCCCCCTGGGCAGATGACTCCTGCAAGAGATGTTCCTTGAGAGGAGCACGTTCATGAACATGCGCGACAATGGTTGGGCTAACCGTTCTGGAAACCTGTCCGTTCCCATTCGCGTCACCGAAAACACCTCCACTGCGGACCGGAGAATCACTCCTTACGCCGTAGAGTATGCGGACGGTAGTTTCGATCGGTACGGGCAAGGAGCGCCGCAGTTCAAGTTTGTCGTTTCCAGTCCCGCCCATCTCCAGCGGCTGCTGGCGCTTGATGCATATTCTCTCGCGATGGCTTTTGTACGAGGCGAGTTCTCCGTTGAGGGAGATCTTGTTGCTGCGGTTCGTTTCTATCAGGCTCAGCCACATTCCTGGACACAAGGCGCGCTTTTGGCCATCATCGCGATGGTCGGCCTTGGGCGCCTCGAATCGTGGTTTCAGACGAAGGGTCGCGCGGCGCAGAACATTCGCTTCCATTACGACCAATCGAATGATTTCTACCGCCAGTTCTTGGACTCCCGGATGGTCTACTCCTGCGCCTATTTCAAGGAGATGTACCAGTCCCTCGATGATGCCCAGCTGCGCAAGCTAGACCACATCTGCCGCAAACTCGACCTACAACCCGGCGACGCTTTCCTGGATGTGGGATGCGGCTGGGGAGGCTTGATCACTCACGCCGCCACGGAACGCGGGGTCGTTTCGACCGGCTGCACCCTTAGCTCCGAGCAATACAATTTCGCAAACGAGCTGGCTAGAGAACAGGGTGTTGGCAAAGCCGTTCGCGTGGAGTTGAGCGACTACCGGAAGGTGCAAGGCCCTTTTGACAAGATCGCCTCGGTCGGAATGTTCGAGCACGTGGGCCGGCGGCGAATGAAGAAATACTTTGCAACGTTGAATCGCCTGGTCCGGCCTGGTGGGTTAGTGCTCAATCACGGAATCACGCGGCCGGAAACCACGGGCGACAACGCCGAAACCCTCTTCATTCGCCGAAAGGTCTTTCCCGGAGGCGAGATCCCTCGCCTTTCCGACGTCATCCGGTGCGCCGAGCGGTCCGGATTCGAGGTGCTGGACGTCGAGAATCTAAGGCCGCATTACGCTCTCACGTGCCAAGCTTGGTTCGCGCGCTTGCAAGAGAACACGACACAGTGTCTGCGTTACGTCGACCGTTCTGTCTATCGAACTTGGTTGCTTGCGTTTGCCGCGTCTGCAGCATGCTTTGAAGAGGGGCGGCTAAATCTCAATCAGGTGCTGCTGTACAAACCGGGTCCCTCTGGCACCCGCCCGTTCACCCGGGAATACATATACAGCTAAGGGTATGTCCTAAGGGGAACATCAAATGGATACCGAACACCAGGAGGAGATAGATGCTTTCGGCGGCACCCCGGCAGAACCACAGATCCGGCTCGGCCAGTATGAAGCGATCAAATTCGAGTTGGCCGGGTTGATCCGCGAAGCAGACTCGGCGGCCTGGCATGCCAAGAACGAAACCCTACAAAAGAGTTTTCAGTCTCTTCTCCAACGCCTTGCGGAAGATCGATTCTATCTGACGCTGGCCGGCCAGTTCAGTCGCGGAAAGTCGACGCTGATGAACGCCATGCTAGGAATGGATCGATTGCCGACAGGCGTTGTCCCGGTCACATCCGTTATCACCGCAGTCAGCTACAACACGCGTGAACGGGTGTTGATGCACTTCGAGAACAGCAATCTCACTCACGAGGTTCCGCTCGCTGAGCTTGCGGAATGGATCACCGAACGAGGGAATCCGGGCAACGAGCGAAAAATCGACATCGCCGAAGTGCAGCTTCCTGCCGAACTGCTTCGTCGGGGCGCTTTCTTCGTGGACACCCCCGGTCTCGGCTCTGCGGTGATCGAAAACACAAAGACGACGCATCGGTTTCTACCGCACATCGACGCGCTGGTGTTGGTGTCGAGTTTCGAGTTCCCCTTGTCCCAGGAAGAGATCGCGTTCTTGAGTGGGGCGCGCGAGCTACGCCGGAGGATCTTCGTCGTCGTCAACAAACAAGATCTCTGCACTTCCCGTCAACGGGATGAGGTCCTTGATTTCATTCGATTGCGCGTTGCCGAGGAAGCTGGAGGCGATGAAATCCCTCTCTTCGCCGTGTCGGCTTCGGAGGGTCTTGCAGCCAAGGTCGAAGGCAATGCCGAGCGGCTCGAGAGAAGCGGGCTCCCTGTTTTCGAGCGGGCCCTCGTCAATTACCTGGTCACCGACAGGTCTGGCGATTTTCTCACCGCAATGTGCGACCGCATTGAGTCACTTATCGCGTCTCATGAGGTCCCGGGGCTGAAGGAACTAGAGGGTCGTCTTGAGGAAATGCGCGCGCGAATTCGCGGGGAGCAGTCCGATAGTCAGCCCGCTCCTGCCCGGCCCAAAGCTGTCCGTACAATATCTACCGGACGATCGCTGAGGATTTCGTCCTGTTTTGTGTGCAAGCGGATGGCAGACGCAACCTTCAAGTTCATGAGTCGTTTTCAATATGATTTGAGCCACAGCCGCGAGGAACAGTTGATGCACGCATCGCGGTCCGGTTTTTGTGCCCTCCACACCCGGGAGTACGCGCGGCTCGCCTCGCCGCAGGGAATCGCGTCCGGATACCCAAACACTCTGCTCTTTGTGGCGGAACATCTGCAATCACTTTCCCGCCTAGGACGTTTGCGCAACGACTGGAAGGGCGAGTTTGAAGAGTTTCTTCCGGGACCTCACAAGTGCCGTGCGTGTCAGGCGGTCGCCGAAACTGAGGGTGAAATAATCGCCACTTTCGTTCGCGAAAACGAGAATCTCCGTCGCGACAGTGATGTCGAGCTTCCGTGTGTTTGCCTTCGGCATCTCGGAGCCATTGTCCAGAGGGCTCCGCGGACGGAGTTGGCGAACCGGATGGTCTTGCAGTGCGCCGCCGTGTTGGAGCGCACGGCCGAAAACATGGAACGATTTGCTTTGCGACACGGCGGCCATCACATGGAACTCGTGACCGAAGAGGAACTGGGATCGGCAGAAAAAGGTTTGAACCTGCTTGTTGGCCAGCCGAACGTGCGGCCAGCAGGAAGCAGCTAGGGCCGAGGAGCGCTATGATGAGCGATTGACTTCGACGCCCGAACGGAAAATAATGGCGTTGTTGCGGGTGTTGGAGTTCGCCCTAAACCGCCCCTACAGGGGGCAGATGACTCCTACGAGGGTTCTCCTTGTTGGGAGGTCGTCTGTTCATCGTCTCCCTTCCTAGCATTGAGTACCCCCGGAAAGAGAATGAGCTTCGCGCGCTGCTATAGCGTTTGTCGCGCGCGCGTGGTGGGACTCCTATGAACTCAGGCGAGCAAGTACCCCATGAATCGCTGAACGAATTTCAGGCTCGACATCTACGTGTCTCATGTCAGTACATCGACAAGCTACTGGTCGAAATCGAGGGCATCCTCAATGCGTCTGCCTCTAAGGCGGCGTTCCCCCGCTATTTGAACGACGTTGTCCCCGCGCAGCGCAGGACGATTGAAGACTACATCGCCCGTGTCCGAGCGCAACTCGTCCGCATTCTGGAGGGACAGGGAATCCCGCGCGAGAAGCCGGCGATTCCGGCATCTCGATCGATTCGCGTCGACCTGGATGCGATCGACATCGCAGTCGAGGAATTAAAGCCCAAGTATATGAAGGGCTATGGTGCTGTGCCGGAAAGCGTGGCAACGGAACTCAACGGAATCGTCGGCGAGCTGACGACCTTGGTTAATCGTTTCGACCGCTACCTGTCGGAAGGAGTCGGCCAGGATCTACGCGCGCGGCTTCAGCGATTGGAACAAGCCGGCAATGATCTCGAGCTCCTTGCGAGAATCGAACAGGTCGTTCGCAATCGAGGTTTAGTGGAATTCCGTTCTTCGATCGCCGCCGTTCTGGATCGAGCGGAAGATCAGAGTTTCGAGATTGCCGTGTTTGGGCGTGTCAGCGCTGGGAAATCGTCTTTGCTGAACGCCATCCTCGAAACCGACGTCTTGCCAGTGGGCGTCACACCGATCACCGCTGTTCCGACTCTGCTCACGTATTCCGCAGAGCCCGCTTTGACGGTCTCTTTTTCGGAAGCCCCTCGGATGAGGCTTGAAATTTCTCGCTTGCAGGAGTTCGCAACCGAACAGAAGAATCCCGGGAACACGAAGCACATAACGCGCTTGGTTGTGGCCTTGCCTTCGCCCCGATTGCAGGGAGGAGTAGCATTCGTCGATACGCCCGGCCTGGGATCTTTGGCAACCAGCGGAGCCACCCAAACGCTCGCCTATCTTCCGAAATGTGACCTGGGGGTCTTTTTGATCGATGCAGGATCCACCCTCACAGCGGATGATCTTCAGACGATCATGGCTCTCGAGGAAGCTGCGATTCCCGTCAACGTTCTTCTTAGCAAAGCGGATCTGCTCGGTTTGGATGACCGCCTTCGCGTTGTGCAATACGTCAAGGATCACATCGCCTCCGAGTGCAAGCTCGATTTGCCGGTGCATCCTGTAAGCGTTTTGCCCTCGTGCAGGAACATGCTCGATGAGTGGTTTGAGAGCCAGATCGTGCCCCTGTACGCGCGCTCACGGGAGCTGCGGGTAGTATCCTTGCGAAGGAAAATTGGTGCTTTGCGCGATTCTGTAGTGGCAGGCCTCGAAGCACGGCTGAAGAGAGATGGTCGGTTTACGGCATCCAGAGACCAAGCGCGTGCCGCAGAGATGCTTCTTCGGAAGACAACAGGACGAATCGAGGAAACGCGTTCATTCTGCGCAAGATTCATCGAGGGAGCCAGCGCGAGCACCCCGGAAGCAATTGAAGAGGCGGCTAAGCGATTCTTGCATTCCTGGTCGCAGAGTGATTACGGCGTGGTTGTGCCAGGCCAGTTGGTTCGAGACAGCATCACGCAGTCGATTCAGCTCCAGATTCGGAAGCTCCAGGGAGAGATAACGGCTCTCGCGGACCGCCTGAGCCACGATCTTCGACAATCTGCCGCTGACTTGGGCATTCCCGACGTGCCCGCCGAAGGCGAGTTTCAGTCGGTTGTACGCGGCACGCCCGTTTTTGAATCAATTCCTTTGACCCTCGTCTTGTCTCGCCCGGCCGTCATAGGGCTTCTCGGCCAGCGTGCCGCCGGGATTCATGTGGCCAAACGGATTGCCCGCCAACTCCAACAACCGTTCTACGACGCAATCGAGGCCTATTGGCGAGTGGTCCAGGAGTGGGCGGAGTTCATCATTGGCCAACTAAAGCAGAAGTTTGAGACCTACGCGGAGAATTATCGCGCTCAGGCCGAACAAGCTTTGGGAGGCCGAGAGCTAGCCAATGATGAGTTCGAGGGTCTCGAGAGGGATCTCGCCAGGTTGAAGGCATCGGTGGCTGCCGATGGTGACCTGGACGGTGTCGATTCGCCGGGCCGCATGGACGTAGCGCCAGAAGCTTCGGAGACACTGTGACAGCCTTGAAAGGAGAAAAGACAGAGCGATTCTCATGACCAAATATCTGGTCGTAGCTATCGGGGGGGCAATCGGTTCTATGCTGCGCTTTTGGATTGGAGGTTATGTGAGCGGTCGGATGGGAGCTCGATTTCCATACGGCACCTTCATCATTAACGTGACGGCATCTTTCTTAATTGGTTTCATCATGACGCTTCTAGCAGAGAGGGCGCATTGGAGTCCGAATTGGAGATACCTGATACCCATTGGGTTCCTTGGCGGCTATAGTACGTTTTCCTCTTTTGAATATGAGACGTTTCGCGTCTTCCAGGACGGCGAACTTCTGATTGCGGCGATGAACGTCGTATTCAGCGTGGGCGTCGGTTTCGTGTCGGTCTGGCTGGGCGTGATCACCGGAAGGACAATCGCATGAAAAGAGAACCGAATACTGCAAGACTTCCAATTACAACCATCGTCGCGCGGAGTTCGTGTCCCATCTGCACGGCCCTCAGGGAATTTCAGAGCAGTCTGATCAAGCATCTCGCGCCGGAAGATTGTCGGCACTTCTGCAACGCGCATGCTTGGGTGGCGGCCAATGGAACGCCGGCAGAAGCCATCGCGACGATCTTCCTGAAGGCCATCACAGATCCCGAA
>Ga0335074_10002563_pt1 | contig 24819 bp, 25 predicted proteins | sample Lox_Sample_23_FD_206715 | JGI IMG/M metagenome (GOLD analysis project Ga0335074, IMG submission 206715) | Soil microbial communities from Loxahatchee National Wildlife Refuge, Florida, United States - Lox_Sample_2.3 | ecosystem: Environmental > Terrestrial > Soil > Wetlands | place: USA... | reverse complement strand
GGAACGGCCTCGGCATCGGCGACGACGGCGACATGGTCTCCCGTGAGCTGAACGCCCTCCAGTTCCCGTTGCACTGTCCAGCCCGGCGGCGGCGTCACTGCCACTCCGGCGGTGGCGACGACGCAGCCCGGTCCGACCAGACCGGCCAGGTCAGCCCAGTCCGACTCGCCCGGCTCATCCGGCAGCGCGACGAACGGGCTGACCTCGGTCAGGTAGCGCAATGCTGTGCCGCGGCGCTCGGCCAGGCTCGCGTGCGGCCCGAGCAGTGAGGCCCTGGCCGGGTTGTCCAGAGGATGCCGCGAAGTCATGGATGAAGCCTATTTGGGACTCGTGGCGTGCGGTCCGCCGGGCCTGGCGCGGCAGACATCACGCCGGCGCGCCGGGCCTGCTTCTGACCAGCGGTGATCGTAGGCTTGCCCCGGTATCGACCGCGGCAAAGCGTGCGAGGGATCACCGGGGACGGCCACGTTCCCGTCATGAAGGAGAACCAGTGCTCGGAGAGCAGCGTCCGGCTGAGCCCGCAGGGCTGCCGCAGCGTCGGCGTGGCACGGCCGCAGACGACGCGGGCGCCGGGCGCGCCCCCGGTGAGCTCGGTGCCGCCGGTTCTGAGCAACCGCCGGCGGAGTCGCTGCTGCGGGTGCTCGAGGGTCTCAAGCGGCTCTAGCGGCCGGGCTGCCGGACCGCTGACCTGCCGGTGCGCTGAGCTGCCGGTGCGCTCAGCCGCCGGTGCGCAGGGCGGCCGTCACTGCAGCCACGTCGGCCGGGTCGGCCGGATAGGGCGTGTACACCGAGACCCTGGTGATGACATCGCCGAAGCGGGCATGGATGGCGGCGGCCACCTCGGCCGCCGGGCCGGCCACGGCGAATGCGGCGAGCACGTCGTCGGTGATCAGCTTGCCCATCTCGGTCCACTCCTGACGCCTGGACATCAGGTTGAGCGTCTCGTGCAGGCTGCCCCAGCCATGCAGGTCGAGCACCGGTCGGTAAGCCGGCGTCGAGCCATAGAACGCGATCTGCTCCCGGACCGCCACCTCGGCCGCTGACCTGGCCCTCGCGTCGGCGCCGAGAACGACGAGCACGGGCAGGCTCAGGGTGAAGCCGTCCAGGTTGCCGCGCGCTGCGCGCAGCGCCGGCAGCGTCCGCTCGCGTAGGTATGCCTCCGTCGTGAAGCTATGGCAGAGCAAGCCGTCGGCCACCCGTCCCGCGACCGCTGTCATGTGCTCGCCGACCGCCGCCAGCAGGATGGCGGGATTCCCGTATGGGTTCGCGCCAGGGCTGAAGAAGCCCGTCATGAGCGTGTGCTGGTAGAAGGTGCCGCGGAAGGCCAGCCGCTCGCCAGTCGCCCAGCTGTGCCAGATCGCCCGGACAGCAGCGATGAACTCCTCCATCCGGGCGGCAGGGTGGCTCCATGGCATGGCGAAGCGGCGCTCGATGTGCTGCCGAACCTGGGAGCCCAGGCCGAGCTGGAAGCGGCCGGCCGAGATGAGCTGGATGTCATTGGCGAGGACAGCGACGTTCATGGGGTTGCGGGCGAACGCGACCGCGATGCCGGACTGGACGGTGATCCGGCTCGTCGCGCGGGCCGCGAGGGCGAGGCCGGTAAACGGGTCATGCCTGGTCTCCGGCACGCTGAACCCGTCGAAGCCGGCCGCCTCCGCCGCCGCGGCGGCAGCCTCCAGGTCGGTCAGCCTTGCGGCGACCGAGGCGGCGGCGTCGATCAGCATCCTGGTCAGCCCTGGTCCGGCGCGACGAGCGCGTCGGTCAGCGGGCCGATTCCGTCAAGTCGCGACGCCAGCTCCGGGCTCAGATCGTGACGGGAGGCGAGCGCCGCGGGGGCGAGGTAGGAGACGTTCACCTGCCCGTCGTCGGCCCAGATCAGGACCTTGAGCGGCAGGTCAAGAGCCGACAGCGGCGCGGCCTCCATCACCGGTGTCCCGGCGGCCGGGCTGCCGAAGAGCACCAGCGTGGTGTCCCGCAGGTCCAGCCCGGCGTTCCGCGCCTCCGCGCGCTGATCGATGACGCCGAACAGCTTCAGCCCCTTCTGATCGATCAGGCTGGTCAGGCGCGACACTGTCACGTCGAATGGCCGCGGGCTGAGCTTGGTAATGACGCCCGGCTCGGAGCTGGTCATGAATGCGTCCTCCTGGTGACGAGGCGACCTTGTGACGAGGCGTTCTAATGATGCCTCCCGGCGGCATCGGCGTCCGGGCGGTCTGCGCAGGCGCAGCCCCGGGCCGGTTGGTTCCTATCCTCTCGCGAGGCAGCGGAACCAGCGGCCCGGGACACCCGGCCGCTCGCGTGTCAGCCCGCGTACTTCTGCACTAGCCCGCCAAGGCGCGGAAGCGCGGCCTCGACGTGCTTGGCAGCGCCGCCACGGACGCTCTTGTACGCCTTGATAATCGGTGGCCGGCTGGAGGCCGCCGCGCGCTCGTCGGTGACGATCAGCAGAGCGTCTGCCACTTCAGGGCCGCGCTTGGTCAGGTAGTCGCCGAAGTCCGAGCCGCCCTCGTTGTTGAAGTCGGCCCAGAACGGCTGAAGCTGCTCTGCCATCCTCGGCAGCAGGGTTTCGATCATGGCCTGGATGTGGCCCGAGGCAAACGCGGTCACGGTCTTATACGCCAGCTTGACGGCGGTGCCGGAGATCCCGGACATGTCGGATACCTGTTGCTGAATCAGCGTGTAGCAATCGGCCTGCACCTTCGGCCGGGTGTCCGGCACGAGAAGAATCTCCTGAAGCGTGGCTGCCATCGGTCCGTTATCTCCTGTCGGTGGAATTTGCACGGTTATGGATCGGTTACCGTGCTGCGCTCAGCTGGCGCCCGACATATGAACTTCACGCCGACAGTGCTGATACAGCGCTGATACCGCGGCAAGTCCGCCAATGCCGTGCGGCATTGTCAGGACTTACCGCGGTTCCGCGCGGCCAGGATGATCTGCGTGGCCAGATGGCTGCTGACTCCCAGCTTCGCGGCTATCTCCGCGGGCCGGAGCCCTTGCTCGTTATAGAGCAGCGCGAGCTTCTCCTGCGAGCGGGTCCAGGCCGGGCGGGCTGGCCGCTGAATCCGCGCGGGAGTGTGCGTCCGTGCTCGCGCGCTAGGTTTCGGCTGCCCGCCAGGTTTCGGCTGCGGCGCAGGTGTCGGCTGCGCGCTAGGTTTCGGCCGAGCGCCAGGCTTCGGCTGCGCGCTAGGTTTCGGCTGCGCGCTAGGTTTCGGCTGCGCGCTAGGTTTCGGCTGCGCAGCGGGTGCCGGCGCCTGCGGGCCGAACAATCCGCGCCGCTGATCGCGGTACCTGCCGCTCGCCAGGTCCGCACGAGTGCGGTCATCGAGAATGAGGAATTCCTCGGCCGCCTTGTTCATGCCGACCGCGACCATGGTCAGGCCCTTGAGATTCTTTTGCTGGCATTCTGGCGCCATGCAGTAGTCGTATTTCTGAGCCCTTTCGGGGTGGAGCTCGGAGCCGCAGGTCACGCAGTGGGCCGTGAACTCCGGTGTTACTGGCGAAGAATTCATAGCCTTGCGTTAACGCTGGTCAGGACACAATTCTTCCCGCCGGAGACCAGGGCTGACTAGGCTTGGGGGGTAAATCAGCAGCGAACAGACCTCAGCAGCGAACAGACCTCAGCAGCGAACAGGCCAGGGTCAGCGCTTTTGCCGGAGACTGATGGGCGAGATCAAGCTTGGCACCGCGTCGTGGACCGACCGGACCCTGCTCGAGTCCGGCTGGTATCCGCCGGAGGCCGACAATCCGGCCCGGCGGCTGCGTTTTTATGCGCGCCAGTTCCCGCTCGTGGAAGTGGACGCTACCTACTACGCGCTGCCTGCCGAGCAGACCGCCACTGCCTGGGCTGAGCGCACCCCGGACGGATTCCTGTTCAACGTCAAGGCGTTCAGCCTGTTCACCCAGCATCCAACGCGGATCTCGGCGTTCCCGGCCGACCTCCGGGGCGAGGTCGAGCGGAGCCAGGAGGACGGCAAGCAGACCGTCTACCTGCGGCAGGTCAGCCCGGAGGTGGCGGCGGAGGCCTGGGACCGGTTCCTGGCCGCGCTGGAGCCGCTGCGGCAGGCCGGGAAGCTGGGTGCGATCTTGCTCCAGTTCCCGCAGTGGTTCCCGATCTCGCGCGCCAGCAAGGAGTACATCCTGTCCTGTGCCAGGCGGGCAGCGCCCCGCCAGGTCTGCATCGAGTTCCGCAACCGCACCTGGATGACGCCGGACAACCAGCAGGAGACCCTCCGCTTCCTGGCCGACAACGAGCTCCCGTACGTGGGGGTGGATATGCCCCAGGGCTACCCGACGTCGATCCCGCCTGTCCTTGCCGCGACCGCGGACCTGACTGTCGTACGGATGCACGGCCACTCGGACAAGTGGACCAGCAAGGACATCCATGAGCGATTCGGCTACCGCTACAGCGAGAACGAGCTCCGCGAGTGGGCGCCGAGGATCAGCGAGCTGGCTGACAGCGCGGCCTCGACGCACGTCCTCTTCAACAACTGCTACAGCGACTACGCCCAGGTGAACGCACGCCAGCTCGCCGATCTGCTGAACATTTCATGACCGCGAAAAGAAACGTGCCGTTCCGGGGCGGACTAAGAAGCTTCGCGATCACGAGCCCCTGAAGACGGGCGGGCGCTTCTCAGCGAACGCTCGCTGGCCTTCCTGGTAATCCTCGGACCGGAAGCAGGCCTCAACCATCGCCTCGACCCTGGCCAGGTCGCGCAGGTCAGCCGACCTGCCTGCCGCGCGGATCGCGGCCTTGGCCGCGGCAACAGTGAGCGGCGCGTTGGCGGCGATGCTCCCGGCCAGGCTCATCACCTCAGGGCGCAGGCGGTCGGCCGGGACGACGCGGTTGACCAGGCCCATCTGGAGGGCCTCGGCAGCAGAGAAGCGCCGCGCGGAGAACAGCATCTCGGCCGTCCAGGCCGGGCCGATGAGGTTCATCAGCGCGGTGACGCCGCCGAAGCCATAGCCGAGGCCGAGACGGGCGGCCGGCACGCCGAACTGGCTGTCCTCCGAGGCGATGCGGATGTCGGCCTGCAGCGCGGTGAGCACTCCGCCGCCCATGCAGTAGCCGCGGATCATCGCGATCACCGGCTTCTCCAGGTCCGTCCAGGAGCGGCTGATCGCTGCCATGCTCCGGTCGAACTCGGAGCGCGCAGCGGGAGAGGTGCGCTGCTCACCGAACTCCGAGATGTCGGCGCCGGAGACGAACGCCCGGTCCCCGGCCCCGGTGACAACGATGACCCGGACGTCCGCGTCGTCCTGCAGCCGGGCCAGCACGCCCGGCAGCGCGACCCGGATGTCCTGCGACAGGGCATTCCGCTTAGCGGGATTGTTGAAGGTCAGCACGGCGACCGCGTCGGCGACCTCGACCACCAGCTTGTCCGTGCCGGTCTCGCGCGGCACTGTTCCGCGCGGCACTGTTCCGCGCGGCACTGTTCCGCGCGGCACTGTTCCGCGCGGAGCTGGCTGGCTGCCAGATGTCATGCAGCCTCCTCTCAAAGTCAGATCACGCCAGCGGTACGGAGTCCGTCGATCTCTGCCGCAGAGTAGCCCAGCTCGGTCAGCACCTCGCCGGTGTGCTCTCCCGCGTCCGGGCTCGGTGCCCGGACCGTCGACGGGGCGTCCGTCATACGGACGGCATTGCGCAGGATGTCGAGTCTGCCGAGCACCGGATGCCGCACCGGCGCGGTCATCTCCAGATGCCGGACCTGCGGGTCGGCGAACACCTCGTCCATCCGGTACACCGGACCGCACGGCACGCCCGCGTCGTTGAGCAGCTCGACCCAGGTAGCGGTGGGCTGGGTTCGCATCCGCTCGGCGATCAGGGCGTTGAGCTCCGCCCGGTTGGCCGAGCGGCGGCCCGGAGTGTCGAAACGCGGGTCGGCCGGCACGTCCGGCAGGCCGATCGCCTCGCACAGGCTGCGCAGCAGGCGGCCGTCGGCGCCGCCGATGTTCACGTAGCCGTCGGCGGTCGGGAAGCAGCCCATCGGCACGCTCATCGGGTGATGATTACCGGCCTGCCCTGGTACCTCGTGATCGACGGTCCAGCGAGCCGCCTGGAAGTCCATCATCGCGATCATCGCCTCCAGCAGCGAGGTCTGCACCCAGCGCCCGGTCCCGGTGCGCTCACGGTCGTGCAGCGCGACCAGCACGCCGATGGCGAGGTACAGACCGGCCGCGAGGTCCGACACCGGGATCCCCGCCCGGGTCGGCTCGGTACCCGGCAGTCCGGTGACGCTCATCAGCCCGCCCATTCCCTGGGCGATCTGATCGACGCCGCCGCGGTCGCCGTACGGGCCGTCCTGGCCGAAGCCGGAGATCGAGCCGTAGATCAGCCGCGGGTTCCGGGCGTGGACGGTGGCGAAGTCGAAACCGAGCCGCTTCTTCACCGGCGGGCGCATGTTCTCGATCAGCACATCGGCAGTGTCGACGAGTCGCATCAGCACCGCGTGCCCGCCAGGCGCCTTGAGGTTCAGCCCGAGCGAGCGCTTGTTGCGGTGCAACTGCTGGAAGTCGGCCGCGTGGCGGCTGCCACCGGTCGACGCCGGGGTCAGCGCGTCGACCCGGTTCTCGACCCGGATAACGTCGGCACCCCAGTCGGCGAGCTGGCGGATGCATGTCGGGCCGGCTCGTGCCACCGTGAGGTCGATCACCCGGATGTCGTCGAGCGGAAGTCTCGCGCTCACGCCGTCACCGCTCCTCACGCACCGACCGACTGGGACGCTCTCATCATGGCCGGATGACGCGCATCCTGGCCACCGCGGGTTTCACGACAGATCAGAGCGGGAACGGGGCTGCCCGCCGCCCCGGCCGCCCGGCGCTCCGCCGCCCGAGCCCGGCTTCAGTGGCCTGCGATCTGACCGCCGTCCACGTGCAGGATCTCGCCGGTGACGTAGGGCGCCGACTCCAGGTACAGGATGGCGCGGACGACGTCGCTGGTCTCGCCAGCACGGCCGATCGGCGGGAGCCGCCCGCCGAGCGCCTTGGGGGTATACGACTCGGCCGGATGCAGCGGCGTCTTGATGACGCCCGGGGATACCGCGTTCACCCGGATCCCGCGCGTCGCGTACTCGATGGCCAGGGATCTGGTGACGGCGGCGAGGCCGCCCTTGGTGATGGCAGCCAGTGCGGCAGGCTCGGCGGTGTTGGCTCTGGCAGCCACGGTGGCGCTGATGTTGACGATGTGACCGCTGCCGCGCTTCACCATCGAGGTGATGACCCGCTGGGTCAGCCACCAGAATCCGCTCAGGTTCACCCCGGTCACCAGCCCGAAGTCGGCGGCGGTGTAGTCGGTGAACGCCTTCGAGATGTAGATGCCCGCGTTGTTGATCAGCGTGTCAATGTGCCCGAACTCGCCGAGCGCAGCACTCGTGATCTGCTCGGCAGTGGCAGGATCGGCGATGTCGCCGTCGACGGCGAGAACGTCCGGGTCGTCGCCCGGCGGCATCTTGCGCGCGTTGGCCACGACCGCCCAGCCGTGCTCGCGGTAGGCGGCCACCAGGTCGGCTCCGATTCCCGACGATCCGCCGGTGACGATCGCGACGTGTCTGTCTGTCGAGGTCATGGTGCTTCCTGTTCAGGCGCCCGCGGTAAGCGGATCGCTCGGATGCGGCGACAGCGGGGTGACCTCGTCGGTGCGCCAGATCCGGAGCGGCATCGAGGCCAGGACTCTGTCAAGCTCACCGGCGTCGCTGGCGGCGAACAGCCCGATCGAGCGCCACTCGCCTGGCTGCAAGGGCGGCCGCCAGAGGCGGAGCAGGTGTCCTTGCTCGGCGAGCTCGCGGGAGCGCGCGGCCTCCCGCGCCTTGACGTCGTCGACGTCGGCGTCCGGCGTCCCGTCAGGGACGTGGGTTGTCATGGTGACGAGGTATTCCACGCTAGGTGCCTCCCCACGCTGACGTCCGGTTGAACCACCCGGGACGTAAACCGGCACTCCCAGGTGAGGGAACGGCGCTGCAGGGTCGGCGCGGGTCATCGGGTGCGCTGGACCGCGTAGCTGATGGCATCGGCAGATCTGGCGAGCGACCTGGCGGCGACAACGAGGCCAGATAGCATCACCACGGAGCCGGCTAGGACGAGCCCGAGGGCTGCGGCGGCGAAACCTTCGGAGTGCTGCGTCACCGCGATGGCGATGCCGATGACACTCAGGACGAAGACCCCGATCCCAGTGTAAATCAGCAGCACAGCGCGCCGCGTGAGGCGATGCCGCCGCAGGATCATCGGGAGCTGCTCGTCGATCTCCGCCAGCCGCTCCCGGCCGCTTGCCGAGCACTGGCCAGGACTGAGCAGGTCTCCAGACGGCGCGGTCCGGATGTCGAGACGCTCTCGGGTCATCTGGCGCATACGGTCGTTGGTTGCGCCGTAGATCACCAAAAGCCCGTTCGATAGCAGCGCGCCGGTCGATATGAGCACGACCGGCGCCACCATGGCGGAGATGGCCGATACCGAACTCAGCGTCACGCGCTGATCCTGCCCGTCTCCAGCCCCGGCAAAGCTGCTCGCAGCCGCCTGTTAGCCCTTGGCGACCCGCTGCTTCGGCCACGTCGTGGCGCCGAACTTCTGGTGCCAGAAATCGACCTCGCCGGACGTGGTATTGACGGCGGTGATGATGACCGACTTGCCGGTCTCGGAGATGCCGGGCGCGGTATAGGCAACGGCTTTCGGGCTGACACTGGCAACGACCTCGCCTGACCAGGCGCCGCTGCCGTCGTACGCCCACCAGAAGACCAGGCTGCCATCCTGGGTGGCCGCGATGACGTCAAAGGTCACCGTTGAGTTCGGTACCGGTCCGGACCAGACGATCTGCGGGTGGACGTAGTGAGCGCCAGGGATGCCGCTGGCGACGGAGCTCTCGGACCAGCCGGTGCCGCCGATTGCCTGCGACCACTCATCCACGTTGCCCGTGGTCGTGGCCGCGGTGAGCAGCAGGTTGTCCGGTGTCGTGGCGAGCGAGCCGCCAACGTAGCCGACGCCGGGACTGGCGGCGGCCACCGTCTCCTGGTTCCAGCCGGGAGAATTGACGTACTCCCACCAGAAGTACAGCGAGCGGGTGCTGCTGGCTGCGGTCACCAGCGCCAGATACTCCGCTATGTGACTGTCGTAGCAGACGATGATCGACGGAGCGCCGAACGTCCCGGTTGCCACGACCAGACGCTTCCAGGTGCTGCTGCCGGTGGTCTGCTCGTAGGACACCAGCTTGGTCGGCGTGTCCGCGCTGATGAAGACCGGACCGCCGGAAACCGCGGTAATCGACGGGCTGGTGAACCGGCCTGAGGACGCGCCTGCCACGCGGTGGTGGCGCCACTTGGTGCTGTCAGCAGGCTGACTGAAGTAGAACAGGTCGCCGGCCTTGTCCACCGCGGCAATAGCGACTGCGTGGCCCGTCCAGGTGATCGACGGGGAGCGGTAGGCCGTCTTCTTCCCGGCCTCGGCGACAAGTTCCTTGTGCCATGTCGTCGTGCCGGCCTTCTGCCAGAAGAAGTACAGATCGCCGTGGCTATCGGTGGCAGCGATGAGGATGTGCGAACCGTTCCAGGCAATCCGGCTGAGCGTGTACTTGTAGGTGGCGAGGCTCGCCAGAGCCGGGTTCAGGCGATGAGCAGCCAGGGTGTGGCGGGCCGCTGGCGCGGCCTGGGCCGCCAGGCCGGCGGTCAGTGTGAGTGCGGCGGCCAGCAGTCCGGTCGCGGCGCCGCGGATGATGCGCGTCATGGCCATTACGTCTCGTCTCCTTCAGCCGGCTGGTCAGCCGTACGTGAAGAAGGCGGTCCACTCCGTGCCGCCCTGTTCCATGCCGGAGCGGATCAGCTGGGCCAGTACGAGCAGCGCATACCGGTACGCACGCTGCGCTGGAGATGCTCACCGATGGGCTCGCTGCTGTCGGCGATGCGAGCCAGCGCGCGCCGGATCGCCTTGCCCACAGCCACCCGCGCGCGCTCGCTATCAGCGGGGAAAACGCGCGTCCGGCCGCCGAGCCCGGCCGCGCTCGCGAGCTGGGCCGTGATCCATGCACGCTCCGAGTGAAGGGCGGCGGCCTGACCGGTATCGGTGCCTGGCGGGAGAGCGTCAACCTCAGCGTCGAGCTGCCGGAGGCGCTCGCGGTACTCGGTGACAGCCTGCCGGTCAAGCAGCGGCTGCCCGGCCCCGTCGGCTGACGCCCGTCGCAGCACGGTGAGGCCGGAGGCCAGCTCGGCGGCGGCGATCTCCTGGCGCGGGTTGGCGATCAGCACCGCGAGGTGGAGCATGCCGATACTGTCCTCGACTACGGCAGTGTCGTCTCGCAGGGTAAGCCGCCAGCCGCGGCCCGCTCGCTCACATGTCACGGCGGCGGGCCTGGCCGTCGGTGCGCGACCGCCAGCGGGTGCCGGCAGCCCGAGTGCTCCGGCCTCCGTCTCCGCGGCCTTGAGCAGGCGTCTCACCGAGTCCGCGTCGCCGGCGTGGCCGCGGAGACCAAGAGCTTCAGCGAGCCTGTGCCGCGACCAGACCACGGCAGGCCAGTGGCCCAGCGCGAGGTTGTGCTGCACGGCAGTCTGCAGGTGATCCACCGCCGTGCCGATGTCGCGCATGGTCAGGCAGGCGAGGCCGAGTGCCTGCTGGGTCGAGCCGAAGCAGGTGATGCTGGGCCCGCCGACCATCGGCAGCCGGGCGTGCGGCAGCAGCAAGGGGTAGGCGGCAGCCGCGACGTCCTCGGCTCCGATCAGGTGCGCGGCTTCCACCACGCCGTTCATCGTTGCCAGCCAGCTGCTCGACCGCGGCAGGCTGCCCAGGTCGCTGCCGCAGAGCGTGGCCAGGCAACTGGCCGCGGTGAGCCGGTCGCCGCCCAGAGCTGCGGCGACAGCCAGAGCGGCGATGGCCGAGTTGTCTACGTCGCTGAGTGCCTGCGAGTCGACGCTCCGTGCGAGCATCGGCAGGAGCTCTGGCAGCCTGCCCTGATACCAGCGAATCGTCACGAGCTGGGCGCCCGGCCACCATTCGGCGTCGATGTCGCCGGCCGCGGCACCGCTTTTCCCGCAGTTGCTGGCCAGCGACTCCGCCTCGTCGAGATGCCCGGCACGGATCGCCAGCATGACGTCGACGGCGCTGACGACAAAGCTCACGGCCGGGTGGTCGGCCTCACCAAGCGCGTCCCGGAGTTCGCCTAGCAGGCGGCCCGCGTGCGGATCTCCGGCCGAGTAGGCATCTACGGTCTGCCACATCAGCCCGACGAGGTGGTCGCTGCGCCGCCCGGTGCGGAAGCTGGTCTTGATCAGCTCGCGGGCGAGCTCGCCACGGATACCGACCTCGTCCGGGCCGAGCAGGCAGTGGTGCGCGAGGCTGAGTGCCTCGGCGAGGGCTACCGGGTCGCCGGCTGCTCGCACCTCATCGAGGACGGCGAGCACGGCGGCATGCTCGCCGCGCCGGTAGTCCGCCTCGGCCGCGAGCCTGGCTCGGACCCGGAGCGCGAGCACCGAGTGCGGCTCGAGCAGGGACAGCACGTGCTGCAGCCGTGCTTCAAGCAGAGCAGCCCCGGTCACGGTACGGCGCTCGCTCACCCACAGCCCGGCTAGGCCGAGAGCGGCGGCTGCCATCGCGCTGGTATCTGCTGCGAGCTCGGCTAACCTGTAGGCCCGCTCGAAGCTTGATCGGCTGGCCACCAGGTCGCCATCGGTCTGCAGCGCACGGTCACCGTCCGCAAGCGCCCGGCGCAGTTCCGGCGGCATCGCGGTATCAGACTCAAGCGGACGGGCCGTCGGTTTCACGCCCCCCTCGGCCGACATAGCCCAAATGTATTCACGGGCCATTTGCGGCGTCGAGGGTCAGTTGCGCGGCTCGGCTGCCGGCTAGGACGAACCGCGACGCGAACTGGCGCGGGAACGCTCGCCACTCTGCTCAGAATGGTGCGACTTCTGGTACTGCTGGATGACGTTTCCCGGCAGCCGGCCGTGCGCGGACACTGGCAGGCCCTCGTCCTCCGCCCAGGCTCTGATCTGGCGGCTGCGCTCCCGGCTGGCCGCCGTCCTGGTCCTGGTATGTCCGTGCTGGTGGTGGGCCGGCCGGGCGTGCTCGACAAACGGCGCCAGCTGACGCCGGAACGTGGCAGCGTGCCTGGCGTTCAGGTCGAGCTCGTAGGTCCTGCCGTCCAGGCCGAACTCGATGGTCTCGTCCGCCGCTCCGCCGGTCAGATCGTCCTCTAGCTGCACTTGGACCTTCCGCATTGCTTCCCCCCGAGTCGCGCATTACCGCTGGCCAGCCAGGTTCGCGTGGTGAGCTTGAGATTGTGGCTCATTCCCATTAGCGACCGTTCTACCTCGCCGGTGCGCTGAATTGTCGGGCCAAAGTCGCGCGCTGATGGAGAAGCGGACTGGGCCCGCGTTCCCAACCGTGCGTCCTGGCAAGTGTTGCCTGAATACAATGATCACTTATGGAGCCCTCACGCCACGCGGATGAGACGGCAGCTGCGCCCGAGGCCCTGGACCTGCTGCAAGCGGCCACCCGGCTGCTCACCGGGGTGGCGCTCAGAAGCCTCGGGGTACTGGACGGCGCGGTGACGCTGCCTCAGTTCCGCATGCTCGCGGTGCTCGCGGATATCGGTCCCGCTCGCTCCGCAGGTGTCGCGAGGGCGCTCGGGCTGGAGGCGTCGACCGTCACCAGGCTGGCCGACCGTCTGGTCGCAGCCGGCCATGTGAGCAGGGGAACCGAGGCCGGGCATCGCGGTGTGGTCACGCTGGAGCTGACGCCGCCCGGACATCTGCTCGTGGACAGGGTCGCGGCCTGGCGGCAGCTCGAGCTTGCGCGAATGCTCAGCCTGCTCACCGCCCGGGAGCAGGCCAGTCTGAGCAGTGCGATGCGGCCGCTAATAGCCGCGGCGGGGGATGGATACGGGCTCGTTTCCATTCCCCTCGTTCCGTCGCGACTGAAACCAGCGGTCGCGGATAACCCGCAGGCGGGTGCGGATTTTCCGCTCGATTAGCTCGGGATGCCGTCGGTGAAGACCCGGCGGCTGATAATGCCATGGCCCGAACCGCCGCCCCAGAGAGTGAACGGCTGCCCGGCGTCCAGGTAGTCCGGTGCCTGCTGGTCGACCACCGTAATCGTCACGATGGCATGATCCCCCGGCAGCAGATCGTGCTGATCGTCCCACGTCAGCATGGCCGGGAAGTACTTGTCGCTAGCAGGCTGGCCGATTCGGCACGCATGCACGGTGAGCGCACGAGTGCCGCTGTGAAAGGCCCTGACCGGGGAAGACCCGTCCGCCGGGTCGATGTCTACCAGCGCCCTGAACTTGAAAAGCCGCACGGCTCTCCCTTCGCGCTAAGACTCTTGCTATCTACAATACTTGCATCTAGCAATTATCTCAAGGCCTCCGCCGCCCGAGGCGGCCGGGTGCGTCGTCGGCAATCAGCCGGTCGAGCGTGCGCCGGCCCAGGCGGCTCATCGGCGGGTTGCTGTCGGTGTAGTACCAGACCAGGCCCATCGCCTGCTCAAACGCCCAGGCCCTGCCCCGCTGCCACTCCAGGTCGTCGCTACCGAGGTCGTGGCGCAGCACGCACCGCGGTGCGGCTTCGAGCAGGTGCCAGGCAGCCACCAGATCCAGCGCCGGGTCTGCCGGGCCGAAGCCCCCGGCGTCCAGGATGCCGGCTAGCCGTCCGCGCCGGACAAGCACATTGCCGGGAATGAGGTCACCGTGCGTCATCACGTCAGCTGCTGCGTGCGGCAGGGTCCGCATTGCAGCCCACATCTGGCGCAGCAGCGGGACGTCCAGAAGGTGCTCGCTACGGTCGAGGCAGGTCTGCATCCACGCGTCGTGTGCCCGCAGGTCACCGCCGCGGCCTGAGCCGCGAAATGACCGGCCCCTGGTATCGGCAGCCCGCAGGCTGGCGATGAATTCAGCCAGATCATGCGCGAAGGCTTCCGAGCCGGCCGGATCGTCTTCAGTGGCAGTATCGCCTGGCAGCCAGGTCTGCACCGACCACGGCAGCGGGTATCCGGCCCCGGGCTCGCCGATCGCGACGGGCTCCGGCGTCGGAAAGCGCGTGCTGGCTGCCAGCTCGCGCGCGGCATCCGCCTCCGCGATCAGCCATCGGCGCGCCGAGCCGGCCTCCTGCGGCCGGAGCGGAAACCGCGCTGCGAGCCGGTCGCCGACGCGGAAGATCGCGTTCACCGTGCCCTGCGAGGCAATGCCGCGGACGGGCAGGCTCCGCCACTGCGGGAACTGCTCATCGACCAGCGTACGAGCCGTCGTGGCTGAGACTGTCAGCTGGCCGGCATGCATCTGCACAACGGGGAGAGTGCCGTGTTCTGCTAGCCGGCCGCAACCGGAAATCCTCAGGAGGCCGTCAGCGGACTATCTCGACGAGGAGCACCCAGGCGCCGTAGACCGCGCCGACCAGACCGAGCAGGGCGGCGGCCATCAGCCAGTACAGCCCGCCGCCGCCGTGCAGGAGGAGCGACAGTCCGGCGGCCGTGGCGGGCACGGTGGCCATCGCGGTCCCTGCCATCCAGGAGACGTACCAGTACAGCGGATCCTTCTTGTTCTTCTGGCGGTGGTAGAGCTGGCCACGAGTCGTGAGCACCAGCGCGGGCGCCGCAAGGAGAAAGATTTCCAGGCCGAGAATCCGGACACTCTGCGGCACCAGCGTCAGCGAGCAGCTCAGCACGACCAGGAGCAGAGTCGCCAGAGTCTGCATAGCCCGCAGCGGCAGGAATCCGCCGTCCTTGGCGGCGATGCGATCCAGGTTGATCGAGACTGCCACGAAGAGCAGGCCGGTCAGCGAGGCTGCCGCCGTAATCATCGCGATGAAGAACGGCTGCCACTGCGCCGGGCTGTAGGCGGTCACTGCGGTCACCCCTTGTTCACAGCCGGGCCGGCCGAGTCGGCGTGGTCGATGCCATCGGCGTCAGCCGGCACGGCCTGCTCGGCGTCGTAAGCGTAGATCCAGTCGTTGTGACTGAGCGCGTCCTCGGCCGCGAAGGCTGCGTCACGCGCTCGCTGCTCCGGGCCGTCCGGCAGATGGTGATGCGCGGTGCGACCGCGGCTGGCTTCCTGCACCTGGCTCGCGCGCGGCAGCCGGATGCGCTCGTAGCGCTCCAGCGCCGCTGGCAGGTCGTGATGTCCGCTGGCCAGGCAGACCGCGATGACGGCGGCGTCCTCGACCGCCTGCCCGGCGCCCTGCGCGTAGAACGGCAGCATCGGATGCGCGGCGTCGCCGAGCAGCGCGATCCTGCCGCTGACCCAGCGGCGGAGCGGCGCCCGGTCGAGCACCGACCAGCGGCCGACGCGGTCGGCCGCCCCGACCAGCTCGCCGAGGCGCGGGTCCCAGCCGGCGAACTCCGCGGCCAGATCCTCCGGCCGCCCGGCCGCCGACCAGGACTCGACTACGTCATCGGCGGCCGGGCTGAAAGCCACGAGGTTGACCAGCTGCCCGCCACGGACCGGGTAGTGCACGAGGTGACGGCGGTGGCCCAGCCACAACGTCTGGACCGGGCGTCGCGCGAACGCGGGCGCGGCGGCGGCCCGCACGAGCGACCGCCACGCGGACAGGCCGTACGCGCGCGGCGTGCTGACCGTCGTCACGTGCTCCCGTAGCGCAGAGTGGATACCATCCGCCGCGATCACCGCGTCGGCGCGTACCGGATCGCCGGTCACAAAGGTCAGCGTCACACCATCGGCGTCTTGCGCCGCGCCGGTGCAGCGGCGGCCGGTCTCGACCGTGACGTCGCCGAGCGCCGAGGCCAGCACCGCCAGCAGGTCGGCGCGGTGCATGGTCCACGTGTGCTCGCCGTACCGGCGATAGCAGGCATCGCCGAGCTGCTGCGAGAACAGCACCGTGCCGTCAGCCCACCGCCGGAACTCCCACCCCGTCTCCAGCACGACGCCGACGTCCTCGAGTCGCATCGCTGACGGAAGGCGACGCAGCAGGCGGGCGGCGTTCGGCGCCACTATCAGCCCGGCGCCAACCTCACCGAGCGCCTGCGCCTGCTCGTAAACGGTCACGGTGAGGCCGGCCCGGCGCAGGAATGCTGCGGCGGCGAGACCGCCGATCCCGCCACCAACGACCGCGATCTCGGCGCGGGCCCCGATCGGTGCGGCTGTCACCGTGCTGCCTCCCGGAGTCCATGCAGCTGCATCCCGATCATTGCGAGAAGTATGGCCCGGTCGCCGCCCGCGGGCTCGCTGCTCGCGTTGATCGACCCACTGTGCCGGACGGCCTGTTCGTCCTACGATGAGCCGACTGGGGCTTTGCACCCGTGGGGGGAGCAACAGGGCCTCACATCCTAGGGGGGATGGAACATGTATGTTCGTTCGCTGGCTGCACGCTGCGCAGGCGTACGGTCCTACATCAAAAGCCGCCTCGCCACCCGGCGGCGCGGCATCCTCGTCGCGGCGCTGGCTGCATTAGCGCTAGCCGGAGCCACCACGGCCGCAGTGCCAGCCATCGCGGCGGCCGCACGGGTCCCGGCCGCATCCGCTGCGGCCGCTTCGGCCAAGTGGCACTCGCAGCACATCCCGTCCGGGGTTAGCGGTCTCCGGCTGCACGGCGTGTCCTGCGTCAAAGGCGGCAAGGACTGCGCAGCAGACGGCATGTTCTGCGTCGAGGACTGCGGCGGCCTGATCCCGGCCGGCGTCCTGACGACCACCAATAGCGGCAAGACCTGGAAGAAGCGCTCGCTACCGAAGAATCTCGGCAACCCCGGCCCGATCTCGTGCGGCAGCTCGACGTTCTGCGTGGCACCCGTTGCCAAGGGAGCGCCTCCGAGTACCACGGAGTCCTTCCTGGTGACCACCAACGGCGGGTCCAGCTGGAAGGTGGTCGCTGCTCCGGACGACGACCAGGTGCAGGACGTGTCGTGCCCGGCAGCGAAGACGTGCTTCGGGACGAGCTACTTCGGCTCGAACGGGATCATAGATAAGACCACTAACGGCGGCGGTCACTGGACGAGCAAGACCGTGCCGGCTGCCGGGCTGACGAAGATCTCCTGCACGTCCGCCTCGCATTGCGTGGCACTGGCTGATGACGGCTCTGCGTTCATCTACACCACCAACGGGTCGAGCTGGCACCTCGTGTCTGCGCCCGGCTCTCCGGATCTAGGCGCCATCGGCTGCGCCTCGAAGTCCGTCTGCTTCGCAGCCGGCACCAACTCGGCGCGTACGGCGAACGTCGTGCTGATCACTGCAAACGGCGGGAAGAGCTGGAAAACGAAGGGCCTTCCGTCCGCCCTCGACGAGATCAACGGCGTCGCGTGCGCGTCCGCCAAGCGGTGCGTCGTCGTTGGTGAGGTGGAAGTGACGAGCGAGTCGTCGAACAAGGCGATCTACGCGACCACTAACGGCGGCTCGAAGTGGGCTAAGCAGTCCATTCCGTCGGGGGATGACCAACTCGACGGCGTCTGGTGCTCGGCGAAGTTCTACTGTCTCGCCGCAGGTTCGTATTCCAAGGTGAGCAAGGGGACCATTACCGGCGCGGGCCCGTACATCCTGGCCAGCTGACGGTGCAGCGGATCTCAACCGGGCTGCTGCCGGCACTGCTGGCAGCAGCCCGGCGATCCGAGCCACCTACCATCGGGTCGTGATGTCGTTCTCCGCCAGCTCCCGTTCGGTCAGCCTCGCCCGGATGGCGGAAAACCGCTTCGACGTGCTCGTCGTGGGTGGCGGGATTACCGGCGCCGGCATCGCGCTCGACGCGGCCACCAGGGGCTTCTCGGTCGCGCTGGTGGAGAAGCGCGACTTCGCGTCCGGAACCTCCGGCCGGTCCTCACGGCTGGTGCACGGCGGCCTGCGATACCTGGAGCACGGCGAAGTGGGGCTCGTGCACGAGTGCCTTCGCGAGCGCCGGATCCTGCTCCGGCTCGCGCCTCATCTGGTCCGGCCGGTGCCGATGTACCTGCTGGCAGAGTCGGCGTCGACCCGGGCTGTGTACCGGGCTGGCCTCACCGGCTATGACCTGCTGGCGGCGGGCCGGAACATCGGCGTCCATCACAGCGTGAGCGCCGACGGCATCAGGGCGGTGGTGCCTGCTTTCGGCGGAAAACGCGGTGGCTTCCGTTACTTCGAGTGCCAGACCGACGATGCCAGGCTGACCGTCGAGGTCGCGAGGACGGCGCATGCCTTCGGCGCTGTGGTAGCCAGCTATGCCGAGGTGACGAGCTTTCTCGGTGGTGCGGCAGTCGAGGGAGCGACGATCACCGACCAGTTCACCGGGGAACGACTGGACCTGCGGGCCAGCGTCACGGTAAACGCCACCGGCGTGTGGGCCGATCAGGTCCGCGCTCTCGCGCCCGGTGGGAGCAAGCGGCTGCGCCCGAGCAAGGGCGTCCATCTGGTCTTCGCGCCCGGAACGATCGAGGCCAGCGCGGCCTTCGTGATCCCGTCCGCGGCCGGGGACGGCCGCTCGGTGTTCCTGGTGCCGTGGGAGGACCGCGTCTACGCGGGAACGACGGATACCCCGTATGACGGGGATCTGGACGACCCGCCGGTGGAGCAGGCCGACCGGGATTACATCCTCGCGGCGGTCGCCCGGAGCTTCCCCGGCGTCACCCACCGGGACGTGGTCGCCGCCTGGGCCGGGCTCCGCCCGCTGCTGGCTCCGGCGGGAACTGGCGGCAACGAGGCCAGCGCCGGGACGGCCACGGAGGATCTGTCCAGGCGGCATACGACCGTCGAGGAGCTGCCGGGACTGTTCACCATGACGGGCGGCAAGCTGACGACCTACCGCGCGATGGCCGAGGAGGTGGTCGACCGCGTCGCCGCGGTGCTGGGGTCACGGGCCCGCAGCCGGACCCGAGACATCGCGATCGGATTGCATGGCTCGGCGGCCGACGCGATAGCACTGGCGCGACACGAGGCAGCGCGACTCGGTCTGCCGCCAGCCGACGGTGAGCGACTCGTGCTCCGCTACGGCGACGACTGGCGCGAGGCCATCCGCATGATCGCAGCGGAGCCATCGCTTGGCGAGCCGGTCGTCGACCGGCTGCCCGTCCTGAAGGTCGAAGTCGAACTGGCTCGCAGCCGCGAGATGGCCGTCACTGACGAGGACGTGTTTGCCCGCCGGACACGGCTGACCACTCGCGACGCCTCCCTCCGGCTGCCCGCCTCCTGAGCGTGTGCACGCACTGCACCAGGCGAAACTTGTGTGCGGGGGCGTCGGACCCGTAGGCTCTTCCTGGCAGTCACGCGCGCCTGATCTGAGTCATGCCAGCCCGGCGCTGGCACGGTGTCCGAGGACAAGAGCGGCACAGCCCTCGCGTGGATCTTTCTTCCATCGTGATCATCTTGACGGTGGCTGGCGCCGGGACATGGCCGCCGGAGAGAGCGCACGATGTCTCACGACAAGGTCAAGGCAGCAGCTCGCAGGCGCGCGGCGGCGACGGGTGAGCCGTACGCTGCGGCACGGCGACACGTCATCAGCGGCCACGACACGGTTCGGGTCACGTCGGCAATATCGGCCGATGACATCCGCGCGGCCGCCGATGTACAACGCGAGCTGGGACCGGACTACAGCGACGCCGTCGTGGCGTCGTTCATCGACCAGGTCGACAGGGCGGTAGCCGCGCGCGTCGAGGCTCGCCTGGCGGACCAGGCTCCGTCAGGGCCGGCAACACGAGCCAGCCGCGGGCTCCGGCCGCTGACACGACGAGTGGCCCGCGACGTTCTGGCAGCCAGCGCAGGCGCACTGGTAGCCGTCGGCGCGTTCGGACTGCACGAAATCACCGGCCCGCACCCGGCGGCGCCCGCGAGCAGGGTCGCGACTGGACTGTGTACAAGCGGAGGCGGCAAGAGCAGCAGGTGCGTTCTGGTGCCGGCCACCCGCAACGTCCGGACGTTCCTGATCAAGGGCGACGGTCAGGTGAAAGGCACGGCCTCGGAGCTCGTCAGGAGGACCCGGGTGTCGTCGGGATAGCTCGGCCGGCGACAGCCCGCTTGCCTCACACCTTCACGCGGAGGGCGCCGGGAACGACCTCGAAGGTCGCTGGTGTCGTGCCCAGCATCTCCCCGTCTGCCTCGATCTGCAGGGGCGGATCCGCCTCGAGCCGGAGACTGCGCACCGCCAGTTCGGCGATGCCGCGGTGCGGCAGGTGCGTGCTCTTGTAGACCTTCGGCAGCATGGTGAAGGCGTCGCTCTTGGGCCCCACCATGACCAGCCCGTCCAGCAGCCCGTCATCAGGCTTCGACTTCGGCGAGATGTGCATGCCGCCGCCGAAGAACTCGCAGTTGGCAATCACGACGTTGTGCGCGCGCCACTCGAACTCGCGGTCATCAGCCCGGATCCGGACGACCGCCGGGCGGAACCGGGGGAGCGTGAGCCAGAAGCCGCAGAAGTACTTAGCCGACCCGAGAAACCCCGGCAGCCTCCCGGTCCGCTCGACGACTGCCGCCCCGAGGCCCGCCTCAGCGATATTGGCGAAATAGCGGGTTTCCGCGCTTGAGCCGGACGTGAACGTGACCTTCCCGACGTCGATCTGCCGGACGGCATCGCCCGCCAGGTGGCGGCTCGCGCCGACGGCGCCGCCCGGCAGGCTCAGCGACCGGACGAAGTCGCAGCCAGAGCCGGCCGCAACGACGCCGAGCACCGCGTCCGCGGCGACCGGCGCGTCGTTCTCGACCATCCCGTTCAGCACCTCGTGAACGGTCCCGTCGCCGCCGACGGCGACGAGATACCGCTCGCCGCCGGCCAGCGCGCTTCTCGCCGCCTCCGTCGCATGGCCTGGCCCAGTAGTCGTGACAATCCGGTAGGCGAGCCTGGCCTCGTCGAGTGTGCGCTCGATATCGGGCAGACGCCGGGCCACCTTGCCCTGTCCGGCGTGCAGATTCGCGATGACGACGAGCCGACCGAACGGACTGGGCTGTCGCGACGGCGGGGTCGTCACGGCCGCAGCGCCGCTGGGTTCATGATGCCGTCCGGGTCGATCGCCAACCTGATCCTGCGCAGCATGTCTGTGCCCGTGGCGCCGAGTTCGGCGGGCAGGAAGGCGCCTTTCAGCCGTCCGACGCCGTGGTGATGCGTGAGGGTTCCGCCCATGGCTGCACAGTTTGTCGCGGCGTCGGCCCAGGCGGCAAGGTACCTTGCCGCCGCGTCCGCATCGTCAGCTCCGCGGATCAGGAACGTGAAGTACAGCGACGAGCCCGACCGGTAGAGATGCGAGAGATGGCAGAGGACGGCTTCGGCGTGGCCGCCGAGGGCGGTCTTCATGCCGTCATAGAGAGCCGGAATCGCCGACCACAGCCCGGCGATCTCCAGGGTGTCGACGATCACGCCAAGGCCGAACAGCCGGTCCGGCCCCATGATCGCGGCGTAGGTCTGCACCGCATCGTTGCGGTGCGCCCACCAGTGCTCGCCGTAGGAGGCTGCGAGGTCGCCCGATGCCCCGGCCTGACCCAGCACGGCCGTGGCCAGCGACCGGCGCTCCGGCAGCCCTGGCAGGTCGGCGGGGAAGCCGAGCAGCGCGACGCAGCCGCCGGCGTGACCGAGCGACCCGAAGCTCAGCTGAGCGTCGTCCTCGTCGTAACCCCGGGCGATCACCACGCCGGGGTCTGCCTGCGCGACAGCCCGCAGGCCGTCCGTCAGCGCACCGAACGATCCGAACCGGCAGACCAGCCAGTCCCAGCTGCGGACCACAGGCCGGCAGCTCAGCACGGCCTCTGTCACCACTGCCAGCGTCCCCTCCGAGCCCACCAGGAGCCGCCGGAGGTCCGGCCCGGCGGCCGAGCGCGGGACCGGCCGGCAGCGCAGGATCTCACCCTGCGGGGTCACTGCTGTCAGTCCGAGCAAGACGTCCTCGATGGCGCCGAAGCCACTGGACGCCTGCCCGGCCGAGGCTGCCGCGATCCAGCCGCCGACGGTGGAGATCGCGATCGACTGGGGATAGTGGCCGACAGTCAGACCGTGCTGACCGAGGACATCTTCCAGCTTGTCCCCGCGCATCCCCGCCTGGACGCTCACCGCGTGTGAGACCAGGTCAATGCTGGTCACCCTGTCCAGCCGGGACAGGTCGAGCACAACCGAGCCGGCCTCTGCCTGAGCCCCGCCGCACACCCCTGAGCCGGCCCCGCGCGGGATCACCGTGGTGTGCGTCTGCGACGCCCACGCGAGCGCGATCGCTACCTCCTCGGTGCTGCCGGGCAGGACGATCGCGGCCGGAGCCGGGGGCTCATCGCCTCGTGCGCGACGCAGCAGCGCCAGCGTCCAGCGGTCGATTGCGCCCTCGCGCAGCGCTGCGGGGTCCGTCACGACCGCGTCGGTGCCGAGCCGGCTGACGAGAAGGTCCAGGGTGTCCATTGCGCGGATCGTAGCCCTTCGCTGCGCGGAGGTGCTGCCGCACCGGTGACTTACGGGCTCGCGGCGGCCGGCGGCGCGGCGGTCAGCGATGGCGCCGAGGCGGGGACCCTGGCGGCGTAACCGGTGGCCGACTCGAATGCGCGCGCGACAGCGAGCAGGTCCCAGTCGCCCCGGCGCCGGCCGACGAGCTGCAGGCCGACTGGCAGGCCGCCGCGGGTGAAGCCGGCCGGCACGCTGATCGCCGGCAGGCCCGTCGCGGAGATCAGGTACGCAGACGACATCCAGTCCAGGTAGCTGTGCAGCGGCTGCCCGTTGATCTCGTGCACCCAGTCGAGTGTCACGTCGAACGGCGCGACCTGGGTCACCGGGCAGGCGAGCACGTCGACATCGGCGAAGAACGCGCTGACCCGCTCGGCCAGCGCGGCGCGCAGCACGGTGGCCCGGCTCAGGTCGGCGGCGGTGACCTCGAGGCCGCGCTGGATGTTCCAGGTCACGTTAGGTCCGACCAGGTCGGGGGCCTGCCGCAGCAGGTCGGCGCGGAAGGTGGCGAACGCGAACGCGCGGAAGGTCCGGAAGAGCTCGTCGGCGCCGGCCAGGTCCGGCGCGACATCCGTCACTGTGCCGCCCAGCCCGGCCAGGATCTCGCGCGCGGGCCCGAGGGCGTCCAGCACCTGCGGCTCGACCGGCAGCCCGAGGTCGGGGCTCCATGCGATCCTGATCCCGGTGAAATCCCGGTCGAGCAGCGCGAGGATCTGCGCCGGGCCGGCAACGGCTGGCGGAGGCGCATCAAGCGCGAGCGGCACCCGCGGGTCCGGGCCAGCAAGGACGGCTAGCAGCAGCGCCGTGTCGGCGACAGTGCGCGCCATCGGGCCGGACACGCCGAACTGGTCGGCCACGTCAGCGAACGGCCATGCGGGCACGCGGCCGGGGCTTGGCCGCAGCCCGACAACGTTGCAGAAGCTGGCCGGATTGCGCAGCGAGCCACCGAGGTCGCTGCCGTCGGCCAGCATGATCATGCGGGCCGCGAGCGCTGCTGCCGCGCCACCGCTGCTGCCGCCGGCGCTGCGGCTCGGATCGTAGGGATTGTGAGTGGCGCCGAACACCGGATTGACGGTATGCGAGCCCGCGCCGAACTCCGGCACGTTGGTCTTGCCGAGACTGATCGCGCCGGCCTCTGCCATCCGCTGGACCACCAGCGCGTCGCGTTCCGGCACGTTGTCGGCGAACAGCGGCGACCCGTAGGTGGTCCGGACGCCGGCGGTCTCGGCCAGGTCCTTGTGCGCGACCGGCAGGCCGTGCAGCAGGCCCAGCGGGCGGCCTGCAGCGAGTGCCTGGTCGGCCTCGGCGGCGCGCGTCAGCGCCGCGTCGAAGGTCCGGGTCACGATCGCGTTGATGACCGGGTCGAAGGCCTCGATCCGAGCGATATGCGCCTGCACCACCTCACGTGCCGACACCTCGCCACGGCGCAGCATCCCGGCCACGCTCATGGCATCCAGCATGCACAGGTCAGTCACGCTGCCACCGTAGACCGGTGTCATTCCCAGGGACCGCACTGTGGTCCTCGACGCGCCCGCCCTGGCGTCGGCCGTCGCTGACCGGCTCCGGTGCCAGCCCTGCTGCGGCGGCGGTAGCGGGGATGTCGTGGTGATGTCCGGGCGGTGTGACTGGTGTGTCGTGGTGGCTCTCGCTGACACTTGCCGCAGCCCGCCAGGTCGGGAAATCCACGCATCTTTGAAGGAGAGCAGTCATGTCCGGAGCACAGTTCGATCCGCCGGGTTCGCCGGCGGGGGCGTCAGCGCCGCGGTGGCGGCGACGCCCGGATCTGCGAGAGAAACAGCAGGTGACCGGTTGCCTCGGTGCCGGCTCTGCCGAGCGTTGTCACGGCGTCAGGCGAGCACTGGCTGCGCTTGGCCGCCGTCCGGTGACGATACTGGCCGGCGTCGTCATCGCCGTCGGTGGTATCTCCGCTGCCGTGCCGCTGCTCCCCGCCACGGCGGCGCAGGCCGGCACCCAGACCAGTGGCGGGCTGGCCGGCTACAACGTGAAGCTGACCGGCTGGCCGGGCGACGAGGCCGGCATGTCGGTGGCGATCGGGGACGTGAACGGGGACGGGATCCCCGACTACATCATCGGCGACCCGGACGCTGGCGCGAACGGCCGCCCGGACTCGGGGTCGGTGTACGTGATCTACGGCCAGGCCGGCGACAGCGACAGTTCCGGGCCGCCGCGGGTGGTGAACCTGCAGGACGTCCCGCTGGCGGGGGAGGGGTCCTCGACGCTGGGCTACCGGATCGACGGCTGGTCCGCCGGCGATCAATTCGGCGCGTCGGTCGCCGCCGGTGACCTGAACGACGCGACCAACCCGGCCACCGGCGACCCGATCGACGACATCGTGGTGGGTGACCCGGACGGCAGCCCCGACGGCATGCAGGACGCGGGCGAGGTGTATGTGATCTACGGCCAGCCGGGGGAGAGCACCCCCGAGCTGGATGTCTCGAAGATGACCGCGTCCCAGGGCAAGCTGCTGACCGGCTGGGCAGCCGGAGACCAGACCGGCGCCAGCGTCGCGGTC